>ERZ869936.1094-NODE-1094-length-20977-cov-14.095211_pt1 | contig 20977 bp, 14 predicted proteins | sample MGYA00520876_ERZ869936 | MGnify/ENA primary metagenome ERZ869936 (study PRJEB32218, sample SAMN09650985) | biofilter metagenome | isolation source: enrty point of leading RO module | place: Saudi Arabia: Thuwal, RO plant located on Red Sea | collected 2016-02-17...
ATTCGCCGAACACACATCCCGCCCCTGAGAGGGTGCGGGATGGATTTCATCGAGAATCCGTTGACGACTACGGCGTGGACGAAGACCACGCCGAGACGTCGCCGGATTCGCCGAACACACATCCCGCCCCTGAGAGGGTGCGGGATGGATTTCATCGAGAATCCGTTGACGACTACGGCGTGGACGAAGACCACGCCGAGACGTCGCCGGATTCGAAGCCGTCGGCGAACAGTCCCAGGGCCTGGAGAGCTGCCGCCGCGTTGACCCGGCCGTAGCCGATCTCGAAGGAGTGGCCCGGCATGCTGCCGTTCCACATGTAGTTGTAGCCGCCGACCTTGTCGGCGGTGTCGCGCAGGATCTGGCGCGCGTCGACGTTGGCGAGCCCGGGGTCGAGCGAGAACATCAGGGCCACGATCCCCGAGACGATCGGAGCGGCGAACGACGTGCCGCTGCTGTTGGTGTAGCCGTTGCCGAGATTCAGCACCGGCAACGAAACGCCAGGAGCGGAGACGTCGAGCCCTGATCCGTGGTTGGAGAACGAGGCCTTGAAGTCGGAGGAGTCCGTCGCGCCGACCGCGATGACGCGAGCCAGCGAGCTCGGGAACCCGACGCTGGTGGAGGTGTCGTTGCCGGAGGCGCAGACGATGACCAGGCCGTAGGTGTCGTGCGCCATCTCGACGGCGGCCTCGATCGCGGCGCTGAAGCCGACGGTGAGGCTCAACTGCACGATGCGGGCGCCGTTCTCGGCGGCGTAGAGGATCGCGTCGTCGATGACCGAGCCGTTCGGAGCCAGGTCGCCGACGCCGGCGATCATCAGCTGGGCTCCCGGACCGTTCCAGCCGCCGGCGACACCGGCGTGGCCCAGGTTGTTGTGGGTCTTCGCGCCGACCACCCCTGCGACCGCGGTACCGTGGAAGAAGCTGCCGGCACTGTTGTTGTCGCCGTCGCTGAAGTCGAAGCCCTTCCAGTCGTCGATGTAGCCGTTCAGGTCGTCGTCGATCCCGTTGCCGGTGCTGGGGTCGTCGGGGTCGGACCAGGCGTCCTCACCGGGGTTGAGCCACACGTTCTGGTAGACGTCGCCGCCCAGGCCGAGGTCCGAGTGGGTGAACTCGGTGCCGGAGTCGAGGATCGCGACCACCACGGCCGGCGATCCGGTCGTGCTGTCCCATGCCGTCTCGGCGTCGATCCGCGGCAGGTGCCACTGGCCGCCGTAGCCGGTGTCGTCGGGAATGGCCGCGAAGCCGACGTACTCGCCGCGCGTGGTCGGCTCGGCGACCCGCACCATGCCGCTCGAGGTGTATGCGTCCAGGGCGTCGAAGGGGTCGGTGCCCGGCTGCAGACGCAGGTCGATGAAGCCGGTGCTCGCCACCCGCAGCACCTCGACGCCGTGAGTGCGATGCAGCGCCTCCAGCGCGGCGTCCTCGACCCCCGGCGCCGGGAGGATGGTGATCACGTCGGGCAGCACCTCGAAGGAGCGGCCGTCCGGGTCGTGCTGCAGCCAACCGCCGGAGTCGCGGGTGAAGGTGCGCTCGCCCAGGGTCCGGGTCTGGGCGAGCGACGGGCCGGCGCCGACGGCGGCGGTCAGCGAGAGGGCGGAGAGGACACGGAGAGCTGAGTTCACGAGCTTGGGTCTCCCGTTGCGGGTCGTGCGAGGTCGCGGCAGCGTACCCCAGCGACCCGCGAACCAGCCGCTCGATGTCCTCCGCGATCAGCGCCGGGGCTGGCGGCGTCCCTGCGGGCGGCGGTTGCCCCCGAACGGCGGCCGCGGGCCGCGACGCCGCTGCGGCGGCCGCTCGTTGCGCTCGTTCGTCGGCGGCGCGACGGCGACCGACGGCCGGAAGCCCTCGGGCAGCGACGCGTGCTGGATGTTCTGCCCGATGAGTCGCTCGATCGAACGCAGGAAGGCGCGCTCGTCGCGATCGCAGAAGGCGATGGCGATGCCGGCGCGACCGGCGCGGCCGGTGCGTCCGATGCGGTGCACGTAGCTCTCGGGCTCGTTGGGGAGCTCGAAGTTCACCACGTGGCTGATGCCCTTGACGTCGATGCCGCGGGCGGCGATGTCGGTCGCCACCAGCACCGCGAGCCTGCCGGCCTTGAACGACTCGAGGGCGCGCTGGCGGGCGGTCTGCGACTTGTTGCCGTGGATCGCCGCGGCCTGGACACCGAACCGTTCGAGCTTCTGCACCAGGCGGTTGGCGCCGTGCTTGGTGCGGGTGAAGACGAGCGTGCTGGTCATCTCCGGGTCCTCGAGCAGCTTGCCGAGCAGCTCCGGCTTGTCGGCCTTCTCGACGAAGAGCACCGACTGCTCGATCGGCTCGCTGGCCGAGGAGACCGGATCGACGGCGACCGAGATCGGGTCGTCGAGCAGCTCGTGGGCGAGCTCGCGGATCTCACCGGGCATGGTGGCCGAGAAGAGCAGCGTCTGGCGCTGGCGGGGGAGCTTGCCGGTGATGCGGCGCACGTCGCGGATGAAGCCCATGTCGAGCATGCGATCGGCCTCGTCGAGCACGAAGATCTCGACCGCGTCGAGCCGCACCTCGCCGTCGCCCATCAGGTCGATCAGGCGGCCGGGGGTCGCCACCAGCACGTCGACGCCGCGTCGCAGCTGGTCGACCTGCGGCGCCTTGCCGACGCCGCCGAAGACCACCGCGGTGCGCAGCGGCGTGTTGCGGCCGTACTTGCAGAACGAATCGGCGATCTGGATCGCCAGCTCGCGGGTCGGCGCGAGGATCAGCGTTCGGATCGGCCTCGGGCCACGCGACGTTCCGTCGTCCTGGCGGCGGTTGGCGAGGCGGTCGAGGATCGGCAGCGCGAAGGCGGCCGTCTTGCCGGTCCCGGTCTGGGCGCAGCCGAGCAGGTCGCGACCCTCGAGCAGCGGCGCGATCGACGCCTCCTGGATGGGCGTGGGGGTCTCGTAGCCGGCGGCGTGCACCGCGCGGGCGAGGGTCGGGCTGACGCCGAGCGCCTCGAAGGCGTCGGCCGAGTGGCTGCCCGACTCGAGTGCCGGGTACTTGTTGGCGTGGGGCACGCCGGCGGCCTGCCGCGGAGCGGAAGCCGTAGCGCGCGACCGGCTGCGCGAGCGGCCGCCGTTGCGTCGGCGCCGCTGCGACGGCAGGGCGGAGTCGGAGGATCGGCCGTCGCGGCGTCGGTTGGCCGGGGGCCGGTTCTTGGGGTTCGGGTTGCTGGGGCTCATCGATTGGTGTTCCTGGGGTTTCGAGAGGGGACGCTCATCTGCCGTCGGCGCGATCCACGAGGTCGTGGACCGGGCGGACGTCTCTCCGGCGGATACCGGGGACGGACCGGCGCCGAGCTGGCGCGGAGAGGTCGGCTCTCGCCGGCCGCTCCACGGTTCGTCGCCTTGGTGTCCGCCGCGTCCCGTCAAAGGGAGAGGAGCGGAGCTCGAGCGTCTGCGCCGCTACCGGCGCCTGTCCTCGCTGGATTGGGTTCTAGGGTCGGGTCCGTCGATCCCGGTGCGTGTTGCGCTCGGGGGAGTCGCGGAGCGACCGAGCGGGCGCCTTGGAGACGCTCGCGGTACGTCAGGTCAGAGGGCGGATCCGTTCGCCGTCCCGAGACTGGTGCTCGCGACGGGCCGGAGCCGTTGGGTCCACGTCCGCCCTACGTGACGTGTGGGTCTTGGCGAGCTCGTCCGCCGACTCTGGCGGATCAGGGCGTCAGGTGAGTTGGTTTGCCGCGGGCCGACCCGTGTTCGCGGATCGTTTCGGCGCTGCACCACATGCTCCGCAGGGGAGGTGGGCTAGCGGGTCGCCGGCGGGCATCGCCTGCTCGAGCCGGGCGCAGGCTTTCACAGAAGTGGCTGCGAGTCCAGGACTTTCGCTTCCGCTCAGCGGTGACGTCGGTGGCATCTACCCTGTCTGGCGGCATCGGTGCCTGTCCGCGCCCGACCCGCCGCGCAGACCGCCGGCCCCGCCTGTGCGCCGCTTATACTGCCGGCTTCTCCCGATCGCTACACGACCCACTGCTCCGCGACGCAGGCCCACCGCGCACTGCCGTGCGTGAGGGCTGCGGCTTCGCTGCGGGTCGGCAGGAGAGGAGGCGAGGTCTTGACGAGGTCCGGCAGGTCGGTAGTGCGGCGTAGGGGCATCGCGGCGACACGCTGCGCCGGGCGACTGCCGGCGACTGGCGGCCTGGTGCTGCTCGCGCTCCTCTTCTCCGCGGCGGTCGACGCCGACGCCGAGCAGCGCCCTTCGCCGCCCAACCTGATCCTGGTGCTGACCGACGATCAGCGTTGGGACGAGCTCGGTTTCCTCGATCCGACCCTCGACACGCCGGCGCTCGACGCCCTGGCCCGTGACGGGGTGCATTTCCGCAACGCGTTCGTCACCACCTCGCTCTGCTCGCCCAGCCGCGCCTCGATCCTCACCGGCCAGACGATGCGCAACCACGGCGTGATCGACAACAACAGCCCGCTGCCCGAGGACCTCGAGCTCTTTCCCGGCCGTCTGCGCGACGCCGGCTACGAAACGGCCTTCGTCGGCAAGTGGCACATGGGGGGCGAAGCTTCACCGCCGCGGCCCGAGTTCGACCGCTGGGTGAGCTTCCCCGGTCAGGGCAGCTACCTGCCGACCGACATGCTCGGCCGCCCCGTGATGCTCGACGTCGACGGCAGTGCGGTGCCGCAGCGTGGCTACATCACCGACGAGCTGACCGACTACGCGATCGACTTCCTGCAGCGGCGCGATCCGGCCAGGCCGTTCTTCCTCTATCTGTCGCACAAGGCGGTGCACGCGCCCTTCGTGGCGGCCGAGCGCCACGCCTCGCAGTACGGCGGCGCCGAGATTCCGGTCGGCTCGGCGGCGGAGGACCCGGGTGGAGTGCCGATCTGGGTCCAGAACCAGCGCAACAGCTGGCACGGCGAGGAGTTCGCGTACCACAGCGAGCTGCCGCTGGCCGAGTTCCGGCGCGAGTACCGTCGCGCCCTGTCGGCGGTCGACGACAGCGTCGCCCGGCTGCGCCAGTGGCTGCGCGGCGCCGGGCTCGAGCACGACACGGTGATCGTCTTCACCTCGGACAACGGCTTCCTCTTCGGTGAGCACGGCCTGATCGACAAGCGCAACGCCTACGAGGAGTCGATGCGGGTGCCGCTGCTGGCGGTGGCTCCGGGACGGTTCCCGGCCGGCGGTACACGGCCGGAGATGGTGGCCAACATCGACCTGGCGCCGACCCTGCTCGAGCTGGCGGAGCTGGCACCTTCGCCCCAGCACGACGGTGTCAGCTGGGCAAAGCTGGCGGCCGGCGAGGAGCTCCCCGACTGGCGCCGGGAGCTGGCCTACGAGTACTACTGGGAGTACAACTATCCCCACACGCCGACCACCTTCGCCTTGCGCACCCCGCGGTACAAGTACGTGCAGTACCACGGCGTGTGGGACCTCGAGGAGCTCTTCGACCTGACGAGCGATCCGCGGGAGCGGCGCAACCTCATCGACGACCCGCAGCATCTGTCGATCAAGGTCGATCTGCGCCAGCGCCTGTGGCAGGCGGTGGCGCCGCGGCAGGGCGATCGGGTCATCCCGCTGGGCCGCAAGGTCAACCAGGGGGCCGTGTTCCGCAGCCGCGACGGTTCGCCGGCCGCCGAGTTCCCGCATAGCTGGCTGCGCAGCGGGCACGATGGCGACGAGCTCGAGCACCTGGTTCCCGACGGACCGGCGAAGGAGCAGGTCGTCCGCCGACTGCACGAGGTGCTGAGGCCCGAAGGCGGACCGGAGGCCGACGTCGGCCAGGAACCGCCGGCCGGCGCTGCGAGTCAGGGCGACCCGCCGCCGCCCTGACGCTCGCGCTCTGAGGCTCAGGCCTCCGACAGCCGCTGCCCGTGCACCAGCAGCAGCAGACCCAGGCCGGCGGCGAGCACCAGGGCCAGCGCCGAGCCCGGCGTCGCGGTGAGCAGCAGCGAGGCGGTCCCGGCCTCGGTTGCCGTCTGGCCATCCGCCAGCGCGGCGAGGAGACGGGAGGCAGGGCCGCGACCGACGAAGACCGTCGCGGCGAGGAGCACGACCGCCGCCAGGCCCCACTGCAGCAGGCGCAGGCGGTCGATCCAGGTCACCGTCCGCTCTCTCTCGCGGGACCGTTCCGTCAGGGCGCTGGAGTCGCGCCAGAGGGCGGCGGCTTCGCGCCGCAGCGCTTCGGCGTCCGTCGTCGGCAGCTCGGCCTCGATCGCCCGCGCCGCTTCGCCCAGCGCCCAGGCGGCGAGCGCCTCGTTGCCCGGGTCGTCGCCGAGCGGGATCGTCGGGGCGTGGTGCGGCAGGCCGGGAGGACGTTCGGCGGGGCTCATCGCTGCTCCTCTCGGGCGCTGGTCGCACCGTCGCCTTCGGGCTGCGGTGGCGGTCCGACTCCTGCGGCGCGCAGGGCCGCGCCGAGACGCTGGCGTGCCCTGAACAGCATCGGCCTGACGCTGCCCTCGCGCAGCCCGAGGATCTCGCCGATCTCGCGGTGGCTCATCTGCTCGACGTGGGCGAGCCAGAGCAGCTGCCGATCACGCGGCGCCAGGGTCCCGAGCAGACGGCGCACGTCCGCCGCGGCGACCCGGCGCTCCTGCGGCGGAAGGCGTTCAGGCGCCGGCAGCGCGGCGTCGTTCTGCTCGAGCGGGAACTCGAGGTCGCGTCGCCGGTAGCGGTCGCGCAGCAGGTTGGTGGCGATGCGGAAGAGGTAGGCCCGTGCCGGGGACCGGGGCTCGAGTGCGACGCCGGCGCCGAGCAGCCGTAGGTAGCTCTCCTGCACCAGGTCCTCGGTCACAGCGGGGTTGCCGGTCGACTGCTGCAGGTAGGCGGCGAGGGCGCCGCGGGTGTCGTGGTGGAACGCGGCGAACTCCGCCTCGGCGGCCGCGCGTCCGACCGACCGTGCGGCCGGCTCGGCGTAGCCCACGCCGGAGCCGCCCGGGTGGAGGGGCTTGGCCTCGAGCGCCGCGGCGAGGAAGAGGTCGCGTGCCCTCCCACTCTTCAGCGACTCTCCGCGCGGCGGCGCCAGCGGGCCGGGGTGGGGCAGGGCGAGCGGGAAGGTGGTCATCCTAGGGGCTTCGCGGTGAGTCGACCGGGAGTCTACGGCTTCGCTGCGGCCGCGTGACTGCGGTCACGAATCGCTCTCCGCGCGTCGCAGAGCCGCCGGCACTCCCTTCACGTTCTCCTCGAGGCGGCGGCTGAGGTAGATCCCGAGCAGCGACGAGGCGACGAATCCGAAGCCGAGCGACATCGCCAGCATGCTGAGCACGAAGAAGGGCTCCTGCACCTCGGGCTTGGCGCCGCTCTGCACGAAGAAGAGCCCGAGACCGACGAAGATCGAGACGATGCCGATCTGCAGCGAGCCGAGCATGCGCGACAGCGGGTTGGAGCGCTCGAAGGTGGTGGCGCTGGCAAACTCGGCGCCGACTTCCGAGCGCAGGAACTCGAGCGCCTCGCTCGAGGTGGCAAACCGATCGAGCAGCTTGCCCTGCACCTCGGCGCGCAGCTCGGCGATGCGGCGCTCGCGGCGGCTGCGGATCACGCCGTTGAGGATCGAACCCACGGTGAGGGTGGCGGTGACCAGCACCAGGCCGATGAAGAAGCCTTCGGTGATGTGTGGAGCCATGGAACGAGTTCTCCTGGGGTTTGGTTCTCGCGCGGTCGCTCGGGACCGGCTGGAGTGATTCGTTGGACGTCTGGGCGCCTTGCCGGATGAGGCCGTAGCCGTGCGCGCCCGTCTGGGCACACAACGGGCGGCGGGTGCGGGCGTTAACAGGGCAGGGAGAGGAGGAGGGGTTGGGGGTCAGGGGTTGGGGGTTGGGGAGGCGGAAGGGATCAGGGATCAGGGATCAGGGGTCAGGGGTTGGGGGTCAGGGGTCAGGGGTCAGGGGTCAGGGGTTGGGGGTTGGGGAAGAAGGAAGAGCTTTGCTTCATGGGAACCATCACCTGGCCGGCACGTGTAGCGAGCCGGATGACTGGGAAACCCCCACCTCGATCCTCCCCCTGCAGGGGGAGGAGGTCGGAGGGTCGCGATCCGAGCAGCATCCAGCGGCCACCGCCGGCAGGGGAGCTCCTTTTCCTTTTCCCTTTTCCCTTGTCCCTTCTTCCCCAACCCCCAACCCCTGACCCCTTCCGCCTCCCTTTCCCCTTTTCAGTCCTAGGTCTCCAGGCGACCTGCAGCGGCATCTCGGTCCTCGTTCGCGATACCGTCACTCCTCGTCGATCCCGGGTGCACACCCCCGTCTCCATCTCCCTTCCCTCTCCCTGGCTCCTATTCCCCTGTACCCCGTACCCCGTACCCCGTACCCCGAACCCCGAACCCCCAACCCCCAACCCCCAACCCCCGACCCCTATCCCCCAACCCCTGACCCCTCCCGCCTCCTCTTCCCTTCCGCCAATGAACGTGCTCGGCATCTCGGCCTACTACCACGACGCCGCGGCGGCGCTGCTGCGCGGTGGAGAGATCGTCGCGGCGGCGCAGGAGGAGCGCTTCACCCGTGCCAAGCACGACGCGCGCTATCCGCGCCACGCCATCGACTGCTGCCTCGAGCAGGCGGGTCTGGAGGTCGCCGATCTCGACGTGGTGGCGTTCTACGACAAGCCGCTGCTCAAGTTCGACCGGCTGATGGAGACCTACCTCGCCCACGTGCCGCGGGGGCTGCGCTCGTTCCGCCTCGCGATCGGCGAGTTGGCGTCGGGCAAGCTCAACCTGCGGCGCACCCTGCGCCGCGAGCTGGGCAGGGAGTTCCGAGGCAGGCTGCTGTTCACCGAGCACCACGAGTCGCACGCCGCCAGCGCCTTCTTCCCGTCGCCATTCGAAGAGGCGGCGATCCTCACCGTCGACGGGGTGGGCGAGTGGGCGAGCGCCAGCTGGGGCGTCGGTCGCGGTGATCGCGTCGAGCTGCGCTCCGAGATGCGCTTCCCGCACTCGCTCGGCCTGCTCTACTCGGCCTTCACCTACTTCTGCGGCTTCCGGGTCAACTCGGGCGAGTACAAGCTGATGGGGCTGGCGCCTTACGGCGAGCCGCGCTACGCCGACCTGATCCGCGAGCGCCTGCTCGAGATCCACGACGACGGCTCGGTGTGGATGGATCCGCGCTACTTCGCCTACGCCCACGGTCTGCGGATGACCTCGCCGGCCTTCGCCGAGCTCTTCGGCGGCCCGCCGCGGCGCCCCGAGACCGAGCTGAGCCAGCGCGAGATGGACCTCGCTGCCTCGGTGCAGGTGGTCACCGAGGAGATCGTCTCGAAGATGGCGCGTCACGTGCGCCGCGAGACCGGCATGAAGGACCTGTGCCTGGCCGGCGGCGTGGCGCTCAACTGTGTCGCCAACGGCAAGCTGGCGCGCGAGGGGGTCTTCGATCGCATCTGGGTGCAGCCGGCGGCGGGCGACGCGGGTGGGGCGCTCGGCGCCGCCTGCGTCGCGGCACACACCCTGCTCGGCGAGCCGCGCCCGGCGCCGGCCGCCGGCGAGGACGACCGCCAGCGCGGCTCACTGCTGGGGCCACGACGCACCAGCGAGGAGGCGGTGCGCCACTTCGACGAGCGCGGCGCGGTCTACACCCGGATCGACGACGAGGCGGCGCTGCTCGAGCGCGTCGCGGCGCTGCTCGACGATGCCAAGGTGGTCGGCTGGTTCCAGGGCCGCATGGAGTTCGGGCCGCGCGCTCTCGGCGGTCGTTCGATCCTCGCCGACCCGCGCGACACCGAGATGCAGCGGGTGGTCAACACCAAGATCAAGTTCCGCGAGTCGTTCCGCCCCTTCGCCCCGGTGGTGCTGCGCCAGCACGCCGCCGAGTGGTTCGAGATGCAGGGCCTCGAGGAGCTGGCCTCGCCCTACATGCTCTTCGTCATGCCGGTGCACGGCGCCGACCTCGACGAGTCGACGCGCCAGCGCGGCCTCGCCAAGCTGCGCGCGGTGCGCGGCGGCTTGCCGGCGATCACCCACGTCGACGGCTCGGCGCGGGTGCAGACCGTCGACCAGCGCTGCGGCCGCTTCCACCGCCTGCTCGAGAGCTGGCATCGGCGCACCGGCTGCCCGGTGCTGATCAACACCAGCTTCAACGTCAGGGGCGAACCGATCGTGTGCACCGTCGAGGATGCGCTGCGCTGCTTCCTCGCCACCGACATGGACGTGCTGGTGGTCGAGGACTGTGTGCTGCTCAAGGAGGATCAGCCGGCGTCGCTCATCCCCGACCGCGAGCGCCACCTCGAGCAGTTCGCGCTCGACTGAGCAGAGACGACGGAGCCCGTGAGCATGATCCCCAGACCCGACCAGGCCACCGAGAAGCAGCTGCGCGGCTTCGCGCTGCTGCTGCCGGTCGCCCTGCTGCTCGTCGCCTGGCTGCTGTCGCGCCACTTCGCGATCGCCTGGGACGAGTGGGCGACCTGGGGCTACGCCGTCGCCGGCCTGCTGGTCGCGTGGAGCGTGGTCGGCGCGCTCCTGCCGCGCACCATCCGGCCGCTTTACCTGCTGCTCGGCTGGGCGACCTGGCCGATCGGTCTGGTGCTGTCGACCCTGCTGGTGGCGCTGCTCTTCTACGCCATCGTCACCCCGATCGGCTTCGCCCTGCGCCTCAGCGGCCGCGACCCGCTGTCGCTGCGCCGCGGCGGCAGGACGACGATGTGGCACCCACGCCCCGAGGAGCAGGGCAAGAAGCGCTACGCGCGGATGTGGTGAGAGCGTCGCAACCCTCTGGCACCTCCCCCTTCAGGGGGAGGCTGGGTGGGGGTTTCCCAGTCATCCGGTTCGTCGCACTTCGCGAGGGTCCGGTTTCACCCAACGAGCGGAACCGTACCCTTCGCGGGGATGACGGAAGGAGCCATCCGCTAAGCTGCCCATCCATTCCGCCGTTCCCGAGAACCCCACCGCAGGAGGTTCCCCGATGCGTACCGATCTCTCCTCTCCCGCCATCTCTTCCGGCCTGCGCCGCGCCACCGTCGCCGCGCTGCTGGTGCTCGCCGCAGCCGTGCTCGCCTCGCCGGCCTGGAGCCTGAGCACCGACAACTGGCCCTCCTTCCGCGGCGCCGACGCGCTGGCGGTGGCCGACGACGACCCGCGGCTGCCGATCACCTGGAGCACCACCGAGAACGTCGCCTGGAAGGCGGAGGTGCCGGGCCTTGCCTGGTCGTCGCCGGTGGTCTGGGGCGACCTGGTCTACGTGACGACCGTGGTCAGCGAGGGCGAGATCGAAGAGCCGCGCATGGGCCTCTACTTCCCGTACGGCTCGCCGGAGTCCGGCGGCATGCCGACCAAGGACGGGCAGCTGATGGAGCGCTCGCGCGACGTGCACCAGTGGTGGGTCTACGCCTTCCGCTTCGAGGACGGCGAGGTGGCGTGGAAGACGCAGGTGCACCAGGGCATCCCGCGCTGGGACCGCCACCTCAAGAACACCTACGGCTCGGAGACGCCGGTCACCGACGGCAAGCGCATCTACGCCTACTTCGGCAACCTCGGCGTCTTCGCCCTCGACGCCAAGAGCGGCGAGCTGCAGTGGGAGAAGCGTTTCGCACCGAAGAAGACGCGCCTCGGCTGGGGCCCGGCGGCCTCGCCGGTGGTGCACGGCAACTCGCTGTTCATCGTCAACGACAACGAGGAGGAGTCGTACGTCGTGGCGCTCGACACCGCCACGGGCAACGAGGGCTGGAAGGTGGCGCGCGACGAGGAGTCGAACTGGGCGACGCCGTTCGTCTGGGAGCACGACGGTCGCACCGAGGTGATCACCGTCGGCAGCAATCTGGTGCGCTCGTACGACCTCGAGGGCAAGGAGCTGTGGCGGCTCTCGGGCATGGACTCGATCACCATCCCGCAGCCGTTCAGCGAGCACGGCCTGCTCTACATCACCTCGGGCTACATCGGCGACAAGATCAAGCCGGTGTTCGCGATTCGCCCCGGCGCCACGGGCGACATCTCGCTCGAGGAGGGCCAGAACAGCAACGAGTACGTGGTCTGGTACAACGACTCGGCCGGCCCCTACCACCCGACGCCGCTGGTCTACGGCGACTACTACTTCACCCTGCTCGACCTCGGCTTCTTCACGGTGCACGACGCCAAGACCGGCGAGGAGCTGTACTTCACCGACTCGCAGAAGCAGAACAAGGAAGTCCGCCAGCGCGTGGCGCGCGGCTCGGGCGGCTTCACCGCCTCGCCGTGGGCCTACAACGGCAAGATCTTCGTGCTCAGCGAGGACGGCGACACCTACGTGATCGACACCGAGAAGGACTTCGAGGTGGTGGGCACCAACCCCCTCGACGAGGTGGCGATGTCGACCCCGGCGGTGGCCAACGGCAGCCTGTTCATCCGCACCCGCTCGCACCTCTGGCGCCTGACCGACCTCGACGCGAAGCCGACGCAAGACGCGGCCGGCGCCGAGGCTGCCGACGCTTCCCCGGGCGAGGAGAAGCCGGGTCGTTGATCCGCCGCGCTGGGAGCGCGACGACGGGTAGGGCCGCGTCCGGGCCGGCGGCCCGCGGTTTCGCCCGCACGGTCCTGCACAGGGCCGTCACCATCGTCGCCGCTCTCGGCCTCCCGATCGGTGCGTTCGGCAGTTTCGCCACGGCGGCGACTGCTGCCGTCACGCCGGTCCTCACCGAGCCGACCGTCGCCGACGCCACCTGGCAAGGCGGCGTCGGGGCGCTGATCGTCGAGCACTGCGGCGAGTGCCACCGCCCCGGCGGCGGCGCGCCCATGGCGCTGCTCAGCTGGGACCAGTCGCGGCCGTGGGCTCGCGCGATCGCGCGCGAGGTCGACAGCGGAGCGATGCCGCCGTGGCACGCCGACCCGCGCTACGGAGTCTTCGCCAACGACCGCAGGTTGAGCGAGGCGCAGCGGCGGCTGCTGCTCGCCTGGGCCGCGCGTGGCGCGCCGCTCGGCGAGGACGACGGTCTGCCGGCGTCCGGCTTCGTGCCCGACGAGGACCCGGCGGACACCGGCGTCGCACCCGCCGGGAGTCAGTGGCGCATCGGCGAGCCCGACCTCGTCTTCGAGCTGCCCGAGGAGGTCGTCGTGCCGGCCCGCGGTGAGGTGCCGTACCACGACTACGTGATCGATCCCGGCTTCACCGAGGACGTCTGGGTGCGCGCCGCCGAGGCGCAACCCGGAAACCCCGCGGTGGTGCACCACATCATCGTCGACTACCAGATCTCGAATCCGCTGCGCCGCCGCCAGCTCGCCCGCCAGGGCCTCGAGGCGCGGGTGCAGGGAAGTCTCGGCGGCTACGTGCCGGGCGACGAGCCGATGGTGCTGCCGCAGGGTCTGGCGCGGCGCATCCCGGCCGGCGCCAGGCTGCACTTCCAGATGCACTACACGCCGAGCGGCAGCGAGCAGCGCGACCGCTCGCGCGTCGGCCTGGTGCTCGCCGAGGGGCCACCGCGCCACGAGGTGCGCACCGGCATCGCGTCGAGCCCCTTCATCTCGATCCCGCCCGGCAGCGCCGAGACGTCGCTGTCGGCCGAGCACGTCTTCCGCCGCGACAGCGTGCTGCTCTCGATGCGCCCGCACATGCATCTGCGCGGCAAGCGCTTCGAGTACCGCGCCCACTTCCCCGACGGAAGCGAGGAGATCCTGCTGCTGGTCCCCGACTACGACTTCGACTGGCAGACCCGCTACGTGCTCGCCGAGCCGAAGCGTCTGCCCGCCGGCACCCGCCTGGTGTGCACCGGCACCTGGGACAACTCGGACGCCAACCCCGACAACCCCGATCCCACCCGCCGCGTCTCGTGGGGACAGCAGACCAGCGACGAGATGATGATCGGCTTCTTCGAGTACTACGAGGAGGGGGCGGAGGGGAGCGGAGCGGAAGGGGCCGGGGGGCAGAAGGGGTCAGGGGTCAGGGGTCAGGGGTTGGGGATTAGGGATTAGGGATTAGGGATTAGGGAAAAGGGAAGAGGGAAAAGGGAGAAGGGAAAAGGGAGAAGGGAAAAGGGAGAAGGGAAAAGGGAGAAGGGAAAAGGGGCAGAGGGCAGAGGGCAGAGGGCAGAGGGAGCAGAAGGGATAAGGGGTTGGGTGTCAGGGGTTTGGGGGCAGAGGCAGAGGCAGAGGCAGAGAAGAGGCGGAAGGCAGAGGCGGAAGGCAGAGGCGGAAGGCAGAGGCGGAAGGCAGAGGCGGAAGGCAGAGGGCGGAAGGGGTCAGGGGTCAGGGGCGAGGGGTTGGGGACAAGGGACAAGGGAAGAGGGCAGAGGGCAGAGGGAGGAGAGGGGTCGGGAACCAGGGATTCGGGACTGAGGAAAGAAGAGCCGGAGGAAGTAGAGGCGCAGTGGCGCAGAGGCGACCGGCGCCGACGATCCCTGTTCCCGAGACTGCGGTGTCCGCCATCTGTCAGGCTTCTCGTCAACCCGAGTTCAGCCGGTCGAGCCTGTGCGGGCTCCCGGAACGAGAGACTCAACGAGAAGGAGGACGCCATGCACGCCGAACTCGTCGAAGCGAGGCAGTTCGCGGGCGACCGGAAGGCTGCCGCAGGCGGAATCGGCAACAACATCGCTCGGGGTGTCATGGTCGTCGCCCTGCTGCTGGCGACCGCTGCAATGGCGCGTGCCGACGACAAGCACGATCACGCCACCACGCTGGTCGAGGGCCTCAGCGGCCACCACCACCCGGTCACCACCGAGTCCGAGCGGGCGCAAGAGTTCTTCGACCAGGGGCTCGAGCTGGCCTGGGCCTTCAACCACCACGCCGCGGTGCGGGCGTTCCGCAAGGCGCAGGAGCTCGATCCGGAGTGCGCGATGTGCTTCTGGGGCGAGGCGTGGGCGCTCGGGCCCAACATCAACGCACCGATGGATCCCGAGGCGGTGCCGGTGGCCTGGGCGGCGCTGGAGAAGGCGCGCGAGCTGGCGGCGCGCCGCTCGTCCTCCCGCGAGCGCGCCTACATCGACGCGCTCGGCGACCGCTACCGCCCGCAGCCGGAGGAGGATCGCAGCGAGCTCGATCTCGCCTACGCGATCGCCGCCAGGGTCGTCGCGCTGCGCTTCCCCGACGATCTCGACGCGGCGGTGATCTCGGCCGAGGCGTTGATGGACACGATGCCGTGGGACTACTGGCTGGAGGACGGCTCGCCGAAGCCGCAGACGACCGAGTTCCTCGGCCGCCTCGAGACGGTGCTGCGCCGCGACCCGGACCATCCCGGCGCCAACCACCTGCTGATCCACGCGGTGGAGAAGGTGCGCCCCGAGCTCGGGATCCCGTCCGCCGAGCGGCTCGAGAGCCTCTCCGAGGGGGCCGGCCACCTGGTGCACATGGGCGGCCACATCTTCATCCGCGTCGGCCGCTACCGCGACGCGATGCGGGTCAACGAGAAGGCGATCGCCGCCGACGAGAAGTTCGCGGCCGAGCACGAGGTCTCCGACCTGTACGCGTACGGCTACGCGCTGCACAACATCCACTTCCTGGTCGCCGCGGCCGGCTTCGCCGGCGACGCCGAGCGCGCCATCGAGGCGGCGCTCGAGCTTCGTTCGCGGGTCGGCACCGAGGTGATGCGGCAGCCCGGCATGTCGACCACGCAGCACTTCTGGCTGACGCCCTACTTCGTGTGGGCGCGCTTCGGGCGCTGGGACGAGATCCTCGCCGCCCCCGAGCCCGACGCCGATCTGCTCTATCCGCGCGCCGCCCGCCACTACGCCCGCGGCTTGGCGCTGGCGCGCCGGGGCGAGATCGACGCGGCGGACGCGGAGCTCGCGGCGCTGCGCGAGCTGGTCGCCGACGAGGCGCTCGAGGACGTGACGGTGTGGGACCTCAACGACAGCCGCACCCTGATGCGCATTGGCGAGAACGTGCTGGCGGGCGAGATCGAGGCCGCGAGGGACGCGTACGATGGGGCCGTGGCCTTCCTCGAGGCCGCGGTCGCGCTCGAGGACGGCCTGACCTACGACGAGCCGCCGCCGTGGATGGTGCCGGTGCGACAGCACCTCGGCGCCGTGCTGCTCGAGGCGGGTCGGCTCGGGGCGGCCGAGTCGGTCTACCGCGAGGATCTCGACAAGTACCCCAACAACGGCTGGTCGCTCGAAGGCCTGCGCCAGACGCTGGTGCGTCAGGGCCGGACGGATGACGCGGCAGAGGTCGCCGAGCGCCTGAAGTCGGTGTGGGAGGGGTCGCAGGTCGAGCTGGTGGGGTCGCGGTTCTGAGGGTGGACTGCTGATCCGGAGGCTCGCGGCATCGAGTCGAACTCGAGTCGCGTTCCGGCAATCCATTCTTCACCGCGCACCTTCGCGCGACGCGCTTCCGTCATCCCAGCGAGGAGCCTGCCCCGAACTCGAGCCGGGGCTACGGTTCCATGCGTTACCTGAAGCCGGATCGCCGTGCGGTGCGACGAGCCGGACGACTGGGGAACCCCCACCTCTTTCCTCCCCCTGCAGGGGGAGGAGCCGGAGATTCGCGTTGTCGGTTCGGGCCGCGCGCCCCACCGGAGCCATCCTTCGCTAGGCCCGAAGCCGTTCCCCGATCCGCTACGCTTCGGGGCGCCCCGACTCGGCTCCATCGTGGCCGAACGGGGCCGATCGCGGCCGGTCGCCGCCGATCGCGACGCCGCAACCTTCTCCTCCCGGAAAGTCATGAGCAGCGAATCCCCTCAGCAGCACGACCCCCTCGACGAGCTCGAGGAACAGGGCCTGGTGGCCGAGTTCTGGCAGTTCCTCAAAGAGAACAAGAAGTGGTGGCTGATCCCGATCCTGCTGTCGATCGCGCTACTCGGCGGCCTGGTGCTGCTCAGTGGCACCGGTGCGGCGCCGTTCATCTACACGCTGTTCTAGAGAGAACCTGAGGCTGGGAGCTTTCAGGGGCGTGTCGCGCGCCGCGGGCCGCCCGAAGCTTGGGGCCTCGCGGCCTTCGGCTCACCGCATGCGGGCCTTGAGGTTCTTCAGCGGATCGTGCTGCCAGCCGCGTGAGCAGGCGTGCTCGCCGATCCCCAGGTTCTCGCGCAGCATCAGCTCGGCGGTCTCGAGCGCGCCTTCGACCCAGCCCTGGTCGCTCGAGTAGGCGGCGCCGCAGATGTAGATCTTCTGGCCGTCGACGGGCTGGCGCATCTTCGGCATCACCTCGTTGTAGCGGTAGCCGGCCTTCCAGCTGTGCCAGCCGCCGCCGAACGGGTCCTCGCCCCAGTCCATGTACGCCGCGGTGTAGGGCTCGGGCAGCGCTCTCTGCCCGTGCAGCTCGACGATCTGGCGCTGCGCCTCCTCGACCAGCTGGCGTGAAGGAGTGATCGACTCGTGCAGCGTCTCGCATTCGTCGGCGCCGCCCGCCGTCCAGGGATTGGGCAGGCCGGGGAAGCGCTCGCCGGCTTCCAGGCCCTTCCAGAACGGCACCGTCGCGAGGTCGTTGTAGCTCGCCATCAGCAGCGAGTTCAGGTTGCCCTTCTCGCGTGAGCCGGAGATCTCGCCTTCGGTGCCGAAGTAGTAGGTCTGGCGGATCGGCAGATCGGTGATCGAGCGGCCCGCCTGCAGCCCCAGCGCGTGCCACCAGGGCTGCGGGTAGCCGAGGAAGAGCTTGAAGGCGGTCTGCACGATCACCGAGTCGAGGTTGCGGCGCAGGAACGGGTCGTCCTGCTTGGCGGCCCAGTCGACGAGCTCGATCGAGCGCCGCGGCAACCCCAGGATCACGTGCTCGGCGCGCAGCGAGTGGCGCCTGCCGGTGCCCCGCGTGCGGTAGCCGTCGGTCGTGGTCTCCTCGAAGTGCAGGGTGTAGCCGCCGCTGGCGTCGCCCTCGAGCGCCGCCAGCCTCTGGTTGCGCCGCAGGTCGCCGCCGATCTCCTCGAACTGCTTCGCCACGGCGCGCGGCAGGCTCTCGTAGCCTTTCACCAGGGTGCGGTACTGGTCCTGGCCCGAGGTGTCTCCGGCGGTGAACATCAGGTTCACGGCATTGCCGTTGGCGACGTTGGTGTCGTAGCCGAGGCCGTCGCGCAGGTAGGCGTACGCCTCGGGGGTCAGCACCCGGTAGAGCAGGTTCCAGTAGCCCCACTCCCAGAGGTACTTGCCGAACGCCTTGACCTCGAACCAGTCGTCGAAGCTGAGGTCGGCGTAGTTCGGCACCAGCATGCGCAGGACGTTGTCGGTGATCTCGTTCGGCGAACGTCCGATCTCGGCCCAGTCGAGGTCGTACGGCGTCACCTGGGGATCGGAGAACTGCTCGTTGTAGAAGTGCCGACGCCGCATGTAGACGAAGTTCTTCTTGTCGCCCACCGGCTCCGGGGAGCCCATCGGGAACGGGCGCGACGCCAGGCCCAGCTCGGCGATCAGGCCGGTGACCAGTGGCTGCGACGCCTCGATGTAGCGCATGCCGCCGAGCTCGGCGTAGACATCGCGCATGCCGGGCAGTGCGACGCTGAACAGCTTGCCGCCGATCCGGTCGCTGTACTCGAACAAGGCGACGGTGGCGTCGGGCCGCGCCTGCTTGAGGCGCCAGGCGGAGTAGACGCCGCCGACGCCGCCCCCGATGACCGCGAAGTCGAGCACCTTCTCGTCCGCCATGCCGCCTCCCTCCGTTGCGTGAGCTCCCTGCGGGTGAGATCGCTCTCGCAGGAGTCAACCGGGACGGGCGGGCGAAGTTGCCTCGCGCCCCCGGACTAGGGTTCCGACGTGGCGCCCTCGCGCACCTCCACCCGCACCGTCGGGTAGTCGATGCCGAGCTGCTCGAGGTAGGTGTCGTACTTCGAGGGGTCGTAGTAGTAGGGCCGCATCGCCTCGCGGTACTCGCCCATGATCCTCTCGTTGAGGTGGATCGCGGGCGTGTCCTGCTCGCGCAGGAAGCTCTGGTAGCGGGTCTTCGCGGTCTGCTCGTCGCGGAAGTAGGCCCACGCCTGCTCGACCTTCGCCCGGTCGAGGAAGAAGTCGAGCGCGGTGAGCGCCATCACCTTGGCGCCGGCGAGCGAGCCCTTGTGGGCGATCGGCGTCGCCATCGCCACCGCGCTCGACCAGTGGTGGCCGCCGCCGCCGGTGTTGAAGTTGGCGGGGAAGCGCAGCGTCACCGTCGGCACGTTCCAGGCGATGTCGCCGATGTCGTCCGAGCCGCCGCCGAGCCGCGGCCCCTCGATCGGGCCCTGCAGCGGTCCGAGATCGGTGCGCAGGCCGTGCACGCCGCCGTACGGGCCGGCGTCGGGATCCGGCTCGAAGCCCATCTCCCGCTGCAGCGCGACGGCGAGCGCGACGTCGTCGTCGCTCCACTCGGGCAGGCCGACGCGCTCGATGTGCGTCTGCATCGTCTCGGCGATCACCTTGTTGAAGTGTCGCGGCCAGGCGGCGCCAAGCACGCGCGAGCTGTAGCTGGTGTCCGACATCGCCGCGGCGGCGCCGGCCATCACCTCGCCGAGATCGAAGAGCGCCTTGATGTGCTCGTAGTCGAGCTCGCGGTAGTAGTACCAGACCGAGGCGACCGGTGGCACCACGTTGGGCTGGTCGCCGCCGTTGGTGATCACGTAGTGCAGCCGGTAGGGCAGACGCAGGTGCTCGCGGCGGTAGTTCCAGCCGGTGTTCATCAGCTCCACCGCGTCGAGCGCGCTCTTGCCGAGCCACGGCGCACCGGCGCCGTGCGCCGCCTTGCCGCGGAAGGTGTACTCCACCGACACCAGGCCGCTGCCCCAGGCCTCGCCCCAGGAGACCGACAGCGAATCGGCGACGTGGGTGAAGAAGACCAGGTCGACGTCCTCGAACAGCCCAGCGCGGACGAAGAACGCCTTGCTGCCGAGCTGCTCCTCGGCGACGCCGGGCCACAGCATCAGGGTGCCCGGGATGCGCTCGCGCTGCATCAGCTCCTTGAGCGCGATCGCCGCGACGACGTTGACCGCCTGGCCGGAGTTGTGCCCCTCGCCGTGCCCCGGAGCGCCCTCGACGATCGGGTCGTGGTAGGCGACGCCCGGCTTCTGTGACGACTTCGGGATGCCGTCGATGTCGCTGCCGAACGAGATCACCGGCTCGCCGCTGCCCCAGCGCGCCACCCACGCCGTCGGCATCCCGGCGACGCCGCGTTCGACGACGAAGCCGTGCTGCTCGAGGATCGCGGTGACGTAGCGCGAGGTCTCGACCTCCTGGAAGCCGAGCTCGCCGAACGAGAAGATCGAGTCGACCATCTCCTGGGTCAGCTTCGCCCGCGCGTCGATCTGCGCCAGCAGCTCCTCCTGGTAGCGCGCCAGGCGCTTGGCGTCCTGCTGCGCCGGCGCGGCGGAGGCGAGCAGGGCGGCGAGGAATGCGGCCGTCAGGGTCGTGTGCAGAGCCGTGCGGCGAGCGGAGGAGAGAGCGGCGGCGAGAGGCCGGCGGCCTGCGACGGGGGTTGGTGGCATCTCGAGGTCTCCGGCCGTGGGAAGGAAGGGGAGAGCTCGGAGAGTAGCGGAGCGAAGGGGCCGCGATGGCCGCCGTACCCGCGCCGCTGCGTTGAGTCGCTGCAGGCAACCCAGCACCAGGAGGCGACCCTCGGACCTCCTCCTCCCGAACAGCTCGCTTCACGGGACACCCCCCACCTCTGTCCTCCCCCTGAAGGGGGAGGAAGTCGGAGGGTCGCGATCTGGTTCCCCTTCCGTCCTTCGCGCAGGCAGCGATTCCACGCTTCCCGGGGCCGGAGGCGCTAGGCGGTGCGAGGAGACCGTCGGCTGGGAGACCGTTGCCGACCTGCGCTAGCCTGCCGCCCTATGCCCCCAGAGAATCGATCCGACTCCGCCGACCGCCCCGACGACGCCTTCGACCTCTGGGACCTGCGGGTCACGGTGGTCGGCGAGCCGAGAGACATGGTGTGCGACCACCGTCCCGGCGACTGGTTCGAGGTCTCGGGCGAGAACCTGACGCTGCCCGAGGGGCAGGCGTTCTCGATCTACGCCCTGGCGGCGATCCTGCCGCTCCTCCCGGCGAAGCAGCGCGATACCGCGGCGACCGACTGGATGAGCACCGACGCGGAGATTGCCTGCCCCGATCCCCACTGCGGGGCGCGTTTCCGCATCGAGCGGGTGCGTCGCCGCACCTTCCGCCACTCCGAGGTGACGCGGGTTCCGCTGCCGGCAGCGCTGGACGAGGCGGCTGCGCACGAGCAGGCGGGCGCGCCGGAAGAGGGCGCCGCCGGG
>ERZ869936.1095-NODE-1095-length-20959-cov-5.121795_pt1 | contig 20959 bp, 15 predicted proteins | sample MGYA00520876_ERZ869936 | MGnify/ENA primary metagenome ERZ869936 (study PRJEB32218, sample SAMN09650985) | biofilter metagenome | isolation source: enrty point of leading RO module | place: Saudi Arabia: Thuwal, RO plant located on Red Sea | collected 2016-02-17 ...
AAATTTTTCACCAAGAGTTAAAGATGTTATCACCTACAGCAGAGAAGAGGCGTTAAGACTTGGACATGACTACATAGGTGTGGAACATTTACTTTTAGGAATTATAAGAGAAGGAGAAGGCCTTGCTGTTAAAGTACTTGGTGGTATGGGCGTTGATTTTAAAGAGTTGCGTAAAGCAATTGAAAGCTCTGTTAAAGTAGGAAAAGGAACAGTTAGTCAAATGAATAATATTCCTTTGGTAAAACAAGCGGAGAAAGTATTAAAAATCACTTATCTTGAAGCAAAGTTATTTAAGTCAAACACAATAGGAACAGAGCATTTGCTGTTATCTATATTAAAGGATGAAGACAATATTGCCACAAAAACATTGCAACGTTTTAATGTAAACTACGGAAAAGTGAGACACGAAATTGAGAATATATTAAATGAGGAATCTAAACCAATTCAGCCGGAAGCTAAATTCCCAACCAACACTCCTGACGATGATGAGGATAGTCCATCGGGCTACATGGGTGGCGGTAGCGGTAAAAAGCAAGGAGATTCTAAATCTAAAACACCTGTTTTAGACAACTTTGGAAGAGATTTAACGCCCTTAGCGGAAGACGATAAGCTTGACCCTATTGTAGGAAGAGAAAAAGAAATAGAACGAGTTTCTCAAATATTAAGTAGAAGAAAAAAGAACAATCCTATTTTGATTGGAGAGCCGGGCGTTGGTAAATCAGCCATTGCGGAAGGTTTAGCACTAAGAATTGTTCAGCGGAAAGTATCCAGAATATTATTCAATAAAAGAATTGTTACGCTTGATTTAGCTTCATTAGTTGCCGGAACAAAATACAGAGGCCAGTTTGAAGAAAGAATGAAAGCCGTTATGAATGAGCTGGAAAAGTCTCCTGACATTATTTTATTTATTGATGAGATTCACACTATTATAGGTGCGGGTGGTGCTTCAGGTTCATTAGATGCTTCTAATATGTTTAAGCCGGCATTAGCCAGAGGCGAAATACAAGTGATTGGTGCTACTACCCTTGATGAGTATCGACAATACATTGAAAAAGACGGTGCGCTTGAGCGTAGGTTCCAAAAAGTGGTAGTTGAACCAACTACTATTGAAGAAACCATACAAATTCTGAATAACATAAAAGAAAAGTATGAAAGTCATCATAATGTAAACTACACTGAAGAGGCTATTAAAGCTTGTGTAAACTTAACCAATAGATACATTACTGATAGACACTTACCTGATAAAGCTATTGACGCGCTTGATGAAGCAGGTTCAAGAGTTCATATCACCAATATTAAAGTTCCAAAAAATATCATAGAGATTGAAAAGAAAATTGAAGATATTAAAGAGGAAAAGAATAAAGTGGTAAGAAGCCAAAAGTATGAAGAGGCTGCAAGGTTAAGAGATACAGAACGTCAGCTTATCGAAGATTTAGAAAAAGCTAAGAAAGAGTGGGAAGAAGAAACTAAATCGCACAGAGAAACAGTGGCTGAAGAGAATGTAGCTGAAGTGGTTGCTATGATGACGGGTGTTCCTGTTCAACGAGTAGTGAAGAAAGAAGGTGAGAAATTGGTAAAAATGTACGATGAAATTCATGATAAAGTAATCGGACAAGATGATGCCATAAAAAAAATGGTGAAGGCGATTCAACGAAATCGTGCAGGACTTAAAGACCCTAACAAACCAATAGGTTCATTTATATTTCTTGGCCCTACCGGTGTGGGTAAAACACAACTTGCAAAAGTACTTTCCAAGTATCTTTTCGATAATGAAGATGCTATGATTAGAATTGATATGAGTGAGTACATGGAAAAATTTGCCGTATCAAGACTAATTGGTGCACCTCCCGGATATGTTGGTTATGAAGAAGGTGGACAATTAACTGAAAAAGTTAGACGCAAACCCTATTCAGTTGTTTTATTAGATGAAATAGAAAAGGCTCACCCTGATGTATTTAATTTATTATTACAAGTGTTGGATGATGGTCAATTAACTGATAGCTTAGGAAGAAAAATTGATTTTAGAAACACTATCATCATCATGACTTCAAACATTGGAGCTAGAAAGCTGAAAGATTTCGGACAAGGTGTTGGATTTGGTACAAAAGCCAAAAAAGAGGGTGCTACTGACCATGAGAGAAGTATTATAGAAAGTGCGTTGAAGAAAGCATTTGCTCCTGAGTTCTTAAACAGAGTAGATGATGTGATTATGTTTAACTCATTAACCAAAGAACATATTCACGAAATTATAGATATTGAGCTGGAAGGACTTTACGGAAGGCTTTCTAATTTAGGCTTTAACATTAAACTTTCTGACGAAGCAAAAAGCTTTATTGCAGATAAAGGATTTGATGAAGCTTATGGTGCAAGACCTTTAAAAAGAGCTATTCAGAAATACCTGGAAGATCCTTTAGCGGAAGAAATTATTAAGTCTAGCCTTGAGGAAGGAGATAGTATAAAGGTTGATTTAGTAAAAGGTTCTGAAGAATTGAAGCTAAGTATTTCAAAAGCTAAAAAGAAGAAAACAGATACTGAAGATAAGTAAGTATAGTTTAACTCATAAAAAAACTCCAAGCTAATCGTCTTGGAGTTTTTTGTTTTTGACCTTTTCTTCTTTTTGTTCTTTTCTAAGTCTTTTCCGTTCCGCTCGTTTCTCTTTATCCCAAAGGTCGCTTAGCTTATCAAATTCTTGCCGATAGAATAAACCTACACCTTGCGTATAAAGTCCTTGCGTTTGCACATCTATGTTTGTGTTGGCTTCATTAAATGCTTTTGCTCTTAGTTTTCCGTCTTCCGTTATTTTATATTCAACTGAGAATTCGCCCACTAAATTATTAGTTTGAGTGCTAGTATTTCCAACAGAGCCAACATTTCCATCAAGTACTACCCTATCATTAAATATTTGTGTTGAAAGCGCAACCTCTACTTCCTGGCTGGTAATAGCATCACCGGGTCGGTAATTAAAACCTACATCAAACTTGTCGGTAATCTGAGAGAGCCAGTTACTCAATTGATTAGAAATAGTTTCAAACCCTGTTGTGCTTCCAAATCCGGAACGGGCAGCATTATCCGGATTGCCTCCTTGTGGGGGAATAAATCTATTTAATATAAGTAAAGCAAACACCTGTTTATTCATTTCATTCGCATTAGATTGGTTGTCCGATGCATAAGTAATACTGGCTAATCTATCTCTTACTTCCTGTGTAGCTGAAGGTGCTTCAATATCAAAAGTAATATCAGGATTCATTAAATCTTTCTCCATGCTAAGCTTCACTTCTATCGGAATTCTGTTTTTATACTTTGCTCTTGAAATACTATCACCAACCATTAAATCATAAGGAGAAGCTCTTAATTTGTAAATAGCATTAATATCTAATTGGGCTTTTAAAGGGTCTCCGTTCCAACTTATAGTTCCACCTTTTTCTAGTGCAAATCTTTTGTTTATTACATTTTGCAGTGTAAACAAATAATCTCCTTCTGAAATAGTGTAAGTTCCGTAAATATTAAAATCTCCTTTGGTGTTAATTTCCATTAAAATATCTCCATCTCCCCTGCTTTTAATTACATCACCTATTTGCTCATCAAAAATTAATCGAACCTCTGCATCAGGATTAACTTCCATTTTAAAGTTCATAAGTATATGAGATAAGTCAATCTCTTCTTCCTCTTCATCATCGGTTCCGGTATTGATAAATGTAACTAAGTTGTTTTCTCCAATTTCAGTTTCATCAGACAATGGTATGTTTAGTAATGAGCCTTTTTCGGTTTTTACTTCTGCGTCCATCACTAATTGGTCTGCATAACCCGAAATGTTTGCCTGACCGGAAAGAATTGCTTTTCCGTAAAACAGTTTGTTTTGGAATTCTGTAGTATTTAAGAATAAAAACTTCTTTGTATAGAGACCAATATCTAAGTTAAAATCAGTAAAGTTTTCATGAAATATGGTTGCATTTAAAGAAGCTTTATTGTTTTCTTCATCTACTAATTCCGCATTGTTTATGGCAAACATATCTTCATCAATAAAAATACTTGTGGATGTTTTATAAACAGTGTTTAGATAATCAATCTTTACTTCCAACTTATCCAAATCAAATTTTCCGTTTATTTTAGGCTCTTTAGCGCTTCCTTTAATTCTGGCGTATCCGGTTAATGTTCCATTTAAATCAGAAACATAGTCGGCAATGGTAAATTCAAACAGCTTAACCGGAGCATTATTGACGGATAAAATATAATTTAATGAATTAATCTTATCATTAAAGTTATAATCACCAGATAAATTAAAGGTGGGGAGATTATCTAGTTTAAAAATAGCATCGGTATGAAGTGATTTGTTTGATTCATTCCATTTATTAAGAAGTTTTCCGTTTCCAAGTTTTGCTCCATTTAAAACAAAGTTGCTAACGTCTATGTCTGATGATATTTTTTGTTCTCCAAATACATCTGCCATTGTGGCATTTCCGGAAATAATTCCTTCTAATTTAACTCCAAAAGTGGCTAAAAGTTTGTTGAAGTTTTCTAAGTCATACTTTACAAACGAAAGCTCAATTAAATCGTATTTATTTTTTGAGGCTTTACCATCTAATTTAATACCTGAGTTGATAGTGGCAAACTCTAGGTTGTCAATTGTAATGGAAGTAGAATCGATAATGATTTTATTTGAAGGGTTTACACTCCACATTTCATCATTGAAAAACATTTCAGATGAATAGAATTCCCCTGTGATAGTTCTGTTAGGCTCAAAAGCACCTCTGTATTTAATATTGGCAACTGTTTCTAAAGTGTCTTTACTGTGTATGTGTGCAAATAAATAAATGGAGTCACGATTTATAGAAGAGTTTAGCTCAAAATTTTCATAAAATAAGCTATCAGTTAAACTAATTTTACTGGAGCTTATATTTACCATCATAGTGGCATTTTCCGTATTGCTTTTTAATTTAAAGTTATCTATAACAGCGCCTTTTGCATTTACTTTAGGAATATCCATGCTATACCTAAACGACTTGTTAATGGCGTTGTAAGAACCATCAAACTCAGCACCTTTTGGATAAAAAATATCTTTGGTGAATAATTTAGAAACCAAATTTGCATCTTTTAGTTTTGCATTAAACTCAAAGTTGTTTTCACTTGCAAATTTTTCTCCCCTATATTCTTCAAAGTAGGGTAAATAAGTCCCAATAAAATGTTTAAACGTTTTATCTAATTCATCAAACTTAAAATTACCTATAAAGTTTAGGTCTGCAATATCGCTGCGTACTTCAAGGTGCCTCTCGTTATTTTCTAGAAAATAAGAATGAACAATAAATGTGTCAATAATAAATTCGTCTTCAATATCTTTATAATCCGCACCTTCTAATTTTATAGTGCCTATCATATTATCAATATTGGTTCCTTCCATATCAATATATAAATTGGTAGAAAACCTTGTTTTTAAACCGGAACGCTCCATTAGCCCTAGTTTTGCAGGCTTTGAATCATAAATGGTAGAAGTGAATTTATATTTTGGAACTTTTCCTCTCAGGTTGATTGTTCCGTCAAAGTCAAAATCAAGTTTAGAGTCTCTTGAACTAATACAGCCATCAAAAATTTTGTTGTTGTATTTTCCATCCAGTGTAATTATTTCAAAGCGGTTCTTATTTAAGTCGATATAGTTAATTTGCCCAACAATTTTGGCTTTCATGGTGCTAGGATTATATCCATTTCCGTCAACTCTAAGGTTAAAAGAAGTTCTTCCTACATACTCATTTTTAATAATCTTATTTACGGCTAAATTTTCAGATGATAATTGTCCTACATATCTTCCGTAAACATTGTTAGAATCTTGCTTTAAACTAATATCCGTAGATAAATTACCTGCATCGGTATAAAACTTTCCGTACAATACAAAGTCGTTAATAAATCCGGTGTAATCTCCTTTAAATGTGATGTTTCCTAAACCTGAAAGTTCTTTTGGTAGTTTTAGGTTTTCTTCTCTGGTAAATGGATATAGCGGAAATGTTTCCAGTTGTTGTTTGGAAGTAGTAAGTTCTTTAAACTCAATAAACGCAAATGTGTTATTTATATCCGGAAGCCCATTTAAATCCACATTTCCAAGCAATCTTGTGCCATCATCAGTTTCAAGTTTAATTTTCTTCCCTTTTAAGTCATTCACGTAACCATATACTTTTCCTTCAAGAGAAGCCTTTTTATTTAAACCTTTCAGTTGTGGCGCAAAGAAGGCTATATCTTCAAAATCTATTTCTGACTTTCGAAAATCAAAGTTCATTTTTACCTTCTCAATAAATTCTTTGTAATCAGTATATTGGTTGTATTTTAGTTTAGTTACGCCATTTAAAGAAGTTGTAGGAGTTTTTAACTGCATTTTTAATAACTCCAGCTGTGTTGATGATACCGAAAACTTAGTGGTTAATTTTTCAAGCTTAAATCCGGATTGCTCGTTAAATGCTAGTGAGTGAATATATCCGTTAATGCTGTCATTGATTACTGATATTCCATTTGCAAATAAATTGATGTTGGTGGCATGAATATGGTTATAATCAACACCATAATCTTTTCGTTCTTCATGATGGTTTTGATAACTGAAGTTTAGGTTATTAAATTCTAGTGCGGTTATGTTTAATTTTAGATTACTTGGCGATTTAGTGGTATCTGAAGAAGCAAAATAATCCAACAAAAATTGTATGTTTAGCTGTTCTTCATCGGTATATTTTTGTAGCTTAAAAGTGGTGTTTTCTAAATACATTTTGTTTACCAATACATAAACGGGTTCTGTTTTAAAATAACTTAGTGTAAGCGCTACTTCTTTGGCGTAAATAAGTGTGTCAGCGTGTAAATCTTCTACATACAATCCATTAATGGATACCATATTAAAAAACCTTACATCAATTGTTTCTATAGACACCTTTGATTGAAGTTCTTTAGATAGGTATTCAGCAGCTTTATCTGCCAAAAAGTTTTGAAACCATGAAGTTCTTAGCAATAGCAGAAGTATAAACAATAGCAAAAGCAGTGCTCCAATTACATAGAGCAAATACTTCGTCCATTTTTTAATACTTTTGACCATAATTGAGTCCAAATTTCACAATTTTAATCAGATGAGCGGTAAAAACGTTATTATTTTAGGGATAGAATCATCATGTGATGAAACCTCAGCTGCCGTTATTAAAGATAACAAATTACTTGCCAACATTATTGCTAATCAGGAGGTTCATAAAGGTTACGGAGGTGTAGTTCCGGAATTAGCATCCAGAGAGCATCAAAAAAATATTGTTCCGGTAGTGCATGCCGCAATAGCTAAAGCAGGTGTAAACAAAAAAGACATTTCTGCCATTGCCTATACACAAGGGCCCGGATTGCTTGGTTCCTTGCTTGTTGGAGGCTCATTTGCCAAAGCGTTATCAATGAGTCTAAATATTCCTCTCATAGAGGTTAATCACATGCAAGCACATGTTCTTGCACATTTTATTGATAAGGAAAATGAACAAAATGAAAAGCCTGAGTTTCCTTTTTTATGCTTAACCGTTTCAGGTGGGCACACGCAAATCGTTTTAGTTAAAGGTTATCTTGATATGGAAATAGTTGGCGAAACTATTGATGATGCAGCTGGTGAAGCATTTGATAAGGTGGCTAAAATTTTACAACTTCCCTATCCGGGCGGACCATTGGTAGATAAATTGGCTAAAGAGGGAAATCCTTTTGCTTTCAGTTTTCCTAAACCAAATGTTGGTGAATTGGAATTTAGTTTTAGCGGATTAAAAACATCTGTTTTATATTTTTTAAGAAAAGAAGTAGAAAAAAATCCTCAATTTGTTTCAGAAAATATAAACGATATCTGTGCTTCCGTTCAGTTTACCATAGTGAGTATATTGATGGATAAACTTAAGGTTGCAATTGATAAATACAAGGTAACTTCTATTGCTATTGCAGGAGGGGTTTCGGCTAACTCAAGTTTACGAAGTGAAGTTTTAAAATTGGCGGAAAAAAATAACATCAAAGCGTTTATTCCTCCTTTTGAGTATTGCACCGACAATGCAGCTATGATAGCGCAAGTTGGTTGCTATAAGTTTTTACAAGACGATTATGCTAACTTAAGTTCTTCTCCAAAAGCCCGAATGAAGTTTAGTGAATAAGTTAATTACCATATCTTTTTTAATATGGAGTTTGCCACTGTTCTCACAAAACACAACAGATACTATTGATTGGAAACAAAAGGGAACCCGAAATATTGTTAAAACCAATCCTTTAGTTCCTATTTGGGGTGCTATTCCTCTCACTTCTGAATGGCGATTACTTTACGAAATGCCTTTTTCTCATAATCAGTCTTTTCAAATTGGTGCTTCGTACCTGGGGAAAAGTCCGATATTAAATCTAGCTGAAGATTCAATGATGGGGGGTTCTGGAGTTGAATTTGTGGTAAAAGGGTTTCGTTTACAAGGAGGATATAGGTTTTATTTTACATCTTTCAGAAATTACAAGCAAGAGCCGTTCAACTATATTCCTCTGGGATTTTACGTTTCTCCTCATATATCTTACTCTACCGCTACATTTACAACACGAGCTGCAAGTGTAAGGAATGTATATATTCAAGGAACTCACTACAATATTAATTTTTTGTTGGGTTACCAATATTATAGTTTAATGTTTGATAACCTAGTAGTGGATTTGTTTATGGGGTTTGGCTGGAAAGAAAATTATTGGGAAGAAAATATAAATGGTGTTACTCGTTCTTCTACACTAAATACTGCAAATACCAATTATTACGGCTCAAACTTTAAATTTTCTTTAGGTTTTAATATGGGATTTAGATTTTAAAAAAAGGAGCCGCCAACTCCTTCCCTAGCTTAATCATTCATGTTGTGAAGTTTTTACCCCTTTTACTTTGCACATTTTCACAACAATTTGGCGACTCCGATAAGTTTAAGCAGATCTATTAAAACCCTCCAATAGTTTTTTAATTTCTACAAAGGAAGACTCCTTAAATTTTAAATTCAATATTGTTTCTTCAGAGTTAATGGTTTGTAAACATAGGTATGGCTTCCCTTTAATTACCTTATAAGCAAAAACATCTTTTTTCGTATTCAATGGTACTCTGGACACCTTGTAATTCCCACTTTTATATGGTTTATATGCCGACATCATGCTATTAATGTCTTTAAACACAATTAGAACTTTTTCTTCTAATGTATCAGCATCCATAATGGTAATATCCGCTAATTCATTTTCTGAAACACTATAAAACCTATCGCAATTTATCCAGCCAAGTTGATTGAATGAAAAGATATAGTTATTTAAAAATTGGTCATCTACAAGTCCCATTTTTTCTAATTTTTTGGCTTCCTCACCCAATTTTTCATATCTAAGATTTTTCCATGCGATTACTCGTTTTGCAAAATCATCTTGAGCAATTTTTTCCATTTCCACAGCAGCCAAATATTCTTCAGAATTCTTAAAATTTGCTCTAGCTATTTCATTAGAAGCATGCCACTCTTTTAGTTTTTGATTATATTCTAGACAGGCTTTTTCATACATTAGCAATTGACTTTGATATCTGCTATACCTCAAATCATATTTTTCATCTCTAATCTGATAAGATTGCATTGCTTTTAAATATCTCTCATCATATTTCTTTTTAATTTTTTCTGCTTTATAAAACTGATACCACTTTACATCTGGCTTATAGCTTTCAGCTTTTGGTGTGTGAGGGGCTCTCGGTTTGCTTGGTGCAGGCGGATAAATCGGCTTGGGTGTTTCTTCATATTCCGGATATTTTACGTAAGCTTTTTTAGGATATTCAGGCAATTTAACCTGAAGTTCATTGCTTATTCTTTGGTTAGTATTTTGCCAATTTTGTCCGTTAGCTGAATTAAAAACCAGCATATTATTTTCTCTTTTATTTGTTGGAACAGAAACAATAAATGGTTTGTTTGCCTGTAGTTTTTTAGTTTCTGAAGTATATGCCTCCAGTTTAAACATACCACCGCTTTCTATTAATTTCTCGTCACACATTGTTGTGAGATTATTTTTTATAAAATCTTCAAACTTTATTGCTTCAACCAGAGTAACCGTTACAGGTGAATTAACTAAACTTCCATGCTCATCTACAAACGTTTCTTTTTCTAAGAAAATTTTTACTCCATCTCTCCCACAAATCAAGTTTTCTTTAGTTGGGTTGATTGTAAACACCTGCTTATTTCCAAAAGCAAGGTTTTCTTGCAACTCTTCCAGTGTGTTAAAATAGTAGGTTTTCACAAAAACCTCTACCCTTCTGTTAGATGCCCTATTTGGCTCACTTACGTTAGATTTTATAGGTTTTCTTTCTCCATAATAATCAACTTCAAAAACCTCTTTTTTCAACCCATGAGTTGAAAGAAATTGATATACTTCATTTGCTCTATTATATGATAATTCCTTATTATATGAAATACTTCCTATATTATCTGTATGTCCATAAATTTTTATTTCAAGGTTTGAGTTTTTCTCAAAACACTTCAAAAAATCAATTATTTTTTTCTGTTCTGCTTCTGCCAACTTAAACTCATCAGTGTTAAAATAAATAACAGTTGAATATTCTTTAACCTCTGCTTTTAAACTTAATGTAAGTGGCAACAGAAATAGTAAGATAAAATGCTGTTTCATAATATTAGATTTTAAAATTTCTAATACTAGAATGCAATTACCAAAAAAAGATACAGGCTTTTCTTTTTTAACTTTAGAGGGCTTCATAGTAGTAAGTTTTAAAGTTTATACTACTACGTAAATATTAATCTAATTATTGTGTAATTATTAAAATATTATATCGATTAGTTACTATTTATTGAAATTAAATTAACCCGACAATCATTCCTATTCCCATAAGAATAATAAGAATACCTACTATTAGCTGTAAGCTGTCCATAGTCATTTTTTTAAGGAGTTTTTTACCTGCTATTGCACCTGCAAAAGCGGCAAAAACAGCTGTAGCCAAAATTGGTAAATTGTCTGAAAAATTAATGGAATCTATTCTACTGAAATATACCGAAAGCCTGGTAATATCTACTGCTGAGGCTATTACTACGCCTGTTGCAATAAATGCTTCTTTATGTAAATTACATTTAATTAAAAAGGCACTTCTCAAGGCTCCTTGGTGTCCTGATAATCCGCCAAAAAAACCACTTACTATTCCACCTGAGTAAAGATGTTTTTCATCAAACTGGATTGCTTTAAGTTTTGGTATAATGTCAAATAATGCAAATCCAATCATTAAAAATCCAATAACTATTTTAATTAGTGTAACCTCAAACAACCTTGCACCTATTTGGTATGAAAAATAACTAGGTAAGTCAGCAGCGTATGTTAAAACGTATGCGCCAAAAAAAGCACCTATCATAGATGTAACTCCGAATTTAAAGACAATTCGCCAATTTATCTCTTTAAAGATAAGTCCGATTTTAAATAAATTATTTAAAAAATGTACAATTCCCGTTAGTGCAATAGCTACATCAAGCGGAAAAAAGAAAATAAAAACAGGTGTTAATATAGTACCAAGCCCAAAACCTGAAAAGAAGGTCAAAAGAGAAGCTCCGCAAGCTACTATGGCAATTATCAAAAATTCCATTTCAGTTAATTATTTCGATAAAAATAATAGAATTTCATTTAAACAAATTTGTGTTTCTGTTGGTAAAGTAGTTTTATTAAAAGGATGAAAACCCCCAAACGTATGATTGGTTTCTTCAAATAATTTTAATTCTGAATTTGGATTGACTTCATGAAGCTCAATAGCTTCTTTATAATCAACGGCTTCATCATTTTTACCGTGTAAAATTAAATGAGGAATGGTTAACATTTCTTCAGCCAATTTAATATTTAGGTTTTCATGATTGGTCAATAAATCCTTAACAAAATCATAACATATAGGCATTTCTTGTTTCGTCCTACCATTTAAGATATATCTTACGCCCTTTCTCTCCCACTTCTTTAATTCTTCGACATCGGGTAACCTTTTTATAAAATCAGATACTGCGGCAAGGGTGATTAATTTCTTTATTCTTTTGTCTTTTGAAGCGTATAAAATAGCTATTCCTCCTCCTCTGCTATGTCCCATTAAACAAATATCATTAGTAAGAAATGGATGGTTTTCCAGTAATTTATGCTCTATAAAATCTACCACAACGCCTAAATCTTCTAATTCTTGTGAATAGGTGTTTTTTGAAAAAGCTTCTAAATCGGGAAAGTCGATTGGTTGTTCAACAGTTCCTCCGTTTAATGAAAAGTTAAAAGAAATTACTCCGTAATTATGCTTTGCTAGTTCATCTAACAGCAACGGAAAATGCCCCCAATCTTTAAAACCTTTAAATCCGTGACAAAAAATAATGGTAGGTTTTGGGGTTTTGTCTTTAAACCTAAAATCTAATGGGAATTTTCTACCACTTTTATTGTATAGTGTATATGATACTTTTTGCATTACTTTGTATTCGAAATGAATGAACAACAAAATAACGAAAATCAAAACAAATCTAAATGGTTGCTTTGGCTCAAACGACTTGGCTTTTGGGGGTTTATGTTTTTTCTTTTAAAAGGACTGGCCTGGTTAGCAGTTATGTATTTTGGTGTTAGCTGGTTTGATAGCTGTTCTTAATTCTTGTTAAAAAATCCGTTTACACAATATATCTTCATAGTTTACATTTATATTTGGTAAAATTATTAGTTATTAAATTTCCTCAACACATAGCGTTATTCGTAGCTTTTTTTTCCATTCTAACGAATGTATTTGCACAAGAAGATATAACAATTAAAGGTAAGGTTAAAGATTCCGAAAGCTCACAGAACTTTCCTTACTTAATGGTGGCTAACCAAAAAACCGGATTAGGCTTTTTAGGTTCTCCGGACGGCAGTTTTGAAATAAACGCTAAAAAAAATGATACCATTTTAATATCTGTTCCCGGTTACAGGCTTAAAAAGATATCTTTTGCAGATTCTGTCTATAAAAGAGTATATGTCACCGAAATAAAAATAAGTAAGCTACAGGTAGATTTAAATCCATTTGAAGTAAAACCCAACAGAGAGTTTGCTGAAATCAAAAAAGATATTGAAAAATTATCTCCGCATAATTATCAAACCTATGAATTTAAATATGTCTCTTCTGATATATATAGATCTATTATATACTTATATACTATGTTTATTAAAGTTGAGCAGTCGAAACGAAAATTAGCAGATTTAGAAAATAAAGATGCGAAAGATGCATTGATGAAAGAGCTTATCACACTTTATATTAAAGGTGAAATAATTGAATTATCTCCTTATGAATACCAAGATTTTATTGATTTCTGTAATTTCTCAGATGACTTTCTAAGAAATGCATCACATTATGAAATTATCATGGCTGTAAAAAGCAATTATGCTGTTTTTAGAAGATATAGACCTTATTAACAGTTAATTCAATTGCTTTATTATATTCGTGAAGTGAAAAAATATAACCTACTGTTTCTTTTTACAATACTACCTCTTCTGTTCCTTGCAGGTAGTTTAGATAGTGTTGAGGCCGTTACGCTTAACATGCCAGATGATACTAGTAAAGTTAAAAATCTAATATTCGTCTCCAATGAATATGAATATAGAGATCCGCAAAAGTGTTTTGATTATGGCAAGCAAGCCTTTGAATTAGCTAAAAAGCTAAAATATACTAAAGGAATTGGCAATGCGCAATCTGCTATGGCTTTGGGAATTTATAAGTTGCATAAATATGAAGAAGCAGTAGAAAATTACTTAGCAGCCATAGAAATCCAAAAAGATTTTATTGATGACCCTTATCCTGAAGCCAGAAGTTGGGCTTTAATTGCACGAGCATACTCCAGATTAACTTGGTATGATAAAGCCATAGAGGCTTACATGAATGCTATTAAAATATTAGAGGAAATGGAATATGATGCTGCTCTTGCAGCAGTTTACAATAATATGGCTATTGCATACAAGTATCAGCAAGATTATGAACTGGCTAATTCATGCTTTAGAAAAGCAGCTATTTTTGATGCGAAGTCTGAGAATGATGAAAATAAATGGAGATATGATTATAATATTGGTGAAGTTCATTACGAAGCAAAAAATCTTGATAGCGCTCTACTATATTATAAAAAGTCTTATGAAAACACTAAAAAGTATAATGGCGAAGATTTACAAGGTTATGTAAGGTATGGGTTTGGGCAAGTTTATTTAGACAGAAAAGAATATGCTAAAGCTTTAGAAGAGCTCACCGCCAGCCAAAAAAGCAGAGAAGAATATTATGATCCCAATGATCAGGTTTATACCTTGGTTGGTTTGGGAAAGTGTTATACCGCTTTAAATAATTATGCAAAAGCAAATGAAGTGTTAAACAAAGCCTTAAAATATGCGATTCAGGAAGATGTAGGAAAAAGAAAAATGATGGCTTATGAAGCTCTTTCTGTATTGAAATTTAAACAAGCCGATTACAAGAAAGCTTACGAATATTATCACAACTTCATTGAGCTAAAAGACATCGCTTTTAATGAAGAAAGAAGCAAGATAATTTCTAAGATGCAAACACAGTTTAATGTAGAAAGAAAAGATCAGGAAATAGCTTTATTAAATCAAGAAAAAGAAACCTTGCATCAAAAAGAGAAACTACAGGCTGCAGAGATTGAAAAAAGTAATTTTCAGAAAATGACCTTAGTAATTGGTTTGATGATTTCACTTTTGGTGGGTGTGATATTAATTTTAGGAATAAAGAAACGAAACCAATTAAACAGACAATTAAAACATCAAAAAGATATTGTAGAAGAGAAGAATAAAGAAATTACGGATTCTATTCAATATGCAAAACGATTACAAAATGCGATTCTCCCTCCTGCTAAATTGGTGAAATCATACTTACAGGAATCGTTTATTTTGTACAGACCAAGAGATATTGTAGCCGGAGATTTTTACTGGATGGAGCATACTGATGATGCAGTTTTATTTGCTGTTGCAGATTGTACAGGACATGGAGTTCCGGGTGCAATGGTAAGCGTTGTCTGTTCTAATTGTTTGAATAGAGCTGTTAAAGAAATGAAGCTGTATGAACCCGGGAAAATTTTAGATGAAGTTTCTAAAATGGTAGAAGAAACATTTGAAAAAAGTGAAAATCAAGTGAGAGACGGAATGGATATTTCTATTTGTGCCATGAATTTTAACAGCAATAAAATTAAATGGGCCGGAGCAAATTTACCGTTATGGATTATCAATGAATCAGGAATTCAAAAAATTAAACCGAATAAACAACCCATAGGTTTGTATGAGCAGAGAGTTGATTTTGACACACATGAAATTGAAATTCAAAAAGGTGATTCAGTGTACCTGTTTTCGGATGGTTATATTGACCAGTTTGGAGGAGAAAAAGGTAAAAAACTAAAATTGGCAGGGTTTGAAAACTTGTTATTATCCATTTACACCAAGCCAATGGAGGAACAAAAAGATATCATTGAAAACTTCTTTAGTGACTGGAAGGGTGATTTAGAACAGCTAGATGACGTTTGTGTGATAGGTTTAAGACTTTAACCCACCAATCTTTTTACCACTTCGGCAACCGAAGTAATTTTGGTAGTATATTTTATAGTAGGTCCTGCGCACCAAACTGTTTTATAAGTTGAGCTAAAAGCTGCTTTTTCCAGTGCTTTCATTCCTTTATAAAAAGTCAACATTTTTATTAGTTTTTTTAGTCGTTTGTTTTTATTTAACAACCGCTCCAGCCAATTTTGTTGTGTGCCAATTTCTTGTACGTAAGGCGTATTGATTACCGTACAAGGCGTGCCGGAAAGTTTGGTGGTAAATACAATATCTTTATCGGTATAATCTACACACGCTTGTTTATAATCATCCGACACACCCGCTTCATGGGTGGCAATAAAAGGGCTTCCCACCGAAACTCCACAAGCTCCTAAATCTAATATTCGTTGTAAACTTTTAGCATCGCCCACTCCACCGGCAGAAATAACAGGAATATCAAATTTGCTTACCAGCATAGGAATTAATTCTTCAGGCGAAAGATTACCCGCATGACCTCCCGCTTCATTATTAACGGCAATTAACGCATCTGCGCCTAGTTTTACCACTTTAGCGGCATATTCTGCATCTACCACATCACAAAAAACCTTTATGCCTTGAGGTTTGCAAGCCTCAATAACTTTTTGCGGACTACCCAATGAAGTAATAATAAAATCAACCTTGTGTTTTACGCAAGCATCTAATTGCTCTTGCATTTTGATGTTACTCTTATTTACAATTAAATTAATACCAAAAGGTCTTGCTTCTTTTTTAAGCTCTATTAAAGCAGCTTCAAACTCCTCAATGGTTCTGTAATTCAAGGCGGGAATAGCGCCTGTAATACCACTTTGCATAGCCGCTTTTACCATAGCTATATTGCTTACCAAAAACATAGGCGCCATAATAATAGGATGCTGAATGCCTAAAAGTTGAGTTAGTTTGGTATTGGAAGTATTGCTCATGGATTGCAAAGGTAGTTGTTTAAAACTACACACCGTAAAATTTTACTATTTGCTAAAAACCAACTAACTTGCGATAACTTACGCTAAAGTAAATTGAAACAACTCTTAGCTTTTATGTTAGCTGTAATTAAATTGGAAGTAAATAAAGACATACCGCCAAGGACATTTGTAGTTGAAATGTCAGTCAAAATTGAGCATTTTCTCAATGAGATAGTTTGTCAATTGCTACAAGTAAAGGCTGAAGATTCTAGGTCATTCGGTCACACAAGTCAGTCTTTAAGCTTTAATGCAAAGGCAAACTTGTTGCTTGATTTAAATTATTTAGACAAGGAGCATGTAAAGAAGTTTCAAATCTTTATGGAGGTAAGAAACAAATTTGCTCATGTATATTCTGTAGATACGTTTGAAAAATGTTTCGCCCTTACTGGTAACTACAATAACCTGAAAAGGATATTTGAAGTAGATGAGGATGGTGAAAATAAAGAAGAGGATATGACCTACATGTTCATATCTTTATCAATTGACCTAGCAAATACATTGAGCGAATTGCGAGATCGTATCTACAAAGAAATGGCGATTAAATATACTCAACGAAGATTTATAGAAGCTATTAAATCAAAGCGTCAGGAATTCATTGATGCTTATCCTGAAAAAGGTGAAGCAATAACAGAATTCATCGAGTATATCAAAGACGAATTAAAAAAAGAAGTGGATGAGAAAATTGAAAATAATACTCCTCCACATACATAAAATACAGCTAACAGCACCTAAGCCACATTAAAACGATGGCTTAGCTGCAAACCGTTATCGCAACCTAAAAAATGAAATTCCAAAATTTACTTTAGTTGCTAAACTTCTTTCACTTTAAAGCTAAACCTATTTTGTAGCGTATAGCTATACACTACCGCTATTACGGTTGTAATGATTTTTGAAGGAGTTGGATAAAACCCCATCCAATCTACCAGAAGTTTCATGCAGACATAGTTAATTATAATCGCACCCAAACAAACCAAAACATACCTATAAAGCTGTGTTCCGGTAGCAATATTTGAGTCCTCAAAAGTGATGTATTTATTTAATAAAAAGCCGGTAAGAAGAGTAATTGGAAAAACAATGAATAAAGTAGCAATATGTGGGCTCATTACAAAAAAATAGAAATCAACATTTTCTTTAGATACTACATAATGATAAATTAAAAAATATAGTAGAATATCCAGAACCAAGTTGCTTCCGCCACAAACCGCATATCTGTAAGTTTTTAAAGGCAAAATGCCTTTAAAAAGAAAGTAAAACGAATCTATTATTTTAATGAGGTAGTGTTTCATTTTTCGGCTGACGAAGATAATTATTAACCGAGAATACTTTCTACATTTGCACCCCAATGCAAGAAAAAGTAGATATATCATACCAAAACATATTTAAAATAAGCCTTCCCGTTATGTTAAGTGGTCTTATGATGGCTGTTTTGGGTATTACCGATACTGCTTTTATAGGAAGAGTGGGAGAATTAGAAATTGCCGCTGTGGGTAACGGAACCATGTTGTATTTTGTGCTTGGAACTGTTGGGATGGGGTTTTCTATTGGCTCTCAAATAATAATCGGGCGTAAAAACGGAGAAAAAGCATTTTTACAAATCGGTAATGTGTTTACACAGTCTATCTATTTTGTTGGGCTTTTAAGTGTGGTGTTGTTTACAGTGTTGTTTTTTCTTTTCCCTCTCCTGTTATCTTTTACCGTAAAATCCGAAAACATATTACAGTTAATGAATGAATTTTTACAATACCGTTCATTCGGAATTTTCTTTTCGCTCTTTATTTTTCTATTTAATTCTTTCCATGTGGGTATCACAAAAACCAATATTTTGCTTTGGCAAACAGCCATAATTGTTTCCATAAACGTGGTGCTGGAGTATTTTCTGATTTTTGGATATGCCGGATTTCCGCAAATGGGATTAAAAGGTGCTGCGCTTGCTTCAGACATTGCAGAATGTGTAGGGTTGTTATTTATGATTAGTTACACTTATTTTAAAGTTGATCATAAAACCTATGGTTTGTTTAGTTTTAAAAAGATAAATCTAATCACCATCAAAAATATTCTCACCATTTCAGGACCGGTAATGCTTCAAAATCTAATTGCACTTGGTGGGTGGTTTGTTTTCTTTTCAATTATAGAACATATAGGTGAAAGAGAGCTTACTATTTCTCACATCATAAGAAACATCTATATTTTAATGATGATTCCGGTGTTTAGTATGGCGCAAACCACCAACACTATGGTGAGTAACCTAATCGGTCAAAATGAACATGACAAAGTATTGTCATTAGTAAAACGAACTGTAATGCTGGCTTTAATGTTTAATGCACTCTCATTACTCATAGTTTTGATTTTTAAATTTCAGCTTATTGGTATTTTCACCCCTAACGAAGAATTGATAATGGACACCTATGGTACGCTTTATGTTATTTTAGGAGCAATGTTTGTATTTTCAATTGGAACTGTTCAATTTAATGCGGTGTCTGGCACGGGAAACACCATGTTTACATTAACGATAGAAATTATTACCATGATTATTTATTTGTTTACAGCATTTGGTGTGGTAAAATATATGAATGCGGGAGTTGAAATTGCTTGGAGTACGGAATTTTTATATTTTGGCTTACTTTCTGTAATGTGTTATATGTATTTAAAAAGTGGAAAATGGAAATTAAAAGTATTAAACGTATAGGTTTTTCAGTATTAGCAACCTTAGTGTTGACTTCATGTAACTGCAATAAAAAAGTTACTGAAACTAACGACAATGATGTAAAAGTTGATGAAACAAAGTATATAGGATATACCAAAGTCAACCTTGTAAAAAATGAGCTAGATGGATGCCTTTGGATTTTTGAATTAGAAGAAGTTGACGAAGAAACGGGTTTAATTCACCTTATGCCGGTCGAAAATTTTCCGGAAGCAAGTGCAGTTGAGGGAAAGTATTATTTAAAATATACATTAGTAGATGTTATGACAACCTGTATGATGGGTAAACCTATCCAGGTTGATGAAATGCTTCCAAGAAAATAGATGAATATTCTTTTTTTAGGCACACCGGATTTTGCAACAGCTTCTCTCAGACAATTAGTAGAGGCAGGAGAAAATGTTGTAGCCGTAGTTACGGCTCCCGATAAACCGGCAGGCAGAGGACAAAAACTGTCTTCATCCTCTGTGAAACAATATGCTGAGAGTGTGGGCTTAAAAGTTTTACAACCTACAAACTTAAAATCGGAAGAACTTCTTCATGAACTAAATTTACTGAAACCTGACTTGGCTATTGTTGTTGCATTTAGAATGCTTCCAAAAGTAGTTTGGAACTTGCCAAAACACGGGACTTTTAATTTACATGCCTCTCTCCTGCCTCAATATAGAGGAGCAGCTCCCATTAATTGGGCAATTATTAACGGTGAAAAAGAAACAGGCGTAACTACATTCTTTATTAATGAAAATATTGACACCGGAAATATTCTTTTTCAGGAGAAAGTAGAAATAAGAAATGATGAAACAGCCGGTAGTTTGCATGATAAATTAATGAATGTAGGTGCTCAGCTTGTTTTAAAAACAGCAAAAGCTATTAAGGACGGAAACATTAATCCTATTCCACAAAATGAAGTAAGCGAACTAAAAGCAGCGCCAAAAATATTTAAAGAAACCTGTAAAGTGAATTGGGAAAAGAATGTTGGAGAAGTTTACAATTTAATAAGAGGTATGAGTCCCTATCCTGCCGCTTGGTCTTCTTTTCAAAACACCACCGCAGGAAGCAGTTTAAGTTTTAAGCTATATGAAGTAACTAAAGAAGAAGGCAATTCCATTCCTTTAGAAATAAAAACAGATGAAAAGACTTTTTTAAAAATTGGATGTACAAGCGGCTGGATAGATGTTAAAGAAATTCAATTAGAAGGAAAAAGAAGAATGCCGATTGATGATTTTTTGAGAGGCTTTAAAATAGAAGATTACCAAATTAATGTATCATGAAAAAAATAGTAGCACTTTTAGCCATAGGTCTTAGTATTAATGTATTTTCACAGACAACAAACTTAGATGAGCTTCAGCCTGGTGAAGAGTATGATAATATATATGTAAAGAAAATGTTCTCTGACAGTTTGTGTACTTCCTTTATTATATGGATAAAGAAAGAGGTAAAAGCACACAAGCACGAACATCATTCAGAAACAATATATGTACTGGAAGGAAAAGGAACAATGACTGTTGGTAAAGATACTTTTGAGATACGTAAGGGTGATTTTTTTAATATCCCCATGAATACTGCTCATAATTTAAAGGTTACATCAACGGAAGCGGTAAAGGTTATTTCAGTTCAGGCACCCCTTTTTGATGGTTCCGACAGAATATTTATTAAATAAAAAACCCTGAAAGCCCCATTATATAGGCATTTTAGCGCACGGTTATTAACAAAAGGGCTTTATTTATTAACAATTAGGCGTTTTTTTACC
>ERZ869936.1096-NODE-1096-length-20955-cov-6.479187_pt1 | contig 20955 bp, 12 predicted proteins | sample MGYA00520876_ERZ869936 | MGnify/ENA primary metagenome ERZ869936 (study PRJEB32218, sample SAMN09650985) | biofilter metagenome | isolation source: enrty point of leading RO module | place: Saudi Arabia: Thuwal, RO plant located on Red Sea | collected 2016-02-17 ...
ACAGGACGATCCGCCTCTACGGCGGCTTCGCCGGCACCGAGACAGACCGCGACGACCGCGCCCCCGCGGTGAATGTCACGGTGCTTTCCGGCGATCTTGACCAGAATGACACGGTCAACCCGGTCGGGATCGCGCTCGATCCGGCCGACCTCACGGGAAACAACGCCTACACGGTGTGCAAGGTCCAGGTGCCGGTGAACGGAGCCTACAACACCGAGCCGGTGCTGCTGACCGGGTTCACCATCACCGGGGGACTGGGGGGCTCGTCCGGCGGTGGCCTCAACGTCGGAGGGGGCGCCTGCGACACCGACCTGGTCAGCTGCCGCATCCGTGGCAATTCGTCGGCCTTCGGCGGCGGCCTGCTCGCCAACCTGAACAGCCGCGAGCTGCGGGTGGAGAACGTGATTGTGCGCGACAACCACGCGACCACCGACGGCGGTGGCATGAACCTGACCTCCGGGGTGAGCGATCCGGCGCTGGCGAACATCCGGCTGACCGGTGTCACCTTCCTGGGCAACACCAGCGATGACGATGGCGGGGCGATCGCCCACATCGGAGCCCTGGAGCTGGGCGATTGCACCCTCAATGAGAACTCGGCGGTCGACGGCGGCGGTGCGCTTTCCTCAGGCTTCGGTGCGCGGGTGCGGATCGAAGGTTGCACTTTCAATACGAACACCGCGGCCGTCGGCGGCGCGCTCGAGCTGCGCTCGGACTCGGAGGTGACGGGCAGTTTCTTCGATGGGAACACTGCCGGCCATGGGGGAGTGATCTGGGCGGAAAACGGCCTGGTGGTCGACGACTGCAGCTTCACCGGCAACGAGGGGACCGCGGGCGGGATCGGTGGTGGGGCCATCACGGTGACCTCGGCGACGATCACCCGCAGCAGCTTCGTTTCGAACCTCTCGGCCAGCTCGGGCGGCGCGCTGCGGCTCGTCACCGGCAGCAGCCGCATCGAGAACTGCCTCTTCGAGGGCAACGATGGAAGCAGCGGGGGCGCGGCGCATGTGGTCTTCGCTTCGGTCGACTTCGTCAACTGCGCCTTCGGCGGCAACACGGCCGGCAACGGCGGGGCGGTCCGCTTCGACAACGTGACCACGAGCTCGCTGGTCAACTGCTCGTTCCAAGGCAACAGCAGCCTGCTTGGAGGGGCGGTGAGCGTCGCCTCGAGCAGCGTCGACCTCGCCAACACCGTCGCCTGGTCCAACGCCGAGAACGGCAGCACCACGGCATTGCGGGCCTCGGTCCATGAGGGCACCGGATCGACCGTCACCTACACCCACTGCCTGCTCGAGAACCTCAACCCCGCCGGCACCGGCAACCTTGACGGCACCAACCCGGCCAACGATCCGGACTTCACGACGACCACCAACCCGCTGAGCGCGCCGGCCACGGGGGCCGACCTGCGGCTGCAGGCGGGCTCGCCGGCGATCGACCAGGGATTGAACTCGGAGAATGACAGCACGCTGGAACTCGACGGTCTCTTTCGCTTTGCCGGAACGGCGATCGACCTCGGCGCATACGAGTTCGGCTCCGGGACGGTGGCGACCTTTGCCAGCCTCTACCCGGCGCTCTCACCCGAGGACGACGAGAACGGCAACGGCCTGAGCAACTACCTCGACTACGCGCTTGGCACCGATCCGACCGGTCCGTTCGACCCTTCGGGGAGGGTCCTGCTGCAGGGCAACACGCTGACCTTGCCGTCGCGTGCCGGGGCTGGTGACGTGTTCGTCACCTGGCAGAAATCCAGCACGCTTCAAGCGGGCTCCTGGAGCGGGATGGTCGAGGGCGTCGACTACACGGTCACCTCCGTGAACACCGTGGGCGTCCAGACCATCACCGTGATCGAGCTGATCGCGCCGACCCCGCCGATCTTCTTCCGGCAGTCATTCTCGACGACCCCCTGATCGCGCCGACGCCTTGTCGTCCGCATCCTTCCCGTGCATGGTGCATGCCATGAGATGGGCAGTCTGTTCGATGGTGGTGATTGCGGCGGGGTGGGCAAGTGGGCAGCAGAGCGTGACCTCCTTCACGCTGATCGATGCGGGCACGGACGCCCCGGTCGCCGGGCACGATCCGATCGTGGAAGGTGCCACGATCGACACCAGCGCGACCGGCACGGCCCTGAACATCCGGGCCAATACCGATCCGGCGACCGTCGGCAGCGTGGTTTTTTCGCTGACCGGGGCGACGACCAAGAACCAGACCGAAAGCGCCGCTCCCTACGCGCTCTTCGGCGACTCGAGCGGCAACTACAATGCCGGTGCCCTGTCCAACGGCTCCCACACACTGACCGCCACGCCCTACACGGCATCGGGAGGCGGCGGCACGGCGGGCACGCCGCTCACGCTCAACTTCACCATCAGCGCCGGTCCTCCGCCGGCCTTCAGCGTGGATGCCGGGTCCGACCTCAGCCTGCGCCTGCCGGCGAACTCGGCGATGCTGCGCGGCAGCGTCGATGATGGCGTGATCCAGACCGCCACCTGGACCCAGGTGAGCGGGCCGTCGACGGCGACACTTTCCGGGGAAACCACCGTGGACCTGACGGTCTCGGACCTGGTGGAAGGAAGCTACACCTTCGAGTTCGCGGCGACGGCGGTCGGTGGGGGCAGCGACAGCGACCAGGCGAGCGTCACCGTGCTGCCGGCCGGCGCGACCACGGTGGCCGTGTCGGGTGAGTTGAAGAAATGGCACCGCGTGACTCTCGACTGTCCGGGTCCGGCCACCAGCGAGACCGCCGAGCCGAATCCCTTCGCCGACTACCGGCTCGATGCGACCTTCACCCATCCCGCCAGCGGGAAATCGTATGTCGTGCCCGGCTTCTACGCCGCCGACGGCGAGGCGGCGGAAAGCTCGGCGGACGCCGGCAACCGGTGGCAGGTACGCTTCCGGCCCGACGAGGAGGGGACGTGGAACTACCTGCTGTCCTTCCGCACCGGCGACGATGTCGCGATCGATCCCGACGGCGGCGCTTCGGCGGGATTTTTCGATGGCGAAAGCGGCAGCTTCGAGGTTGGGCCGACCGACAAGGCCGCACCCGACCTTCGGGCGAAGGGCCGACTGGAGTATGTGGAGGCCCACCACCTGCGCTTCGCGGAGACCGGCGAGTGGTTCATGAAGTGCGGCACCGACGCCCCGGAGAACCTGCTCGCCTACGAGGATTTCGACGCCACGCCGAACACCGGCAACCGCCGCAAGTCGTGGTCGCCCCACGCCGCTGACTACGATGCCTCCCGTATGTCCGGCTTCACCTGGCAGGGAGGGAAGGGGAGCGAACTGCTGGGCGCCATCGACTACCTCGCCTCCGAGGGGCTCAACGCCTTTTCCTTCCTCACCTTCAACATCGACGGCGACGACGACAACGTCTTCCCGCACCGGCTCGTCACGGACGTCGCCGCCTATCAGTCCGTCTCCGACAACCAGCGCTGGAACGCCGGGGTGGTGCACAAGGACCGCTTCGACGTCTCGAAGCTCGACCAGTGGGACCGCATCATGAGCTTCGGCGGCACCCGCGGGATGTTCCTTCACTTCAAGACGCAGGAGACCGAGAACAACAACCGCATGGATGGCGGCGCGCTCGGCCGCGAGCGCATCCTCTACTACCGCGAGCTCATCGCCCGCTTCGGCCACCATCTCGCGCTCAACTGGAACATCGGCGAGGAGAACACCAACACGCCGGCCCAGCGCATCGACTTCGCCCGGTGGTTCGACGACCACGACCCGTATCGCCATCCGGTCGTCATTCACACCTACCCGCCGCAGAAGAACACCGTTTACACCCCGCTGCTCGGCAGTGCGTCAAAGTATGCCGGAGCCTCGCTGCAGACCAACAATGCGGATTTCAGTCAGGTGTTCTCCGATACGAAGACATGGGTCGAGAACTCGGCGAGCGCCGGGAAGAAGTGGGTGGTCGCCTGCGACGAGCCCGGCGATGCCCAGCATGCCCTGCGGCCTGACAACGACGCCGGCAACAGCCACCTCGACGGGCGTCGGAACGCGTTGTGGGGCCACGCCCTGGCCGGGGGCGCCGGGGTCGAATGGTATTTCGGTTACAAGCACGCCCACTCGGACCTGACCTGCCAGGACTTCCGCTCACGCGACCAGTTCTGGGACGTCTGCCGCCACTTTCTCGAGTTCTGGAAGACCAGCGGCGCGCCCTTCTGGGCGATGTCGAATGCCAACACGCTGGTCTCCGGCGCCGGCAACAATGCCAACCGCTGCCTCGCGTCGCCCGGCAGCCACTACGTGGTCCAGCTCTACAGCGGCGACGCGGGAGGTACGATCACGCTCGACCTGACGAACGCGGCCGGCGACTTCCAGGTACGCTGGTTCGACCCGCGCAACGGCGGCGCGCTGCAGCAGGGATCGGTGACGATGGTGAGCGGCGGCGGCGTGGTCAGCCTCGGCACGGCACCGGATTCACCGAATGAAGACTGGATCGTCCATGTCTCGCCCGCACCCGGCACCTGCCGCGTCCTGTTCCTTCGCGGTGCCGACCGCTCCGGCGGTTTCCTCGAGGCCGGCAGCGACGCCGAGCGCACCGAGCAGCTTGCCGACATCTTCAATGCCTCGACCAGCGGCGGAAACCACGGCTGGAGCACCTTCCGCACGACGCTCGAGGGCGCGGGCTACGTCGTGCATCAGATCACCGAGACGGCGGAGAATGCCAGCGGTCCGTCGGACGGCATCGCGGTCGACCTGCAGACCCTCGACCTGGATTCATGGAATTTGCTCATCTTCGGGTCGAACAACGCCACCTACACCACGGCCTCGGTGGATGCCCTGGAGGATTGGATTCGCGAGCGCGGCGGGAGCGCCCTCTTCATCTCCGATGCCAACTTCGGCGGCTCGTGGCCGGATGCGCCGGACTCGGATCAACCCTTTCTCAGCCGCTTCGGTTTGGTGGTGAACCAGGACCAGGGGACCTACTCGCTCGTCCGGGCCACTGGAGACTTTTCCGCGCCGACCCACCCGGTGCTCGCCGGAGTGGACCAGTTCGACGGGGAAGGGGTGTCGCCCTTCGTGCTGAATCAGCTCCCGGTGCCGCCCGGCACGACGATCACCAAGCTGGCCGACGCCAAGGGCACCACGCGCAACAACGACGCTGCCGGGCAGGGAAGTTCGCGTCCGGTGACGGCGGACGACGCCAGCCTCGTCGCGGTCGAGGCCAGGTATGGCCGTGTCGTCGGGCACTTCGACCGCAACACCTTCTTCAACCTCAACGGCGCCGGCACCAACATCACCCGCTTCGACAACGAGCAACTCGCCTTGAACCTGATCGGCTGGCTGACCCAGAAGCTCGATCCGCTCACTCCCTTCGGCGGGTGGCAGCAGACCTTTTTCGCGGACCTCCCCGACGGGCGTGACAATCCGCGGGCGGACTTCGAGTTTGACGAGGACGGTGACCGGTTGGCGAACGGTGTCGAGTACGCGCTGGGCAGCCACCCGCGGCGGTTCAGCTCCGGACCGGTGGCTAGCGAAGGCGAATTTCAGTTTCTCGTCGCGTCTCCCTTTCCGGTGGACGTGCAATTGGTGATCCGGACTTCGGACCGACTCAGCGGATGGGCGGCGCTGGCCAGTCGCTCGCCGGGCGGGTCGTGGACCGGCCCCGTGAGCGAAACGCCCGAGGGGGGGAGGACCCGTATCAAGGTGGCGTTTCCCTCCGATCCGGTTCGTTTCTACCGGTTGATGGCGATGATCCCCTGAGTGCTCACTCCGTTGCCCCATCTGAACGAATCAGATGGACCTGGATGGATATCCGGTTCACAGCCCTGTCCCTGATGAAGCGTCGAAACCTGGTCATTGCGACCCTGTTGATAGTCCTCGCATTGGTCCTCGCGGTGCGGGAATGGGGAGACCCGGAGACGGGAGTTGCGCATGTCGACGTGGATGAAACCCGGTCTCAGAAATCGTCTGGCGAGGGGCATTCCGATCCCCTTGGCGGGCACCCTTCAGCCAGGTCCGCGGAGCGTGCGGAATCCGACGCCGGGCTTCGAGACGATGCCGTGGGGAGACGCGAGCTTCCGGGTGTCGCGGTTCGCATGCCGTTGGATTCCGGTTCCGGAGAGGCGGGCATGTTCGGTGTTAGAATTGATGGAGCGATCAAAGCCGGCGAAACCCTCGTGATGGGTGGAAACGCAGGGCCAGACGGGGGTCATGAATTCACCTTCGTGACACCGACCACCGTGCGACTTGAAGATGGAAGCGAAGGCGTCCGGTTGGACATGCGGGTGCTTCGGGGAGGAGGCCGGCTCATCGAGGAGAGCGGCCTGAAGAGCCTCAGCGGAAATGCCGGAAGCGGCATCCAGGTGGCAGAGGCGTGGAGTCAGGAACGGGTTCGCCGGATCATGGATCGGTTCGATGTGGCCGTATTTAGCGGGCCTTCGGTGGTAGCGACCGCGGGGGAGAGTTTCACGCTACGCGTTGGCGAGGGGGAGGGTTCAAGCTATTCACTGGGCGGAACGGTGTCGCCCGACGGTGACGGGGGATTCGCCATTCGGTCGGACCTGGAGCGATCGACCGTTTCGGCTCCCGAGGATTAGTCGGACTTGTTCCGGTCGAGCCGTTCACCACTTCTCGAAAGGCTGCTTCGGATCCGGATTCACCGCCGGCGGCAGGGCGTCGGTGTCCTTGCGCAAGGCGTCCAACTTCGTCTTCAGTTCGGCCAGCTTCTCCGGGTTCTTGGCGGCGAGATTGGTCTGCTCGCCGGGATCGTCGGCGAGGTTGTAGAGTTCGGGAGATTTCTTCCAGTAGAAGTCGATCAGCTTCCAGTCGCCGTCGCGCACGGCGGAGAAGGGAATGCCCCCCTGGTTGCCCCAGTGCGGGTAGTGCCAGAAGAGCGGAGCGCGCTCGTGGGCGGCCTCGGGATCCTTCAGCAGGCCGGCGAAGCTGGTGCCGTCGAGCGTCTGCGCGGGCAGCGGGTCGAGTCCGCAGGCTTCGAGGATCGTGGGGAAGAAGTCGGTCGAGATCACCGGCTCGTCGCAGGTGGCTCCGGCCTTTCCGTTCCCGGGCCAGCGGACGAGCAGCGGTTCGCGGACGCCGCCCTCGTAGGCCCAGCCCTTGCCGGCGCGGTAAGGGAGGTTGCTGGTGGGCGAGCCCTCGGAGGTCGAGAGGCCGCCGTTGTCGGAGAAGAAGAACACGATCGTGTCGTCAGCCACGCCGTTCTTCTCCAGGGAATCGAGCACTTTGCCCACGGCGGCGTCCATCGCCTCGACCATCCCGGCATAAACGGCATGCTGCTGGACGGTGCGGTTCTTGCGCGGGGGTTCGGGCTCGAACTTCGCCTCGAGGTCGAGCTTCTCGGCCTTGGCCTTGTATTTCTCGACCAGTTTTTCCGGTGCCATCAGCGGCGTGTGGACGGAGTAGAAGGGGAGATAAACGAAGAACTTTCCGTCCTTGTGCTCGGTGATGAACCTGGCGACCTCGGTGGCGAGTCGGTCGGGAAGGTGCTCGCCTTTCGGGCCGTTCGGCAGGTGGGGGTTATCGTAGGGGGAGAAATACTTGTCTCCGGAGTAGGGGCCTCCGCCGCGGCCGCCGGCGATGTTGATGTCGAAGCCGTGGTCCGTGGGAAAGGAACCCTCGGGTCCGAGGTGCCACTTCCCGGCGTGCAGGGTCGCGTAGCCGGCGGCCTTGAGGGCCTCGGCGAGCGTCGTATGCTCCGCGTCAAGTCGTTCGAGGTAGGGGGCGGGGAGCACCGGACGGTTCTTGAACTGCTTGAAGTCGCCGTGCTTCGCGGGGTCGTAGTTCTCCGGGATCTCCTGGAAGCCGTTGGGACCGCCGAAGTAGTCGGTGTTGCGGGTGCGGGCCGGGTATTGGCCGGTGAGGACCGACGAGCGGGTGGGCGAGCACACCGGGCAGGCGGCGTAGCCGGCGGTGAAGCGCACTGACTCCTTGGCCAGCGCGTTCAGGTTGGGGGTATCGTAGAAGGTCTCGGGATTATTGAAGCCGACATCCATGTAGCCGAGGTCGTCGGCCATGATGAAAACCACGTTGGTCGCCGTGGCGGGGAGGACGAGCGCGGCGAGTGCGGCCAGGACTTTCATGCACAAAGAACGGCACGAGCAACGGCCGACTTGCAAGCGAATCGGTTGTCTACTTCAGCCGCTCGTTGACCTTGCGCATGACTTCGAAGGCGTCGGCGACGTAGAGGACATCGGCCTTGCCCTGCGCCCACCCGCAGGCGGCGTTGGTGTTGATCGCCCGGCGCTCGTTGATGAAGCGCCAGCCGACGGCGTGGGGTTCCTCGCCGTGGCAACAGGTCGCGAGGCCCTTGGCGTGCCTCGGGCTGGAGCCGGTCTGGCCGATCTGGTGGAGGTGGGTGAGGAAGGGCAACACGGCCTGGCCTTCGGAGGCGAGATCGACCATCGACTTCGAGCTGCCGAGCGAGGCGCGGTTGGTTTCGACGAAGTCGAGGATGAGTTCCGAGGCGACGTCGGCGTGGACTTCGCCGTCGGCCTGCTTCTTGGTCCAACCGGCCCCGGCCACCAACAGGATATCGGCGTCAGGCCGGATGGTCTGGGCGCCGGAGGTGCCGGCTTCAATGCCGAGTGACGTGGTGCGGGTGTCGGTCGCCGCTTCGAGCGGGGTGGCCTCGACGGCACCTTCCTCGCACGCGGCGAAGCTGCCGGGCGCGATGGACAGCACCCACGGGCGGGTGGTGCGCTCGATGGTCCCGATCATGCGCTGGCGGTAGAACCAGCGGGCGACCTTGAGGCTACCGCCCTCGGCCGTGATGCCGGTGACCTGGGTATCGACCGCGCCACCGAGGCGCTGCGCGAGTCCGGCGGCGATGCGGCTGAAGCGCGATCCGGCGGCCGCGACCACGATGCCGGCCTCTGCGGCCTTTGCGATCTGCTCGGCGGCCGCAGCGTCGGTCTTGTAGCGGGGCGTGGAAAAGGCCTCGCCGGTGACGGTCCGGACCGACGCGGGCGACGTGCCGCCGATCTGGGTGAGCGCGGTTTCGGCCGCGCCACCGATGATGCCGGCGACGAGTTCGCCGCCGAGTCCGTCGGCGATGGTGCGAGCGGCGGTGAGGGCTTCGAGCGCGGATTTTGCAAACGCGCCGCTGTCGTCGGTGAATCCGATCCAGAGTACTTTGGTGTCCATGTCAGAAGAGGGGTTCGGGTTCAGGCCTTCAGCCAGGCGGCGATTTCGTCGGCGATTGCGTCGGCGTCCATGTCGGTTTCCACCCGGGTCTCGCGCCGTTGTTTGGGCGACTCGACCGATTCGTAGCTCAGGCCGTCACCGGCCAGGGCGGCGGGCTTGGCCTGCTGCAGGGCGGGCATGATCGCGCGCATGTTCTGCATGCCGATCTGCGGGTTGTTGGGTGGCTCGGGTAGTTCGCCGGTGGCCCAGCCAAGGACCGCGGGAGCGCCGGCACAGCACGACTTCTGCCAGGCGCCGCCCTCGATGCGTTCGAGGATCTCGAGGCCACCGGAGTCGTCGACCGTCAGCTTGTCGACCCCCTGGAACTGCTCGTCGATGCCGAGGATCTCCCCGATCATCTGCAGCACCGCACCGGTGCCGCGGGAGGCCGACTGCCAGCCGCCGAAAAGCAGGAGCTGGGAGGTGTCGAGCCCGGGAATGCCCTGGATCGCCCCGGCCAGCGCGCTGGCGGTTTCTCCCGCGTCGGCGAATCCGCTCGACGGGCCATCGACCACCACCAGCTCGAAAGGTGCCTTCTGGGCGAGGCCCATCATCACCTGCTGCAGCTTGGCCTTCGGGCTCATGCTCACCAGCCAGACCTTGCTGCCGGGGTGACGCTGGGCCAGGTCGGCCGCCTCGAACAGCGCGTGCCAGGCCCACGGGTCGAGCACCGAGGGCAGCATCATCTCATTCTTGAGCGCGGGTCCGGCCGGGCCCGTGACGGGCTCGAGGGACTGCAGGGGATCGGGGACGATGCCGCCGCAGACGACGATCTGATAGGTGGTGGACATGGCTTTGACGGTGGGAGTTCGAAGGGGCTGTTAGTTTTCGGCGGAGTGGAAGCCTCCGGTCGAGGCCTGGAAGTTGACATTGCCGCGCTCGGGATTGGCCGGGTCGGTGTGGGAGCAGTTCCACAGGCAGGCGCCGCAGTGGACGCACTTCTCGCGCTCGAAGAGGGGGGTGCCGCCTTCCGGATTCATCGTGATGGCCTGGCCCGAGCAGGCCTCGATGCAGATGCGCTCCTCGCAGGTTTCGCAGATCGTCGTGTCGTGGAAGGTCACGTGGTCGGCATAGCCGGGCGGCGCCTGGACCTTGCCGCCGATCAGCAGTGCGTCCTGCTGGGAAACCAGCAGCTTGCCGTCGAGCGGGATCTCCGGCCAGCCGACCTTGTCCATCAGGGCGTCGTGAAGACCGGCGCCCTTCGCTTCGCAGGCCTTGCGGATCTCGGCGATCTCCTCGGCGCTGACCCTGCCGCGGTAGTAGTCCTCAAGCGTCGGGACATGCTCGGATGGCTTCTTGATTTCTCCGCCGAGGTGGAGGCGGCCACCGGTCATGCCGGCCAGGGCGGTGCCGATGATTCCGCGGACGAAGCCCTTCTGGAATCCGTTGCGGGCGTTCTCGGCCTTGAGCGATTCCTGCTCGAGCCAGCTTTCGCGGCGGCGGCGGACGTAGGTGGCGTCGAGGTTTTCCCTGGTGAAGGGCTTGCCGGCCTTGAGCAGCTCGAGCACCGCCTCGCCAAGCTGGCTGCCGGTGGCCCAGGCCTCGTCGACGCCGGAATTCCGGAGCACGTTGGTGCCGCCCGAGCCCTCGCCGATGCGGGCGTAGCCGTCGCCGACCAGGTGGGGTTCGCCCTTGCGGCCGGATTCGGCGATCGATTTCGCACCCCAGCTGCGCAGCGAGCCGCCCTCGACGTGCTGCCAGATCCACGGGTGCATGAGCCAGTGCTGGAGGTAGCGGTAAGCGGTGCGGGTGGGTGTCTCGAACCACGAGGGAACGAAGATGCCGCAGCTCGCGACCCGGTCGGGAAAGACGTAGAAGAAGCCGAAGATCTCCGGCTCGGGATAGCCCATCGTGTGAAGGACCGTGCCGGGTTCGAGCTCGCAGGACTCCGGCAGGTCGATGACGAACTTCATCCCGACCGCCCAATCGCGCGAGTGGTGGCCCTCGGGCATGCCGAAGTGCTCGTCGAGCTGCCGGCCGACCGCGCCGAAGGGGCCGTCGCCGACGACGGTCAGGGCCGCCTCGATGTCCATCCCGGGCATGAAGCCGGCGGCGGGCTGGCCCTTGGCATCGACGCCCTGGTCGATCAGGCGGACGCCCTTGACCTGGTCGTCGTCGATCAGCGCCTCGCGGACCGGGGTACCGGGCCAGACCTGGATCGTGCCGTCGGCGGTCACGCGCTGGCCGACCCACTGGCAGAACTGGCCGATGGAGAAGACCATGCCGGGCTCCTTGCGCAGGAAGGGCGGGATCCAGGGGAGGGTGAAGGCGTGCTTCTTCGTGAAGGGTTTGATCAGGGTGTCGGCGACCTTGAGCAGGCCGGAGCGGCGCGAGGCGCCGATGGGATCGAGCAGGTAGGCGACCTTTTCGGAGGTGACCTCCGCCGCCAGCGGGATCTCGGCCAGGTCGAGATCCGGGATGCTTTCGCGGATCGCCCGGCCTTCGGTGACCACGCCCGAGACGCCGAAGCCGAGGTCGTCGGCCCGCTCGTAGCAGATCACCTGCGGCGGCATGCCGGGCATGACCTTGCTTTCGGCCACCGGCGTCCCGTCGGGGTACATCAAGCCCTGCTGGAGCGTGTGAAGGAATCCGCCGGTGGCCGGGCCGAAGCCGACGCAGGCGATGTCGACCGGCATCTTCTGGCGTTCGATCTCAGGCATGGCGGAGTCCGGGGTGATCATGGCGTCGGGCGGAATGGGGTTGTCTTGATTCGCTCGTTACGGGTTACCGGGGCGACAAATTCTTCTCAGCCGGGATTGCCGGATCATGCTCCCGACAGAGATCTTGGCGTCTGTCTGGAATTTGGTCGGACAAGCCGAGTCCGACCGGCCCGAAGGGTCGGCAGAACAAAGCCCCGGGCCATCGGCCCGGGGTCGAGGTTGTCGTGGATCCGGCGGCCTGAAAGGTCGCGAGAACCGGCTTGATCGTCCCGCGGTTCTCGCGACCTTTCAGGCCGCCGGATTTGCTCCCGCCAAATTCCGGGGCGCTGCCCCGGGCTTTGTTCTCATGACCCTTCGGGCCATGGAGTGAGCCTCTGGGGACCGAGCCCGGGTCGAGCTTGACGGAAGGGGCGCGCATGTCAGGCGGGGTAATCGAGGGCCTCGGGGATCATGATGTGAGTCAGTGCATCGGCCGCCCGCGAGCGAGCCAGCTCGGTGCCGGCCAGCGAGCGATCGACCGCATCGCGGAGTTGGGCAAACTCCTTGGCATCGGCCTCGTCGGCGGCATCCTGGAAGCCATGGACGAGGTTGGCGCAGATGCGGGAAACCTCGCTCGCCGCCCGCGCCGCCTGGACCTTGCAGAGGTCGGCGTAGAAGGATGCATAGCCGTCGATGGACTCGGCGAGGACTGGGTTGTCGGGCCCCTTCGCCTTCAGCTCGATCGAGTCCTGCACCAGGCTGCGGGCCGCGAGCAGCCAGCAGATCGCGTCGGCCAGCGGGAAGGTGACCGCCTGGCGCTTGCCGTGGTAGAGCTTCTTGCCGTCGGGGTCGTTGTGTCCTTGGAGGAAGTCGGCGGTCCACGACCAGAGCTTGAAGCCGGCCGCGAGGGTGATCGCACCGAAGCCGTCGCCGCTCTGGCTTTCCAACTGCCGGATCCACAGGTTGACCTCGTGGCGGAAGATCGGGCTGGTCATGCCGAGCGTGAGGTGGCGGCGCTGGACCGCTTCCGGTCCCTCGTAGGTCGCCTCGAGCTGGGCATCCATCCACTTCTGCGGCAGGAATCCCGGGCAGTCCTCGGTGGTGCCGTAGCCGCCCATCAGGGCGACGGCCTCGCGCATCATGGTCGCGCCGTGGCCGGTGTTCCACAGCTTCACCGCCGGGTTCATGATGTTGGCCCGCGCGTCGCCGAGGGCGAACTTCACCATGATGTCGGCGTCGAGCTCGGCGTAGCGGTCCGTATCGCGCTCGGACTCCGGGGTGTGGAGCAGGTGGAGGTACTCGATCGCCGCGGGTGTCTTCTGGCGCAGCGCCCTTACAGGCTTGCGGCCCGTCAGCCCCTGCTCCGCGCAGATCCGGTCCTTTTCGCGCTCGACCGGGTCGAAAATGTCGGCCTGGCGGGCGGCCTCGAAGCCGACCGACGCGGCGGCCTCGCCGGTGGCCCAGACATCGATCAGGCGGTGGGTGACGTCCTCGTTCACCTGCAGGCCGAGGTCATGGCGCGGGCTGCCCTCGCCCGACTCGCCGCCGTGGAAACGGAAGCGCTGGTAGCGGATCACCGGCTCGACCGCCGACAGCAGCTTGGCGGCGGTCATCAGGCCGACCGGGATGCGGGTGCGGTGGAAGACCGAGGCGATGACCTCGCTGTGGTTGAATTTCGGAACGATCACGCCGTCGACCACGTCGTAGCCGCCGATGATGCGGCTGGCCGGGATCTGCTGGCTGAAGACCGGGTCGCGGGTCGAGGAAAGCTGGTGGACGAGCTTCAGCGTCGGCGCGCCGCGGTCGAAGGTGCCGGGATCGGTCTCCTCGAGGATCACCATGAAGGTGCCCTTGATCCGCTCGTCGGCGGAGTCGACCGCCGCGGTCACGAAGTTGGCGAAGTCCATGTTGGTGATGAAGCGGCCGCGCTTGTCGATCTGCAGCACGGGCTCGCCGCCCTCCGGCCAATCGGCGATCTTCGCCTTGCCGCCGAGCACGCCGGTATCGACCCCGACGAAGGGCAGGGGTTCGGTCAGCGCGAAGGCGCCGCGCCACGGCACCCGGTCCTCGCCGGGCTGGGGTGGCAGCGCCTTGCCCATGTAATAGTCGCGCTGCTCGTCGGTGCCCTTCTCGTGAATGGGCGCGAGCGCGAGGTTGCCGGCGAGCGAACCGGTGGCGGCCCCGGCATCGACCCATGACAGTTCGAAGGCCACCAGCGCCATGGCCATGTTCTTGGGCCCTTCGATGAAGCCGCCCTTGTCGATGTCCATGTAGAGCGAGGTCAGGCCCGACTCGTCGAAGGCGGTCAGCAGCTTCGCCTTCTCGTCGTTCCACTCGTGGGTGTTGCGCAGGCCGTCGGCGACCAGTCGGGCGACGGTGCCGCGGGCGACGCCGCGGGCGCTCTGCACGGCCATCTGCAGGTCGAAGCGGTCGGAGAAGCGCCACATGATCTGGCGGACATCATCTCCGGGAAGGGTGGGCAACGGGGCGTCTGACATGGCGGGGATCCTGACTGGGTTCGGGTTCGGAGCGGCGTCGCGGAGGGCGGGGTTTCCGGCATCGCATGGTGGGAACCGCCTCCGGCGCTGCCGGAAAGGATGGCGGGGCGTCCGGACGAGTTCTTCGCGTCGATTCCCAAATGCTCCCCGCTCGTTGTGCTGGCGGCAGGACCGGAAACCGCCGTGAATTGCCTTGAAAGGCATTGCTTGCCCGGGTCGTTGGCCTCCGGTGGAGGAGTTTGCGATTCTCGCTTTCCATCACCGCCCTTCCTCTCTTCATTCCTTCCCCATGAACCCATCGATTGCGTTGCGTCCCAACATCGGCCTCGGCGTCGTGCCGACCCACCTCCGTTTCATCGGCTGCCTGGTCCCGGACGAGGCCGGTCGCTATCCCCGCGACGAATCCGGCGAAATCAGGATCGTCGCCGGCATGCGCGAGCTGGTCGAGGCTTCCCGCGTCCCGTTCAACTGCGTCCAGATCTCGGTGTTTCCCGGCTGCGACGACGGTGATGTGGACGAGATGATCGAGAAACTGCGCGCCCTCGGGCTGGACGTCGACCTGATCATGATGCTCGGCGGGGTCGATCCCAAGGACCCGGCCGACGAGGACGGGGTGGTCGAACAGCTTCTGCCTTCGGTGAAGGCGGCGATGAAACACGGGATCGGCACGATTTCCTCGACCTCGATCGACGTCTGGATGGCGCCGGAAGGGACCGGGCTCTCGGGCGAGGCTTACGAGGCGGCCATCGCGCAGAACGTGAAGGTCCACCTGCGCATCATCGAGGAGGCCGGCGTGATCGGCTCCAGCGTGAAGAGCTGGCACATCGAGTTCCTGCGCCCGGGCGAGTTCCGGACCTTCACCAACATCAACCGGGGCCGCGAGCTGGTGAAGGCTGCCAACGAAAGACTCGGGACCAAGTTCTTCAAGCTGATCGTCGATGCCGCCCACTGCGGCAATTCGGGGCTCACCATTGACGAGAACATCGCCACGATCCGGCAGCTCGGGGCCGACGGCGAACTCGGCGCCTTCCACGCCACGCCGCCGACGACCCGCGGCTGCCTGAGCACCGACGACGGCTGGATCGGAGCCCTGCTTGCCGCCGCCGCGGGCACCGGTCAGCTCGAAAAGGTCTACGTCGAGATGTTCCACCACGAGGACGACGCACTCCAGCCGCTGCGCGATCTCGAGCCGGGCTTCGGGCTCGATACCCGCGACGGGCGGAGCTACACCGAAACGATGGCCGACGGCCTGTCGGACATCGCCCGCCGTCTCAACAACATGCTCCTGCGCGGCATCCTGCGCGGCTGATCTTCGATGCACGACGTCCACGGCGAGCCGTCGCACCAGCTTGCGACCCCCGAACTTGACCTCCACGTGACCGCGCGGGGCGGCCAGATGGCGCCGGTCGTCTTCCATCTGCCGGGCGGCGATGTCTCGCCCTACTCGCTTTCGCCTTGGCAGCCGGGCGAGTTCCCCGATCAGCCGGCGTTGCTCTCGGTGCTCCGCGGCGACTTTTTCTGCCTGCCCTTCGGTCCGCAGGAGGACGGCCCGCCCCATGGCGATCCTGCCAACGCGGAGTGGGCCCTTGTGGCTTCCTGCGATCGCTCGCTGACGCTTCAACAGCAGGCCGCGGATTCCGGCGCCTCCGTCGAGAAGATCCTCTCGGTGCGTGCCGGACAGACCGCGATCTACTGCGAGAACCGTATTTCAGGACTCGAGGGGGACTGGAGCTACGGCAACCACCCGATCCTGGACGCCTCCGCGGCCCGCGCCGGCTCGGTGCGGCTGAGCGTGTCGCCCTTCCGCTGGGCCTCGGTGTTCCCCGGGGTGTTTTCAGATCCCGAACGGGGCGAACGCCAGGTGCTGCTCGGCGGGGCGCATTTCGACGACCTGTCGTCGGTGCCGACCGGCGACGGTGGTTCGGCCGACCTTACCCGCTGGCCCTGTGGCTGGCGTGCCGACGATCTGGTGATGATGGTCGCCGAGGAGTCCACGGCCGACCGGCCCTTCGCCTGGTCGGCGGCGGTGTTCGACGGCTATGTGTGGTTCTCGCTGAAAAACCCCGTCGACTTTCCGGCGACGCTTTTCTGGCTCTCCGATGGCGGTCGCGATGGCGAGCCGTGGAACGGCCGTCACACCGGCCGCATCGGCATCGAGGAGGTCTGCTCGCATTTCTGCAACGGCGTCGGGATGTCCCGCGAGGATCTGCTCGCAGAGGACGGCATCCCGACGACCCGCCGTTTCACCGCGGACGAAACCGTGTCCCTGCGCATCGTCCAGGCGGTGGCCGAAGTTCCGTCGAACTTCGGCAAGGTCACCGGAATCGTCCCCGCCGGCGACGGCCGGGTCCGCGTCGTCGGCGAGAATGGCGAAGTCGAATGCGCCCTCGACTGGTCGTTCGTTCTCTGAATCCTCTTTTCACCCATCCGAAATCCGAACTCCAAACTCCTGAAGAAATGAAACTGCACAATGCCATGTGGCCCGGCCTGGTCGGGAAGGAACCCGACACCGATCATCCGCCGATCTCGCTCGATCACATGCTCGAGCTCACCACCGCCGCCGAAGTCGGCGGACGCAAGTACGACGGGGTCGATCTCTTCCTCTTCCACCCCCACACCGATCCGGATGCGTCCGACGCCGACATTCTCAAGATGGCGGACGACATCGCCGCCAAGGGTCTCAAAGTCGGCTCGTTGGTCGCGCCGGTCTGGCCGGGCACCGTCGGCGGTCCCGCCTTCGGCAGCGAGGAGGATCGGAAGAACTTCGTGCTCGCGGTCGAGAAGGCCTGCCGCATCGCCAAGCTGCTCGACGACCATGGCGTGCGCGGGTCCGGCGTGATCCGCGTCGACACCGCCGGCGGCACCGAGGACTTCTCGAAGGACCCGGCCGGCAACACCAAGCTGGTCGCCCGGACCTTTCAGGAAGCCGGCAAGGTGGCCGAGCAGCATGGCCAGCGCATCGCCGCCGAGGGCGAGATCTGCTGGGGCGGCCTGCATTCGTGGAAGGCCGCGCTCGACACGCTCGAGGCGACCGCCATGCCCGGTGTTGTCGGTTTCCAGGCCGACCTGGCCCACACCTACCTCTACCTCATGGGCTACAACGCGCCCGAGGCCGCGCTGGTCCAGGAAGGCTACACCGACGAGGAGTTCTGGGCCGCCTACAAGACGATGACCGACGCGCTGCGTCCGTGGACGATCGACTTCCACGTCGCGCAAAACGACGGCACCGTCCATGGCACCGGCAGCCACGACAAGACCGGCCGCCACTGCCCGGCGGACGACCCGAACGGCAAGCTGGACATCGCCAAGTGCTCGACCTACTGGCTCCAGGGAGCCGCCGAGCGCGGCATCAAGCACGTCTGCTGGGACGGCTGCATGTTCGACAACAGCGTGCTCGAGGATCCCGCCACCTGGAACGCCATCCTCAAGGCGATGATCGACGTCGATAAGGCGCTTTGACCTGACGGACCGCGGACTTCGGTCCGCATCTTCACCCAACCCATCTCCCATGGCCGCCTCCACTTCCATCCTCGCCGAGAAACTGCACGAGTACCCCCGACACGATGTCATCGATGGGGGATCGGACTCGATCCTCGATGACTGCCTCAATCAGAACGACGGAGTGCTGCAGCTTCTGCATCGCTATGCCGGCCGGACATTCTGCACGCCGGGGAAGCGCCTTCGCCTGGATGCGAAGTCCTACTACCCGGACTACATGGGAGGGACGGGTCTCGATGAAGTCTGGATGTGCTGCACCGTGCCCATCGTCACGGGCGTCATCGACACCCGCACCGGGAAGGCACCCTTTCGGGAAGGGGAAGCACATGTCCTCACGCCGGACGGACAGGTGATCTCGCTTCAGGATCTGATCGAGGCCGATCCGGAAGCGGTCATGGGACAGAAGCTCACGGCCTTTTCGGAATCCCTGTTCGGTCGGGTCACCTGGCCGATCGTGTCCAAGAAGTTCGACAACCTGAACCCCATTCCCCACCACCTTCACTGGGCGAAGTGGGAGGTTTACGACATCAATTCCTTCGACAATCCCGGAGTCAGTCCGTCGCATTACCACACCACGGCGATGGGCCTGTATCCGTTCGTGACGAAGGACCAGTTCCTTGCCTGCATGAAGCGTTGGGGGCAGGGCGAGTACAACGGCGTGCGCCACTTGTCGCCACACACGATGATGAAGCTCGATGACGGCTTCGTGATGCCGAACGGGGTGCTGCACTCGCCGACGGACCTTTGCACGCACGAGTTGCACGTGACGATGGACGAGCATTTCCTGGCCGAGGACCTGACGCTCGATGGACGGATCGGGGCGGCCGATGCGTTCTACGCCTGCCGGGAGCAGGACTATCCGAAGGACCGGCACGAGGACTGGGAATACCTGGTGGACACCTTCGACTTCGAGGCGAACCAGGATCCGGACTTCGTGCTGAAGAATTCGCGCCCGGCCATCACCGCCGAGGAGTTCGCCGGCGACGGAGTGGACGCAAAGTGGATCGTTTACGGTGAGATCCTCGGCGACCAGAAGTGCTCGATCCTCCGTCTCACCTTGGCGCCCGGAGCCAGGACGAGTTTCCGCCCGGAGAGCCCTGCCCTGTTCCACACGAACCGCGGCCGCGGCCGGGTCGGGAAACTCGAAGTCCGCTATCATCAGGACATGAGGCTCGGTGAGATCTATCCCGAGATCGGATTCATCACCCAGGCCGCACTGAACCGCGGCGGGGTGGAAATCGAGAACATGGGAACCGAGCCGCTCGTCCTGACCTTCGACTTCCCGCAGAACGCGCATTCCCGAACACCTGGTGTTGCCGTCGCAGGGTAGGGGAATTGTCGGGCCGAGGCCCCGTTGGGATCACGCTGGTTGATTACAGCCCCGGAGGGGCGTCGGCGAGTGGCCACGGGGCTCGCCCCGTGGATGTGGGAACCAAGGACACCCCAAGCCCCGCAAGGGGCGCAGGCGAAGCCAAGGGTTCCCAAAAGAGCCACGCTTTGCCTGCGTCCCTCCGGGACTTGGAGCCGGACCGCGTCGGTGCTTTCCCGCCCTTGATCCAGACGAGCCAGCCCGCAAAGGCTGATGGTCAATATTGAACCGGATTCAAGAGCTGAAGGCCTGAAACATGCTGCGTGAATGCCTCTTCCGCTTCCCTGTATGGGTCGGGCCTTCAGCCCTCGCGGTCTCTTTCGGACTGGGACCCCCGGGCTTCACCCGGGGCTGGTATCTGCCGGGCCGTCGGCCCTCTGGCCTTCCACCGTCGCAACATCCTGCCCGCCACTTGCGGTTGCACCCGCTTTTGGGTTGCCTCGGGACCGGTGTTTCGGATGGAGTCGAAACCAGCAAGCGCGAGCCGCTCCAATCCAAAAGGGGCACCGACTTCAGTCGAAATCCATCATCCATCATCAACCATCCCCAGAATCATGGCTAGCAAACCAATCCGCATCGGCCTCGTCGGCTACGGCTTCATGGGCCGCACCCACTCGAACGCCTACTCGCAACTCGCCCATTTCTTCGACACCGACCACTATCCGGTCCGCCAGGCCGTCTGCGGCCGCAACGAGGAGAAGGTGAAGGCCTTCGCCGAGAAGTGGGGCTTCGAGTCGTATGAAACCGACTGGCGCGAGCTGGTGAAGCGCGACGACATCGATGCGATCGACATCTGCACGCCGAACGACTCGCACGCCGAGATCGCGCTCGAGTGCGTGAAGCACGGCAAGATGATCCTCTGCGAGAAGCCGCTCGCGCTGAACGGCGAGCAGGGCGAGGCGATGGTCAAGGCCGTCGAGGAAAGCAAGCTGCCCAACCTCGTCTGGTACAACTACCGGTTCCTGCCGGCGGTCACCCACGCCAAGAACATCGTCGACGGCGGCGAGCTCGGCCGGGTGTTCCATTACCGCGCGAACTTCCTCCAGGACTGGACGATCTCGGAAGACCTGCCGCAGGGCGGCGAGGCGCTGTGGCGCCTGGATGCCGCGGCCGCCGGCTCCGGGGTCACCGGCGACCTGCTGGCCCACTGCATCGACACCGCCCGCTGGCTCAACGGCGACATCGTGTCGGTGTCGGCGATGACCGAGACCTTCATCAAGGAGCGGGTCCACACGGCGACCGGCGAGAAGCAGGAGGTCACCATCGACGACGCCTGCGCCTTCCTTGCCCGCTTCGAGAACGGCTCGCTGGCGATCTTCGAGTCGACCCGCTATGCCCGCGGTCACAAGGCCCTGTACACCTTCGAGATCAACGGCGAGCACAAGTCGCTGTTCTGGGACCTGCACGACCTCAACCGCCTCGAGTACTTCGACCACGGCGTTCCCGGCGACCGCCGCGGCTGGAGCAGCATCCACTGCTCCGACGGCGACCAGCCCTACGCGGGCAACTGGTGGGTCCCCGGCCTGTGCCTCGGCTACGAGCACAGCTTCACCCACGAACTCTACGAGTTCTTCAAGGACCTCGACGACCCGCAGCCCGAGAAGCGCTACCCGGACTTCCGCAACGCGCTCGGCACCCAGTACGTCTGCGACGCCGTCCTCGAGTCGGCCAGGACCAAGCAGTGGGTCGAGGTCAAGAAGGCCTGATCCCTCCCGATCGGACCGCGGACTTTCCTGGCCACCGTAGCCTTGGCGAAGGAGGCAGTCCGCATCAAGGCACCGGGGCGGATGGCCCCGGTGCCCTTTTCATG
>ERZ869936.1097-NODE-1097-length-20949-cov-7.164114_pt1 | contig 20949 bp, 14 predicted proteins | sample MGYA00520876_ERZ869936 | MGnify/ENA primary metagenome ERZ869936 (study PRJEB32218, sample SAMN09650985) | biofilter metagenome | isolation source: enrty point of leading RO module | place: Saudi Arabia: Thuwal, RO plant located on Red Sea | collected 2016-02-17 ...
ATTTCCTGGTCGCCGGCGAGCAAACGACGCTCGACGGCACGCGCTCCTGGAGCGCGGACGGCGACATTCGATCCTTCGAGTGGACCCTGCACGACGGGACGAAGAAGCAAGGCGCGACAGTACCAGTCACGTACGCCGACCCCGGAGTGTGGTGCGAAACATTGAAGGTCGTCGACGGCGAGGGGCGAACAGACTACGACTTTGCTTACGTTGTCGTGCTCGATGCGAACGATCTGGGGCATTATCCCGCAAACGTAAACATCAACTTTCATCCAACGCACAGCATTCGCCCTGGCGACGAGGTGACATTCAAAGCACGGGCGTTTCGGATGAAGGGCGGGCAGGAGCAATGGGATTTTGGTGATGGCTCCCCGCCCGGCACGACGCGCTCGCCGGAAGATAGCGAGCCACACGCGCCGGACGGCTACGCTGCCATCACGCACCGCTACCAGCGCCCGGGCAAATACCTGGTGACGGTCACGCGAACGCACGACAACGGCCAGACGGCGATGGCGAAGCTGTGCGTCACGGTCGAATCGCCCAACGAATTGCCTGTGGACTAAGCACGCCGCACAGCGCGCGACTGGCTGTCGGGCGATGCGCCGTGCGGGCCGCTTGACCCTTCGGCGCGCCGACTTCTATAATCGCCGACTTATCCGCAGCCGGCCGCGCTCCCGCAGGTGCTGCGCCAACTCGCCTTGATCCCGCCGGGCCACCATGAAGATTCACGAATTCCAAGCGAAACAAATCCTTCGCGACGCCGGCGTCGCGGTGCCCAAAGGGCTTGTTGCCCGGTCCGCCGACGAGGCTGCCGCGGCCTTCAAAGAGCTGGGTGGCAACCTGGCCGTGGTCAAGGCACAAATCCATGCCGGCGGGCGCGGCAAGGGGACGCTCAAGGAAAACCCGCAGCAGCACGGCGTGCAGTTGGTCAAGAGCGCCGATGAGGCGGGCAAGGTAGCCGGTGCCCTGCTGGGCAACCATCTGGTCACTATTCAGACGGGCGACGAGGGCCAGACCGTCAATCAGGTCCTGGTTGAAGAAGGTTGCGACATCGCCCGCGAGTTGTACCTGGGCATCGTGGTTGATCGAGCAGGCGGGCGGCCGGCGCTGATGGTTTCGAGCGAAGGCGGCATGAACATCGAGGAAGTAGCCGCCAAGACGCCGGAGCTGATCTTTCGCGAGCACTTTCATCCAGACACGGGCCTGCTGAGTTATCAGGCCCGCAAGCTGGCCGCGTTGCTCGGGTTGAAAGGCAAGACCGTCCGGTCCGCCGAGAAGTTCATGCGCTCACTGTGCCGGGTGTTCGTGCAGTGCGATTGCAGTCTGGCGGAAATCAATCCGCTGGTGGTCACCGGCGATGGCGAACTGCTGGCCCTGGACGCAAAGATCAACTTTGACGACAACGCACTGTTTCGGCACAAGGATCTGGCCGAGCTGCGCGATATTTCCGAGGAGGAGCCGGCCGAAGTGCGCGCCGGGCAGGCGGGCCTCAGCTACGTGAAGCTCGACGGCAACATCGGCTGCCTGGTCAATGGCGCCGGGCTGGCCATGAGCACCATGGACTTGATCAAGCTCCATGGCGGCGAACCGGCCAACTTTTTGGATGTGGGCGGCGGAGCGGGCGTGGATCAGGTGACCGAAGCGTTTCGGATTCTCCTGTCCGACAAGAACGTCAAGGCCGTGTTGGTCAACATCTTCGGCGGCATCATGCGCTGCACCACGATAGCCAACGCCGTGCTCGAGGCGTATCAGTCGGTCGGGTTCAACGTGCCCCTGGTCGTGCGGCTCGAAGGGACCGAAGTCGAAGAGGCCCGCAAGCTTCTGGCCGAGAGCAAACTAGACATCATCAGTGCCGAAGGGCTGACCGACGCGGCCAAGAAAGTAGTCGAGTCGATCCAGGCTGCGTAACAACAAACGATATCCGCGCGCGGTGACTCGACCCGCCCGCGGCGAAAAGACGACCTGACGAGCCAACTCGCACAAGCAACCAACCGGCCGCCGACCAGTATCCCACGAACTCGAACCACCCCACCCGGAATGAGCATCCTCATCAACAAAGCGTCGCGCGTCCTCGTCCAGGGAATCACCGGCAAGGTGGGCCAACTGCACACCAAGGGCTGTGCGGAGTACGGCACCAACATCGTGGCCGGCGTGACGCCCGGTAAAGGCGGCGAGTCGTTCGAGGGCATTCCGGTATTCGATACGGTCAGCGAAGCCGTGCGCGAAACCGGCGCCGATGCGACGATGATCTTCGTTCCGCCTGCCTTCACCGCCGACGCGATCCTCGAAGCCGTCGACGCAGGCATTCCGGTCGTCGCCGCGATTACCGAAGGCGTGCCGGTCATCGACATGGTGCGGGCCTACGATATCGTTCGACACAGCACGTCAACGTTGATCGGCCCGAATTGTCCAGGCGTGATCACGCCTGAAGAGTGCAAGATGGGCATCATGCCGGGCTACATTCACAAGAAGGGACCAGTCGGCGTGATGAGCCGCAGCGGAACGCTCACCTACGAAGCCGTCTGGCAATTGACCAACCTGAAGCTCGGCCAATCGACCTGTGTCGGGCTGGGCGGCGATCCGATCGTCGGCACGTCCTTCATCGATCTGTTGAAGCTTTTCGAGGCCGATCCGTCGACCGAGGCCATCATGATGATGGGCGAAATCGGCGGTAACGCCGAGGAGGAGGCCGCCGCCTTCGTCAAGGATCACGTGCCCAAACCCGTGGCAGCGTTCATCGCCGCGCGCACTGCCCCGCCTGGCAAGCGGATGGGGCACGCCGGCGCGATCATCTCCGGCGGCAAAGGGACTGCGGCGGAAAAAGTCGCGGCGCTGGAGGCCGCCGGCATCGAAGTGGCCGAAAGTCCCGCCGACATGGGCACTGCCTTACAACGGGCCATGGCCCGCAAGTGAGCCACGGGGGCTCATCTCGAAGTGCCAGTTGAAGTCGCGCACTGCGACCAACCGGCATGGCGCTTCTCGTCGTCGACTACTGCCGCTGGAACCGCAGATTCCGCACGCGCCCGCCCGAGACGCGAAAGCCGCTGACCTTGTCTTGTTCGCGATCGAATTCCACGCGGCCGAAGAACCACTCGTCGCCGCCGAACTGGTCGCCAGTACGGTGCGTCAGGCGGATGTCGCCATGTCGCTGATGGCGCGCGATCAGCGCATTGCCGTCAACAACAATGTCGTACACCGTTTCCAACTCGGGGCTGTAGTACCGGCCCGCCAGCGGCGCCAGGTCCGGCGCGGCCGATTCGGCGTCGGTAACGCGGCGACCCTTGATCGTTTCGCCCCCCACTTCGGCAGTGAGTGCTTGCGGCCCATCATCACCTGGCTCGGCGAACGTGACGTGCGCGCCCAGTTCCTTGATAAAGAACTCTTTTTCCGCCGTCGGAACGAGCTCAACCTGCGGCGTATCGGGAATTTTCGCCAGCAGTCGCCCGTCGCTCACTTCGATTGCGGCCGTGACGCCGTTGTCCAGCGCGTATTTACCGGCAAACTGCTCCAGTTTCTCGACCGGCAACTCGATCCGTTCAGCCGCGGGCTGTTCTTTTTTCTGCTCAGGCTCAAGATGGTCCGCCAGCAGCAGCTCGGCAACCTTCATCGCCTGGCCGCGCGGGTCCAGCTCGCGGAAATTGCCCAGCACGACGATGCCCAGTCCGTGCTCGGGGAAGCGCACGACTTGCGAGCGAAATCCGGCATCCGCGCCGCCGTGCCCGATCACGTGCAACCCGCGGTACGTTCCGTGAGACAGGCCCAAGGCGTAGTCGATCGTTTCGCCGCTGGTGAGCTTTCCCCTGCCCTGCATCGTCTCGATCGTTTTCTTCGTGCCGACCTTGGGTGATTCGAAGTTGGCCAGCCAGCGAGCCATGTCCTCGACCGTGGTGAACAGGCTGGTCGCGCCGACGTTCGCATACGACAAGACGCGCTTCTGGTAGCCTTCGCCCCGCTTCGAGTAGGAATAGGCGCGATTGGGGACGATTTCTTCGTGGTCGTCGTGAAAGTGCGTGTGCGTCATGCCCAGCGGCTTGAAGATGCGGGCCTCGGCAAATTCGCGAAGCGAGGTACCAGACACCTTCTCGACTACCTCAGCCAGCAACGTGTAGCCCATGTTCGAGTACAGATGCTCGGAGCCGGGTGGAAAGTTCAGCTCGCGCTGCCGCCGCATCATCTTCATGATGTGGTCGCGCGTGATGACGTCGTCGAGCCGCCAGCCGGCCAGGGCCAACAATTCCCACTGGTCCCGCACGCCGCTGGTGTGATTCATCAGTTGGCGGAGCGTCACTGGCATGCCAAAGTCGGGCAGCTCGGGCAAATGCTTGCGCACGTCGTCGTCCAGCGAGAGCTTGCCTTCCTCGGCCAACAACACGATCGCGAAGCACGTGAACTGTTTCGAAACCGAGGCCACGTGAAAAATGGTTGCCGGCGTGATCGGGATCGAGTACTCCAGGTTGGCACAGCCGTAACCGCGCGCATAAAACAACTTGCCGTCGCGCACCACGGCAAGCGAAAGCCCAGGCCGGTCCCAGCGGTCGTATTCCGTGAACAGCGCGTCGATCGCGGCTTGTGTCTTGGTATCGGGTTCGGCGGCTGTGGCGCTGGAAACACCTAGCCCGCCGGGCACGGTTAGCAGCAGCAGTAGGGTTGGCAGCGTCGGCACAACTCGTCGGTATCGAGGTTGTCGCATGGCAATCGGGCTCGTCGGCATGGTGGAACGGGGCAACTGGCGGGCGCCACGGTTAGTCTATTCGCTCAGCAGGCCGGTTTCTTCGCGTGCGGCACACTTTCCGAGGACGACGCCCCGGCAATGTGCGAAAACAGAAGGGCTGCGTCGAGCGCAGGTTATCCGGTTGGATCGCATCCGGGATGCTCGCGTGGTGCGTTTGCCGAGCCGCTAGCGGGCCTCTTCGGGCGGTTCGTTCGTAGCCCGCTGCGCCAAAAGGTAGCCGATCAGATGGACGAAGTCGGTTTCGTTGATCAACTCCGGGACGTTGGTTGGCATGATCGAAAGTTGACTCTCGGTGCGCTCGTCGATGTCTTGCTTCGAAACGCGCATCTCCTTGCCCTGCGCGTCGGCCAGCACCACTACCTGGCCTTCCTCCCGCAGTGGCAGCCCGGTAAGGATCCGCCCGTCGGACGTAACAACCAGCGCCGTGCGAAACGCCTGGTCGACGTTGCGGCTGGGGTCGAGCACGTCTTCCAGAAGACGATCGAGTCCACGAATGCCGACGCCATCGAGGTTCGGTCCAACCTTTTCGCCCAAGTCGCCGATGCGGTGACAAGCGGAGCAGTGTTTCTTGAAGACCGCGGCACCTTTTTCGAGATCCGGGTTGCTCCGCGCGTATTCTCCCCTCCGCTGTTGAATGAGCTCGCGGATGCGCTGGTCGGGAGCCGGCAATCCGGCCGTGAGTTTCTTCAGGCGTTGTTCGAAGTTCGGCAGATTGTGCGTGCGAAGCCTTGCCACCACCGGCGTTTCGTGCAGCAGTTGGGCTGAGGCTTTTCCCAGTTCGACGGCTGCCAATAGGCCCTCGCCGCCTGGCGGGCTTTTGGATAGTTCCGAGGCAATGCGGATGGAGAGTCGCCGCCCGGCGGTTTCCAAACTGGTAAGCAAGGCGGCGCGTGACCGGTCGTCGTTGATCTGCGCCATCACGCCGGCCGCATGCTGGCGCACGGCAAGCGGCTCGCTCGGATCCCCCAGGTACGCCCCGACGAGCTCGACGGCGCGCGCCGGATCGTTAACCGCGCAGGCATCCATTGCGGCGGTGCGTAGACCGTCGAACCGCGCCTCGCGTCCCGCGGCTTGCGCCAGCGCGTCGAACAGCGGCAGTCGAAAGTCGCTGGCCAGGTCGATTCCCTGCCGCACCTGTGCGGATTTTTGAGCCGCAAGTAGCTGCCTGGCCAGTTGGGTCGCCCAGTTGATCACGCGCTCCGGTGGTTCTTGTCCGCGCTCTTGTGCCCCGCGCCCGATTCCGCGAACAGCGGCGATCTGCTGGCTTTCCGGCGCCGTTCGCAGTGAAAGGGCGTAGTCGTACAGTTCGTTCAATTGAGCTTCCGCAAGGTAGCGTACCGCGTGGCGGAAATGGGCTTCGAGGTCTTGCGGCGGCTCCTCGGACTTCAAGCGAGAGAATTCGAACGCCGCGGCATCGCTCGTCGGCGCCCCCAGGCTCACCTCGGTCAGCCGGGCCAGGCTATCCGGATCGTCGCCTACCAGTTCGGGAAGCCGAGCATACACGCCCGGCGCGAGCAGTTGGTCGCGCAGCGCCATCCGCGCGACGTGGATCAAGTGCGTGTCTTCGGCCGGCGTGGTCCGCCAAAGTTCGAGCAACGCAGCAACGTGTTCGCTCGACGCATGACGGGCTAGCGCGTCGGCCGCGGCGCGGCGCACAAACGGATCCGGATCCGAAAGCCCGCGCAGCACGATGGGCTCGGTTTGCCATGACCGCTCGGCCAGCAACTTCATCAGATGCACGCGTACGGCGCGATCGGCGTCGTTGGCCAGTCGCTCGATCAACTCCGGGGATAGTCCTTCAAGTCGCTCCAGTGCCCACATGCCGTGGACGCGCTGCCAAACCTTGGCCTCCGGCGAAGCCAGCAGCGAGCGCAACGGCTCGACTGCTTCGGACCCGATTCGCTGGACCAACTCGTGCGTTGCCAGCGTGCGCTGTGTCAGATTGTCGTCGCCGAGCAATTCCAGCAGGCGAATCAGGGAGGCTTGGGCCACGACCGGCGCCATCGGCGGAGCCACTTTGGCCGGCGTGTCGACGCCCGCGCCGGTGTACACCACCCGCCAGATGCGACCCCGATGCCGATCGCGCCCCGGATGCTCCAGAGGCACTTCGTAGTGGCCAATAATCTTGTTGTAAAAATCCGCGATGTATAGGGCTCCGTCGGGACCCACTTGCAGATTCACCGGCCGAAACCACGGATCGTCGCACGAAACAAAGTCGGTCAGTTCGATCGCCTCGTAGGTCGAGCCGTGCGACTCCAGTCGATCGTGATTCACTCGCCCGGTCACCGGGTTGCCGATGAAAATCGTGTCGCGGTATTCCGCCGGAAACTGACTGGCCGCGTAGTAGGCCACGCCGCCGATACCGGTCGAGCCGTGGTCGTGCTTGATCATCTTCGGGCCGAAACCAAGCCCGTCGTGTGCCTTACCAAAACTTGGGTAATAGGCCCCGCGCAGCAGCATGTAGAGCGGCATCGAGTGGCAGTCGGCCGTGTAGAAGTTGCCCAACGGATCGACCGTCATGCCAAACGGATTGACTTGCCCGTGCGTGATCTGCTCGACGCGCGATCCGTCGAACCGCATGCGAAACGTATTACCCGAGTTCATGCGCACCTGGTGCCCGTCGGTCCCCTGCGGAGCGGAGTCGTTGGCGAAGCCATGGCAGGCGTAGAGCCAGCCGTCGAGCCCATGGGTGAACGAATTGATCATGCCGTGCGTGTCGCGGTGGCCGAAGTTGGCGAACAGTTGGTGCCGGGTGTCGGCGTGGCCGTCGCCATCAGTATCGGCGCAATGCCACACGCCCGGAATGCTATAGACCACGACTCCATCGGGCACGGGCATCACGCCTAGCGGAATGTTGAGCTGGTCGACGAACGTCGTGATTCGGTCGGCCGTGCCGTCCAGGTTGCGGTCTTCGAGAATCTTGACCGTGTCGCGCGGCGTGGCGCCTTTGGCCGCCGGATAGGGATACTCGAGCGTATCGGTCACGAACAGCCGCCCCGCCGAATCGAACGTGATGTTCATCGGCTTATGAATCGCCGGTTCGCTGGCAAAGAGTTGGATCTCGAAGCCGGGCGGCAGGTGAAACTGTTTCTGCTGCTCCTGTGGCGAAAGCGGACCGGTCGGCGCGACGAGCGGAGGCGCCGCGATGCTCCAGCTTGGGCCGGCCAATGCGAGCAAGACCCCTGCGGCGCGCACTCCCAGCGACCAAATTCGGCGAGACGACATGGCGGATCGAGCAGTCAAGGCACGTCGAGACTGGAGGGTACGGGGCGGGAGCCGCGGCGCAAACGATCGCGCCCGGCCGGTGCACGGCGCTATGATACTTTGCGCCCCGACCCGCTTTCAAGCAATCCGCCCGTGCCAGCCGCGCTGGGCGAAGCGAAATCAGGCCACCGTCGGCCGGCTAGTATTCCACGCCGGCCCGCAGCATGACGGTGTCGCTGGGATAGAAGTTGGGCGTGCCGCTGCGATAGAGAATCTGGCGATTGAACGCATACGCCACCTCGAAGAAGCCGTGCAGACCCCGATAGCCGTACGTCTCCAAACCGGCGCCGAAGCGGATGTCGTTGTAGTCGGCCTGATCGTTGAAGCCGATCCGCTGAATGGTCCACGAACCACCGCCATACTCGCCCCAACCGTAAAGCCAGAGATCGGTGTTGCCGATCGTGGTAATCCTGCGCGCCAGTTTCGGGATGGGAAACAGAAACTCGTAGCGGGCGTCGGGATTGGGAGTCCAGATGAGTCCACCCGCCGGAAACATCTTGATCAGCAAACGGTCGATGTACACGACGCCGGCGACGACTTGCAGCGTTGGCGTCAGGTTGACAACGCCCAGTCCCCGGCCCATGTAACGAACGCTGTTGGTATTGATCGTGTTGAAGTCGGTATACGCACCGATGCGTACACCCACTTGAGCGCTCAGCCACTGGTTGAACACCGGATACCAGCCGGCATCGAGATACGCGTCGTAGGTTCGCGCCGGAAAGTCGGCAAAGGCCGGAGCCTCGGTGATAGGTCCGTCCCACCAGTACATGCTAAAGCCGGGCGTGATGACCAGTGGGCTGGTTGTTTTGAAGAATGGCACGGCAAACGACGCGGCCGTATCGATCTCGTTCATGCCGAACTTGTTCGCCCCGGACGGCGAGAGCCACGTCCAGCGGAGCCGCAATTCCTGCAAAAAGCGCAACGGCTGTTCGAATGACGAACCCGGCGGCAAGAACTGCGGCGTCTGCAGCCCTTCCGGATAGAGCGCGCCGGGTGCTGCGCCATACGGATCCACGTATGGGCCCGGCGCCGGCGCGTAAGGCGACGGCGCGTAGGGCGAGTAAGGTGCGGTCGGCGGCGGCGAAGTCATCGGAGCCGCGTAGGGATCAAACGTGGGAGGAGTCGCGGCGGCTGGAGCCGGGGTGATCGGCGCTGTCATCGGCGGCGACGGCGACGTCCAAGTCGGTGCCTGCGAAAGCGGCGCGCCTGACGGAACGCCGGCCGGGCCAGGCTCGATCATCGACGGAAACTGGACCCGCTGCGCATGGGCCAACGTCGCGGCCAATAGGCAGCCAATGGCGACAACGCCGCGCAACGAACAGGCGGTGAACAGCGTGAACGACTTCAAGCTCGGAACCGAGTGGTAGAAGAAGGGATTCCGCCGAAACGGAAGTTTTGAGCGGGCCCTAAATACATTTCCCGCTGGGCCCGGTCAAGGCCAACCACCGATGCACTGGTGCGACGCGGCAAAAACAGACCGCCCGCGGCCGTCGCGCCAGCAGAACAGTCGCGGCACCACCTCGGTGGGCAATCCCCGTGCAAGACCACTTGTAGGCAAACCGCGTCGTGCTCGCCGCCCTGCCCCGATTGCACACCGAAGCGCTGCGGTGCTGTTTGCCAGCGTGGTGGTCGCCGTCGGTGCCGTTTGCTAGCATGCATGCCAAATGAGCGTGAACGCCGCACCACCGTTGGACGTCGACCGGTTGTTGGCTGCCGCCGTCGCGGCGCGGATTGAGTACTACGAGTCGCTCCCCAGCACACAGGACCGTGCCCACGAAATTGCCCGTTCCAGCGACCCGGGGCCCCTGCCCCTGTTGATTGCCGCCGAGCAGCAGACCGCCGGCCGAGGACGTGGGGCGAATCAGTGGTGGACAGGTCGTGGCAGTCTGGCGTTTAGCCTGTTATTCGATCCGGCCGATTGGGTCCTCTCGAACCAGCCGCTTCCGGAGCGCTCGTTGGCGGTGGGCTGCGCGATCGTCGATACGCTTGCGCCGCACTTACCGGACCATACGGTAGGACTGCACTGGCCCAACGACGTGTATGTGGCCGACAAGAAGGTCGCCGGCGTGTTGATCGACGTGTTGCCCGGCGGGCGGCACGTCGTGGGCATCGGGCTGAATGTGAACAACCCACTGGCCGACGCACCGGAAGACGTTCGAGCTCGTGCGGCCAGTTTGTGCGAATTGTCAGGACGGGTCGCCGACCGCACCGAACTGCTCACCGCCCTGCTGGGCAACATCGAGGCTGCCGTGCGCGCGTCGGCCGCGGATCCGCCCGGATTCGGCCAGCGGTTTCAGGACCTGTGCCTGCAACTGGGGCACGAACTGACGATCGACGTCGGCGGACGTCAAACCACGGGCCAGTGCGCGGGCGTTGCGCCGGACGGAGCGCTGCTGTTGGAAACGCCCGACGGATTTCGCCGCTTTTACTCGGGAGTGCTGCGCTAGGCCCGATGGCGATCAATCGCGCCGTTTGCCGCGCCGGCGCTTGATGGGCGACCGTTTACGGCTGCGTTTCTTGGCGGCACGTTGCGCCGAGAGACAGACTTCCTGTCCATTATGCGCCAGTTGCCGCACACGCACGTTCGCATAGCCCCATTCGCGAACTCGCCGCACATAGTCGTCCATCGCATCAGCCAACTTCCAATCAAGCAGCTTGAGAGTGATGAGCATGCCACGGATGCTTACCGACGGATGCGTCACGATCGCTTCCACCGCGTCCAATGCCGTGCCGGGGTCGACGTTCATGTCGGCCGCCAGCCAGCGCACATTGCGAAAATCGCGACGCCGTACGTCGGCGGCCCGCTTCTGGACGTGCGTGAATCGTTCGTTTTCCAGGACGCGCGGGTCCACCTTCGCCGGGTCGATGCCCAGAACCTGCAAGCCGTGGTCCAGCAATGCCTGGCTGGCGCCGCCCGGCGCGCAGCCCAACTCGACGGTTCGATCATTCGGTGCGATTGGCAATGCCGACCAGGCGAGTGCCTCGACCATTTTCGCGTAGGCCCGTGATACGGCGTGCGGTGGCATTTCGACCTGGCGCAAGCCACCGGGAATGCACGACTCGGCGTCGCTGGCCCGATGCCAACCGATCCACCACTGATCGGGCTCGACAATCACGCAGTCGAGCACACGGTCGCCCGGTTTGGCATTCCGCGCCAGCGCGGTCCGGCCCGTTGAATCGTCCTCGGGACCGTGGCGGCGGATCGCCATCTCTGCCTGAATGGCGGCGGGCGTAATATGGGGCACGAAACCGCGGTGCCCGGGTCGCGCGACGTCGCGCTGCCAAACGTGCAGCGCTTGATACGCCGGTTCGCCGGCAAGCTGCCAGGCTTGTGCCGCGCGCGCATCGACGCTGTCGCCAGCCGCCTGGCCTAACGTTTGGCCCCATGCCCGGGCAAACACGCACTGGCGCGCATCGTCGTCGACGTCGTGCTCCGCGGGCAACTTAAACGTAAGGAAGCCAGGCCGTGAATAGGCGAAGCGCAAAGCTGGCAGTTTTCGGGAGACTTCGCGCTTGAGCGCAGATTCTGCACCGACCTGACAGGTGGTGAACAGGAAGCGGGCCGGACCGGACTCGACCGCTTCGTGCTCGCTCACTACTTCCCCCCGACCATCTGGACCTGTGCCGACGAACCTTCCACGTCAGTCAGCTCAAGTCGCACGCTTTCCGGGGGACGGGCCCGAAGCACGAGCGTGATCGTGTGAACGCCGGCCGACGCGTCCACCACGGGCGCGTCGCCCGACAGGCTGTTGCTGTCGAACCAGACTTTTTCGATTGGCCCGTCGATTTTCAAACCGATCTTGCCCGGCCGGACAACGTTGCACTGGCAGCGCACGGCGCGCCACGGTTGGGCGTTGTCTGCAACGGCGAAAGGCGCCACGTCGTCCAACGGCAATTCGCCGGAGACTTTGCTGTATACCGTGTCCCAATCCATTCCCGGTCGATCTCCGGGAGGATCATCGGGCACGCCACCGGAAAACGCCGACTCTGCCTCCCCGCCAGGCAGCAGCGCTTGCCAGCGGCGAGCAACGGGCGCGCTGTTCGCTGCATAGGGCCCGACTTTACCCAGCTCGGACAGAAATCGAACCAGGTCAACCAGCTCGGCCCGTGTCATCGAATCGGCCAGACCCACCGGCATGAGCGAGCCACCATCGGCCTTGTCCTCGATTGCGTCCAGAGGTATCGCCATTTCGCGATCTTCGACGTCGCGCAGCACCAGCTCGCGGTCGGTTTGCCGTACCTGGATGCCGCTCGTGATGCGACCATCGGCCACGACCACCAGCGAATGGTAGTTCTCCTTGATCTTGGCGCTGGGTTGAAGGATCGATTCGATCAGATAGTCCACCTGAGCGCTGGCGCCGATGCTCACAAGATCCGGCCCCACGCGGCCGCCGGCGCCGCCAATCGCGTGACACTTCATGCAACCCGCCTCGGTCCGGCGATAGACCGCTTCACCGCGACTCGGGTCACCTTTGTTGACGACGTCGTCGATCATGGCGGCCAGTTCGCTGTTCGACAGCGTTCGAGCGCCGCCGGAGATTCCGCCCGCCGCACTCAGGGCCGCGACCAGCGCCGGATGTTCCCGCGCCACGCTGCGCACCGCACGCACCGCCAGTTTCGCCGAATCGTCCGGCAACGTTTGCTCGCTGAGGGCCCGGGTGAGGGCCTCGGCACCGCCTTGTCGATCCAACAATGCCACCACTGCCGTGGCCGGATCGGCGGACGGCTCCTGGCGCATCAGGCGGACAAGTTCGGCGGCTGCCGACTGCACGTCGAGCGCGGCCAGCGCGCCGATCGCCATGATGCGAAGTTGGGCCGGATGATCCGACTTGCACAGTTTCAAAACGGCCGGTGTGCTGGCCGCACCCATCGCCGCCACGCTGGCCAGCGCCGTCTGCCGCTCGGCAGCGCTTGTTTCTGGGGCTTGGGCCCGTTGGATGAGTCGTTCGCGGAGGCGTTCGATTTGCCACTGACCGGCGGCTTCGATGGCCGCAACGCGGATGGATGCATCTTCGGTGTCGATCAACGCATCGAGTTGGTCCAGTTCACCGGCAGGGCGCACCTTGCGCATTCGTGCCGCCTTGACCAACGCCCGCAACAATTCGCTACGCAGCGCGGCCGACGCCTCCTCGTTCACGGCTATTTCGTAGACCGTCCGCAAGTGATTCTCGTCACCCAAGGCCGCCACGAGGACCAGCGCGCTTTGCTGACGCTCGGGCGGAAGCTTTCCGTCGGCCAACAATTGCACCAGCGGCTCGACCACGGCCGGCGATCCGGCCGACTCAAGCAAATAGGTCAGGTGGCGGACGTTGCCATTGCAATCGAGTTGTCCGGCCTTGAGCGCCGGAAGCCAATACGGTTCCAGATCGCGAGCCGCCAGCCACAGTCCATGATCGAGGAACCGGTCGATTGGGCGATCCAGTGCGCGCATCGCCAGTTCCGCGGCTTCGGCCGATTGTACGTCGGCCAGTGCGCGCACCGCTTCCAGGCGCACGCGGGGATTCTCGTCGTCAACTTGTACGGCCAACAGCGCCACGGCGTTGCCGACGCGCTGCCGCCAGGCACGCAGGACCCGCGTGGCCGCCGCTCGGGCCCGATGGTCGGGCGAGCGAAGCACCGACTCGAGCAATCGCGGTTCGACGACGTCCAGCGCCTGGTATGTCCAGAGGGCCTCGAGTCGAAGGTGCTCGTACTGCGGGTCCGATTCGTCCAGCTCCGCGACCCACGCGGCCAGCGGCTTGAGCGCTTGCTTGCCGCGCGCTTTCAATTGCAGCTTGGCGTGCAGTCGGGTGAAGTCCTCAGCGGCGCGCAGCGATGCGAGTAGTTCGTCCGCCGAAGCATCGACAAGCTCCGGTCGGTCGACCAACGGCCGATCTTTCACAGTCACGCGCCAAATGCGTCCGTGCGTGTGGTCGCGCCGCTCGTCGCGAAAGTCGACTTCGCCATGCTGAATGATCGGGTTGTACCAATCGGCAATGTACAGCGCACCGTCCGGACCCATCTTCACGTCGACGGGCCGAAAAGCCGCGTGCTTGGTTTTGATGATCTCGGGCTGTTCGCGCGACACGTAGCCAGCGCCGCTCTCGGTCACCTCGAATCGGCAAACCCGGTGGGCGCGAAAATCGTTGGTCACCAGCGTGCCGCGCCACGACTCGGGAAAATGCTCGCCGCTGATCACTTCCAGTCCGCAGTGCTTCGGGCTGCCGGGGTTGAGCCCCTTCAAAATCCGCGAAGCGCCGGCGTAGGTAAACATCGTCGCGCCGGGGAAGACGTAGTTAATGCCCTCGCCACCTGCGCCGTCGGTGGCGAACGATTGGCCCCACGCGTCGAAAATGTGGCCCCACGGGTTGCACAGCCCGCGAGCGTGGACTTCCAGTTGCATCGTCTCCGGCCGAAACTGCCAGATCCCGCCGCTGTTGAGCCGGCGCACGCCATAAGGCGTTTCGATGTGGTTCTGAGTATTGACCGCTCGATTGAATTACATCAGGCCGCCGGGTCCCCGACGGAACGTATGGATGGTGGGGTGAGTGTCGTCGATGCTAAAGCCAGAGAGCATGACACGGCGCGTGTCGGCCCGCCCGTCGCCGTCGGTATCTTGCAAATGCAACAGCTCAGTGCTATTGGCCACATAGGCGCCACCGTCGCCCGGCTCGACCCCGGTGGGAATCAGCAGTCCGTCGGCGAATACGGTTGTCTTCTCGGCCCGCCCATCGCCATCGGCGTCTTCGAGCACGAGGATCTTGTCGTTGGCTTCCTGTCCGGGCTTGACGTGCGGATAGACTTCGCTCGTCGCGATCCAAAGCCGCCCCTCGGCGTCGAAGTTCATGTGGATCGGCTTGGCCAACATCGGGTCGGCCGCGAACAGGTTCACCTCGAGCCCTTCGGCCAACTCAAAGCTTTCGCGCTCCAATTCCGGATCGGGATCAGGAATGTCGCGCAGGTCGCGCTGGGCCACGGCCGGCGAAGCAAACAGCGACAATAGCGCGATCGCCGCAAACCACGCAAGAACAATCGATGTGCCTTGCCGCCGGGTACGTGACGAGTGTGACAGTTGATTCATCGCGAGCGTACCTCGAGCATTTCGTACAAGTGCGACGCCGGTTCGGCGAGTCCGTGGATTTCCGCCTCAGCTTCTTCGACCAGCGGATCGAACTGCGGGATTTCGACGGCGTTGTTCCCCTGTTCGTGCTTGCGGAATCCGAACAGGTAGGTGACGTTCTGCGGTCGCCAGCGATGGAAGTACAGCTCATTCTTGGCCACGATCGCGCGCCGCAGCGCCTCGGCTTGTTCGAAATCGGGTCCAGACGTCAGTTGGACCCCGGCCGCCCATTGCTGCGACGTCGCCGCGACGATTTGTTGACCGTCGATTCGCAGCGCGAATGTCCCGCGCGGCAGACCGAACACGCGCACCACGCGCGGCGAGACGACTGCTTGGGCTTCGGCCGGTGCGTCATCCGGCGGCAACGGGTGAGGCAGCACCAGGTCGCGCACTTGAAGACGGATCCGGCCGGGCAGGAACTCCGCCTCTTGAATTTCCATCCCACGACCGGCAATGTTGCTTCGCCGCGCGTCGATCTCGATCAGCCAGTCGCGCTGGTCCTGCGTCAGCGCCTGCTCGATCACCGGTGCTGCGCGCCAGTAGCCGTATTGCGTCAGGTGCAGGCCGTTGTCGGTCAGTGGCGCACTCGACTTGGGTTGCAGGTTCTTGCCGAGCCCTTCAAACAAATCAACGAACGTCGCGCCGCGGTCCCGCGCCACGTCGGCCAGTGTTTTGGTGTAGAGCGCTAGCTGGCGGTTGTGCTCGGCCGGATCGGGCAGCGGGCGTCCCAAGTCTTCGTGTGGCGTCGGCGACAAGAACACAATGCGTGCGCCCGTTTCGTCGAGCGTTTGGAGCAACGTTTCGAGTCCTTCGGAAAACTCCTGCAGCCCCGCGCGCCCGGCGAACGACTCGTTCGCCCCGTAGTTCAACAAGATGACCGTCGGTTCCAGCTCGAGCACGTGTTGCTTCAAATGGGCAAAACCATCGGCCACTCTGCCGAATCCGGCGCGGGCCTCTCCAAAGACCGTGTCGCCGCTCCATCCCAGGTTGCGAAACTCGACGCGATTTGGGTAAGCGCGGCTGGTCAACGCGGCTTCGATGTAGCCATACGACTGGGCCCGCTCGATGAATGTGCTTCCCAGCAGAACAACACGATCGCCGTCGCGCAGTTGCAAAGTCGTGTCCGGCGAACGAGCCGGCGTTTGTTGCGCCGTAACGGTTGACGCGATAACTGACACGAGCAAAAGCGACGCAAGCGCGCGGCAAGTGGTCTTGAGACGCAACCGCAGCAATGGGTGGGGATTCATGCGCTGGGCGACTCCGTAGTCAGGCAGGAACCGGCCGCGGCATCCAGAATGACCGCGCGCGGCATGGTGGCAAGACTTTGAGTGTACTTGGGCACCCGCACCGACGCCAGCAAGAATCGATGCCAACCGGCTGGTCGGTCGGCTACTCGGCGGCCTCTTCGTCGTCGTCGAGTTCTTCCTCGAAATCGTCGTCAAAGTCGTCGTCGAAGTCGTCTTCGTCGAAATCGTCGATCGTTTCGATCGGCTCGACGACATCCGGCTCCATGTCGTCCGCATCATCGTCGAGTTCGCTGTCCTCGTCCTCGTCCTCGTCGTCGTCCTCCTCATCCTGGGCGCGGATCATCGGCGCGCTGCCAGGCACGGGCGGGAGTACAAAGACGTGCCAATACGGTTCAGCGGCAAGCAGCATCGCAGTTGTCCTCGAATCGATCGTCGGCCAAGGACCGAGGTCCAGGCAGGCTCAGCGTGAGTCGTCAAATATAGCGAGAACTCGCCGTCTGGCTAGAAGGTCCCCATGGCAGTTTGCCGCAGGGCCGCGCCGCGTCGACCACGTGGAAATCCATCCGCCGGACGCTACTGCCCTGCGTCGCCCGTACGTTGCGTGGCGATGTAGGCCTCGACGAAGTCACATTCGGCATCCAGCAGCTTCGTGCCGGGGCGAATCGTGTCGCCAAATTCAAGATACGGCATCGTCTCCGAGTCGTAGGGGGCCCATTGGGGCAACCCTGGACCGTTGGGATCGCCGGTTGTCGCGAAGCGTACCCAGCAGCTGGACAGTGTGTCGGCCAGCTTTTCGTCGGCCGGTTCGAGCGCCCATTCCGTCTTAGCCAGGTTGTCGAACACATAGACAATCTCGGCCGCGTGGTAGGCGCCCAACTGTTGGCGATTCTCGAGCGGCGGCACACGCGTAAAGTAGTAAAGATAGGCATTGGCACCTGACTTGGCGGTCAGGCGGGCCCAGGTGCGCATTTGCCAGGTGAACCACTCATCTCGAATGCTGTGCAGAAATGCATCGCGCACGTCGCTGTCGCTGGCCACCGGATACACGCCGAAAAACCGATCCGTCAGATCGCCGTACTTCGCCTTCGTGGCCTTCAAGAACCCCTCCATGCTGTCCGGCACCTGGTGTCCGGCCAGGCTGGTTCCCTCGTCCGCATTCGAGCCCACCAGGACCGGCACGTCGGCCTGCTTGCCCGCGGCGTAGATGTCCAGTATCTCATCGGGAAAGACCCATCCGTCGACACAGGCGCGCCGGCGTCCTTGCGACGGCGCTTTGGCGACGGCGGTCAGTAGTTCGTCGGCCGTTGTTGCACGCATTGCGGTCAACGGGTCGTCAGCCTCGTCACAGCCGAGCAGTTCGGCCAACTCTGCGCCCTGTTGCTCGGCCGAGGGCAATCCGTGCTGCTTCGCTTTCAGATGGGGCATGGGCGCAAAGCATCCGCCGCTTTGTCCAATGGCCCGATGCACCAGCCCCTTGGAAAGCGGCGTGGCCAACAGCGCGCAGACACTCCACGATCCGGCTGACTCGCCGAAGATCGTTACCCGGTTGGGATCGCCGCCAAAGGCACGGATGTTGCGCTGCACCCACTGCAATGCCGCGATCTGGTCGAGCACGCCGTAGTTGCCGCTGGCGCCCTCAGGCGATTCCTGACTGAGCGCCGGATGCGCGAAGTACCCAAACGGGCCCAAGCGGTAGTTGAGCGTCACGAGGACAACGCCTTTGCTCGCCAGTTGCGTTCCGTCGTATGCCGGGATCGCGCCGGATCCACGGGTCAACGCGCCGCCGTGGATCCAAACCATCACGGGCCGTTTCTCATCGGGGCGCTCGGCCGCGGTCCACACGTTGAGGTACAGACAGTCTTCGCTCTGCGGTTCTGGATCGCGCGCATAGACCGAGCCGGCTGGATACGGGGCCTGCGGACATGCGGGGCCGAACTGCGTGCAGTCGCGCACGCCCTGCCACGCGGCGGGGGGCTTGGGCGGCTGCCATCGCATCGGACCCACCGGGGGCGCGGCATAGGGAATCCCCTTGTACGCCCGTACCGAATCGCCGTCGCCCACCCGCTGGCCAGCGACAAGTCCGGTGTCCGTCTTCACCGGCTCATCGGCGCCGTACACCATTCCGGAGAACAGTCCGACCAGCGAAAACAATCCGGCGACAGTCCACGCGGTGCGCAGTCGACGATGGCGCTTCATTCGATTTGCGTCCTTTCGATTCGGTGGTCGATGAACTTGTTCCGCGGCGATCACACGCCGTGTCACGATGGGCGCGACTCATCGACCAACGTAACTGGGCGGCGGGCGCTGTGCAAATGGTGAGAAGCGTCGGGCAAACCGATGGTGCTGGTTGCCGGACCCAATGCGACGAAGCCGTAGTTATGGCTCGTTCTCCCGCCCCGCCGACGACCGGCAAACGTCAGAGCAAGGCACGAACGGCGCATCGATGGCCGTAGCGACAATCACGCCGGAAGCTGGCACTCGGCGCGGGGGTAACCTGTTCCCGCCGGCCGCTGGGCACTGGGGCGATTCCGGCTATAATGGTGCGAGCGAAAAGGGCCCATGGTCTTCTATCGCCAATCCTTTCCCCGGACTCGCGGAACCGATCCGACAGCCGTCCGGTCTTTGAACCATCCGAACAGGAGAATTGCCGTGCGTGGCTACATATCTCATCGAAGTTGGTGTGCGCTGGTACTGACCGGACTGGTGCTTGGTTTGTCGATCGGATGCGCGCGCCCGGTCGGCTCCGACGCCGAAAGGTCACCCGTTACCAAGATCGAAGCCGGGCCCGACGCTCAGAAGCAGGCGCTCAACGCACTGATCGACGCCAAGCCGGGCCACACGATCGAGTTCGGCGAAGGTACGTTCTCATTCAAATCGTCCCTGTCGTGCGACGTCGACAACGTCACGATTCGCGGAGCCGGCCAGGATAAGACCATCCTGAGCTTCAAGGAACAAGGGCAAGGGACCGGCGGCGAAGGTCTGCTAGTCACCAGCAAGAAGGGCTTCACGATCGAGAACCTGGCGGTCGAAGACGCCAAGGGGGACGCGATCAAGGTCAACGGTTGCGACGGTGTCACCTTCCGTGGCGTCCGCACCAGTTGGAGCGACGGGCCGAAAGAGTCCAATGGCTCGTACGGGCTGTATCCGGTCCTTTCGCAGAACGTGCTGATCGAAGACTGCATCGCCACCGACGCATCGGACGCGGGCATCTATGTCGGCCAATCCGAGAACATCATCGTGCGCCGCAATCGGGCCGAGCACAACGTGGCCGGCATCGAGATCGAGAATTCGGTCAACGCCGACGTGTATGACAACGTGGCGACGAACAACACCGGAGGCATCCTCGTCTTCTCGCTGCCCGACTTGCCCAAGAAGATCGGCCACCATTGCCGTGTCTACGACAACAAGGTGTTCGAGAACAATCATCCGAACTTCGCGCCCAAGGGCACGGCGGTGGCCGGCGTTCCGGCAGGCACGGGCGTGATGATCATGGCCAATCGGCACGTCGAGGTTTTCAAGAACGAAATCGCCGACAATCAGAACGTGAATCTGTCAATCGTTAGCTATCTGTCCACTGGAAAGCCATTCGATCAGGATCCGGGCTACGATCCGTTCTGTGAAGCGATCTACATTCACGACAACACGTTTTCCGGCGGCGGCGACAAGCCGAACGGCCGGCTGGGCGAACTGCTCAAAGTGCTGGCCGGCGGCGAGAAACTGCCCGACATCGTCTACGACGGGGTGGTCAATCCCGAGAAAGCGGTCGATGGCAAGCTGCCCGAAGAGTTGGCGATCCGCATTCAGAACAACGGCGATGCCGACTTCATGAACTTCGACCTGGCCAATCTTAACATCGAGAATCCCGGTGAGAGCGAAAAGGCCAACGTAAGCCGCGATCTGGCACCCTACCAAGGCGATTTGCCCAAGTTGAGCCCCGTTTCGATCGCGGGTGTAAAATAAAGGGCGATGACTCCTCCACGTCAAACGCCTGGTAACGAATCGCATCGCACGGCACGAAGCGGCCCCGGGCAGCGACTGTTCCTGCTGCTTGTGTTGGCCGCGTGCGCGCTGGCCGGCTGCGCCCGGCAGGCGTCCGATTCCGTGGATACCCGGCCGCAGAAGCTCTCCGAGTTCGGATTGTTCACCGGCGATGGCAGCGGGCAAGAGCCGGCTGCGGGCGTGATTCCGTACGATCTGAACACGCCGCTGTTTACCGACTACGCCGACAAGTATCGCTTCGTCAAACTGCCGCCCGGCACCAGCGCGACGTACGACGCCGGCGAGGCATTTGAGTTTCCCGTCGGCACCGTGATCGCCAAGACGTTCGCCTATCCGATTGACGCGCGCGATCCGTCGCTAGGGCGGCGCCTGCTCGAAACTCGGATCCTCTTGCACGAGTCGGACGGCTGGGTCGGCCTGCCCTACATCTGGAACGACGAGCAGACCGACGCGACGTTGGAATTAGCCGGCGAATTGGTTGACGTGGCGTGGATCGATGGCAACGGCAAAGAGCGCACCAACAACTACATCATTCCCAACGCGAACCAGTGCAAGGGCTGTCACAAGCAGGGCGACACCATGTTGCCTTTGGGGCCGAAGGCCCGCCA
>ERZ869936.1098-NODE-1098-length-20944-cov-5.255541_pt1 | contig 20944 bp, 20 predicted proteins | sample MGYA00520876_ERZ869936 | MGnify/ENA primary metagenome ERZ869936 (study PRJEB32218, sample SAMN09650985) | biofilter metagenome | isolation source: enrty point of leading RO module | place: Saudi Arabia: Thuwal, RO plant located on Red Sea | collected 2016-02-17 ...
CTGCCAGGTCCATGATGTCCCGGTATACCAGGAAGAAGCCTGCGAGGCCGTGGAGGTCGACGAGGCAGAGCTCGGTGTGGAGGCGCTCCTCGGCGTCGCGCATCTCGGCGCTTCCGTCGTCGTAGAGCTGGGCGATCCTCGCGAGGCATATGGCCGCGAGATTCTCGATGGCCGCGCCTCGCTCGGACCCCTCGAAATCGGGGAATTCGTAGCCCAGATCCTCGGTCAGGTCGAAAGCGGCACACCGCTCCGCCACCAGAAGGGTGTTCGTGAGGGCCTCGGGGCGGCTCTGGAAGCGATGGCGCATCTCCCAGGCCTCTGGGAGGTGGAAGAGCCTGTTGGCCCTCCTGGCGCCGTGTGCGCCGTCGAGAGTGCTCCGGTTGCGGATGGACACCAGCACGTCCTGGAGTCGATGCCGCTCGGCCCGGTGGTAGTGGACGTTGCCCGTGGCCACGACGCCGAGACCCAGGCGTCCGGCCAGCCGACCGAGCCCCTTGTTGCGGGCCCGGTCGCCCTTGACCGCGTTGTCCTGAAGCTCGACGAAGACGCTCCCCGGGCCGAAGGCGGAGACGAGACGGTGGGTCAGTGCCTCGGCCTGGGCCACCGAGGACTCGAGCGCCGCCGCTACGGGGCTCTTGCTGCAGCCCGTGAGGAGAATGAGCCCTTCGGACAACTCGAGGAGGGAGGCCAACGGGAGTCGCGGATCACCGCGCTCCGACCCCATGTGGGCTTCGGTGAGAAGGCGGCACAGGTTGGCGTAGCCCCGGGGTGTCTCGGCCAGGACTGTGACGTGGTGACCGTCGGGCGGTTCGCTCTCGGCCTCGGGAAAGCACTCCCGGAGGGTGATCTCGGCCCCGGTGATGGGCTGGATGCCCGCTCTGCGCGCTGCCTGTGCGAACTCCATGGAGCCGTAGAGGCCGTTGTGGTCCGTGAGCGCGAGGGCCGGATAGCCCAATTCCACGGCGCGCAGGATGAGTTCTTCGGGGTGGGAGGCTCCGTCCAGGAACGAAAAGCCCGAGTGGCAGTGCAGCTCGACATAGGGGATCGACACCGGCCCTCCGCATCATCGTCTTCAGGGAAACCGAAGATAAACCGAAGATCGTGGAGGAGCAAGCGATCCGATGCGGTGCTCAGGGCCTTCAGGCCAGGGCGAAGAGGGGCGGACGGCGCAGGGACGGCCCCAGTGCGACGCTTGCCATGGCGTGGACCGCTCCGGGCGCGCACGCGGTCACGGTGGGCTCCGCCTCGGGGTCGGGCAGCCGAGCCGTCATCATCTCACGGAAGAGCCGGAAGAGGTTCGGGTCGAAGACCCGCCCCGCATCGGCCTCCATGATCTCCAGCGCGGCCTGGGCGGAGAACGCCTTCCGGTAGCTACGCGTCGTGGTGAGGGCATCGAAGACGTCGGCGACGCACAGGATGCGGGCCGCCAAGGGGATGTCCCGACCCGCCAGGCCGTGGGGGTATCCCGTGCCGTCCCACCGCTCGTGGTGGTGGAGGACCATGGGGCGGATGTCCCACGGGAACTCGACGTCCGCCAGGAGCTCGACGCCGCGAAGCGGATGTTCACGCATGACGCTCCACTCGTCGGCGTCGAGGGGGCCTCGCTTGTTCAGGACGTGGGGCGGGATCGAGACCTTGCCAACGTCGTGGAGCAGGGCGCCCATGCGGAACCAGGTGAGCTCGCCGTCGGCGAGACCGGCGGTACGAGCCAGGTCGCACGCGAAGTCGGCGACGCGTACGCAGTGGCCCTGCGTGTAGCGGTCCGTGGACTCGATGGAGTCGCCCCACTCACGCACGATGCGCTCGAACGTCGCTTCCAGCCGAGCGATCTGGCGCTCGACATCGGCGAGCTCGCCACGGGCTCGCAGCCGCGCGAAGGCCCGGTGGGCACGATCCAGGCATTCGAGCATCTCCCGATGACGGCGCTGCGCCCGGTAGAGGCCTGCCATCTCGGTCCGGACTTCGGCTTCCAACAGAGGGTCTTCCCTCCGCTCCGCTTCCGCGATGGCCGCCCGAAGACTCGCTTCGGCCGGTCCGGGTCGGCTCTGGCGGCGGAGGATCATGCCCCGGTGCTTGAGGACCTCGCCCAGCCAGCGGTCGTCGTCGGCCTGCTTCGAGAGAGCTTCGGCTCGTCGGCACGCCTCGTGGGCTCGGCCGCACTGACCGCGGGCGAGGTGAAGGCGCGTCTGATTGACCTTGATCATAATTTGATAAAGCACATTATCTGAACGCTTGCAACTTGCTTCTGCCAAACGAAATGCGTGCTCGGCACGGTGCCAGTCCTGAAGGTCCGTATGGACCCGTCCGATGTTGGTCAGGAGCGGGCCGACGTACTCCTCGAGACCCAGCTTCCGATAGCCGCGCAGGCTCCGGAGGTAGCGCTGATGGGCGACCTCGTGGTCGCCGTGGACGTTGGACACGTTGCCCAGGTTCTGATCCACCATCGCTACCAGCTTCTCCTCGCCGGAGGTGAGCGCGAGGGCTCGGGCTTCCAGGTATAGGGACTCGGCGCGCTCCAGGTTGCCCAGGCTGAAATGCAGGATGCCGCGGCAGTTCAGGGCGTGGGCCACATCCGGGGCCGAGCCCCACGCCTCGGCGACGGCCTGGGCCACCTCGAGGCAGTCGAAGGCGGCCGTGTGGTCGCCCTCGGCCTCGTGGGTGCGCCCGATCCAGCGCAGGATGGAGCTGGCGAGGGGCCCACTGGACGAGGAAGTGAGGGCCCGTAGGGCTGCCTGGTAGTGGCGGCGGGCGACGCGGTGGCGGGCGGCCCGTTCCTCGGCACGCGCCAGACGCAGGAGCGCGTCCACCTCCTTCCCCGGTTCCCCGGAGTCACCCGGCCCTTTGGGCGCGGGTTCGGCTTCGCGATGGCGTTTCATGGCTCAATGCACCGTTTCCAAGTCGTGGGTGCGGATCTTTCGGAGCAGCGTCGGCCGCGAGATACCCAGGATCCGGGCTGCGGCGCTTCGGTTGCCCCCGGTGATCTCCAGTGTGTGGCGGACCGCCTCCCCCTCGATCTCGGCCAGCGTTCGGCCTTGGGACGGAATGGGGATCCTCCTGGACGTGTCCGGGTCCGGATCCGGCTCCCCGGCGATGCGGCTTCGCGAGGCCAGGGCCAGGTCCTCGGCCTGGATCCACGGCGTGGTACCGACCAGGGCTGCCCTCTGAATGGCGTTCTTCAGCTCGCGGACGTTCCCGGGCCAGTCGTGGGCGCAGAGCGCCTCCAGTGCCTGCGGCCAGAGGTCCTTCTCCGGCATGCCCTGCTCTTGGGCGACCTGCTTGGCGAAGTGCCGCGCGAGGGTGGGGATGTCCTCGGGGCGATCCCGAAGAGGTGGAAGCTCGATACGAAGCACGTTGAGCCGATAGAAGAGGTCCTCTCGGAACTTCCCGTCGGCCACGTCGTGCTCCAGGGAGCGGTTGGTGGCTGCCACCACACGACACCGCACCTCGATCTCGCGGAAGCCCCCCAGTCGCCGCACGCGACGCTCCTCCAGGGCCCGGAGCAGCTTCGGCTGCAGGTCGGCAGGCAGATCCGAGATCTCGTCCAGGAAGAGCGTCCCGCCCGCGGCGAGCTCGAAGAGCCCCTTCTTGAGGGACCGGGCGTCGGTGAACGCGCCTCGCTCATGCCCGAAGAGCTCGGACTCGAGGAGGGTAGGGGGGATGGCAGGGCAATTGACCGCGACGAAGGGCTCCCCCGGGTTCGGGCTGGCGTAGTGGATGCCACGGGCGAACAGCTCCTTGCCCGTCCCGGTCTCCCCTGACAACAGCACCGTCGAAAGCCGCCGTGCGGCGATCCGTCGGGCGAACTCTACGGCGTCGCGAAGCGCCTGACTGTTTCCGATGACGTTCTGGAAGCCGAGGTCGGAGGCGGCCGCCGTCGCCGTTCCTTCCAGCGACGGGAGTTCGTGGGAGGCGAGTTGGTACGTCATGCCCCACCACCCTGCTCGAGGACGGGCGTCGCCGTCGCCGTGCCGGCGAGGAGCTCGAGTTGGCTCTCGACCGCGGCCGCGTCGATGCTCGCGTCGATGCTGCGGAAGAGGCCCGCGGACTGCTCCCAGTTCCAGCGCGCCTCTTCGGCGTGCTTCTGCTCGAGGTGCAGCGTGCCGATCTCCCGGAGAATCTCGGCCTCCAGCAGCGTGTCTTCGCTCTCGCGAGCGAGTTGGAGGGCGGTCCGGTACCGCTCACCGGCCTGGGCGAATCGCCGGCGCTCGCAGTCGATGACGCCCAGGAACTTGCGGCCGCCGGCCCGTCGCAGGGCGTCGCCTCGCTGCAGGGCCAGGGCCAGCGCTCTGCGGCACGGGCCTTCGGCCTCATCGACGCGGCCCTCGCTGATGTAGCTCTCTGCGAGATTGAGCAGGCAGAGCCCCTGCATCTTCACGTCTTCGCGTTCGGTGGCGATGTCCAGGCCCCGGTTCAGGGCTTCACGGGCGTCGTCGAAGCGCTCCATGTCCGTGTGGAGCATTCCGATGTTGTTGAGCACCCACGACATACCCTCGCGATCGTCGGCGGTCTCGAAGGCGGCCAGCGCCGCCCGGTAGCGGACGAAGGCGCCGTCCAGGTCGCCGCGGATGTTCGACAGAACCCCCAGATTCTGCTCGGTCATCTCGGAGAGCCGTTGTTCGCCGGCTTCCGTCGCGAGGCGGGCGCCTCGGCGGTAGAGGGTGGCGGCCCCGTCGACGTCGCCCTTTCGCTGGGCGATGATGGCGAGGCAGTTGATGGCATGCGCCTGTCCGGCGCCGTAGTCGCACGCCTCGGAGATGGCCAGGCTCTCCTTGTAGAGCTCCTCGGCTACGGACGTGTCGCCGAGTTCACGCCGTACGGTGCCCTTCCATCGGATGGCGTCCGCGCGGTCGGCTTCGTGCTCCCCGTCCGAGAGGAGGACGATGGCCTCCGAGTAGTGAGCCAGGGCTTCCATGGGCTCGCCTCGACGCTCCTCGGCGCGAGCGAGCTCCAGGAGATACGCAGCGTCGGCTCTCCCGTCGGAGCCACCGGGTGTGTGATGGCTGTGTTCCTTTCTCATGGCTGGGCCTATGCGGTTTCGGTTGGAGTGACGGCACGTTCGCGCGTCGTTATCCAGAAGCCGTTGCATAGCCCCCGAGAAGGCTCATGATCTGCACCACGATGGCGTGGGCGTCGTCGGAGCGGACGGCCCGTAGCACGCCCACCGGTTCCACGGGGCCTTCGCGTTCGTCCTCGAAGACCACCCCGAGGACGCCGTCCAGCGTCGATCCGGGTTCTGCTCCGGCCACGAGGGCGTGGACCTGCGTGCCCACCGCACTCACTTCGACCGTCGCCGCAACGTCGAGCTCGAGTCCCCCCGGAGCGAGCTCGAACGCCATGGCGGATCCTGCGCGGGCGCGCAGGGTGATTTCGGTGGCCCGGTCGAGGGCCCCGGCAGGAACGGAAAGCCGGATGCCCGCTTCCGCGAGTTCGAGCTCACCGCCTTCGGGCCCGACGGTTCGCGTAACTGAATAGTCCGAAGCCAGCGGGGCGTCACGGCGGATCACCGAGAAGCCCGGAGCCGGTTCGTGGCTGAAGAATGCCGGTTCGTCGACCGGCTGGGTCGGGATGGACGATTCCGTGCACCCGCCCAGGGCGAGTGTCGCCGCCACGGTGGTGGCTGCGATGATTTCGACCGTCCGTCTCATGGGGGGCCTCCTGTCTGAGGGCCAGGTAAAGGGCGAAGGTGGACCCTCTTCTTTGCACGGGACATGCCACCGACCCCCTGAAACAGACTTTGTCCTTTAAACTCAAAGGTTCCCGCTATGTGGCGGTATGTAGAGCTTTTCTCCGTCAGGCGTAAAATTGTTTTACGCTTGCAACGATCTGTTGCAACGGTTCGTTCCGAGACGATTCATCGGAAGGTATCGTTACAGTCGGTTGCCGGGGGCCCGGCGCATCGCCATGATCGGCGCCCATGCACATACCCACCCGCGCATCCACGCACCTACGCACAGGAAGTTCCCATGAGCGACGTCGTATACACGGCCGAGATCGAGATCCGACGCTTGAAGGGCCCTCACCGCCACGCCTGGCTGCCGGGCCACGAGGGGCCCGTGGAGTTCGGGGTGCACGGCGGGATCGCCAAGCACTACGGCGTCGAGCCGGAGCGGGAGATCACCACCACCCTCGACTACGTGATGGCCGCGACGGGGGGCTGACTCACCGGGACCTTCGGAGGCGCGCTGGAGGCGCGCGGGATCAAGGCAAGTGAGGGACACCTGTCCGCCGACGTGCGCGGCGAGGTGGAGAAGGAGGACGGCGTTCTCGTCATCCGGCGGATCCACGTCACCTACCGGCTCGAGGCAGGGGCCGAGCACGCCGAGACCATCGACCGGGTGCACGGCATGCACGCCGACAAGTGCCCGGTCTACAAGACGCTGTCGGGCTGCATCGACATCACCACCGAAGTCACGATGCAGACATAGAAACGGCTCGAAACAAGAGGTCGTAAGCAGCAACGATACATATGCTTACACAATAACAGCGTCAGCCTGATCCGAACCGCTCCACGAGGCGGCGAAGGGTATCGACCTTGCGGGCGGTGTGGGCGACGCCGCCGAACGCCGCGGTCAAGTCGCCCTGCTTCAAGGCCGAGTCGCTGAGCCGTCCGCGTCGGAGCCAGAGAACCTCACGACCGACGACGTGGAACCGGTCGTCCGGACCCTCCAGCTCTTGGAAGGCCGCACGGGTTCCCGGCACGAGATCCGAGCGGCCGAAAAGGACGTGGACCGTAAACCCCTCCTCGGGGGCGGCGGCGACCCGCGTGTGCAGTGTGAGCCGCGAAACTTCGCTCAGAGTGCGGATGATGACGTCGGTGAAGAATCCGAGTCGCACCTGAAGATGGTCCTCCATCCGAGCCTCCAGGGCCTCCCGGCCGCCGACCCCCGGATCGTCGAAGACGACGTTTCCGCTGGCGATGAACGTGGCGACACCGCCCAGACCCATGGCCTGCACGTGATCCCGCAGCTCGGCCATCCTCACGCGGCGTCAGCCGACGTTGATCGCGCGAAGGAAGGCAACGGACCGGGTCATGGCTGCACGGACGCCAGGAAGCGTCGGATTTCGACGTCGGTCCGAAGAACGATGGCCCGTTGGTCGCTACGCAACTGACGGAGCTGACGCAGGACCCCGGGGCGTCGTCGCGTCCGATAGCCCCAGATCCATCGAATGAATTCCAGGTTGATCTGCTCCGGACACCCCGGAGCAAGGTCGGGTCGAGTCGCCCCGTGATGCCGGACGCGACGCTTCACCACGCGCCAGGCGCAGAGCAGGGGATGTCGATCCAGGAAGACCACGGTGTCACAGGCTTCGAGTCGACGCGCCAGGGTGCCGCCGTAGTTCCCGTCCATGATCCAGCGGGGCTCCGCGGCGAGGCGATCCACCTGCTCGGACCACTCCTCAGGCGTGGGCTCCACCCACCCGGGTCGCCAATAGTGCGCATCGAGATGGACCACGGGTAGCCCGGTGGCCTCGCCGAGGGCCAGGGAGACGGTGGTCTTACCCGCCCCACCCGATCCGATGACGAGAACCCTCTTCATGTTCTTCGCCCGGCGGACGAGGCGCTTCGCCGGGCTACCCGATTCGTGAGCGCGGTCGGAGAAGACCGCTAGTCGTTGGTCCAGCGGATCTGAAACTCGACTTCCTCTTCCTTGCCGTCGCGCTCGTGCTCCACGGAGATCGTGGAATCGGCGGGAATGGACACCCGCTCTCCAGCGACCTGGATGCGGAAGCGCTTGTCATTCTCGACGGCGTCGGCCAGGCGCCGAAGCTTGGAGACGAACTCCTTGGCGCTGTAGCTCTTCGTGACGTCCCGGGTCTTCTTCGCGTTGGCCGACTTGGACTTCTTCGGCGCGGCTTTCTTCTTGGCCGCAGCCTTCTTGGGCGCGGTCTTCTTCTTGGCCGCCTTCTTCTTCGGAGGAGCCTTCTTCGCGGCGGCCTTTTTCGCAGGGGCCTTCTTCGCGCTGCTCTTCTTCGCGGCGGCCTTCTTCGCAGGGGCTTTCTTCGCCGTGCTCTTCTTCGCGGCGGCCTTCTTCGCGGGGGCCTTCTTCGCCGCGCTCTTCTTCGCGGGGGCCTTCTTCGCGGGGGCCTTCTTCGCGGCGGCTTTCTTCGCCGTGCTCTTCTTCGCGGCAGTCTTCTTCGCTGGGGCCTTCTTCGCCGCGCTCTTCTTGGCGGCGGCCTTCTTCACCGGGGCTTTCTTCGCGGTGGTTTTCTTCGCCTTGGCTTTCTTCGTCTTCGCTTGCTTCGGCATGGCTGGTCGGAACTCCTGGAAGGAAGGGCCTGCAGGAAAGGAGCGATTGCGAACAACCTAATGCGTGGGCTCGGCAGATGCTCGCATCGCGGCAACCACGATGGCCGGAGCCATCACGAAGAGGACGATGAGCTTGTGCGAGAGGGGTTCCGCCCCCCTTTAGATCTGCCCGAAGAGCGACTTGCCTTCGCTCAAAAGGTCACTGCACGCCACACTCACCCGCTCGGACATGCTCTGCTCTGCCTTCTTCAGGTACGAGCGAGGGTCGTACAGCTTCTTGTCCCCGATCTCGCCGTCGATCTTGAGGACCGCGTCGTACCCCTTCATGACGTGATCCACGATGGGCCGGGTGAAGGCGTACTGCGTGTCGGTGTCCACGTTCATCTTGATGACACCGTAGTCCAGCGTTTCACGGATTTCCTCCAGGAGGCTGCCGGACCCTCCGTGGAAGACCAGATCCATCTCCGCCTCGTCACCATACTTCTCGATGACCGCCGCCTGCCCCTCCCGGAGAATGTGCGGGCGAAGCTTGACGGCCCCCGGCTTGTAGTGGCCGTGGACGTTGCCGAAGGTGGCGGCGAAGGTGAAGCGTCCGACGTCATGGAGGGCTTCGTACACGGCGAGCATGTCTTCGGGCGTCGTGTAGAGCTTCTCCTCGGGCATGTCTTCGGTGCCTGCGGCGCCGTCTTCCTCGCCACCGACGACCCCCGCCTCGACCTCGAGCACGATCTCGTTCTCGGCACACAACTCGAGGTATTCCTTCGAGATGGCGATGTTCTCCTCCAGAGGAAGGATCGAGGCGTCGAGCATGTGGTTCTGGAAGAGGTTGTTCTCACCCCGCGCCCGGCGCTTCGCCGTGGCCTCGATGAGGGGTTTGAGGAACCCCGCCGCCTTGTCGGGCTGGCAGTGGTCGGTGTTGAGCGCCACGAGGACGTCGTACTGCTCGGCGAGGCGGTGGGCCGCCTCGGCGAGAACGATGACGCCGTGGGCCGCGTCCTTGTTGGCCAATCCCGATGCGAACTGCCCGGCACCCGTGGAGAACTGGATGATCCCGTCGGACTTCGACTCGGCGAAACCCTTCATGGCTGCGTTCAACGTGATGATGGAGGTCACGTTGATGGCCGGGTACGCATAGCCGCCGTCCTGGGCGGAATCGAGCATCTGTGCGAACTGAGCGGGGGTGGCAATCGGCATGGCTCGGTCGGTTCCTGGGGTAGATCGATGCAGGGGGTCGAAAACGCGTCCCAATCTAAGGGATTCCCGGCGCGGCGCGCCCTGGCGACCCGGCCGCGTCACCCCGTAGGTTGACCGCCCTCGGTGGCGGCCAGGTTGGATCGCCTACGACCTCCGGCGCCAGGAGCGCAGGGATGCAGACAGGCGACCGACCTCAGTTCTCCCAGATCGACGCATGGGGCGCGACCCACTCGGGTGTGCTTCGGGAGCACAACGAGGATCACTTCTTCGTCGGCGCAATCGCCCGGGGCGTGACCGTGGACGCAACCAGCATCGCCGACGACGACCGGAGTGTTCTCCACGCCGAGCGCCTGGCGTCGCTGGCCATGGTCGCCGACGGGGTGGGAGGTCGGGCAGGGGGTGAGGAAGCCGCCCGGACAGCGGTGCGTACGCTCGTGTCCAAGGTCTCGGAGGCGTTTCACGAGGCCGACTATCGGGAGTCGGAAGATCCGGAGGTGTTCACCCGTCTGCTCCACGAGGCGGCCCTGGCGTGCCACGAGAGCCTCCTCCACAAAGCGGAGCAGGAGGGGGACGAGCGCAGATTCTCGACGACGCTCACCCTTTTCTTGGGTCTATGGCCCCACGCGTATCTGCTTCAGGTCGGGGATTCACGCTGCTACATTCTGCGCGGCGACGAACTGACGCAGATCACGAGGGATCAGACCGTCGCCCAGGAGCTCATCGACTCTGGCGCCCTGACTCAGACGGTGGCGAACAAGACGCGGTGGGCCCACGTGCTCTCCAGTTCCATGGGAGGCGAACAGGCCGCCCCCGTCGTGACTCGAGTCACCCGGGACTGGGGCAACGTGGTGCTCCTGTGCAGCGACGGGCTTACCAAGCACGTCTCGGACGACCAAATCCGACGGCGTCTCTCATCGCTGACCGACGCGCGCAGCGCGTGTGAGCACCTCATTCAGGATGCCCTCGACGACGGGGGCACGGACAACATCACGGTCATCGTCGGCCGTTCCGTCCCGAGCAGCTGAACCACGACATCCGAACGAACAAGGCGACATGGATCTACAGATCACAGGCCGCGTCATCGACATCCTCGAGGAACAGTCGGGCGAGGGCCGCAATGGCCCCTGGCGCAAGCAGGAGTTCATTCTCGAGACCGGCGGGCAGTACCCCAAGCAGGTGTGCGTCGTCCAGTGGGGCGACAACATCGACAAGTTCGGGATCGCCGAGGGCGAGACCATCACGGCCCACATCGACATCCAGAGCCGCGAGTACAACGGCAGGTGGTACACGGACGTCAAAGCGTGGCGCGTGGATCGCGGAGCCGAGGGCGGCGGGGCGCCACCCTCCGACGCCGGCGAGCCGTGGCCCGAGCCGCCATCGGACCTCGACGACGAGGACGACGGCCTCCCCTTCTGACCTGTGAAGGCCATCACCTTCCAGGGCGTCGAGCGACTGGCCCTGGACGAGGTCGCAGAGCCCACGGTGAGCGCAGACGGCGACGTCGTCGTGCGCGTCACCGCGGCCGGCATCTGCGGCTCGGATCTCCACCCGTACTTCGGTCGCGAGACGGGGATCGACGTCGGGACCGTCATGGGCCACGAGTTGGTGGGGGAAGTCGTGGACGTGGGAGCCGGTGTGCGGCGGTGGTCCGTGGGAGACCGGGTGGTGGCACCGTTCACCACTTCGTGCGGCGCGTGCGCCTACTGCGCCAGGGGACTCACGGCCCGGTGCGTCGAAGGCCAGCTGTTCGGATGGGTGGAAGAGGGGCATGGTCTGCACGGAGCCCAGGCGGAGTACGTGCGGGTCCCCCTCGCCGACGCGACGCTCGTGGAAGTGCCCGAGGGCCTGGACGAGGCGGTGGCGCTCCTGTCGGGAGACATCCTGTCCACGGCCACGTTCGGGGCCGATCTCGCCCGCGTGCAAGACGGTGACGTCGTGATCGTCGTCGGGTGCGGTCCCGTGGGCCTCCTCGCGGTTCTGACCGCGTTGGATCGTGGGGCCCGGGAGGTCGTGGCGGTGGATCGGGTGCCGTCCCGCCTGGAGACCGCACGACGCTTCGGGGCCGTGCCCGTGAGTTTCGAGGACGGCGATCCCCGCGGGGTCGTCGACAGGCTCACGGACGGGCGCGGCGCCGACGCGGCCATCGAGGCGGTAGGCACGGCTCCCGCGACGCGCACGGCCGCCGATCTGCTTCGCCACGGCGGAAGGATCGCGGCCCTGGGCGTTCACACCGAGCCGACACTGGCCATCGCACCAGGCGAGATGTACGACCGGAACTTCAGCTACTCCGCGGGTCGGTGCCCGGCACGGTATTACGGCCCCGCCGCGCTGACCCTCGCGCCCCGGGAGTCTGAGCTCATCGCCAGTCTCATCTCCCATCGACTACCGTTGGACGAGGGCGTCGAAGCGTACCGGAGATTCGCCGCCCGCGAGGCCGGCTGGAACAAGGTGGTGCTCCTACCCGCCGGCTGAGCGTTCCCCTCGCATGACGAACACCACCGCGAACGCCACCGCCGATGCGACGATGCCGAGAGCCGTCGGATCGAGCCAGAGCGAGATCTCCCCCAGCGCGGACATCCGCACGGCCACCAGGACCGTCACCCCCACGCCGATGGCCGCCAGTGCCTCGGGCACTCCGGCCCGACGGGTGTGCAGCCCGGCCACGACCGGGACGAAGAGGCTGACGCTGAGCACCGAATAGAAGACGGTGAGGGAGTCGATGACGGTGGGGATGACCACGGCGAGCATGACGCCGAAGACGCCTCCGGCCACCGCCGCCCACCGCGCCACCCTGAGCACCTGGGCGTCGTCGGCTTCGGGAGCCACGTAGCGCTTGTAGATGTCTTTCGAAAGTGAGGTCGAGAGCATGAAGAGAATGGCGTCGGCACTGCTCAACTCGGCGGAGAAGACCGCGGCCAGACCGAGGGCGCCGAAGGCCAGGGGTAGGCCCTCGGTCAGGACGATGGGGACGGCGAGCTCGGCATCGACGGCGGAAAGCTCCGGGGCGTAGACCCGGGCGATCATCCCCACCAGCGGAGGGGCCATGGCGAAGACCAGGAGAACCAGACCCTGGGCGCCGATCCCGATACGCAGCGCCGTTTCGTCCCTGGCGCCGAAGGCCTTCTGCAGGAGTCCAGGGGAAACGATGAAGGCCGGGACGATGAGGACGAAGAAGATCACCCCGGTCTGGGCCCAGAAGTCGAAGTAGAGCGGATCGGGCGGCGCCGCGGCCACCACCGCGTCCCACCCTCCCGCGCGCGAAAGAGCCAGAGGTACCCCGATGGCGAATCCGGCCAGGAGGATCACCAGCTGGACCATGTTGACCCACGCCGACGTGAGGAGCCCGCCGGCGGCGAAGTAGGCGGTCATGACAATGCCGCCGATGACGGCACCCACCCACTGGGGCGCTCCCAGGACCCACTGGAGGATCTGGGACATGGCGATGAGTTGAGCCGCCAGGATCACCAGGGTCAGGAGCCAGAGGAGGGACGCGATGACGGCCCGTACCGAGCTGCCGTACCGCTGCTCCAGGTAGTCGCCGGCGGTGTACAGGTCGTGCTCGCGGGCCACCCGCCAGATGCGCGGACCCACCCAGAAGGCGAGGAGGAGGGATCCGATGCCCGCCGAGCCCACCCACCACCACGCGGAGATGCCCGTCCGGTAGCCAAGCCCCGACGCACCGATGATGGAGCCCGCCCCGATGTTCGCCGCCAGGAACGTCGAGAAGACGAGGCCCGGCCCCAAGGATCGATCGGCGACGAAGAAGCTGCCGCTGCCCTTCACCCGCCTGGAGATCCAGAGGGCGAAGAGGACCAGCCCGCCGGAGTACGCGACGAGGACGAGGAGTTGGATGGTGGGGATCACCGCCCGAGGTCGGCGACCGAAGGCAGCCCAGGGAGCCCCTCGGCCTCACGTACCGCACGGAGGATGGCCTCGGCCATGACATCGGCGGCCAGGGCGCCGATGAGCGTCACGTCGGCCTCGCCGTCCCACGTCCCGCCGGCCAGCGAGAAGATGGTATCCCCGTCGCGCGGCGTGTGGGCCGGGTAGATGGCCCGCCCGAATCCGTCGTGAGCCATCTGCGCGACCTTGGTGGCCTGGGCCTTGGTCAACGTCGCGTTGGTGGCCACCACACCGATGGTGGTGTTGCCACCGGCGGGAGGCGCGCCTTCCTCTCCGGCTTCGACACCACCGTTACGGAGGACCTGGCGCATGTCGACGAGGCTCGATCCGTCGGCGCTCCGGGCGCCGGCGACCACGCGCCCCGTGGCTGGATCGACGATGTCCCCGGCCGCGTTGACTGCAACCGCCGCGGCGACGGTCAGTCCGCTGGGGAGGGTGATGGACGCGGTGCCGAATCCTCCCTTCATGGCCCGATCGAAGCCGCGCATCTTGCCCACCGTCGCCCCGCGGCCGGCGCCCACCGAGCCTTCGGCCGGCTCCTGGTCGGAGGCCGCTTCGGCGGCTCGATACCCGCACTCCGCCCCGGGTCGGACCTCGACGTCACCCTCCAGGCCCAGATCGTAGAGGATGGCCCCGGCGACGATGGGAACGACCTTGTCTCCGACCTGATACCCCTGGCCGCGTTCCGCCAGGTAGCGCATGACGCCGTCCGCGGTGGCGAGGCCGAAGGCCGAGCCGCCGGACAGCACGATGGCGTGGACCACCGAGACGGTGTTCACCGGGTCGAGGAGCGCCGTCTCCCGTGTGCCGGGCGCCCCGCCGCGGACGTCGACACCACCGACGACGCCCTCACGGGCGAGGATGACCGTGCACCCGGTTGGCCGTTCCGACAGCGTGTGGTGACCGACCTCGAGACCTTCGACGGCCGTGATTCCCCGTCGGTCCATGGTCGACGCCTCCTGGGCCGCGCAGGCCCCTTGAACGACCGGGGCTCCCGCGAGGAGAGCCCCGATCCAAAGAGTCCGACGGAAGGACCCCCGCCTGCTGGACGGGTGTCCATGGGTCGTCACAGAATCACTCCTCGCGGAGTGCGGCATCCTGGTCCTGCGCGTCGATGGCAAAGCAGTAGAAGTAGCCGTTGCCGCCGGTGGCCTGCAGGTTCTCCTGACTGCACCCCCGCGATCCGTGGGCCGAGTTCCAGGACGTGGGGTTCTGTCCGCCGCCCTGCCGGTCGTGGTGCCCCACCTGCGCGCTGCCGTCGGCGCTGGTGCTCGTCCAGTTGTCGCACGCGTCGTGGCCCTCGGCCGTAACGGCGCGGCCGTCGAGGGTCGACCCGGTGAGAATGTCGTGCTGGTTCGGCGAGTCCCCCCGACCATTCACCATGCTCCCCTTCTCGGTGAGGATGGACTCCTTGGTCAGGTTGGCCGCGTCGGAATGGAGCTGATCCACGTTCTCCGCGATGAGCTCGCCTGCGTAGTTGTGCCACGGACCGCTTCCGATCCGGTCGCGGGCGTTGACGGCGGCTTCTCCGCCCATGGAGACGGTGCTCAGGTAGGCCCGCCAGGTGATGTCGCCGAAGCCCACGGCGTAGGCGAGGTCCTGGCAGTGCTGGTCGGCGCCGGCGAGGCCCCCGAGATCGGCTCCGCTACCGGAACCGGCGCTCGTGATGAAGAAGCTCATGTCCGAGTCCTGGGCCGAGACGGGTGCGACGCCGAAGACGAGGAGGAGGGCGAGGGTCGTTGCGAGTCTCTTCACGGTGATGGCTCCTTCGTGTGTGTGGGCAATGCGGTCCACCGCGGTCCCGAGCGCCGAAATGTCCGCAGGGTGATGGCACCGGGCAAGGCGTTCGCGCCGGGTGAGGCGGTTCCGTACCTTCGGCGCCCGAGCGGACCGACCGCCCACAGCACGCTCCCCCCGAACGGTTTCGGATCGGATGCCCGGGATCCCACTCCTCATCGGCTCACCGGCCCAGGTGGTCGACGCCACGCCCGACGAAGCCCGGCTCATCGCCATCGTGGGGAGCGTCCTGGTCCTGCTCCTCCTCTGCGTCATCGCACGGGCGGTGTCCCGACGGTTCGGGCTTCCCGACGCGGTCACGCTCGTCGCTGTCGGCGCCGTAGCCGGCCTTCTGGCGGAACGCTTCGCGCCCCTCGGCGCCCTCGGGGAGATGGTCGTAACGCCGTCCGTCGTGTTCTTCGTCTTCGTGCCCACGCTGGTCTTCAACTCGGCGTTCAGCATGGATGCCCGGGCGCTCCGGGAGAACCTCGCTCCCACGCTCACCCTCGCCATTCCCGGGCTGCTGCTGTCCACGACGGTCATCGGGGGGATTCTCTACTGGAGCGTACCGCTCTTCGGCGTGAGTCTGGCGTGGCCCGAGGCGCTCCTCCTCGGCTCCATCCTGTCGGCCACCGAGCCGGTGGCGGTGGTGAGCATGTTCGCGCGGGTGGGTGCTCCCAAGCGTTTGAGCGTCCTGGTGGAAGGCGAGAGCCTCTTCAACGACGCCACCGCCATCGCCCTCTCCCGGGTGCTCCTGGGCATCATGGCCACCGGCGCCGTGGGCAATCCGTTCTTCCACGGCCTCACCGAGTTCCTGCTTCTTTTCTCGGGCGGGGTGCTGGTGGGGTGGGCGCTGGCTCTCGCCGCGGGGTTCGTGCTCGGCGCGGTGCACGGCGACACGCTGGTGGAGATCACCATCACCACGCTCCTCGCGTACCTGGCCTTCTACTTGGGGGAGCACACCTTCGGGGTGAGCGGCGTCATGGCCGTCGTCATGGCCGGCATCGTCATGGGCGGGTGGGGCAGGGCGAAGATCTCGCCCTCGGTGTCCGACTACCTCTCCGACTACTGGGAGTACTTCGCCGGCCTGGCCAACTGGGTCATCTTCCTCCTCGTCGGCCTCACCATCGATCTCGGCTCCCTCGTCGACTCCCTTCCCATCCTCGTATGGGTCGTCGGCGCCATGTTCCTCGCCCGGGCCCTGGCCATCTACACCCTCCTGCCGGTGGCCAACCGTCTGACCGGCGCCGAGCCCGTGGATCGCGGCTACCAGACCGTCATCCTGTGGGGCGGCGTCCGCGGGGGCATCGCGCTCGCCATCGCGCTCTCCCTGCCGGCATCGGTCCCCAACCGGGACCTCCTCATCACACTGACGGCGGGCGCCGTCCTGGTATCGCTGATCACGCAGATGTTCACCATCGAGCGTGTGGTTCGGTTCTTCCGCCTCGACCAGCCCACCCTGGCGGACCGTCTAGCCAAGCTCGAGGCCCAGATCGCCGCCCGGCAGCGGGCGCTGGACGAGATTCCCGACCTTCAGGGCGGGAGACTCTTCAGCCGGACGGTGGCCGCCGAGACCGAGGAGCGGACGCGCCGCGCCCTCGAACGGGAACGGGAGGCGCTCGCAGAGCTCCGCGCAGCGGGCCTCGATCGGGCCCAGGAGCAGCGCCTCCTGTACCTCCGGTGCTTCGCGGCGGAGCGCCATCAGTACTACCGGATGTTGTCCCTGGGACATCTCAGCGAGCGGGCCTACCGCAACCTCGCCCACTCCCTCGCCCTCCAGATCGAGGCGGTGCGCCATGAGGGGCGGATTCCCGAGTTCACCCTCCTTCGGGCGAGCGGATGGAGACCATGGCGTACCGCGTCCTGGCCCGAATCCCGGGATTCCGGAGCCGGGTGGAACGGCTTCGGGCTCGTCGGGCAGCCCGAGACTACGAGGTGGCGTGGGCGCGGTACCGCGGCGACGAGCGTGCCTTGGCGGACCTGTCCGAACTGGCCGAGAACATCGGTGCCCGGGACGAGGTCGTGGAGGAGCTTCGGGCGTACTACAGCTACTGGTACGAACAGGCGCGCGCACGCCTCGACCAGACCGCGGAGCTCTTTCCCGAGTTCGTTTCGACGGCCCAGCGTCGCTTGGCTGACCGGCTGGCCCTCCAGGCAGGAGAGGCGGAGATCAGGGAGCGCGTCCTGGCGGGAACCATCCCCGAAGGCGTGGCCAAGGACATGCTCACCGACATGCGCGGCGAGCTCGCCGGCCTGCGCGCCAGCGAGCCGGAGAAGCTGCTCGTGGGGCCCGACGAGCTCCTGAAGAAGGTCCCCTTCTTTCGGCGCCTTCCCTTCGAGGAGTTCCGGGAGGTGTCCAAGCGGCTACGGCTCCGCACGGCCCCCACCGGTGATCGTATCATCACCCAGGGCCGGCCGGGATCGACCCTCTTCCTCATCGCCCGCGGCGTGGTCCGTGTCACGCGAAAGGACGGGAAGACCGTCCACGACGTCGCCACGCTCATGGCCGGTGACTTCTTCGGCGAGATGGCCCTCCTCCATGGAGGCCCTCGGACCGCCACCTGTCGGTCGGTGACTCCGTGCGCACTGTACGAACTGAGGCGCGCCGACCTCGACGCCGTCATCGAGGTCTGCCCCGAGATGCGTCAGGCCCTGGTGGATGCCGATCGAATCCGCCGGGAGGAGCTACGGGCCCTGGGCTCGGACCTCGCCGAGCTCATCTGAGAGAGCGCCTCCCGGACCTCATCGGGGCAGCGGCTCGCGGAACTCTAGCCGCCGCGCTCGGCCCCGGCGCGCCCGCTCTCCACCACGAAGGTTTCCAGAGTCTCCACTGGGGCCCCCGGCCGCTGTACGAAGGGCACCATCCGGTAGCGGGCCTCCATCCGGTCGGGGCGCACCGAGCAGCGCACGTACCCGCGGCGGGAGTCGTAGAAGTCGACGTGAGCGTTGTGCCGCAAGGCGGCCTCTCCCCACGACGTCATCGGTTGGCCGTCGCCTCCGGAGGTGAGGGACGTGCAGGCGAACTCTGTGGCCACCACCTCCGAACGCTCGTTTTCGAAGTCGCGAAGCAGCCGGGTCACCCAACTCGAATGGATGTCACCGGTGAGCACCACCGGGTTGGCGACGCCCGAGTCGGCCAGGGCCCCGAGCACTTCGTCCCGCTCGAGTGGATAGCCGTCCCATTTGTCCATGGACCACATCTCGGCCCCCTCGCGGATGTCCCGGAAGCGGGCCATGAGGACCTGCTGGGCCAGGATATTCCAGCGGGCTTCGGAGCGGCCGATCCCGTCGAAGAGCCACTGCTTCTGTGCCTCCCCGAGGAGGGTGCGACCGAGCTGCCGGTGCTCGGTGCACGACGGAGCGATGTTCCGGCCGCACGGCTGGTCGCTTCGGTACTGCCTGGTGTCCAGGAGGCTCATCTCGACCAGGTCCCCGAAGGCCAGTCGTCGATGCATGGCCATGGCCGGTCCTCTCGGCATGGACGAGCGGCGCAGCGGCATGAACTCGTAGAAGGCCTGGAACGCGGCGGCCCGGCGGAGGAGGAACGCCTCCGTCGACTGATCGTCTTCCGGCACGTCCGCCGCCCAGTCGTTGTCCACCTCGTGGTCGTCGAAGGTGCCGAGCCACGGCGCGGAGGCGTGGGCCGCCTGCAGGTCGGCGTCGCCGCGGTACGTGGCATACCGGGCACGGTAGCCCGCCAGATCGACGGTCTCCGCTCCCTCGTGATGTCGGACTCCGCGGGGATTCCGCGCACCCTCGTAGATGTAATCACCGAGATGGACCACGGCGTCGAGGGGCTCTTCGGAGAGATGGCGCAGCGCCGTGAAGTAGCCGTGCTCGTAGTGTTGACAGGATACGAAGGCGAAGTCGAAGCGCTGGGTGGGTGCATCGGTGGCCGGGGCCGTCTTCGTCCGGCCCACCGGGCTCGCGTCGCCACCGACGTCGAATCGGTAGAAGTACTCCCGACCGGGTTCGAGTCCGTCGAGCTCGACGTGCACCGAATGTCCTAGCTCGGGCCGAGCATCCGCCGAGCCGGAGCGAACGATGCGCCGGAAGGCGGCGTCCGCGGCGACTTCCCACCGGACGGCCACCGGGTCCAGATGCGCGGCCTGACCCTCGAGGGCCACCGGATCGAGGCGCGTCCAGAGGACGACGCCGTCCGCCGTCGGATCCCCACTCGCCACTCCCAGCCGGAACGGTCGATCCGCCGTCCTCAGCCGGCGGGCGGCCGAGCACCCGGGCAGGCCGCCCAGGGCCACCAGGGCCGCCGCCCCGGCCCCTGCGCGAAGGAAGTCCCTTCGGGACGCCCGTCGCTGGAAGAGTTCGAACCAGAGGCGACCGGTAGGATCGGGCGTGCCGGCCATCAGAGCGGGTTCAACCCCTCATCGCGAAGGCCCACCAGGACCGCTTCGCCACTGCCGGGATCGATCCGGAACTCGCCGTAGCGGGCGCCGGTGTAGCGCCCTGCAGTGCCCTCCTCGAAGAAGTAGGCGTTCGTGCCGAGCCAGACGCGACCGCCCCGCAAACTGAACGCCATGCCCAGGGGCGCGTCGTCTCCGTCGGCGAGGGAGGCCACGCCTCGGGCGTCCACGACGAGGGGTGCCCGGCGGGCCCTCGTCCGATCTCCGGACTGCCTCCACGACTCGATGGAGTCCGCCAGGCGGAAGCGAAGGGCCATGTAGTCTCCCTGCATCAGAGACCGGGGGTCCACGGGGGCGAGCTCCAGATAGATGGTCTCGCCGCCACGGATGATCCGCTCTTTTCCGTAGATGGCGAAGTCGATCCCGCCCGCGACCAGGAGGAGGCCGAGGAGGATGAGGCCGCGAGAAAGGCGCGGGTTCACGGTGTCCCCTCCGACCCCGTGGGCGCTGCCACCGGTGGACTCGTGGACGCGTCGAGCCTCCGAGCACCCAGCAGCAGCAGCGCTCCGAAGGCCAGCATGATGTAGGACTTCAGCACGAGGCTCACGCCCAGGAGGTAGTAGAAGTGGACCACGTGAAGGAGGGCTCCGGCAATGGCCACTCCGATCATGGCCCGGTGCTGGAGTCGATAGGCGCTCACCGCCGCGAAGAGCGCTGCGGCGGTGCCCAAGAGGGGCCAGAGCGACAGCCAGTTCCGCGGGACCTCGGTCGGTGGCGTCCAGAACGCGAAGGCGGCAAAGGGTTCGGACGTCCAGGTGCCGACCGACAGGGCGAGGAGGAGGCCCGTGAGCGCCGGTCGCGCGACACGACGGGAGGGGCCGGCCATCCAGCGCGCTTCCCGGTCGATGAGGCGGTGCACGCACCAGGCGACGGGAAGCCAGATGACGAGCCACGCCACGAACGCCGGAATGAAGGCCACCTCCATGCGGAGGTCCCAGAGTGCGTCCTCGCCCCACCAGAAGATCCGGACCGCCAGTGCCCAGGCGAGACAGGCGAGGAGGGGCGAGAGGGGCCGGGCGAAATGGTCCGGAAGGACGAAGACGAGGACGGAGCAGAGCAGGGCGGCGAAGCCTGCCGTCGCCGCAGGCGATTCGGTTCCGACGGCTACCGAGCCGATGAGGAGGAGCTGACCGGCGAGTGAAAGGGCCAACGCGAGTTGGCCGAAGAAGGCGCCTTCCCGGTCGGCCGAGTAGAGCCCGTACCCGGCGGCGAGCAGCACCATGCCTGCGACGGCGAACTCACCGGTCGAGTCGAAGTCGAAGAGGAGCATCACGAAGACGAACCCCGAGAGACTCGCCAGCCAGCCGGCAGCTCCGAGAACGAGGATGACGGCGCATGGCCTACCCGCCGAGCCGAACGGGAGGGGGCAGGAACGGGTGCGGATGAAGGCAGGGCGGCTACG
>ERZ869936.1099-NODE-1099-length-20935-cov-5.244732_pt1 | contig 20935 bp, 33 predicted proteins | sample MGYA00520876_ERZ869936 | MGnify/ENA primary metagenome ERZ869936 (study PRJEB32218, sample SAMN09650985) | biofilter metagenome | isolation source: enrty point of leading RO module | place: Saudi Arabia: Thuwal, RO plant located on Red Sea | collected 2016-02-17 ...
AAAACTTACAGAGATTGCTATAACAAGTACAGCAAACATTTTAGAGGGCTGCTGCAAAGCAGCCTTCAAAAGACAGTTACTATGACTGACGACAGAGTAATTTATTTTGACTAACACAACAGAAAGGAAACAAATGCAAAATATAGAAAAAGAAATGAAGATCTACGGCATGCCTAAACAAGAAGTGCTTGCTGACTATGATGAAATCAAACCCAAGTATGCTGGCCATGAGTATATTTACATCATGGGTATCTTGTCTGACGCACAAGAAGTTATGCAGATGGGCCAGCTAGACACCGCTAGACAATTTATTAACAAAGCTAAATTATTAATCTCACAGAAAGGAAACAAATGACTGACAAACCACAACCAGGTAGGCTTTACAGACTGACTGGTGGCAAAAATAGCAAGTGCATTGCTAACGGCTACAGCTGGTCTGACTCAGAGTTTACAAACACCGAGTACAAAAAAGCGTTTGGACTACCAGACAATGCACTCGATGAGTTCATACAAAGAAATATCATTTTAGATAACAGAAAGGATAATTAATGAAAGCAGTTGTTGAAAATTATACAAATGCAGAAGGCAAACAAGCCTTTAAAGTTGTTGCACCATACATGGACAACAACAAACTCAAGTCAAAGGTAAGAAAGTTTAACCCTTCTACACACTTTGCATCACATGACAAACCACGCAAGGCAGCTCAAGAAGCTGCCGTTGCTTATTGTGCAAAGATAAATGAAATAGGGCATGAACAATTTTTTACAGAGTTTACTCTGCTTGATGCCATCAAGCCATACCTGGAGTCAAAACAAAATGATTTTGACAATGAGGACTTGTCTTACAAGGAATTGCAAAACATAAAATACCAATGCAATGAGCTGATAGGTAAGACAAAGTTTGCAACAATACCTGTAAAAGAGCTTGTGGCAGATGACTGTAAAAAACTTATCTCACAGCTGCGTGAGCTGGGCTGCAGCCATGATAAAATTAGACGCTGCTTGTTTGATGCAAAAGCTATGATGGACACTTGCGTCAGTAAAAAAATTATTGGCAGCAACAACCTGCGTGCTTTTAAATTTAAAAATCGTAAACGCAAAGTAAAAGAGGTTGAGCTAATAGAGATACCATCAAAAGAAGATTTGGCTGCGTTAGAAAAAAACAGCACTGGTGTTTATAACACTATTGTCTGCACTGTGCCTTGGCTTGGCATGCGTTGGCAGGATTGGGCTGCACTAAAATGGTCAGATATTGGCTGGAACAGTAATACAATTCATATCAATTCTTTTGTGTCCAGGACAGACGATGGCACAGAGAACATAAAACAAAGAGGTAAAACTGATGCAGCTAAAAGATCAATACCTATGTACGGCAAAGTAAAAGAGAAACTGCGTGAGTGGCAAAAAGACAAAGACAGCTGCGATCAGTTTGTGTTTGGTAAGGATGGTAAATGGATTGTTTACGAGACTGCCAGGCGTAATTTTATGAAGCTCAAAAAGAAAAGCAACTGCAAATATCACGGTGGCCTACATGCTTTTAGACACTACTACGCCAGCTTTTTATTTGACTCAAAGGTGTACAGTGATTTGCAAATAGCTGCTTTCATAGGTCACGAAGACCCAGGTTTTACTATGAAAAGGTATGCTAAGTGTTTCAACGACCATGATAAGTGGTTAAACGGTATAGATAAGATAGATGCATTATTGGGGGGGTGCTAGGGTACTGCCCGACCTAAATTAGACGCATCCTCGTCCAAATTTGAAAGACTTTTTTTACATTTTGGGGTGCAAAATACGATTTCTTTCCCTTTTTCATTATAATCATACAAAAAGTTTGTTCTTTGCTTGGTGTTAAATCTCACCTTGCAACCATCACATTTAAGCGTCATGTTGTACATCTGGTGGCTTTGCCTTTATTCGGTATGGGTCAGTTGATATATTTTTAATCTCATCAGGGCCTGGCTGTTTACCACTTAAAATGTCAGTCATGTTTTTTTTCATATAGTTTGCAACCACACCTGCAATGTTATCCTGGCTCAATGTCTCAGCCATATCTTTTACAGACTCACCACGTTGGAAACATCTTGATAACATTTTACCTGATGCCCGCAGCTCTCGATCCAGGTATGAGTCCTGCGGCACAAGTTTGATCCAGGCTGCTTTGATAATGTAACATTCATTTTCTTTTTCTACGTAGTCTACAACCACGGTCAAGTTTCTGTTATCTACTTTCATTGGAAAAGTTACACACTTCATCCTGTTTGGCAACGGCTCTCTATCAGACATTGACTATTTGTATTGACCGAGCTGTGCCAGGTATCATTTCTATTTGTTTACGCCTGATCAGTGACAATACATGTGATCTGGCTGTTGGTTCTGTAATTGACATAGCAGCTGCAATCTCTTGATGTGATGGACTGTAACCATTTTTATCAATAAATTTTTTTATAAAATCATAAACTCTTTTTTGTTTCAGTGTCATCAGTTATTCCTTTTACGATCATAAGTAATTAATCTATCTAAAAACCATTGTGCTTTTTGCAAGTCCTGTGTTGGATGACCTTTTCTTTCAGCTCTCATAATATATTTAATAGTTGAGCCTTTGCAGTAACCACGAAACTCAGTTGGTGACAACGTATCTTCTATTATGTCAATTGTTTCATATAGAGTGCTTGTATAATGTGACGGTCTATTTACAGGGTCATCATCTACCATACAAACACCAGCATAAATAAGACTAAACCAATAATTGCAATTGCAATGGCCTTCCAGCCGTACGGTGATATGTAATTCATTAGAATGGTGCGTCCTCTGTTTCTTCTACTTTTTGTACCTGGACAGAAAATTTGTAATCTTTATCTGCCGCAGCGTTCCATATAGATAAACGCAGCTCCCTTTCACTACCGTCTTTATCAACAATAGTAATAGGCCCACCAAAATCAGGAGCTTTATCGTTACCTTTTTTATCGTTTGCATAAGCTGTACCATTGCCAACCTTTATATAATTTTTAGCCATCGTTTTTTCCTTTCGTTAGCTGTTTTTGTTTTTTAGAAAAATGAGCCGCAAGTTCTTTATATTTTTTGTTGTCTTGTTTCATAAGATTTTCAAAAAATTCACGCACCTGCGGCTCGTTCACTATATCGTTGAGTTGATCTATAGTGCTTGCACTAATAAATCTTTCCTCAACATCACCTATAGTTACAGGGGGGTCATCAGGCTTTTTTTGTTTTTCCGTAGCCTGGATAACTTCTTCAGCTGATGCAACATTGTCGTTTGTTAATCCGAGCAAACCCAAAGCTCGACCGACAGCTGATGTTTCACAATTCATCAATGCTGAAGTTTTATTGACAGGTGACGATCCTCTAAACTGTTCAGAGTAGCCATTAGATACTATTTCTCTGTCAATAAATATGCTGGCCTTCATCAATACACGTTTCTCTGTATTTTCTATTATCTTTGTACTGATGATAGCTCTTGTTCCAAAATATTTACGCAACAAACCTAACCTGGTTGCAACGCCTAAATAATTTTTACCTTTAATATTCATAGATAATGATTTTTCATTATCTTGTATTTCTTTACGAGCTGCTGCTAACAACTCATCTCTGTCTTTACGTTGTTTCATTGTTGTGCCTCCCTGTACACTTTTTTTGCATGTTCTGCTGCATCCTCACCAATATCCCACTCAAAGTTATGCTCCCAGTCGGGGTCTAGATCTCGTAAGAGATCTGACACCGACCCTTTTGACTTCATAATTAATCTGTCACGCATCTTGGCCATGCGTTTATAATGTTCAAGGTGTTCCTCCATACCTTCTTTTGTTAGTGACTGACAATTTGATGAGTCAAAAATTTTATATTCTTTTTCGTTTGCGTATAAAATAAAAGGCCTTTTACCTGTTGCAAAATGATAAAAAGCAGTTTGCCTGGCGTGCGACAGCTGCGGTTCGTCTATTGGCAACGGCATAGTCTTTTTAGTTCTTGTGCCATCTTTTTTTGGTCTGTTAAGAGATGGACATTTCATTTTTTGTTCTAAAAATTTAAGACTGTCCTCACCGTCAGTCCTGCCCTCACAGTAAATGTAATCAAATTTCAATTTAACAGTATTTTCTGCAACTACAGGAGCTGTCATACTTAACGACTTCCATCCTTGATATGCGTTTTTATACATGTCAGCTGCATAATCTTTTATGCCCAAGTAAAGTTCTTTGTCCTTGTCATCCCATGGATCATATTTTTCTATTGCCATGCCAAGCATGTCATATCCCTCCTGCTGGCTTGTTTTCTTTTTGTTTTGTGTGTACTCACCTGTATCATATGCAAACAACTCATCACAAAAATTTAGCTGGCAAATATCACCAATGGTTGTACCGAGATACATTTTAAAATTATATTTAAGTTTGCTGCGTTCTGCAGAAGTCAGCACACCATATCTGTATGCCCACAATGCCAGGCTGCAGTTTAGTTGTGTAGGGGAATAGTGATCAATACCTAAATCTGCAAAAGCCTGGGGCGTTGTTTCTAATATTTCTTCTAAATTTTTCATCTTTCTTATGTGAGCCGTCACCTACTGGCGTTGTATATATGGCAAACGGCTCGAAAAAAATTTAAAAAAAAAATTTAATTTTTGCAAATATTTTTCAAATATTTTGTATTGCATTGACCTTTTGTGTCATTGTGGATTTGTGAATAAGTTAAAAAAATATTAGAAAACTTATTATTTTTTTTCACAAAACATAAACATCTAAAAAATAGACATGACATAAAACGTGTAAAAATAATTGACACGCCTGGACATTTTATTATCAAAGATGCATCCAATATATTTCAGTGTATTTATTTTTTGTGTTTGTAAATTATTGTCATCATTATGAATTTAAACGAGTGGTGTGCCATAACTGGCAAATCTAGAAAAGAAATAGCAAGAGAACTAGGTAACATAAGCCCTCGTAGTGTCTATAGATGGGCCACAGCTGAGAAATTTCCAAAGCCGCCACAGCTTGTAAAAATATACGAAATTACAAAAGGTGCAGTTACAGCAAACGATTTTGTAAAGCATTGGGTTGAACGAAATGGTCAAAAAAAATAAGTTTCATCATGGCAAGTTTAGGCTTGTTTGTATCGAGTGGGAGGACGCACAAGACCACGAGACAGGATGGAGCAGTCTTAAAAAAGCACAACGGCACGAGACAGCTCCCGTCATAAGTGTTGGCTGGATTGTACAGGAGACTGACAAAAAATATGTCCTGGCTGGTGATTTTATACTTGAAGATTTAGAAACAAGCAGGATTACATCTATACCAAAAGATTGGTGTCAAAAAGTTATTAATCTAAATCTGCAAAATGATAGTTAATTTAGCCTGGCATGAATACTTTGCAGCAGCTGTGGTTGGTATGCTGCGTAAGACACAAAGCATACATAAACAGCACCAGGATGGCTACGGGGCTACAATGTCATCAAAGCCTATATATGATGCAGGATGGGCCGTTATATCAGCTGCATCTGAAATAGCTGCAGCAAAAGGTCTAAACAGATATTGGGATTATAGCGTCAACACATACACAAGGTCAGACCTGCACGAGCTGGAGGTTAAATGCCAAATGCATTACACACAAGACCCTGCAAAAGATGCAAACTATTTAATTATTAGACCAGGCTACAGTGACCTGCAAAAGTATCTGTTGGTTATCTGTCATACTCACACAAAGTACGAGCTGGCAGGATATATCCATGGCAGTGAAGCTAAACGTGATGACTGGGTTGCCAAGGTTGGCAACAGGCCGTTCTTTTACAAAGTGCCTATTGATCAGCTTAGACCTGCAGCGGAGCTGCTATGAGTAAACTAATTCTGTTTGTATTGTCGTTGGTGTTTGCTATCACGTCTTACAACCTGCTTGTGTACACGAAACACCATGACTCTAATTATTGTGCTGCTGAAATAGACTACGTTAAACACGGTATCGGTGAGCTGCTAGATCACCACGGGCTGAATCATCTTGACTAATAATGCTGCAAAATGGGCCACATTTATACGTTCTGGTACTAGCCCCAGGGCAAAGGTTGTTTACCTCATTCTTTGCGAGTATATGGCAAAATACGGGCGGTGCTATGTCAGACAAACCACCCTTGCTAAACAACTATCCTGGAGTAAACGCACAGTGATCAGAAGCCTGGACGAATTGGAACGGGGTGGATGGATAAGACGCAAACGACTGCCGAGCAGCTGTGAATACTATGTGAAAGAAAACCTGCTGACTGATGTGACACGGGTGTCAAGTATTAATAGAGTACTAAGTACTAATAACACTACTAATAATACTACTAAGAATACTAAGCTAAAGATGCCAGATATGTCATATCTAGGGAAACGACTTAGCAGGGGGTATAAGATGAAAGTTACTGAACGTAACACACCTGCCAAGGTCACTAAAGCAGAGCAGGACGCTAAGATGAAATTTCTCAACAGCATGGACAAGTATGACCGTGAAAAGTGGTGGGCTGCGTACATGGCAGGCAAAGTCAAACCTCCAAAGGGTTTCAAAATATGAGTATCACCTCTGTACAAATCATTGAGATGTTTGAAACAGCACACGATGTTGAACAAAAACTACCACCAGCTGTTCGCAACGGGATGGCTACCATGCGTTTTGATGTGGTAAATGAAAAGACAGAACATGCTGCATGGCACAAGGTAAAACCACGGTTTACTGCATCGGCACGGGAGATAGAAATATACGAATTTGTACAGTTTTACATTAATCCTATTATGGGCAAGGAAGAAAGTAAAATGGTATGGGCAAGATCAATCAAAGCACCTTGGCACTGGATAGGAAGTCATATACTAAAATGCAGTCGGCATACTGCAAAAAAAAGGTACATGGAAACAATACGCATGTTGCGTATGCGTATATTAATTAACGATGAGCTGACAAAAAAAATACCAAAACAAATAAAATACACATGATTTTTTTATTAGACAAATTGTACCGAATAATCTACCAAATATATTATAATCAACAAATCAGTGTGCAAGCTGAGTAATCATGCCAGGAAGACCAAGTAAAAAAGTCTTTTGTGAAAGCTACACAAGGCGTAGTAACTACACAGTACAATGCAAAGCCAAAAGGTACATGATGAAGTAAGGTCACTACCGTTGCAAAAAACACGGTGGTATGAGTACAGGCCCACGATCTGTTGAAGGTAAAGTCAAAGCCTTAAAAAATTTAGTATCAATGAGACATAAGACTGATGATGAAATTAGAGCAATACTCAGACAAAATATTAGAACAACTACAGCTGGGTACACCATTGACGAAGATCTGCAAGCAGAAGGATATGCCAGGTCTGACAACAGTTTATAAATGGGCCAGAGAAGATAAGGAGTTTGCAGCTGACTTGCAAGAAGCACGCAAGACAGGAGCAGCTACCTGGCTAGATAGATGCTTAGAGTTGTTAGAGCAAAAGGACATACCACCTAATCAGCTGGGGTTCTTGCGTGAACAGATGCATCACTATCGTTGGCTTGCTAGTAAACTCATCAGTGTTTACGGTGACAAGTCAGAAGTAAAACAAACAGGAGAAAGTACAATCAAAGTTATGTGGGAGGGAGATCTTGCTACTTCCACACATGAAACGCAGGCTCTCGCACACGGGAAAGGAGTCCAGGAAATTCAGGAAAAAAAGCAGCTGTCCAACCCAGAGCTGTGACAAATGCAAAAATATGAGGCGTGGCCTAATGTTTTTGTGGTATTTGTACCCACACACACATTTTTTTTGGCGGAAAACCAGGCTCGACCCCCCCAAAACGGGGCTGCCTTTGTTATATATATATAGATAGGACTTTAGTACGGACGATGACAGACAAACCAGATGTAAAAGCAGCGGTCTATTTTGATCAACTGCAGCGTAAAGTTGTTGTAGAAATAGGTGTGTTCGAGGATGATGACGATGCCAAAGCTGCGTGCGATTTTATAATAAACTTACTTGATCTGCACAAAACCAGCATACCGTTTGAGGCAACGGTGCATTAATGCAGGTTATAAAGATACCGTATTCTCCAAGGCCACAGCAGAAGGTTTTGCATGATGCCTTGCAAAAATACCGATTTGCCGTATGTGTCATGCACAGACGGGGCGGTAAAACAATATTTTCGATCAATCATTTGATCAAAGAGGCCCTAACAACAAAGCACAAAGATTTTAGAGGTGCTTTCTTTTGCCCCACAAGAGTGCAGGCAAAACAAGTTGCATGGGATTATGTAAAAGAATTTTCCAGAATGATACCTGGAATGAAATACAACGAGACTGAGCTGCGTGCAGACTTTCCAAACGGAGCAAGAATAACATTGTTTGGCTCAGAGAACATAGATGCTGCCCGTGGCTTGCGGTTAGATCTAGTTGTAAATGATGAGTATGCACAGATGGACAGCAGAATGTTTAGTGAAGTGCAACGTCCAGCTATTGCAGACCGTCAAGGCAAAGTAATATTTATTGGTACACCAAACGGTATGGATGCTTTTTACCATCTATACGAGGATGCCAAGGCAAATCCTGAGTGGTTTACTTGTTTGTTTAAGGCAAGTGAGACCAGGCTGCTGCCACAAGAAGAATTAGACTCTGCAAAGAAACTGATGACAGAAGATCAGTACATGCAAGAGTTTGAAGTTTCATTTACAGCTAACGTAAGCGGAGCTGTCTTTGGAAAACAAATAGAAAAAATGGAGGAGGAGAAACGCATTGGACTATATCCGTATGATGTGGGATACCCTGTTGACGTATATTTCGACTTGGGCATCTCCGATAAAACGTGTCTTTTATTCACTCAAACAATTGGTAGAGGATTATTCGTCATTGACTGTTATGATAATAGCAATTATGGCCTTGATCATTATGCTGCTGTTATAAAAGATAAAAACTATTTAATTAGAAACTATATTTTTCCGCATGATGTTGCTGTACGAGAGATGTCCACAGGACACTCCAGGCAAGAGTATGCGTACCAGCTGGGGATGCGTCCAATAAAGATTTGTCCTAATCTGCCTGTAGAAGATGGGCTGCATGCAGGTCAGATGTTGTTATCAAAAACATACATTGACCGTGAACGCTGCAAACCATTTTTAGATGCAATGAAATGGTATCACCGTAAGTATATGGACAAGGACAAAACATTTTCTAGACCTGTCCATGATTGGAGCAGTCACTTTGCAGATTGTTGGAGATACGTTGCAGTTGCACACCAAGAATTAGATTTAAACCAATTACGGCCACCGCAGAAAGAGGCTGCGGGCCTACATTACAATCCATTAGGAGAATAAAATGGGATTTTTAAGACCAAAAACTATTGTGATGCCGCAGGCTGCACAAAGACCTGTAGCGGAAAGCCGAGTTAAAACACCACCCGCTACAATAGAAGATACATACGCAAAAAAACCTGACGATACAATAATTGTAAAAGACGCAGAAGGAAACGAAACAGGTGAAGTTACAACAGCAAAAAAAGAAGCAGAGAAGAAAATAAGAAAAAAGAAAACAGGCATGACACCTACAATCTTGACAGGGCCACAAGGTGTTGAAGAAGACGCAGATATATTTAAGAAATCATTATTAGGTTGATTGATATTGTTAGAGTGTACGGTCACGAAGAACTTTATAACTTCTTGACTGTCATTAAGTACCCGTACTTAGATACACACAATGAAATCATTTATTATGCAAAAATATTTAAATTTGTACACGATCAGAATACGGCTGGATTTGTGTGGCTATACGACATCCAGGATGGAATGTTCCACACGCATCTTGTTATAGCTGACGAGTACAAAGGAAGAATACTAACACGCAAGGTTGTAAATAATTTTTATAACTTTGCATACGGTTTGGGAGCAAAGACTTTAGTGGCAAGCCCAATACCAAAAAAACTTATAGAACTTTACAAACGCATAGGCTGGACACAGTACAAACGTAACGAGTCCAGGCTAAACTTGCCCTACCAATGGAGAAAAAAATGGGATTTATACCAAAGCCAGTAATAAACTTAGTTGACAAGGTGATTGATGTTGTACCTGAAGTACAAGCACCACCACCACCACCAGTAGTAGCTGCACCACCACCAGCACCAACACCGCCACCTCCTCCGCCTGGGCCAACACCAGCAGAAATAGCTGCGGAAAAAGCAAGAAAGAAAGCAGCAGAGGAAGCCGCTAAAAAGGCTGCCGCTGAAGCTGCAGCTAAAAAAGCTGCTGCAGAAGCTGCCGCAAAGAAAGCAGCACAAGAAGCAGCTGCAAAAAAAGCAGCAGAAGAAGCCGCAGCAGATAAGGCCGCAGGAGCTACAGCTGAACTTGGAGCTTACAGTGCAACAGCCAAACCAGAGGGTAGAATATCAAGACAAAGAAAACCTTTAGTGCAAACTTCACAAAAAGGTGTTCTAGGTGAGCCAACTATATTTAGACCAACTCTTTTAGGTTAATGTATAGATCAAACAATATGCTGTCAGCACCTTTTAGTTCTCCAATAAAATTTGCTGCAGCAACAGATGTCACAAAGTCATTAAGACCAAAAAAGAAACAAGGTAAAATTTTTACACAAATGAATAACATGTATGGTCTTAACGCAATGAGGCAGGGTAAAAAAACTTTACAAAGGTATTAACATGAAAGCCAACGAGCTAACAAAACAATTTGATAAATTAAAATCTTCAAGAGCAAACTGGGAAAGTCACTGGCAAGAAGTTGCTGACTATTGTTTGCCAAGAAGGGCCGATGTAACAAAGTCAAGAAGCAAGGGAGATAAACGTACAGAATTTATATTTGATGGCACAGCTCTGCACGCACTTGAACTTTTGTCATCATCTTTGCACGGCATGCTGACAAACTCTGCATCACCATGGTTTGATATGCGTTTCAAAGATGAGTCATTTCGTAACGATGAAGAAGCCCTAGAGTGGTTAGAAACTTCAACAAGAACAATGTACATGGCTTTTGCGAGGTCAAACTTTCAACAAGAAATACACGAAGTTTATACAGACCTTGTTGCCTTTGGCACTGCCTGCATGATGATTGAGTATGATGAAGAAAATGTTTTAAGATTTAACACACGTCATATCAAAGAAGTTTATGCAGCAGAAAATCACAAAGGTATAGTTGATACTGTTCATAGAGAATTTAAAATGACAGCCGAAGCTGCCTTTAGAAAATTTGGTGATGCCTTACCAAAAGTTATTCTAAAGAAAGTAAAAGATCATCCATACGAAGAAGTAACGCTGCATCATTGTGTAAGACCAAACGACAAACTCAATCCATATAAAATGGATAATAAGTCTATGGCGTTTACGTCAATCTATTATCACAAGGACGAAAACCAAATAATATCTGTCGGTGGTTACAATGAGTTTCCATACATTGTGCCTAGATATCTAAAATCACCTAGTGAAGTTTATGGACGTTCTCCGTCTATGACAGCTCTGCCTGATATAAAAATGTTAAACAAGATGGCAGAAACAACTATCAAAGCTGCACAAAAAATGGTTGACCCACCATTGTTAGTGCCAGACGACAGTTTTATTTTACCAGTAAGAACGCAGCCAGGAGGATTAAATTTTTACAGGTCGGGATCAAGAGATCGTATTGAACCATTAAACATAGGAGCTAACACTCCTGTAGGATTAAATCTTGAAGAACAAAGACGCAGATCTATACAACAAGTTTATTTTATTGATCAATTAATATCAGAGCAAAACCAACGTATGACAGCAACAGAGGTCATGCAACGTAACGAAGAAAAGATGAGATTGCTTGCACCTGTCCTTGGTAGATTGCAAGCAGAAATGCTGCGTCCATTGATTGACCGTGTGTTTAATATTCTATTAAGAAATAAAAAACTGCCTGAGCCGCCAGAACAACTGCAAGGTGAGACAATTGATATTGAGTATGTATCACCACTTGCACGTTCACAAAGACAAGGTGATGTACAGGCAATATTGCGAGCAATGGAAATGATTGCTCCACTTGGTGACAGGATGCCAGTTATGGATCACATTGATCCTGATATGCTGGTAAAACACGTCACCGATGTTTTAGGTGTTCCTCGTAAAGTTCTAAGATCTGATCAAGAAATTGCAGAGATTAGATTACAAAGAGCAAAAGCAGAAGCTGAAGCTGCACAACAGCAAGCAATAATGCAAGAAGCTCAAGCAACTGGACAGTTAGCCCCAATGGCTAAGGTCTTAACACAAGGAGAATAGATGGATGAAAAAGAAAAAGCCAAAATACTAAAACAACTTATAAGTGATTATAAAATAGTTTTTGGATCTGAACAGGGCGAACGTGTCCTGGAGGATTTAAAAAAAAGATGTCATTTTTACGCAACGACTAACGTAAAAGGTGACAGCCATGAGTCAGCTTTTTATGAAGGACAGAGAGCTGCCGTCTTATGGATTGATAATGTCCTTAAACAAAAGGAGAAATAAATGTCAGAAGAAGTACAGACAACTGTAGCGGAGGAGCAACAAACTCCCACGCAATCTGCAACGACAACTGAAGCTCCTGCTAGATTTATTGATAGTCTAGCAGAAGACATTAGGAACGAACCGTCATTGCAAAACATACAAGACGTGGATCAACTAGCAAAAGGCTATGTCCACGCACAAAGAATGGTAGGGGCAGATAAAATACCACTACCTAACAAACACGCAACTGACGATGACTGGAATCAATTCTATTCTAGACTTGGTAGGCCAGACACACCTGAAGGTTATGAAGTACAGTACACACCGCCAGCGGAAGGGTACGAACCAACAAATCTTCCAGGATTCCAAGAGGCGGCTTTTAAAGCAGGACTAAACTCTGACCAGGCACAACAATTATTGAACTGGTATTCAGGAGTAGAAACTGCAGCATTGGAAACAAACGAAGCCGCATCAGAAATGCACCGAACAACAGCAGAGCAAGACCTTAGACAAGACTGGGGATTGGCTTATGATAAAAAATTATCAGAAGCAAACGGTGTGTTTAATAAATTTTTTGGAAGTGAAATGGCACAAGTCACATTGGAAGATGGATCATTGCTTGGCAACAATCCACAGTTTATTAGAGCTTTGACAAACTTAGCTGCTAATTTTGCTGAGGATACAATCACAGCAGATCAAACATCTTCTGGTGCTATGACACCGCAAGAAGCAAATGCAGAAATAGCCAAGCTAACAGCACCTGGTACTGCATATTGGGATAAGTTACACCCGCACCATCAACAAGCTGTTGATGATGTATTTGCTTTGCGGCAAATGGCACACCCAGATTTAACAGAACAATCCAAAACTTAGGACTCTGTTTGACAGCTGAGTATAGATCAGCCGATTAGCAATCGTAAAATGTAAGAGAACCCGTAAGGACAATTTTCTGATTTTTTTTAACTTAACATTGTAAAGAAGGAGGACTCCATGAGTTCACAAATTACAACTGCATTTGTCGAGCAGTATTCTGCTAACGTACAAATGCTGTCACAACAGATGGGTTCGCAACTGCGTTCTGCTGTGGATGTTGAGAGTATCACAGGAAAAAATGCGTTTTTCGAACAAGTCGGCTCAGTAGCTGCTGTAAAGAAAACGTCAAGACACTCTGATACTCCGCAACTTGACACACCACACGCAAGAAGACGTGTAAGTCTAGAAGACTACGTTTGGGCGGATCTTATCGATGATGTTGACAAAGTTAGAATGTTAATCGATCCAACAAGCTCTTACGCAAAAGCAGCAGCAGCTGCGATGAACAGAGCTATTGATGACGTTATCATTACAGCTTTGGGCGGCACAGCGTTTACTGGCGTATCTGGTGGAACATCAACTGCTCTACCAAGTGCAAGTAAATTCGCAACATCAGATCAATCAGATGGGTTGACAATTGCTAAATTATTATCATCTAAAATATGTTTTGATTTATAAAGCTTTGATCTATCAATCCCTAGATACATCGAATGTGGGCCACAACAAATTTCTGATTTGTTAGCAACTACTGAGATTAAATCTAGTGATTTTAACACAGTTAAGGCTCTAGCTCAGGGTGATATTGACAGCTTCTTAGGCTTCAAGTTTATCACTTCAAACAGACTAAACCTTGACTCAACAAACACGGATGACAGGCTTTGCTTTGCCTTCACTCAAGACGCAGTAAAACTTGCTATTGGCAAGGACATTACAGCTAAAATTGATGAGAGAAACGACAAAAACTACTCTACTCAAGTTTACTACTGTATGTCAGTTGGTGCGACTAGAATGGAAGAAGTAAAAGTTTTCCAAATACCGTGTCACGAAGCATAATAGGAGGACAATATGGCTACAGTATATTCAGTTCAAAAAACTAAATACAACCAGAACGTACCTTCTGAAAAAGTCAAAGCTAATGAGCTTGGCGGTAGAATGAGAGTTGCTTACGCACAATACGAAGCATCTTCTCTAGCATCTGGTGATGACATCGAAATGTTTATCTTACCAGACGGTGCAAGAATATTGCACGGCTACCTAGCACATGACGCTATGGGCAGCTCTACAACACTAAGTGTTGGACACGGAGCATACAAAAATGCAGATGGTACATCTGTCGCAAAAGACGTAGATGAGTTCTATGCAGCAGCAGCTTCTACTTCAGCTCAAAAAGTTGACGTAGCAAACACTCTTGCTCTTGGATCAGGCATCGAAGTTGACGCTGATGGTGACGGTTACAATGTAACTGTAACTATGGGCGGTGCAGCAGGTACTGGCTCAATTGAATTAACAATGTTTTACGTTGTTGATTAATTAACTACAGGCGGGCTTCGGCCCGCCTACTTATAGGAGAAAAAATGTCTAGACCAGGATTATATGCAAACATTAATCGTAGAAAACGTCTTGGAATATCAAGATCAAAAAAAGATTCTACAATCACAGATAAAGCCTATGCAAATATGCAAGCAGGCTTTCCGAAAAAAAAGAAAAAAACATTAGTAGGTTAGGAGAAAACTATGCCAGGACACACTGATAAAAAAATGAAAAATAACAATAATAAAAACAAAAACCTTGCAGCTATGTATGGAAATCCAAACGTAGTTACTAGAGGTGATGTCATAGCAGCTGCGATAAAAAATAAGAAAAAGAAAAATACGTTGGTAGGCTAATGGCACGCAGAGAACACCAGAATCCATCTGGGGGTCTGAACGCAAAAGGCAGAAAATTTTACGGTGTAAAAGCACCTGTAAGCAAAGGCACAAATCCAAGACGAGTGAGTTTTGCTGCTAGATTTTCTGGTATGAAAGGGCCACTTGAAAAGGACGGCAAGCCAACAAGATTAAAACTTGCCTTACAAAAATGGGGCTTTGGTAGTAAAGAGGCAGCTGCAAAATTTGCTGCAAACAATAAAAAATCTAATAAAAAAACACTTGTAGGATAATATGACATCAGTAGTAGAAATATGTAACTCAGCACTTAACAGTTTAGGTGCTGCAAATATTACAGCGTTAACTGAAGATTCTCGTAATGCAAGGCTTTGTAACCAGCGTTACGAACCTGTACGAGATGCAATATTTAGAACTCATTACTGGAACTGTCTTGTAAAAAGAGTTGAACTAGCTGCAGATAGCACAGCTCCAGCTTATGAATACACAAAACAATATACATTACCAGCAGACTGCATAAGAATAATGCAAATTGGTGGTTTTCATAACGGCTCATCATCTATGCTTGACAATGGCCAAACTTTTAAAGTCGAGGGTAGAAAAATAATTACAGATGAACCTGAAATATTTTTAACGTATTTAGCAAAAATTACAGACCCACAGCAATACGATACGTTACTTGTAGAAACACTAGCAGCAAGATTAGCTGCTGAACTTGCATATGCCATCACACAATCCAACACTCTAGCATCACAGCTGCAAGAAGTTTATCAGAGTAAACTTAGAGAGGCACGATTTGTAGATGCAACAGAAGGCACACCGTACGATGTTGATGCAAGCACGTTTATCAATTCGAGGTACTAATGGCTAAAACTACTTTCGGTTTTACTAATTTTACAGCAGGTGAGTTGTCTCCAAGATTAGATGGTAGAACTGATTTGGCAAAATATTTTAATGGTTGTAAAACTCTTGAAAATATGACGATACACCCGCACGGTGGAGCATCACGCAGACCAGGATCAAAATTTATATCTGAGGTAAAAACAAGCGGTGACACAACAAGATTGATACCTTTTGAATTTTCGACAACACAAACTTATATGATGGAGTTTGGTGACGAGTATATAAGATTTCATAAAGATAATGGTATTATTACAGAAACTGGCAAGACAATATCAGGAATTACAAAAGCTAACCCAGGAGTAGTTACTGCAACCTCACACGGTTATTCTAATGGTGATTATGTAATTTTGTCTGGCATAGTTGGCATGACAGAACTTAATGGCAGACAATTTAAAGTTGCAGGAGTTGCAACAAATACATTTCAGCTGCAAGACATGGATGGTAATAATTTTGATACATCATCACTGACAACCTATGCCTCTGCTGGCACTGCATTTAAAATATATCAAATTGCATCCCCTTACGACAAAGATGATTTGTTCCAAATCAAATATGCACAATCTGCTGACGTTATGTATATTGTGCATCCAAGTTATGACATTCGTAAACTTACACGCACAGGCCACACTTCTTGGTCATTATCAACAGTATCTATAAGCGGCAGCCCTAGCCCTGGTCTAAGCGGAGCAGATGACAGACCTAGCTCAGTTGCTTTCTTTGAACAGCGTCTAGTTTTTGCAGGCACAAACAACAATCCGCAATCTTTGTTTTTTAGTGTTGCTGGTAGTTATGAAAACTTTGCAACTGGTACAAATGCGACAGACGCAATGATATACACAATTGCATCTAACCAGGTAAATGCAATACGTTATTTATCATCTACAACAGAATTGTTAATAGGCACAGTCGGAGGTGAGTTTGTTGCAACATCAGGATCTAACAGTGAACCTATTACGCCAACAAATATTCAGATTACAAGGCAAACAAACTATGGATCTGCAAACGTGGACGCTATACAGATTGCAAACGTCACAATGTTTTTACAACGTGCAAAAAGAAAAGTTAGAGAATTAGTTTATAATTATGAGGTTGATGGATACATAGCACCTGACATGACTATCCTGGCTGAACATATTACTGAAGGCGGCTTGACATCTTTTGCATATCAACAAGAACCAGACAGTATTTTATGGGCAACAAGGAATGATGGTACTTTACTTGGCTTAACGTATCAAAGAAACGAAAAAGTTATCGGATGGCACAGACATATTTTAGGCGGATACAGTGATACAGGAAAAACCATAAGTAGAAAATTTTTAAGTTTTACAGCTAATGCATCAAACGTAAGTGTAGCAAACGACACTATTACAATAAACTCACACGGCAAAAGCACTGGAGATCCTGTTTATTATTTTACGTCATCAAATGCTATAGGCGGTCTTACGACTGATCTTTTATATTTTGTAATTTCTGTTGACAGCAATACAATCAAACTGGCAACAACTTCTGCAAACGCTACTGCTGGTACAGCTGTAGATATAACGTCAGCACCAGGTACAGATACTACACAATATGTTTTTGATGGTGTAAATATTGCAACTGACGTTGTTTATTCTGCCAACCATGGATTATCAACTGGAGATTTTTTTTATTATAGAAGCGGTGGCAGTGGTCTATCAGGATTGACAAACAATGCGAAATATTACGTTCTTAAAATAGACAGCAATCAATTTAAGATTGCAACAGACAGTGATGTAAAAACTTTTGTCAACTTACAATATGATGTCAGTGTAACAGGTACAATAACTGACAAAATACTGAAAGATGCAAAAGTAGAATCTATTGCAGTAATACCGTCAGATAGTGATGAGTACGAGCTATACATGATCACAAACAGATACATTAACGGGGCAACGAGAAGGTATGTAGAATATCTGCATGATTTTGATTTTGGTGTTTCACAAGATGATGCGTTTTTTATTGATAGTGGTTTAACATATAACAGCGTGCCAACCACAACAATATCAGGACTAGATCATTTAGAGGGTGAGACTGTATCTATACTTGCTGACGGTGCATCACATCCAAACAAAACTGTATCAGGCGGATCTATAACACTTGATAGATCTGCACAAAAAGTACACGTTGGATTGAACTATGATTCAATTTTACAAACGCTAAGATTAGAGGCTGGATCAGCTGCAGGTGTAGCACAGTCAAAAATAAAAAGAATAAACGAAATAACAGTAAGACTTCACAGAACATTAGGTGTTGAAATAGGAGGTGATTTAGAAAACATGGAAAATATACCATTTAGATCTAGTGCAGCTCTTATGAACAATCCTATAAACTTATTTAGTGGTGATAAAAAAATAGAACTGAGAGATGATTACAATACAGATGGACATGTGTTTGTTAGACAAACACAGCCACTGCCATTGACAGTTTTAGCAATTTATCCTGAAGTCACTGTATATGATTAAAATTGTACCGTTCGAATTTGAACATGCTAAATATATTGCGTACAACGAAATGAACGCAGATATTGTAAATGTAAAAGAAAGATACCTTAAAAATCTTGAACAGCTTGTAAAACCTAAAACAAGTTGGACAGGTATAATAGACGATAAAATTATTGCGGCAGGAGGCATGGTTGAATTATGGGATCATGTGTATGAGGGTTGGGTTATGGCTACAGCTGATATACAAAAACATCCTGTGGCAACAGCAAGAATTATAAAAAAAATTTTTGCAAGGGTTATGGTTGAACATGAGGTGCATAGATTACAAACAACTGTAAAAGCAGATTACGAAATAGGACATAAATTTGCTAAATGGTTAGGACTTGAAAAAGAGGGTTTGATGAGAAAATATTTAGACGATAACGATTATTATTTATATTCGAGGATTTTTTAATGGCAACAGCAATATTAGGTGCGGGAGCATCAGTACTGGGAGGCAGAGCTGCCGAGCAAGAAGGACAGTTTAATAGACAGATAGAAGAACGTAATGCAGAAAAATTACGCATGGACGCACAAACTGCAATTAAACTAGGCAACAGAGACGTAAAAATATTTGAAAGAAAATTTGCAAACTTGCAGGCACAAACAGAAATGGCATTTTTAAAATCTGGTGTAAAATTAGAAGGCACAGCACTTGAAGTTTTAGAAAACAACTATGCACTTGCTGAACTAGAAAAAGAAACAATCAGATACAATGCACAAGTAGAGTCTGCCGATAAAGTAGAACTCAGTGTCATAGCTCAAATGGAAGGTGAGGCCGCATACGCAAGAGGCAAAAACCAAAAGAAAGCATCTTACCTACGAGCTGGGGAAACATTGTTAGGTGGAGGCGGGCAGGCATCTAGTCAAAAATCAAGCGGTAATAAATATTGGTGGATATAAATTATGGTAAAAATTCCTACATACGAAACAAGCACAGATGCTAGATCCCCACAAAGCAGAGTAAGACCACAGCTGCAATCAGGTGCATCATCTGTATATCAAGAAGCTGCAAGACTTGCTGAGACAGCTGGTAATGTTGCTGCAACTTTAACTGAGAAACACACAAAAATCAGACAGGATCAAGAATTTTTTGATGCTTTTGAAAAATTACAAAAAGGTGATCCTGAAAACAATCAGCCAGGTGTAAATGAATTATTTACAACAGCATCATCAAGCAGTGATTTTGAAAACGCACTTGTTGATTTTGACACAGCATCTAAGGCGTGGATGAATCAAATTGCTGATGGATTAGAAGATAAAATTGTTAAAGAAAGATTTTTACTAAAAGGCAGTGAAAGTTTGCTGAGTAATTATTTACAAGCTGAAAGAACAATTTATGGCAACGCAAGAGAGTCATACAATATAACAATTAAAGAGCAAGTTAACAATTCTATATCTAATTACATTTCGGCCACGAACGCAAAAAATACATTAGGTGCAGCACAAGCGTTTGACGAGTTGTTTGGAAAAAAAGATGCAGACGGTAATATTGTTGTCATGTCTTACGGTGAAAGACTCAAGGACAGAGGCATGTTACCAGACGGTGTTACTGCAAAACAATTTGATGACAACACAGAGGCAGCACTTGAAACAGTCTATGCTGCAGACCTTATAGAAAATAATCCTGCAGAATTTATAAGATTAGACGCACAAGGATTTTTTGATAAATTAGATGCATCAAAATTGCCGGCGTTACGAGAAAAAGCAAAAAATAATTTAACAAGCCAAACAATAAATAGTTTACTTACATACTTACCAATTGACGGTAATCGTAGTTTTGAAGAGTCAGCAAATCTGTTTGCAGAAGCAACCGCAGGTACTTTTGGCGGCCAAGAAAGTTTTGTAAATTTGTATAATACTCTTGATCAAGAAGGTAAAAACATATTTCAAGACGCAATAAACTCAAGACACAACCAGCAAAAATCTGAAATTTCAGCAAAAAGAAATAATGATTTATTTCGAGAGCAAGAAGCTAACAAAGAAATATTTGACAAATCATTAGAAACTTTAACAACAACATTAAGTATTAGTGAAATTAATAGTCAAGATTGGCAAGGTGAAGAAGGTTTTCGTATGCAACAACAACTATCTGAATTAGTTGTAAAACGAGAAGCAGGAGAGTTGCCAACAGATCAAGGTATGCAACAGTACAATCAAATTTTTCCAAAAATTGTAAACAAAGAAATAACATCTTTAACACAACAATTTACTTTGCCAGGAGAAACAGTTGCAAAAAGTATAATAGAACGAACTGGAGGTATGGATGGTATTGGATACAATCAATTTAACACTTTTAACAATTTAATAAAAAACAGAACCAATGACGATTTTGTAAGGCAAGAAGCAGAATTTCAAAAATTCTTACAGGCTTATGAGCCACAAGTTATGGGC
>ERZ869936.1100-NODE-1100-length-20929-cov-32.261186_pt1 | contig 20929 bp, 17 predicted proteins | sample MGYA00520876_ERZ869936 | MGnify/ENA primary metagenome ERZ869936 (study PRJEB32218, sample SAMN09650985) | biofilter metagenome | isolation source: enrty point of leading RO module | place: Saudi Arabia: Thuwal, RO plant located on Red Sea | collected 2016-02-17...
CACGCTTCAGAATCCGAATCGGGCGCCCCTTCACAGCGACGGGGCGCCCCTTCACTCCGAAGGTGCGGCCGTGCGATCCGGTAACTTGAGAGGCGCCGATCGGATTCGAACCGATGATGGCGGATTTGCAATCCGCTGGCTTAGCCACTTGCCTACGGCGCCTGGGGTTCCGCGATGAGGCCTGCGGCCCAGTTGGGGTGTCAAGTTAGAGAAAGATTGTCGATTCGTCAAGGTCCGCTGCCGCGTGGGCTGCCGGTTGGCCAAACGCGCGCGGCTGAAGCGAAATTGTTCGCCAGGTCAACTTTAGCGGATGCGCATCTCGTGGCCTGGCGCGCCCAATTCGCACACCGTGGCAGCTATCAATGGTTGAAGATTCGTTCCGGCAGATTTCGATTCTATTGATGGCTGCGTTGTTAATGAGCCCTTCGCGGCGGCGGTGATGGCTAGAATGCCGGCCTCCCGCTGGTCGGCCTGGTTCATTGGCTGCGCAGGGCTCAATAAGGGTGAGTCTGCCTCATCCCGCTGTCGGCTGTCGAGCGAGCCGCTGCGGGAACCATCCGCTCGCGAAGGGACGTCGCCTTGATCCATTATCTCAAGCAACTTCTCGCCCGCCCGGGGCGTCAGGAACTCATCAATCTGGTGCGCCAGGTGTCGGATCGCAGCTTTCCGATCGTGCAGCAGCAGGCCGTCAGCCGCATCGGCACCATGTCGCTGGCCGAAGCGCGAGGCTACGTGCGGGCCCGGGCTCGCGGAGTCGTCCGTCGCCAGTTGGAAGTCTGCCTCACGCGGCGCTACGCGATCGATGCGGCGCTGCAAGAGCGGATCGGCCTGCACGCCTGCGAGCGCGTCGTCCACCTGGTCATCGGCGAGATGCTCGCCGCGACGCCGGCGGTGCGACGTCGCGCGGCCTAGCATCGGCGAGTCTGCCAGCCGCCGTATCTCTCCGTCACGTCCTGAACTCGTGATTCGCGTGAGCCTGGCTTGCGCAGTCCGACGGCAATTGTGAGCCTGCGCAGGCAGTGATAAAATGCCGCTTTCGCGTCGCGGAGCTGTCCTGCAGCGGTCGTGCGACGCGTCTCTCGAGACGGTCCTTCTCCACGCCCGGCGTTTATCGCTCACTTTGCTGCGGCCGCGCCTCATGAGCAGCCCCAAGAATCTCGTCGTCGCCCAAAGCGGTGGACCGAGCGCGGTCATCAACAGCAGCCTCTGCGGTATCGTCGAGGCGGCTCGCGATTTCGATACCGTGGGCACGGTTTACGCGGCCCATCATGGCATCGAGGGGGTGCTGAAAGAGGAGCTGATCGACCTGAGCGGACAAGCCGCCGAGGAGATCGCGCTGCTGCGGCGCACACCGGCGGCGGGTTCGATTGGCACTTGCCGCTATAAGATTCGCGAACATCAGCAAGAGGACTTCGCCCGGCTGATCGACGTCTTCGCCGCGCACGAGGTCGGCTACTTCCTCTACATCGGCGGTAACGATTCGATGGACACCGCCAACAAAGTGGCCCTGCTGGCCGCTGAGCGGGGTCTCGACCTGGTGGGCGTCGGCGTGCCGAAGACGATCGACAACGACGTCGGCGACAGCGAGTTCAAACTCATCGACCACACGCCCGGCTACGGCTCGACGGCGAAGTACTGGATGCACATGGTCCAGAACGCCAACGAAGAAAACGCCGGCAGCTGCCCGGCCGATCCGGTGTTGGTGTTGCAGGCGATGGGTCGCCGCATCGGTTTCATCCCCGCGGCGGCGCGGCTGGCCGATCCGGAGCGCCAACTGCCGCTGCAGATCTACCTGGCCGAAAGCCCCTGCTCGCTGGCCCAGCTGGCCGACAACGTCAACGACCAACTGCGCCGCGACGGACGCTGCATCGTCGTGATCAGCGAGGGTTTTGACGTCGGCGACCTCGGCGAGTTGAAGGACGCCTTCGGGCACACCTCGTTCAGTTCCAGTGAAACGACCGTCGCGCAGGTCGTGGTGAACTACCTCAATCGTGCCGGACTGCCGGTCAAGGGCGCCGCCCGCGGAAACGTGCCGGGCACCGATCAGCGACACGCGATGGCCTTGGCGTCCCCCGTCGACTTGGATGAGGCCTACCAGGTCGGCCGTCATGCCCTGGCGTTGGCCGCGCGTGGCGAAAGCGGCTTCATGGCCACGATCCTCCGTGAGTCGGGCGACAAGTACCAGGTCCGTTACGATCAGGTTCCGCTGGCCGAAGTCGCCTTGAGCGAGCGCCGTTTCCCGGCTGATTGGATCGCCTCGAGTGGCTATGACGTGACCGACGAGTTCCTGCGTTACGCCACGCCGCTGGTCGGCACCGAGATGGTCGATCTGCCGATGGAAGAAGGGCGTCAGCGCTTGGCCCGCTTGCGGCACGACATGGCTCCCCAGCGTTTGCCCGCTTACATTCCCCAGGCCGATCGCGAGGCGGCCGCCAGCAAAGTGCCGTAGGATCGCCGCCGCGATGTACGAGATCACGCCTCAACATGATTTCCTGGTCGGCATCGATTCCGACGGCTGCGCCTTCGACACCATGGAATTGAAGCACAAGGAGTGTTTCATTCCTCACATCATTCGCTTCTACAAGCTGCAAGCGATCAGCAAGTATGCCCGCGAGGCGGCCGAGTACGTCAATCTCTACTCGAAGAGTCGGGGGATCAATCGTTTTCCCGCCCTGATCGAAACGCTCGAGTGGTTGCAGCGTCGTCCCGAGGTGGCCGCCCGGGGCGTGCGGATCGAAGTTCCCGAGTCGCTACGCACCTGGGTGGCGGAGGAAACGCAGCTAGGTAACCCAGCCCTTGAACGGGCCTTGGCGGCAGCGGACGACGCAGACTTGAAACAGGCGCTCGCCTGGTCGGTGGCCGTCAACGACACGATTGCCGAGACGGTGCAAGGAGTGCCCCCTTTTCCCGGCGTGCGAGAGACCCTGGAACACCTGCAAGGCAAGGCCGACGTGCTCGTCGTCTCGGCCACGCCCAACGCCGCCCTGACGGCCGAGTGGAACGAGCATGGCATCGCCCGCTACGTTACGGAGATCTGCGGACAGGAGAGCGGGACCAAGAAGGAAACGCTGGCCAACGCGAGCAAGTACCCTGCCGATCACGTCTTGATGGTCGGCGACGCCCCCGGCGACTACAAGGCGGCCCAGGTCAACAACTGCCTGTTCTTCCCGATCAACCCCGATGCGGAGGAAGCCAGTTGGCAGCAACTCCGCGACGAAGGCATGGAGCGATTTTTTGCCGGCAGCTTCGCGGGCGATTACCAGACTCGGTTGCTCGAAGAATTCGATCGCTGCTTGCCCGACCGCCCCCCTTGGCCAACCACCGAGTGATCCCCCGCGAACCCCACTGCCCGCGCGAGAGCGCGTACCAGGATTAGCAATATGGCGCACGAATGCGATTTCGGTTTGATCGGCCTGGCGGTGATGGGCGAGAACCTGGCCCTCAACGTGGAAAGTCGCGGCTATTCGATCGCCGTCTACAATCGCACCACCGAGAAGGTCGATGAGCTGCTGGCCGGTCGCGCGGCGGGCAAGAACTTCGTCGGCTGCCATTCGCTCGAAGAGCTGGTCGCGGCCCTGGCGAAACCTCGTAAGGTGATGATGCTCGTTAAGGCGGGCCCGGCCGTCGATGCGATCATCGAACAACTCATCCCGCTCTTGGATCGCGGCGATGTGATCATCGACGGTGGCAACACGCACTTTGCCGACACCGAACGACGCACGCAAGCGGTCGAGCAGCAGGGCCTGCTCTTCGTCGGCAGCGGCGTTTCCGGAGGTGAGGAAGGAGCCTTGCTGGGTCCCAGCCTCATGCCGGGCGGAAGTCGCGAGGCCTGGCCCCTGATCCAGCCGATCTTTCAGGCGATCGCCGCGAAGGTGGGACCGAACGACGACATCCCCTGTTGCGAGTGGGTCGGTCCGCGCGGGGCGGGCCACTACGTGAAGATGGTCCACAACGGGATCGAGTATGGCGATATGCAGATGATCTGCGATGCCTACTGGATGCTCAAACACGCACTCGGCCTCACCAACGCCGAACTCTACGACGTGTTTGCCGAATGGAATCGCGGCGAGCTGGAAAGCTATCTGATCGAGATCACCCGCGACATCTTCAGCGTGGCTGATACCGAGTCGGACGGCGACCTGGTCGATCAGATCCTCGACACCGCGGGGGCCAAGGGAACCGGCAAGTGGATGAGTCAGCTGGCCCTCGACCTGGGCGTGCCAAGCACGCTGGTCACGGCGGCCGTTTACGCCCGCAGCCTGTCCGCTCGTAAGGAAGAGCGGGTGCGTGCCAGCGAAGTCTTGCCCGGTCCGCCGGAGATCGCCCGCGACTTCACCGCGGACGAGCGGCGACAGTTCATCGACGATGTTCGTGAAGCCCTCTACGCCTCGAAGATTTGCAGCTACGCGCAGGGCTTCGTGCAGCTGCGATCCGCCTCGGCGGAACACGATTGGGGCCTCGACTTCGGCCAGTGTGCGATGTTGTGGCGCGGCGGGTGCATCATTCGCGCCGTGTTTCTCGACCGCATCCGCGAGGCCTTCGACGCCGAGCCGCAGTTGGAAAACCTGCTGCTGGCGCCGTTCTTTCGCGATGCCGTCGACCGGGCCCAGGACGGCTGGCGACGTGTCGTCGCCGCGGCCACGGACCGAGGCTTACCCGTACCGGCCTTCAGCGCTGCCTTGGCCTATTACGACAGCTATCGGAGCGCACGGCTGCCGGCGAATTTGCTGCAGGCCCAGCGCGACTACTTCGGTGCCCACACCTACCAGCGGCTCGATCGTGATGGGACATTTCACACCGACTGGATTCGCGTCCGCAAGGAACCGGAAGAACGGTAACGCTCCCCGACGCGAAGCGGCCCCGCAATTCGCACCCAGCACGAAAGCACGCTCATGTCGCTTGCCTATCTCGAAGAACTTTTCGGACTGACGGACCAGGTCGCCGTCGTCATCGGCGCGACGGGCGAGCTGGGCGGCGCGCTCGCCACGGGGCTTGCCCGCGCCGGCGCGAAGGTCGTCGTGGCGGGGCGCAGTCGCGAACGGGGCGAAGCCCGGGTGGCGGCCATCAAACAGCTCGGCGGCGAGGCCGACTTCGCCGAGGTCGACGTGATGCAGCGTGATTCCCTGGCGGCATTGCTCGCCGAGGTGTTGGAGCGACACGGAAAGGTCGACATTCTGATCAACTGTGCCGGGGTGAATGCCGCCGATCCCTATTTTGACATCGACCCGGACGATTTCGACCGCGTGCTGGCCGCGAACCTGCGGGCAACGCACCTCGGCTGCCAGATCTTCGGGCGACACATGGCCGACGCCGGCGGGGGAGCGATCCTCAACATCGGCAGTGTCTCGTCGCATCTGCCGCTCTCGCGGGTGTTTGCCTACTCTGCCTCCAAAGCGGCCGTCGTCAGCCTGACGAAGAACGTGGCCCGCGAGTTTGCCCCGCTGGGCATCCGCGTGAACGCACTTTGCCCCGGCTTCTTTCCGGCGGAGCAGAATCGCAAGATCCTGGACGAGAAGCGAATCAGCGATGTGATGCGCAAGACGCCCATGGCCCGCTTCGGCGAGCCGGAAGAACTGATCGGAGCGACGCTGCTGTTGGTTTCGCGCAAGGCGGGTAGCTTTATCACGGGCGCGGAAGTTTATGTGGACGGTGGATTCACGGCGACCAGCATCTGAGGCCGCACTCGTCCACGCCTTCACCCAACACCTTTTCAGGCGTCGCGGCCCTGAGACACCAAAGGCCACATCTCATGTCGCATACGATCGTCATCCTGGGGGCCTCGGGCGACCTGACGAGCCGCAAGCTGATCCCGGCTCTCTACAGTCTCTACCGCAAGGGCCGGCTGCCGGAGAAGACCCAGGTGCTCGGCTTCTCGCGCACGGCCTACTCGCACGAGGCGTGGCGCGACAAGCTGACCGCATCCACCCAGGAGTTCGTCGGCGACGAGTTCGAGTCCGACTCGTGGCAGGCCTTCGCGCAGCACATCTTCTACCAGCCGGGCGATATCGAGAACGCCGAGGACTTCGACAAGCTGGTCGTCACGCTTGCGAAGATTGAAGACAGCCCGGCCTGCACGCGCGTCTATTATCTGTCGACGGCACCCCGCTTCTACGAGCCGGCGGTGACGCGGCTGGCGGCCGCCGGCCTGGCCAGCGAAGCGGAAGGACCGCGTCGCGTCGTCATCGAGAAGCCATTCGGCACCGATGGCGCGACGGCCCACCGGCTCAACGAAGCGGTCCATCGCGCCTTCGACGAGCACCAGGTCTATCGCATCGACCACTATCTTGGCAAGGAGACCGTACAAAACCTGATGGTGTTGCGGTTTGCCAACGCGATCTTCGAACCGGTGTGGAATCGCAACTACATCGACCACGTGCAGATCACCGTGGCCGAAGAGGTGCTTGTCGGTCGTCGCGGCGGCTACTACGACTCGGCCGGTGTGCTCCGCGACATGTTCCAGAATCACCTGTTGCAGCTCCTGATGATCACGGCCATGGAAGCGCCGGTCCGCTACGAGGCCGACCTGGTTCGCGACGAAAAAGTGAAGGTCTTGCGGGCCATCCGTGCTTTGAGCGAGGACGAGTTGTGCCAGAGCAGCGTCCGCGGACAGTATCGCGGCTATCTCGACGAACCGGGTGTGGCGGCCGACAGTCGCACCCCCACCTTTGCCGCCACGCGTCTTTGGATCGACAACTGGCGTTGGCAGGGCGTGCCCTTCTATCTCCGCTCGGGCAAGGGCATGTCGTGCCGCACCACGCAGATCGTGATCCAGTTTGTCGCTCCGCCCCATTCCCTCTTCGGCAACAAGAACAAGCACGCGCAGTTTGTCGACGCCAACCGCCTCGTGATTCAGATTCAGCCCGCCGAGGGAATCCAACTCCACTTCGAGAGCAAGGTGCCCGACGGGGGCATGCGACTGCGGATGAGCGAACTCGACTTCCGTTTTGCCCAAGACGCCAGCGGGCGGTTGCCCGACGCCTATCAGCCCCTGCTGTGCGACGCCCTGGCGGGCGAAGCGAGCCTGTTTGCCCGCAGTGACGAGGTCGAACTCGCCTGGGACGTCATCGATCCGTTCCTGGCCAGCTGGGCCGCGGAGGACTCGCCGAACATCGAGACCTACGAGCCGGGCGGCTGGGGCCCCGAGTGTTCGACGCGTTGGATGCGGGACCAGGGTCGTCAGTGGTTCGACACCTGCCCGGTGCTGAAGTAACGTCTCCTTGCCGCGATGGCGCGGGGCTGCCCCGCCGACACGGACGGCTGGCTGCAATCGTCGTCCGCTCCGCGATTTCGTAGAATGGCAGCCATGAGTCTAGCGCCCCCAGGAACGAAGAGTCTGAGTATCGGTGCGGTCCCGGTCGGTCTGCCGTTCGTGCAGGCCGCCTTGAGCGGCTACAGCGACTGGCCGATGCGGGTCATCGCGCGGCGGCTCGGCGCCCCCTACACCCTCTGCGAGGTGATGCTCGACAAATTCGTCGTCGACGTCACGCGTGGCAGCAAAGCCCGCCGCTACCTGAAGGTGACCGACGAGGAACATCCGGTGGGGGGCCAGTTGATGGGCGCCGAGCCGGAGCGATTTGGGCCGGCGGCCAAGATTCTCGTCGATGCCGGTTTCGACGTCATCGACATCAACTTTGGCTGTCCCGTGAAAAAGGTACTGGGCCGCTGTCGTGGCGGATTTCACCTCAGCCAGCCGGACGTCGCGTTGGAGATCGTCGCGGCGGTTCGCAGTGCGGTTCCGGAACCGATTCCGGTGACCGTCAAGATGCGGCGAGGAATCGACGACAGCCAGGAGAGTCGCGCCAAGTTCTTCCAGATTCTCGACGGCGCCTTCGAGCGCGGCGTGGCGGCGGTGACCGTACACGGCCGCACCGTTATGCAGCGCTACGTCGGCCCCAGCCGCTGGGACTTTCTCCGCGAGGTGAAACAGCACCTGGGCGAACGCACGATTCTCGGCAGCGGCGATCTGTTCAGTCCGCAAAATTGTCTCGACATGCTCGACGAGACCGGGGTCGACGGATGTACGGTCGCCCGCGGTGCCATCGGCAATCCCTGGATCTTCTCGCAATGCGCGGCCCTGGCGCGGGGTGAACCGCTGCCCGATCCGCCCAGTCTGTTCGAACAGCGGGAGGTCATCCACGAACACTATGCCCTGGCCGACGAGACCTACGGTGCGAAACGTTGCTGCCCGATGATGCGTAAGTTCGGCATCAAGTACTCGCGGCTCCATCCGCAGGCCGTCGAGGTTCGTGACGCCTTCGTCAAGGTGCGACAGCCGGGTCAGTGGCAGGAAGTGCTCGACCGCTGGTACGGCGAGGACCTGCCGGGGGTCCATCCTCCGGCCGAACCGGAGATCGCCGGGACGCCGGGCGGAGTGGCCTGCGAATCGTCGAACTCTTAACCGACGGCCTCGTAGCCGCCGAGTGATAGGACGCCGCGTGGGGGATCAGTCGCTGAGCGCCGCATCAATTTCCCCCCGCACTTCGTCGTCATCTTCGAGCTCGCGGCGCGCGAGGAGGGCCTCGCGGGCTGGCGGCTCGTCATACCTGCCGAGGGCCCAGGCCGCCGCGCCGCGCACCAACGGTTCTTTGTCGTTGAGCCCCTTGATCAGCGCCGATAGTGCCGTGGGATGGGGTCGATTGCCGAGCAGCACGGCCGCGTTTCGCAAGATGCCGCGCCGCCGCGGACGCCACAGCGGAGTCTGCCGAAAGCGATGACGGAAGTCGGCCTCGTCCAGATCGAACAGGGCGACAAGATCGACCGGATCGCGATCCGCCGCGGGTCGGAATGCCGGCTCCGCAGTCGTGGCCGCATGGTTGTTCCAGGGGCAGACGCCCTGGCAAATGTCGCAGCCGAACAGCCAATCGCCGAGACCCTCGCGCAGGGCGAGCGGAATCGCCGTCTTCAATTCGATCGTCAGGTAGCTGATACAGCGGCGGGCATCGAGAACATAGGGCTCGACAAAGGCGCCCGTGGGACAGGCCTCCAGGCACGCCGTGCAGGTGCCGCAATATTCCTCTTCTTCGGGGTCGTCGTATTCGAGTTCCAGATCGGTCAAGAGCGCGGCGAGAAAGAACCAGCTCCCTTCCGAACGGTTGATGAGCATCGTGTTCTTGCCGACCCAGCCGAGACCCGCCAGCTGGGCGAACTCGCGTTCCAGGAGCGGTGCCGTATCGACAACGCCGCGGACCCGTGCCTGCGGCTCGCTGGCGCGAAGCGAGCTGGCCAGCTCCGCAAGTCGAGCGTGAATCAGGTCGTGATAATCTTCACCCCAGGCGTAACGCGAGACCCGCCCCTGGCCGACGTCCACGTCCCGGGGGGGTGAATTCGCGTAGTTCATGCCGAGCATGACAACGCTGCGTACCCCATCGAGCACGCGATCGAGATCGGCGTAAGCGTCCTGGCGGGCCGCAAGGTACTGCATTTGTCCGGCGTAGCCGGTGGCCAGCCAGTCGGCCAATCGATGAACGCCCGTGGGCGTCACGGCCGGAGAGACCCCCACCAGCTCGAAACCGGCGTGGTGGGCCTGTTGCTTCAGGTCGGCCGTCCGTGAGACGCAGCTCATCGCGCCCGCCGAGTGCCCTCGTTGACCAGCTCGTAGCGCCGGATCTTGCGATCGAGCGTCGAGCGTTCGATGCCCAAAATGCTGGCCGCCCGGCTCTTGTTCCAACCGGTCGCCCGCAGCGTCGCCAACACGTGAATCTGTTCCATCTCGGCCAGCGACATCGGCTCGTACTGGTCGACTGGCAGGGCCGGATCGACCGTGTCGCCGGCCGTCGACAGATTCGAAAGGGTCAGATCGTCGATGTCCAACTCATCATCACGGGCGAGCACGACCGCCCGCTCGATGACATTCTTCATCTCCCGCACGTTGCCCGGCCAGCGATAACGCCGCATCGCCTCCAGCGCGTCGGGAGTAAAGCCGCGGATGCGTCGCCCCGTTTCCTCGTTGTACTTCTGCAGGAAGAAGGCGGCCAGCTCATGGATGTCCTCGGGCCGCTTGCGCAACGCCGGCACGAAGATCTCGACCACGTGCAAACGGAAATAGAGATCGCGGCGAAAGTTGCCTTCGGCGACCTCTTTTTCCAGGTCGCGATTCGTGGCCGCGATGACGCGCACGTCGACGCTGATCGGCTGACTGCCACCGACACGTTCGAAGGCATGGCCCTCGAGAACCCGCAGAAACTTGGCCTGGATTCCCGGGCTCATCTCGCCAATCTCGTCGAGCATCAGCGTGCCTTCGTGGGCGGCCTCGAACTTGCCGATCTTGCGCTCGGTGGCCCCGGTAAAGGCCCCCTTCTCGTGGCCGAAGAGTTCGCTCTCCAGCAGCGTCTCGGAAAGTGCGGCGCAATTCAGGCAGACAAACGGTTGCTTCGCCCGCGGACTGGCGTAGTGGACGGCCCGCGCGACGAGCTCCTTGCCGACGCCGCTCTCGCCGCGAATCAACACCGTGGCGCGACTCGGCGCGGCCCGCACAATCTCCTGGCTAACGCGCTGCATGGCAAGGCTCGAGCCGACAATCTCGCTCTCCACGCCCAGCCGCTCGCGAAGTTGGACGTTTTCCACCTGGACGTGGCTGAGATTCTCGGCCAGCTCTTCGCGACGGTTGAGGTTGTCGATGGCCACGCCGATCGTTTCCGCCACGGCAAGGGTAAACTCCAAATCATCCGGGTCGGGCGCGACGTCGACCTGCGTGGAGTAGAGGTGGACCAGGCCCAATAGGCGTCCGCCCCGGCGAATCGGCGCACAGATCACGCTCGTGGCGTGAATTTCACCTTGGCTGTCGCGTCCCCCCAGCACGCTGTCGTCGATGACGTTGCGGGCCAACACCGCCTCGCCTTCGCGAAGGACGGTCGTGCCGAGGAAGCTGGAAAGCCGGTGATACCGGTCCTCGATGTCGGTTCGCGAGGCGACGATCTCCAGGTCGGAGCCCTCGGGGTCGCCGTGCAGCGTCTTCGGCAGCAGCAGCAGGGCCCCGCTGTCGACGCGGACCTCGTTGAACAGCCCCGCCAGGGCGATCTCTGCCAGGCGAGGCAGATCGGGAGCCTGCGCTAGATCGAACGCGAGTCGACAAAGGGCCGCCGCGGCTCGCCCGACCTTGGGTGCCGCCTCTTCCTCGTCAACCTCCTGCGGGCTGAGGAACTTGGTCTGCATCGCCCGGTGGGTGATATGGGTCGGCTCGTCGTCGAGAACACTCATGCCCTCGGAATCGGCGGACGCACCGTCGCCGTCACGGAGTCGGGCAGACTCGGGAAAGGCCTTGGAGACGTCGCGCACAAACTTTAGCTGGGCCCCACCGATACGGATGATGTCGTCCTGATCGAGCAGGACATCGCCCGTGATCCGTTCGTTGTGGACGTAGGTTCCGTTGCGGCTGTCGAGATCGCGAACCGTCCAGCCCTCGGAGCCCTGGAACACCTCGGCGTGCTCGCGGCTGCAGCGTTCGCTCTTGATCACGATGTGATTCGTGGGCGAACGGCCGATCGTAAACGACTGACCCGGCGTGAGGCGGATCACGTCGGTCCAGTTCGAGCCTTCACGAATGACGAGGTAAGCGAGCATAGATTGATCGCGAGATGGGCTAACCGGCGGAGATCGCGCGAGCGACCGTCCCGCCCTGGGGCTGTTGTTAGGCGATCTGCCGAAGCGGCTTCCACCTGACGCGGCCGAACGGCCACAACCGCCCCTGTCCTTCAATCTAGTCGGCCCGCGGACCCTTCCGCAAGGTATACGACTGCCGCTTCGTGGGGCCTACGCAGCGCCGGTGGGCGTCCGCCGGGGCGGCCGAAATGCTGTCACCGAAAACGCTTACGGAACCCCGAGAATCGCGATTTTGTTGCGTATTTTGCCGACCCCAACTAGACTGAACCTATTGAATAGCGCGGTCTGCGGATCCGGTATGGACTCGCGATTCGGGGTGCTAGATACGGCTCACGGCGAGCTGTCAGGTCCCCGTCCGTGGCGACCGAGAGAGCGGGCCCAGGGCACACGACCGATACCGCCTCGAGGCATTCCGCGAGCAGGAGATCTGGCAATGTTGCATTCCAAACGACTTCGTTACAGCTGCGGTTCCGTGCTGGTCTTGGCCCTGCTGGCCGCAGCCTGCCCCCTCACGGTCTATGCGCTCGGAGTTCCTTTCGGCTTCGGCGGTCAGGCCGTCGGCGGAATCAAGATCGACGCCAACGGCGTCCTCTCCGAAATGAAACGGGGCGACTTCGAAGCCGCCCGCCGCGTGCTGATGGGGAAAATCGGGGAAACGCCCGAGACTTTGCAGGGGACCAGCGAACTGCGCAAGGTCTCGCTCCGCAAGCTGCTCGAGTCGATCGAGAACAGCGGCGAGGTGGACCTCCAGCGGCTGCCGCACCATGTTCGCTATCTGGCCGGTCTGCAGCGGGTCAAGTACGTCTTCGTCTACCCCGAAGAGAACGACATTGTCCTGGTGGGACCTGGCGAAGGCTGGACGGTCAACGAAGACGGGTCGGTCGTGGGCCAGAAGAATCAGCAGCCGGTCATGCACCTGGAAGATCTGATCGTGGCGCTCCGCTTCGCCCACGACCCCGAGCAGAGTGTCATCAGCTGCTCGATCGATCCCACGAACGAGGGCATGCGCAAGTTTCAAGAGCTTAACGCCGGTTTCCTGGCGAATCCGCCGAAGAGCCACCGGCGGGCGATGAAGCAAATCGAACAAGCGATGGGATACCAAACGGTGACCGTGAGCGGAATCCCCGCCGATTCCCGCATCGCCCGAGTGCTGGTCGCCGCCGACTACCGCATGAAGCGCCTGGCCATGGGTTTCGACAGGCCGCCGATCAAGAGGCTGCCGAGCTTCCTCAACCTGCTGAAGAGTCCTGAAATCCAGAACATGATGCCGCGGTGGTGGCTGGAAGATAACTACGAGGCAATTCACGCCGACGAAGCGGGACTCGCCTTCGAGCTCCGCGGGCAGGGAGTGAAGGCGATGACGGAGGAAGAGGTCATGAACGACGACGGTTCCCGCGTGGGTACCGGCGAGGTCGATCCCGTCGCCAAGAAGTGGGCCGACAACATGACGGCACGCTACGAAGCCTTGGCTCGCAAGTCGCCCGTCTTCGCAGAACTTCGCAACTGCATGGACCTGACCGTGGTGGCGGCTCTGATCGCGTCGGAGGATCTGCCGGATCGCGCTGGACTCGATATCGGACTCCTTCTCGACGCCGACGCCCTGACGCTGCCGGTCTACCAGACCCCGCGACACGTGCCGACGATCACCAGTCAGAAGAAGCTGGGCAACTTTCGCGCAATCACCGCATCGGGCGGCGTGAGCTTCGATCCCTGGAAGATCGCCAAGACTCGGCAAGTCGAGGCGAGCGTCGCTCAACAGCGAGGCTCGGCGACCTCGCCCGCTGACGCCCCGTGGTACTGGAACTAGGCTCCGTCCGAGCGATTTGCGAACCCGATGGTCGCGCTCTGGGCGGTCGCAGTCTCTGCGTTCGCAGTCTCTGCGGGCCGCCACTCTAAGAATGTGTCGTCACGAAGATTGACACACCGCGCCGCCGCCACCTGGCGGACGATCCGCGGAAAGTGCTCATCGACGTAGCCCGCCGCGGCCGCTCCGTGCCAGTCGGGATGCGGCGGCAACGCCGACTTGAGCAGGACGAGTTCGCTCGCGGAGGCTTCCCGGGCGACCCAAGCCGCGATGGAGTCGCCCGTCGATTGCCACGACTGGGGCAGGTCGCAGGTCCGTTGCGGGGCTGCCTGCCCCGTTTCCTCGGGACAGACGGAGGGGCTCGTATCGAGCACAACCAAGTCGGTCTCATCGGACGCCCAGCTCGACATCAAGTCCGCCGGATGTACCGCGACGAGTGGAGCCGAGGTCATGGCCGCCGTGAGCCGCGCCGTGACGCTCATCGCCCGCAATGCCAGTCGATGGGCGGTGACCTCATCGGTTTGCTGTTCTGCACAGAGCTGGCGCAAGCTGTCGACGAGCGGACCGCCGCCGGGAACGACGACATTCTTCGCAGGCGTCTGCCGCGACAGCCAACGCTCGAAACGCTCGACGAGATCGTGGCGGTCCAAGAGGCTACCGCCGAGCTTGATGATGCGTAGTGGCGACCGACTCATACGCGCACCTCCTCGGCAGCCAACCTGGCCACGGCCACCGCCGCCGCACATCGCGAGGCGCTCGGGCCAAGCCGATCGGCGAGCGAGATCACCTGGGCCGGCAGATCCAGATAGCGGATGACGCGGCGGGCCACAAACTCGCCGCTGCCCGAGACGACGATCGTGACGGGTTCGGCGTGCCGATCGATGACGCGAGCTGCCGCCTGGCCAATCAACTCGACCTGCGCGGAGCCGACAACTTCCGCCATCGCGCGAATTTCCGCGGCGTCGAGCAGCGACTCGTCCGCGCAGATCATGCGTGCCAGACGTACCTGGGCCGCGGCGCGGGTGGCGGGTCGCCCGTCGGCCGTATCGGTCGCCGTTGGTCGTTCTTCGAGATCTTCCATAATCAGATAGGCATCGCGCGTCGTGGCAAAGACCTCTTGCGCCACCGGACAAAGATCGCCTCGCCAGGGAAGAGCGTCGACGAGCGCCGCGACGGGACTGCGTTCGATGCCCGTGTAGACGAGTTCGAAACTGGCCAACCGCTCGGGATCGGTGCGACCAACGGTCACCGGCGAAGCAGCGACCACGGGGATGACATCGGTGGTGGTCGAGCCGACGTCCAGCAGCAGGGTAAATCCTTCGGGCGCGAGTTGGCCGGCCAGGCGAGCCAGGGCATGCCAATTGGCCGCCGCCGTCAGCAGGGGCTGCTCTCTCGCCTCGTCGGCGGAAACCAGCTCGCCCGTCGTCTGATAGAAATAGCAACGTCGCGGCGCGGCGGCGTCGACCACCGCGGCGACGATTCGTTCGACACCCTCCGCCTTGGTGGCAAAGCAGTCTGCCAGTTCGCCCGTCATCGTCACGGCCACGTTCTCGTGGGGTCCCGCTGCGGCGAGAAGTTCGTGCAGTGTCGCGGCCAGTTCCGCGGGCCGCTGCCAGAGCGGCAGCGGGCGCGATTCGGCCTGGCCATCGAGGGTGGCCGCCTTGAGGTTGGCGCCGCCGATATCGAGTCCCAGCCAGCTCAACAGATTGCCTCCGTCCAGCGCGTCGAGCGCAGGATGCCACCCTCGGCGGTGAAGTCGATGCGTCGCGGGCGAAAGCGTACGTCGCCCGGCCGCCCCGCAGCGATGTCGAGCATGGCTTGCGCCAAGTTGCCGACAGCGGCATGTCGCAAGCCGACATAGCTGGTCGTCAGCCGGGCGTTGATTTCGATGACCACGTCGCGGGCCGCCTCTTCGCCCAGCACCACGTCCACGCCCAGATAACCCAAGGGATCGGGTAGCGCGGCGACGGCGGCGGTGGCCAGCCGCGTGGCCCGCTCGGCAAGCTCCTCGGGCAGCGGTAGCGAACCACCGAGATAGGTACAACGGTCGTCGTCTGCAATGTGCTGCCTGCAGGGAATGAGTGGAACTCGCTCTTCGGGGCCGCAGAGGACCACGACACTGGCCGGCAAGCCAGACACGTACTCTTCCAGACGCGCCGCCCGCGCCGGAGCCCCGAACGTCGCCGCGTCCTCGATCGAGAAGAGGAGACGGGTGTCTTCCGAGCCGGCCCCGTCGAGCGGCTTGATCACGGCCGGATACGGGAAATCGGGCGGCAAGAGAACGCCTCCGTCGACGCCGACCCCAGGCGGAATGGGCATGCCGTGGGCCGCGAGATGCTCAGCGCACCGCTGTTTGTCCGAAGCGATGGCTGTCGTTCGCTCACCTGGTCCCAAGAGTCGACCGCCACTCTGTCGCACCCATCGCTGCCGGGTCGCCAGGGCGCCGCCAATTTCGGGGGCAATCACCAACGTCCAATCGGCCGCGGCCGCCAACGCGCAGAACCGATCGCGTTCCTCGTCCTCGCTGCTAACGCTGTGGGTGGGGATGCCGTGCAAATTCAGCTTAGCCCGCGCATCGCAAAGCAGGTCGACGTGGGAGAATTCGAGCGCCGCCAAGTCGGTGGTGACGGCCTCGACCATGGCGCGACCCTCGCGCAACAGCGAAGCATTGTCACGCGGCGACTGCCCCAGTGAATAGAGTCCCCCACCTGTCAAAAACTCGTAAACAAAAATCTTCATCGCCGCCGTCCGTTGCGTGGTGTTGTCGGACGCCGGCCGCCGTCAGAAAATGCCGAGTTGATCCTTGGCATCTTCGGTCATGCGATCGGGCGTCCAGGGCGGGTCGAGTACGATCTTCACTTCCACATTGCCGACACCCTCGAGGCTGCCTACCTCCTTCTTGGCCCCCGCGATCAACTGCGGACCGGCCGGACAGGCAGGACTCGTCATCGTCATCTCAATCTTGACCGGCTCGCCGGTCGCGTCGTCAGCAGCCGCGGTGGCCTCGCCGACGCCTCCCGAATCAACGCCTCCGGCGTCGACTAAGTTTTCTTTGTCGGCATCGCCGGGCGCGGTCGTCGCCTCGCCGGCGCCCTCCGACATCGCCTCGGGGCCGATCTTGACTTCGTAGATCAACCCCAGATCGACCACGTTGACGAACAACTCGGGGTCGATCACATTCTTCAACTTTTCGAGTACGGCGTCTTCCGAAATCGACATGGCAACAGCTCCGCTAACTGACTTGAATTCGTTCGTGGCACTCGCTGAACTCGAGGGCAACCCTCATGAACTCAGGCGAACGTACACCTGCTCCCCTTCCACCTTCACCTCGTGCGACCGCGTCGCCTGTGTGGCAGGCATCGTCAGCGCGGCACCAGTACGGATATCGAACTTCGCCCCGTGACGCGGGCAGGCGATTACGCAGCCTTTCAGTTCGCCTTCGCCCAAGGGACCGCCGTCGTGGGTGCAGACATCGTCGAGGCAATAGAACTGGCCGTCGACATGAAACACCACCACCAGTTGATCCTGGCATTCAACGAGCAACTTGCCGGGATCGGGAATCTCACTGACGGCGGCAACGGGCAGGAAATCGGACATGCAGGCTATCTCGCGACGGTGCCGGAATCTTGCGGACACGCCGCCATCACTCGTACTCCCGAATTCTCCGGGCGATCGCCTCACCCAGGGCCACGCGGACGCTCTCAATCGGAATGCGGTCCGACACCTGCTGAAAGAAGCCGGCCACGATCATCCGCACGGCCTCGTTGCGGGTCATGCCGCGGGTGCGACAATAGAAAATCTGTTCGTCGTCGACACGTCCGGTCGTCGCGCCATGCGTGCAGCGAACGTCGTCCGCTTCGATCTCCAGGCCGGGGATGGAATCGGCCCGGGCCTCGCGGTTGAGAATCAGGCTGTCGTTCCGCTGATAGCCGTCCGTCTTCTGTGCGCCGGGATCGACCTTGATCATACCCCGCCAGACGATGCGTGAATCGTCCTGCAAGGCGCCCTTGTACAACAGGTCGCTCGTGCAGTGCGGTGCCTCGTGATGCTGCAGCGTGTGGTAGCTCAGATGCTGTCGACCCTCGCTGAACATGACGCCGTTCACTTGGGCTCGGGCACCGGTACCGACCAGGGCGACGTGCTGATTCACCTTGGCCAAACGGCTTCCCAACACGCCGATCGTCCACTGCAGGTTGGCATCCTGATCGACGAGCGCCTTCTGGTGGGCGAAGTGCCACACGCCCGTCCCCCAGTTCTGCAGATTGACGTAGCGAAGCGTGGCTCGCGGACCCACGAGTAGCTCGATTGCGCCGCAGTGCAGTCCGGCCGCTTCGGGATCCAGGCTGGCCGACTCGGCCAGCAGCGTGGCGCTTGCGCCTTCTTCGAGGACGACGAGCGTGTGCCCGAGCTCGACCCCGCCTGCGGAAAGCAGCGAGAGCTGATGCAGCGGCTCCTCGACCTCCACACCACGGGGCACGTAGAGCAGCGTGCCACCCGACCAACAGGCCGCGTGCAGGGCGGCGAACTTGTCTTGGAAAGGATCGACCGCGCGGGCCAAGAGGTGCGGTCGCAAGAGGTCGCCGTGCTCACGAACGAGCTCGTCGAGTGCGCCGAACAAGACGCCCTGCTCGCGGAGCCGGTCGCTAAGCTCACTGGCCAGCGGACGCGAGTCGACGGCGACCGTGTGCCCGCCGACCTCGACCCCCTGCCGCAACAGGCCTTCCTCGGCCTGATCGAGTTGACTCGCTTCCGCTTCCGCGGGAAAGCCGAACCTGTCGAGGCGGAAGAGGCGGATGTCGGTGCGCATCCACTCTTCGTCCTGCCGCGAGGGCATCGGCAATTCCAGAAACTTCTCCCACGCCGCGCGGCGGAGATCGGAGAGCCAGGCGGGCTCGTCGCGTGCGGCCAGGAAGGCGTCGAACGCGTCTTGGTTGAAGCCGGTTTGAACAGCCGTTTCGGTCATCTCGGGGTGGACTTTCTGCGTAATCTGTCTTCCTGGTGCCTCTTGCGAAGGCGTTACGGACCAACGTCCCGGACGGCGACACTCTCCGCACCCTCCGACGACTGCCGCTGCCTCCGCGACGCCTAAAGCCTATCCCACCGAGCCTTCCATCTGCAGCTCGATCAGTCGGTTCATTTCGACTGCGTACTCCATCGGCAGCTCTTTCACCAGCGGCTCGATGAAACCGTTGACGATCATCGTACTCGCCTCGGCTTCCGAGAGTCCGCGACTCATGAGATAGAACAGCTGCTCTTCGCCGATCCGCGAGACACTCGCTTCGTGACCGATGGTGACGTCCTGCTCGTCAATCTCGATATAGGGATAGGTATCGCTGCGGCTTTCTTGATCGAGAATCAAGGCGTCGCAAACGACGTTCGACTTCGACTGCTTCGCTCCCTCTTCGACCTTCACCAGGCCGCGATAGCTGGAGCGACCGCCGTTCTTGGAGATCGACTTGCTAATGATCTGACCGGTCGTGTGCGGGGCACAGTGAACCAGCTTGGCACCGGCGTCCTGATGCTGACCCTTCGAGGCGAACGCGATCGAGAGGATCTCGCCGCGCGCCCCGGGCTCCATCATGTAGACGGCCGGGTACTTCATCGTCAGCTGGCTGCCCAGGTTGCCGTCGACCCATTCCATGACCGCATCCTGATAGGCGAGCGCCCGCTTCGTCACCAGGTTGTAAATGTTGTTGGCCCAGTTCTGAATCGTCGTGTAGCGGCAACGAGCGCCCTTCATGACCTTCACCTCGACGACGGCCGAGTGCAGGCTCTCGGTGGTGTACATCGGCGCCGTGCATCCCTCGACGTAGTGAACCTGAGCCCCTTCGTCGACGAGGATCAACGTCCGCTCGAACTGGCCCATGCTCTCCGCGTTGATGCGGAAGTAGGCCTGCAGCGGGAAGTCGATGCTCACGCCCGGCGGCACGTAAATGAACGAACCGCCCGACCAGACCGCCGAGTTGAGCGCGGCGAACTTGTTGTCGTGGGGCGGAATGACGGTGGCGAAGTGCTCCCGCATCAGATCGGGATACTCGCGCACGGCCGTGTCGGTATCGGTGAACAGGACGCCCTGCTTGGCGAGATCTTCTTGCAGCGAGCCGTAGACGACTTCGCTCTCGAACTGGGCTTTCACGCCGGCCAGGTACTTCTTCTCGGCCTCGGGAATTCCCAGGCGGTCGAACGTCTCTTTGATCTCAGCCGGCACGTCGTCCCAGCTGCGACCCTGCTCATCCGTCGGCTTCAGGTAGTAGTATACATCCTGAAAGTTGAGATTGATCTCGCCGCCCCACTTGGGCATCGGCTTCGATTCGAAGATCTCGAGACTCTCCAGGCGGAACTCGCGCATCCAGGCCGGCTCTCCCTTCATCTCGGAGATCTGGCCGACGATTTCGCGGTCCAATCCCTTGCGGGCTTTGAAGACGCCCTGGGTCTCCGTGCGAAAGTCGTACTTGTTGACCTCCGCAATCGCGGGATCGAAAGTGTCCTTAGCCGTAATATCCGTAGCCATGTCGTCTTCCATCGAGTAAGCCGACCTCGGGTCGGCGGGGTCATCGAAATAGTCTCGGTGGCGTTTCGCCCGGCGCGAAGCTAGCCAACCGCCTCTTCCTTCTGTAGCTTTTCCAGTTCCGCTTCTTGGGCCGCCGCTTTCGGGTGGTCGGCCCGCACGCGATCGAAACCATCGCGGTGCAGCTCTTCTGCCAACTCCGGCCCACCCGTTTCCACGATTCGTCCGCCCAGCATGACGTGGGTCACGTCGGGCCGATTGTGTTCCAACAGTCGCTCGTGGTGCGTGATGATAAGAATGCCCATCTCGCCGCCGCGAATCTCCGCGATGCTGGCGCTGGCCAACTTGACGGCGTCGGCGTCGAGACCGCTATCGGTTTCGTCGAGGATGGCGAATTTCGGCTGCAACATGGCCAGCTGCAAGATCTCGGCCCGCTTCATCTCTCCGCCGGAAAAGCCGTCGTTGACATAGCGGCGGGCGAACTCAGGATCGATCTTCAGTTGCTCCATCTTGCCGCGCAGTTCCTTGCGGAATTCGCGCATCGGGATGAGCTCTTCGCCCTCCTTGCGATCGGGCTGGCGAACATTCGTCGTCGCATGGCGAAGGAAGTCGGCCATCTTCACGCCCGGAATTGCCATCGGTCGCTGAAATGCCATGAACACGCCGGCCCGGGCCCGCTCGTCCGGATCCAGCTCCAGCAGGTCGACTCCGTCGAGCTCCACCGAACCGCTCGTCACCTCGTAAGCCGGATGGCCCATCACGGCCAGACCAAGCGTGCTCTTGCCAGAGCCGTTGGGGCCCATCAGGGCGTGGGTTTCACCACGACGCAAGGTCAAGCTGGCACCGCAAAGAATTGGCTTGCCTTCCACGGCGACGTGCAGATCGGTGATCTTCAGGGTCTCGGTATTGCTCATGGACTCGTTCGTTCGATTCGTATTCGGGGCGATCATCGTTCTCGCCAGGGGTTGGGTTCTGAGAAAATTGGCGGGGTGTTTTTGGGCGGCGGGGTGTTTTTGGGC
>ERZ869936.1101-NODE-1101-length-20928-cov-17.107795_pt1 | contig 20928 bp, 30 predicted proteins | sample MGYA00520876_ERZ869936 | MGnify/ENA primary metagenome ERZ869936 (study PRJEB32218, sample SAMN09650985) | biofilter metagenome | isolation source: enrty point of leading RO module | place: Saudi Arabia: Thuwal, RO plant located on Red Sea | collected 2016-02-17...
TGGTTCAAGAAATGTTCCTATGGCAGCGTGGGCTATGGGAAGAGTAAATAGTTATATGAGAGGTGACAAAGCAAGAACAGCAGACGCAGCAATCTATTCAAGGTACAACAAAAAAAGATGAGGCTAACTACCAGACAAAAGAACACACTTGCAAAGCACCAAAAGGCTCATGGTCACACAAAGGCTCATATGGAATATATGAAACGTAAGATGAGAGAAGGGGTTTCATTTACTAAAGCACACAATATGGCAATGAAGAGGAAGGGTAAATGAGTGACCCAAGATTGAAAAGGTTTGGATTGTCTGGTTTTAACAAACCAAAAAGAACCCCATCACACCCAACAAAGAGTCATGTTGTTTTGGCAAAAGAAGGGGATAAAGTTAAATTAATTAGATTTGGAGCACAAGGGGCAGATACAAAGCCACCAAGAAAGGGCGAAAGCATGGCAGATAAGGCAAAACGCAAGAGTTTTAAGGCAAGACACGCTAAAAATATTGCCAAAGGTAAAATGTCAGCAGCTTTTTGGGCAGACAGGACAAAGTGGAGCTAATATTGTGAATAATTGTAAATTTTTTATTTATGGCTGACGAACCAATCAAACCAAATCCACCTGTAGATACAGCAGCGTTGATGGCAGAAGTTGAAGCACTCAGAAAAAGCAACAGAGAAATTTTAGATGACTACAAAAAAGCAAAGGAGGCGGCAAAAGCTGTACCACCAGATGTTGATGTAGATGCTCTAATTGCTTTCAAACAGCAAAAAGAAAAAGAAGAGCTAGAGGCAAAGGGCAGATATGATGAGGCGATTGCTAAACAGGCACAGCAGTATCGTGATGCAGAAGAGGCAAAGAACAAAAGAATCCAAGAGCTAGAAGCTAGGCAGAGACAGCTTGAAGTTGAAGCCCCAGCAGTAACAGCACTTGCTGATGTTGTACACGATCCTCAATATGTGCTATCTCGCATCAGTAAGGATCAACTTGCAAGAGAGGCAGATGGAACAGTTGTAGTTGTTGATGGATATAACAGGACTCCAGTAAAAGACTGGGCAATGTCAAAAATGCCAGCATGGGTACAAAAGAATCCAAGACCACAAGGCGGTGGAGCAACGACAACTAAAGTTCAGACTGAAACAGTAGCTGCTGGTGAAAAGAACCCCTTTGCAAAGGAATCTTTCAACCTTACAGAGCAAAGTAGGTTATATAGAACAGATATAAATAAATATAATATGCTCAAAAACGCAGTTAGCGGTTAGTATAGAAACAACGTGGTTGTGCCATGTCAGAGGTTGTGCCTCGAAGTAAACATATTAATTAAATTCTAATGGCGACAGTTCGCAGTGATTTAATTATTCCTGAGGTGTTTACTCCCTACTTGATCGAAGCGACAACTCAAACTGACAGCTTCCTACAGAGTGGGGTAGTGCAACCTTTGGCAGAATTAAATTTATCCGCAGAAAGAGGCGGTGACTTTGTAAAGATACCTTTCTACAAAGCAAACTTAACAGGTGATTTTGAAGTTCTAACAGACTCAACATCTTTAACTCCATCAAAAATTACAGCAGATAACCAAATTGCTGCTGTTCTTCACAGAGGTAGAGCTTTCAGTTCTAGAGACTTAGCTTCACTTGCTGTTGGTGGTGGTATTGATCCAATGGCTGCTATTGCTCAGAAGATGGCGGCATACGTCAACAACCAAAAGCAAAAGGATTTATATTCTTGCTTAACTGGTGCATTTGGATCTATCAATGCTAATGACAGCAACTCAGCTTTATTTAGTTTGACTATTGATTCAGAGTCTGGCGATACTCCAACAACTCTAAGTCCAAGACATATTGCAAAGGCAAAGTCTTTACTAGGAGATCAAGGTGGCAAGCTTACAGCAATAGCAATGCACTCCAACGTTTATGGAGACTTGTTAGAGCGTAATATGATTGATCGTATTTACGATAATACTGGTGCTCCTGATACATCAGCGACTGGTGGTAGCACAGTGAGAGCTTTTGATGGCCCTAATGTTGTTGAGACATTTGGTGGTCTTAGAATTATTGTTTCTGACGACATTCCAACTACAGGCTCTGGAGCTTCAACTGAGTATTCAACATTCTTCTTTACACAAGGAGCAGTTGTTACAGGTGAGCAAGCACCAATCAGAACACAAACAGATAGAGACATTCTTGCTCTTGAGGAAGCAATGGCAGTGGATCTCCACTACATCTATCACCCAGTAGGTCTTAAGTACGCTGTATCAACAGTTAACCCAAACAGAACAGTTTTGGAAACAGTTGCATCATGGTCGAAAGTGTATGAGACAAAGAATATCGGTATTGTTAGAGCTACTAACGTATCTAATCAGGATTAATCATGTCATCATTATTTGACGTAACAGCAGGGTCACTCATAGGCCCAACAACAGGCGGCACTGTAACTCAGGCCACTAACAAATCAACAGGTGTAACTCTGAACACTCAGAGTGGACAGATTACAATGAACAACGCTGCATTAGCTGATGCTGCGGAAGTATCTTTCACAGTGACAAACGACAAGATTGCAGCAACAGATGTTGTTGTTGCTTGTCATGGTTCTGCTGGAACTGCTGGTGCTTACATTGTTAGTGCTAACGGAATCGCTGCTGGATCATTCAAGATCACAGTGTCTAACGTATCTGGTGGAGCTTTAAGTGAAGCTATCGTTATTAACTTTGTTGCTCTTAAAGGTGCATCAAGCTAATGGCAATGTTCGCTTTTAGGCGAATGAGAGAACAAAATGAGGCTGCTCAAAAAGCAGCTTCACTTGTTCAAACTCTTGAAAAGCCAAAACCAAAATCTAAGCCCAAAAAGGTAAAACTCAATGGCGATAACTCTTGATGCTACTGTTGGCGGTGCTAACGCAAACACTTATATAGGTCTATCTGATGCAAACTCTTTTATTGAGGGGCTAGTTCTAAGTGATGACACCGCAGCATGGGATAACTCATCTACGGACAATAAAAATCGTGCTTTGTTTACAGCAGCCCAAAGGATAGATAGAGAGAAGTTTTTAGGAGCAAGGGTAGATGATACTCAAGCTTTGGAGTGGCCTAGATCAGGAGTAAGGAAACCTGACACATACACTAACTTGTATGGTTTGAGCTTTCCAAATAGATTAGTTGCTGATTATTACCTTGATACTGAAATCCCAGACAGGGTAAAACACGCACAGGTCATCTTGGCTGTATATCTAAACAACAATAGGAACGGGTTAGAACTAAGCGGCTTAGAGGATTTTGCTGCTGTAAGTATTGGAAATATAAATGTAACTCCTAGATTTTATGGGGCTACTGGTATTGATCGTATTCCACCAATAGTTGATCATTACTTGATGGGTATTAGAATAGGTGGAAGAGCAAACTTATCAATCAAGAGGTCTTAAAGTGAACTACGGCTACCAATACCCAGCAGGGTTAATTATTACAAATACTGCAACCCATACAGGCAGATTTGGTAAGGTGCATTGTTTGGCAGATGCAGAAGCAACTTTTGTAGCTGAGAACTTAACAGAAAATGGTTCTTCAACTATCAATGGCATCACAATGAAATCATCATCAGAGATTGAAGGTGTCATTACAAGTATCACTCTTGCAAGTGGTCAGGTCATAGCTTATTCATTATGAGTCTTGCTAATGCACTAAAAAAAGCTGCATCAAAAACTCTGAGCAAACTTGGAGGTGATGTGACTATCAGACAAGTAACAGCAGGGGCATACAATACCACTACTGGAGCTATTACAGAATCTACATCTGATACAACTATCAAAGGTGCATTAAGTAATGTTGCAAGAAATCAAGTCAATGATTTGATTGAATCACAGGATAAGTTGCTTACAATATCTGCTGGTGATTTAACATTTGTTCCTACAACAAAAGATAGAGTAGTTATAAGTAGTGTTGAATTTAAAATTATTCAAGTTATTACAAATGAGCAGAATAATACTGCTGTTAGCTTTGATCTAATTTTGAGGTAAATATGGCAAGACAAATAAGAATAGATGAAATAGATGATTTTTTTGAAGAAAAAATTGTTGATTTAGTAGCAGCTACAACTTTGGAGTGGACTAGAAGAGTAAAAAAAGCAACACCAGTTAGAGTTGTTTATAAAGGTGAACCAAAGGGAGGTGGTCAACTTAGAGCAGCATGGCAAACAGATATTAAAAAGTTTCAAGGAACAGTCACTAATAATTTACCTTATGCAGAGCCTGTATGTTTTGGTGTTAACTTGCCACCCTCATGGGGTGGAGTTTATAGAACCAGACAAAAAACTGTTGCTGGGTTTCCAGAACTTATTGGAAAAGAACTTGAACAATATGTAATGAAACAACTTAGGAGGGGTATTTAGTGGCTGCTATTGATTTAAACACAGTGAGATCAACAATAGAGGCTAGGTTAGCCACAGAGCTTGCCTCAAGCCCAGCAATCCCTGTTGTATTCAATAACATGACCTTTGATTCAACAACAGAAGATACTTTTGTTCAATGTGTTACTAGCTTTGGTGCAAACGAATATCTTACTCAAGGTGACTCAAGCACTGCCACAAACAATGTTGTTGGATTGATATTACTGAATGTGTTTACAGAAGAGGGTATTGGAGCAGGGTCAAACTATACCATTTGCAAGAGGCTTAGAGACTTATACAATAGGATCACTGTTTCTAATGTAATTTTTGATTCACCTATAGGGCCTGAGATACTAACTTCAAGTCCAGAAGGTAAGTTTCAAACTCAAATTAGAATCACTTTTAATATTTACGAGGATTTGTAATGGAAATTACAGAAAAAATGCTTGACGCGATCGAGGCCGTCAAAGGTAGAAGAGAACCACAATATTGGGATAATCAATGCAGACGTTATATGGAAAAACAACAAGCAAATAAAAAGGCTGTAAAAAAGTCAGAAAAAGGTTAATATATTTATAAATCTTTCTTTTATTTGTTATGGCAAAGGTAAAAGGTGATGTTGGGCAAGTCAAATTTGATGATGGTGGCTCTTCAGTAAACCCTGTATTAGGAACTACAGCTTGGAGTATGTCTATCACCAAAGACATTCAAGAAACAACAGCACAAGGCGATACATTCAAACAGTTTGTTGGTGGTCTTATTGAAGGCGAAGGAAGTGCAGAACTGCTTTATGATGATTCAGCATCTGGAGAAACAGCAACTTTTGTAGATGGTGTTTTGACTACTGGTGATCTTGGAACAGCATCTTTTGAACTTTTCCCAGATAGTTCAAGTGCTACAAAGAAAATATCATTTAATGGTATTATCACAAGTTTTGACCAAAGCTCAACTCTTGGTGAAGCAAATACAATCAGCATCACATTCAAGCCAACTGGAACTATAACTTCAGCTATTTAACTAAAGTAAAAACTTCGCATTTTATTCATGGCAGAAAAACGCACCCTCGAAGTCCTCAGAGAGGCATTTGATTTAAGTAAAAGAAGAAAATTTGACATCAAAGATGATGATGGCAATGTTGTCATAAGTCTGTACTTTAAAGCCATAACAAGAGCAGACAGGGCAAGGGCTACACAAAGGGCTGGTAGTGATGATCCATTAGTTGTCTCAACTCATATGCTTTGCCAATTAGCAGAGAAAGAAGATGGAACAAAAGCATTTCACCCTTCAGATTTTGCAAGTTTGCAAACTGATCTACCAGAAAATGTATTGAATGAAATCGAATTATTTTTATTTGGCATAAATCAGGAAGCAACTCTTGAAAACGCAAAGGAATCCTAAAGGGGGACAACTGGCTAAATTTTGAGTTTTTCCTTGCAACAGAATTAGGTAAGACAGTTAGTGAACTAAGAACACAGCTTACAGATGAGGAGTTGATATTTTTTGCTGGATATTATGAGTTAAAAGTTGAAAGAGAAAAGAAAGAAGCAGATGCAATGAAACGCAAATCAAGATATAGTTAAGGAAGTTATTGTTTATCTGTGGCAGAGGCAGTTGTAAGACTAAGAGTTGATGCCAGTGGTGCAAATAGAGCATTAAATGGTGTTCAACAAAAGACAAATGCCCTTCAGAAGTCTTTTGGTGGCCTTAGAACAGCGATTGGTGGTATTGGTATAACTTTATTAGCAAGACAAGCTGTTACAACCTCTGCTAACTTTGACAAGCTTAATGTAAGACTCAAGCTTTTAACAAAAGCAAGTGGAAGTTTTGCAAAATCGCAACAGATTGCGGCAGATGCACAAAAAGCATTTGGTTTAAGTGCAACTGAAGCCCTTGAGGGTGTAACGGATATTACAGCAAGATTAGCTCCATTAGGTTCAAGTGTTGAGGACATAAGAACTGTATTTTTTGGTTTTAATACTGCCGCTAAATTAGCTGGTGCATCTGCAATAGAATCATCAAACGCATTTAGGCAGTTAGCACAGGCTCTTGGTTCAGGAAGATTAGCTGGTGATGAATTTAGAAGCATATCGGAACAAGTGCCAACAGTTCTTGCCCCAATAGCAGAAGAACTAGGTGTTACGATTGGACAACTTAAACAGTTGGCTGCTGATGGTAAATTAACTAGTGATGTTGTCCTTAGGGCTTTAGGAAGAATAGGAAACGAAGGTAGCGGATTTTTACAAGAATTATTAAAAAATGATCCTACTCAAGTATTTAAAAATTTTACAAATGCTACAGAAGATTTATCAAGAGCTTTTGGAACACAGTTGAGACCAGCTATTGAGGCTGTAACAAAGTCATTAACTGAATTGACTATCAAAGCCAGTGAGTTTATAAATTCACCCATAGGACAAACTGCCTTTATATTTGCAGGAATAGCTTTTGCAGCTAAAGGGGTTTTAATAGCATTGCCTTTAATTAGTGCTGGTCTTATAAAAGTGGCTGCTGCTGGTGGTGTGGCCACTATTGCTCTAAATGCAATTCCTTTTGTTGCTATTGCCACTGCTATAGGTGGTGTCGTTACACAATTAATAAAACAAAAAAGAGAACAAGACGCAGTTACTGAAGCAATTAAAAAAGGTGAAAAAGCACAGTTAAAAGCTTTAGAGGCTGATATTGGAATAAAAATGGCAAAAGAATTGGCAAAGATAAATAATACAAATGATAAAAGAACAATCGCAGCAGCAGAAAGAAGGCTTGCCTTACTTCGCGAACAAATGATACCTATTAAAGAAAGATTAGATGAAGTAATTAAAGAAAATGCTGAATTAGAAAAAGCAAATAAATTAAAACAAGAAGCTATTGATAAAGATAAAAAACTTAAAGAAGAGGCAGACAAACTCAAGCAAAAATATATGGAAATTGGTAAAAGTATTGAAGATGGAATTGTCCAAAACTTGACTGATGCTGTGATGGGAACAAAAACACTTGCACAGGCAGCTATAAGTGTATTAAACGATTTGAAAAGAAAACTTATTGAAGTTGCAATGCAACAAGCAGTTTCTGGAATTGGTAATTTTTTAGGAAATGCACTTGGTGGGATATTCGCTGGTGGTTTTGGTGGTGGCGGTGGAGGATTAAATTCACAGGCTTTAGGAAGAGCAGCTTCAAGACAAACTGGTATTCCCATGAATCTACCAAAAGGGTCGTTTAATATTACACCAAGAGCAAATGGTGGCCCTGTATCTGCTGGTGGCAGTTATATGGTCGGAGAAAGAGGGCCAGAGCTTTTCACTCCAAGAACTTCTGGTACAATTACGGCAAATGAAAAACTTGGTGGCAGCACAGTTAATAACATGATTACAGTAAATGTAGATGCCTCTGGAAGTACAGTTGAAGGTAACGAAGGGCAAGCCAACTCATTTGGTCAAGCTTTGGGTGCTGCTATACAGGCAGAACTGATCGCTCAAAAACGTGCTGGAGGGCTTTTATCTAACGCATAGTCATGGCAGCATTTCCAACTACAGTAAAACCTATCTATGGCATGACAAAAAGAAGTCAGCCCAATATTACAACTATCCGTTTTGCAGATGGTTTTGAACAAAGGCAGCTCATAGGAATAGCAGCACATCAAAATCCAAAGATTTATAATTTAACGTTTGCCAATATAACTGAAGCTGAAAGTGATGAGATTACATATTTTCTCAATGAACGTGCATTAGATCAGGCATCTTTTACATTTACACCAGAGGGCGAAACATCTACAAAAACAGGGACATATTCTCAGAGTGGGACTACGATTACAGTTTCTATTACAGCACATCAATTATTTGCAAATGATTCTATAACTGTTGATTTTACATCTGGCACTGCATCTGATGGTACATTTTCTGTTGTTTCTTTAACTGATGCAAATACTTTTGTGATTACTGCTGGAAGTAGTGCGACAACTTCTGGAAATGTATCAGTAACAAAATCAGGAATATCAAATTTTGTTTGCCAAAGATGGCAAAAAACAATTACTTATAATGGTAGAGCTACAATAAACGCAACATTTAGAGAGGTATTTGAACCATAATGGCAATACCTACAGAGGAACTACAAAAAGCAAACCCAAGTGCAAAGATAGAATTATTTGAAATTCATTTAGTTGCTGCACTGCATGGAAGTTCTAATGTAAGTAGGTTTCATAATGGTATCAATATGAACACAACTGCAAATGTTGTATTTCAAGGAAATACTTATACAAGAATACCGATAGAGGCGAATGGGTTTGAATATTCAATTAGTAGAAAAGCATTGCCAAGACCAACTGTGAGAATCAGCAATCTAGGATCAACTGTTACAGCTTTAATGATACAGGCAAATTTAACGACACCAAAAAATGATTTAAACATGGCAAAATTTAAAAGAATTACCACTTTGCTTAAATTTATTGATGATGCAAATTTTGCTTCTGGAACAAACCCTTTTGGCACTCCAGCAAACACTACTTATGAAAACCATACTTTTTTTATAGATAGAAAAACAATTGAAAGTAAAGATTTTGTTGAATTTGAACTTGCAATGTCTTTAGACTTGCAAAATCGAAACGCACCTAAGAGAATAATTACAAGAAAAGATTTTCCTTCTGTTGGTACTTTCGCATGAATACTTGGCAAGAACAGGCATTACATCACGCAAAGGTTTCTTTACCAGATGAATCATGTGGTCTAGTCCTAGATATTGATGGACAACAACAATATTATCCATGTAAAAATATTGCTGTAGAAGGTGCAAATTCTTTTACGATAGACCCCGAAGATTGGGCAGCAGCAGAAGAAACTGGAACTGTATTACATATATGTCATTCACACCCAAACGGAGATTTAACAGCCTCTGAGGAGGATATTAAAAACTGTGATTTTCTTGGATTATCTTGGTTTATTTTTGATCCACTTAATGATGAATCAATAGAACTCAAACCAAAAAAACATAAGCCTATGCTTTCTAAAGATAAATTTTTAGATAGAGAAAGAACAGAGCATGAAAAAGGTTTAAGAAAAATAAAAGTTTATGGAAGATTAGCAGAACTTGTTGGATGGCACGTTAATTATGCAGATGTAAAAAATATGAAAGATGTTTATAAATATTTGGCTTGTAACTATCCAGAAATTGAACCACATATCCAGCAAAATATGTACAGAATTACTATAAATAATGATGTTGTAAAAACAAAAGAAGATTTAAATGTTGTTTTTGAAGGAGAAATAAGAATGATACCGATTGTTTCAGGTAATTGGTTTTTCTTGGCTGCTTTGTTTGTTGGTGGTGGTGCTGCTGTAAGTGCTGTTGCAACTGCTGGAACTTTACTGGCAACTATTGGAACTTCTTTGGTTACTTATGGAGTAACAATGGCAATAGGCGGTGTAACAAATATGCTTTTTCCACAACAGCAACCTCAAGTTGGCGATGTTTCTTCTGGTTTAAGTGAAACAGATGCAAGAGTGAATTATTCATTTAATGGCATTCAAAATGTCAGTCGTAGTGGTGTTTGCATACCTTTGATATATGGAGAGGTATATTGCGGATCAATAGTTGTGTCATCTGGAACAGATACTTCCCCAGTATTTGCAAATTAGGAGGTTAAATGACATTACCACGCAACAATACCGAGTTTAAACACAGTCTTTATCAACAAGGCGGAAGTGCGATTCAATATTATGATTCCACTATGAAAGATGGCGAAGTTGGTTCTCGCCAACACGTTACAACGATTGATGCACTTTGTGAAGGAGAAATTGCTGGTTTTCCCTCTGCTGTAGATGCTGGACATACATTAGGCACTGATGATTACAACAGAACAGCACTTAAAGACGTATTTTTAAATGATGTACAAGTTTTACGGCAAACTGCTTCTGATACATCACCTAATGATGATGATTTTAATTTTGGAACAAATGAAACCAGACCAGCTTTTGTTGCAAAGGTAGGTAAATCAGATCAAACAAATATAAGAGGTATTGCAGAAACTGAAAGAGATAGACTTGTTGGTGTAACTGTTACAAAATCACAAGCACAAGTGGTCTCAATTACAGATACTAATACAGAGGGAGTGAGAGTTACCCTTGGTTTTCCAAGATTACAAAAAATTAAAGATGATGGAGATATAGTAGGAACGACAGTTGATTATAGTATTAAACTTGAGGATGTAAATGGTACTTTAATAAGGCAAATAATTCATGATGTATCTGTACAGACTAATTCTTCAATACAACATTTAGGTGCAACAGTAACTGGTAAAAGCACATCACCTTATTTCAAAGATCATATTATTGTTTTTCCTGTTACGGCTGATGGATTAGGGGTAAATGTTGATGCCTCTAGTTTTCCCTTAACACTGACTGTTGAAAGGGTTACTGATGACAGCACTGACGTAAAATTATCAAATGCTTTTGAATTAACATCAATAACTGAATTAGTCTTTGAACAACCTACTTTTGCTAATACTGCTGTTGCTGCGTTACGTTTTGATGCTGAAATCTTCAGATCAGTTCCCAGACGTACTTACCGAATCAGGGGCCGTCTTGTCAAAATTCCGCATAATTCAACGGTTAGAGCAGATGGTTCTTTATCATTTAGCGGTGATTTTAATGGAACTTTAAAAGCTACAAAAGAATGGTGTAATGATCCAGCGTGGGTGTTATATGACCTTATCACTGAAAGTAGGGCGGGGTTTGGTGATTTTGTAACTGAAGATGAAGTTGATAAGTTTTCTTTTTATAGAGCTTCTGAATATAATTCAACTTTAATTGATAATGGACAGGGTGGGACTGGCCCTAGATTTAGTTGTAATATAGTCCTTCAGCAATCAACTGAGGCATACACGCTTCTTAACAAGATTGCATCAATCATGAGAGCAAGTCTATATTTTGAAGATTCTAAAATTACTCTTGCACAAGATAGGCCAACAACAAGCACATATTTCTTTTCATATTCAAACGTAAAAGAAGGTGGATTTATTTATACAGGAGCAAGTCAGAGAACAAAAGATACAGTAGTAAATGTTAAATACTTTCAAAATGAAACTAGAACTTTTGAATATGAAACTGTAGAGGACACCTCTGCAAATCAATCAAAATATGGTGTTGTGGTAAGAAATATTGAAGCTGTAGGTTGTAGTGACCAAGCACAAGCACGAAGAATGGGTTTATGGCACCTTTACACACAGAACAATGAGACAGAAACAGTTGCTTTTACAACAGATGCCTCTGCTGGGTCTTTAATAAGACCCTCGCAGATTATTACCATACAAGACCCTGTTCGCAGTGGTTTTAGAAGGTCAGGAAGGATAGCAGCAGCAACAACTACTCAAATAACTATTGATAATACTCAGGACTTACCAACAACTCCAATTACAGGAGATCAGCTTTCAGTAATTTTGACAGATGGCAGTTTACAAACTAAAACAATTTCAACGATTGATGGAAATGTTATTACTGTTGATAGTGCTTACACTTCAGCACCACAAACAAATAGCGTTTGGTTATTTGTAAGGGCAACAAGAGAAACTGAAGATTTCAGAGTTTTATCTGTAGAAGAAAAAAATAATGAATATACCATCACCGCAATGTTTCATGATCCCGATAAGTACGATTTTATTGAAGATGGTGCTTCAATAACATCACCTGTTATAAAAACTCTTATTGAAACAAAACCTGCACCAAGCAACTTATCTGCACAAGAATTAATTGTAGTTTTAGGTGATAGGGCTGTTAGTAAAATACTTTTGAGTTGGTCGCCAGTTGCAGGTGTTTCACAATATTCTGTTAAACATAAACTTAACAATGGTAGTTTTCAAACGACTATTGTACAGAGTCCAGTTTTTGAAATATTTGATAGTGAACTTGGTACATATGAATTTCAAGTATTCAGTTATAACGCACTTTTTGAACCGAGTGTTGAGCCAACAGAGTTAACTTTTTTAGCAGAAGGAAAAACCGCAGTACCAGCAGATGTACAGAATGTAAGGATCGAGCCTTTATCAGATGAATTTGTAAGATTACGTTTTGACAAATCAACAGATGTTGATGTGACTCATGGTGGAAACGTTGTAATTCGTAGTTCAAACCTGACATCTGGTGCAACTTTTACAAATGCTGTTGATGTTTTGCCTGAACTTTCTGGAAACGTCAGTGAGTCGATTGTTCCAAATATTGTAAATGGCACATACTTGTTAAAATTTAAAGACGATGGAGGCCGCTTAAGTTCTGGTGATGCCTCTGTTGTAATGCTTCAAACAGTACCTAATGCTTTTCCAAAACTTACAGTTTTAGAAGATAGAGAGGATACTGATTCACCACCTTTTGCTGGTACAAAAGTTGATTGTTTCTTTTCTGATGATGTAAATGGCCTTGTTCTTGGTTCATTAGTGACATTAGATGATGAGACAGATTTTGATACTATTGCTGATTTTGACTTCATCGGTGCTGTTGATATTACTGGAGGTTCTTATGAATTTGCAAATACTCTAGATTTAGGAGGCAAACAACCATTAAGATTACGCAGACATTTTGTAACTCAGGGTTTTTATCCTAATGATCTGATTGATAGAAGAACCGCAAACATAGACACTTGGACTGATTTTGACGCGGCCACCGCATTTAATGTCGGTGCTTCTTTGCTCGTGGCGACCACAGATTTAGACCCTGATTTATCGGTTTCAGCAACTTACGGACAGAGTGCCAATACGATTACTATAACTAAGACCTCGCATGGATATTCTGTTGGAGATTTTGTTGTCATTGATTTTGCTGCTGGTGGTGCAACAGATGGTAATTATGAAATACAGACAGTTCCAGATGCAAATACTTTCACCGTCACCTCTGCCACAAGTGCAACCATATCAAGCGGAACATCTTGTACTTATGGAGCAAACTTTAGTCAATTTAATCCTTTTGTTAATGGAACTTATGTTGCCAGAGGATTTAAATTTAGATGTGAAATGGATTCTGATGATCCAGCACAAAGTATTGAAATAGATCAGCTAGGATATACAGCAGAACTTGAAAGCAGAACAGAAACAAGTCTTGGTAACGCTGGTGCAACAAATGGTTTGATAGCTTCTGGTACATCTACAAAATCAGTAACTTTCACTAATAGTTTCTTTACAGGTCAATCTGGCACTAGTGTTGCAGCAGATAGTGTTAAACCTTCTGTTGGTATTACTATTGAAAATGCACAAGCTGGTGATTTCTTTACCATTCCAAGCATCACATCAACTGGTTTTACAATAAACGTTAAAAATAGAGATACATCTGGCAATGAGACTTTTGTAAATAGAGATTTCAAATACGCTGCTACTGGATTTGGGCGTGGTAGTTAAATTAAATCCTACTGTGGTGTTTTACTGCATTAAATACACAAAATATAACTATTAGCCTACTGCGGTGTTTTATGTATTTTAAAACAAGCAATTTTACTGTTGGCCAACACAAGTGTTTTAAGTGAATAACTCACCATAATACTGCGGTTGGTCTACTGCTATTTTTAAGTGCAATAGAAACAAAAAACACTGCCGTAGGGCTATTGCTGTATTCCAATAAACTCGTAACATAAAACACTGCCATTGGCCTACAGTTGTGTTGTTATGCAATGACTTCTCAAAATACTGGTGTAGGGCTACAGTTGTGTTTTGGTGTATCTATAAACAATAATACTGGTGTAGGGCTACTGCTGTATTATCTTGCACCCACTTTAAAAAATGTTGCTGTTGGCCAACTGTTGTATTTTAGTAAGTCAGTTTATAAAAATATTGCTGTAGGTTAGTATTTTCAAGTAATCCAACTGCTGTGTTTTACAAATACCGAATCCTAAAAACACTGCTGTAGGCGATTGCTGTGTTTTAGTGCAACAGAAAACAAAAATACTGCTGTAGGGCTACTGGTGTATTTTGATGTATTCGAAACACAAAATACTGCGGTTGGGCTATTGTTGTATTAATATCCACTAACTTCTTAAAATACTGCTGTCGGTTTAGGGCGTGGTAGTTAATTTTAAAGTAGGATATACTTAGATAAAAAATTAGGTTAGACAATGGCTCAACACGATTATGTTATAGATAACTCCACAGGAGCAAACGTCAGGGCTGATATAAATAACGCATTACTAGCAATATCTTCAAATAACTCTGGTTCATCTGCACCATCTACAAACTACGCTAGTCAATTTTTTGCTAATACAACATCAAGTATTATGCAGCTTAGAAATACCTCTAATAATGCTCATATAAATTTATTTACCCTTGCTGGTGGGCCAGCATTTGCTGTTGATGGAACGATAAACTCTATAAATATAGGTAAAGGTGCAAACTCTGTTGCTGGCAACACTGTTCTTGGAGAAAGTGCTTTAGATGCTTCTGTTACTGGTGGAAATAATACTGCGATTGGTAAAAATGCTTTAACAACTTTAACTTCTGGAACACATAACACAGCAGTAGGTTCTGGTTCTTTAGATGCAAATACTACTGCAAGTTTTAATATTGGCGTTGGTTCTAGCACACTGGGAGCTAATACAACAGGCGATAGAAACGTGGCATTAGGATACGAGGCTATGTTTACTAATACTGTCGGGGATAGAAGTGTTGCTATAGGTATGCAGGCTTTATACAGCCAGAACCCTGCCAGTAATGCAGATATGAATAACGTGGCGATTGGTCATTCTGCTGCTTTTAATACTACAACGGGTACTGGTGTTACTGCTATTGGATCAAGTGCTTTATTTGCAAACACAACGGCAAGTAATGTCACAGCTATAGGTATGCAGGCTTTAGCAGCAAACACAACTGGAACTCAAAACGTAGCTGTAGGAAAAGAAGCTTTAGCTGCAAATACCACAGCATCAAATAATGTAGGTGTAGGAGATAGAGCAGGTAAAACATTAACAACAGGAACCCAGAACACTTTTGTAGGTGGTGCATCTGGATTTAATGCTTCAACATCTAATAATAATACAGGAATAGGATATGGTGCTTTATTTGCTACAACAACTGGAGCTGGTAATACATCTGTCGGTTCTAATTCTTTACTAAGTAACACAACTGGATATTCTAATACAGGAATAGGTAATGAAAGTTTAGATGCTAATACGACAGGAACACAAAATACAGGAATAGGTACGAGTTCTTTAGGCTCTAATACTACAGCCAGCAATAACACTGCCTGTGGATTTCAAGGTTTATTTTTAAATACAACAGGAACAGATAACGTAGCCGTAGGTAAAGAAGCATTAAGAGCAAATACAACTGCTTCTAATAACACTGCCATTGGATCTACAGCATTAAAATTAAACACAACTGGAGCAAACAATGTTGCTGTAGGAGCTTTAGCCTTAGATGCGAACACTACTGCAAGTGCTAACACTGCTGTTGGTAGAGCATCTTTGAGTGCAAATACTACTGGAGCAAGTAACACTGCTGTTGGATATAACGCATTAGTATCAAATACAACAGCATCTAATAACACTGCTGTAGGAACAGATGCTTTATCAGTAAACACAACTGGTACATTTAATACAGCAGTTGGATCTTTAGCTTTAGATGCTCAAACCACAGCCGATGCTAATACAGCAGTTGGATATGCAGCAGGAAGTTCAGCTACAACTGGAGGAAATCTTAGTGTTTTAGGTTACGCTGCACTTCAAGTAAATACAACTGGAACTAATAACACAGCAATGGGTGCGTTAGCAATGCAACAAAACACAACTGCAAGCAATAATACGGCAGTTGGAAATGAAGCATTACGCTATAACACAACTGGAACATCTAATACAGCAGTTGGTGCTTTTGCTCTTGATGCTAATACTACTGCAAATAACAATGTTGCAGTGGGTGTTTCTTCTCTTACCAATAACACTACTGGAGCCTCAAACGTTGCAATAGGTGATAACACTTTGGCAAGCCAAACAACTGGAAGCTCAAATGTAGCGATTGGCTTAAGTGCAGCTTTTAGTGTTACAACTGGGATTCAAAATATAGCTATAGGTCATTTAGCTTTTGATGCAGCAACTACAGCTAATTATAATACTGTAATAGGTTTTGATGCTGGAGCCGTTATTACTAATGGTGAATTAAATTCTATATATGGATACGGTGCTGGTACTGCCATCACCACTGGTGACAATAATCATTGTTTTGGTGCTTCGTCACAACCTAGTTCTGGAACTGTAAATAATGAGATAGTTTTAGGTAATTCAAATAATACTACACTTCGTTGTAACACACAAACCATATCTTCTTTATCAGACGCAAGAGACAAGACAAACATAATAGATTTGCCCGAAGGTTTAGAGTTTATAACCAAATTAAAACCTGTAAAGTTTGAGTGGGCTAGTAGAGATGGAAATGTTAAAGATGGATCTTATGAACATGGTTTTATTGCTCAAGATTTACAGGCAGTACAAAAAGAAAATGATGCAGACTACCTAAATATGGTATTAGACGAAAATCCTAACAGGTTAGAAGCAAGTTATGGCAAACTTGTACCAATCCTTGTAAAAGCAATACAAGAGTTATCCGTAAAAGTCACAGCCCTCGAAGCAGGGTAAACTAAAAGTAACCTAATTTTTTATCATGGAAGAAAAAACTGCTGACGAAATCGCAAAGATTTTTTCTGCTGCTGGCGATAGCGTAACTGTTATTGGTACGGCTCAAGAATCAGAAGAAACTGACGCTGATTTTAAAGCTAAAATTAAAAGAAATGTAGAACATCTTGAAATTATCAAAGACTACAAAAAGACTGATGGTACAACATCTATCTGGACATCAGAGGATTTTACTGCTATTGATGCAGCTATAGTAAGTGGTAAGAAACTCTACTAAACTATGAATTTACAAGAAAGATTACAGCAACTTGCTCAACAAAGAGAGCAATTATGGATTGCTTTGCATGAAACTAATGGTGCAATGAAGATTTTGGAACAGCAGATTCTTGAGACTCAAGCTGTACCCGAATCAACCCAGCCATTAGATAAAGAGGCATTAAGCCAAGAATTAAAAAAAGAGTCATCAAAGTCAAAGGCATAACTAACATTCTTAAAATTTCTTTCAGCATTATGTTCCAAAAAATTTGTCAGATAGCTTCATTGTTGTCGCTTTTACTTTCTGTGTCAATGGCAGCTTTTGGTTACGTTGCCATTAGATATATGGGAAGCCCAGAGTTTGAGAGAACACTTAAAAACAAGATTATGGGAAGTCTGGAGGATAAACTACCAGATGTTATGGGAGATAAGATACCAAGTCTCACAGGGCCATCTATACAGCTACCAGAACCACCAAAGGTGAAAACACTTGGAAATCCCCAGAATTGAAATACCACAGATAAAGATAAAAGAAATTTTTATTCCCAAAACAAGAACATGGGAACAATATCCAACAACTTTAGATATTATTGATAAACCGAAAATTGATTATCCTGTTGTAAGCTATCCAACTTTTGAGGCTCTTCAATATAACCCTGATAAATTTATCCCAACAGACCCAGTAAAACAGCCAGAACAACCACAACCAGAAATACCACAGCCGCCAGAATATAAACCTAAAGCTAAAAAAGATAAAGAGTTTTTTGTCAAATGCCCTAACGAAGATAATATTCCAGTAGGAAGCTACCCCAATGACCTCAAATTACAAGTGGTTATAGGTCATTCTGTAAAAAATGGTAAGTGTTATGAAATCTACAGAGATTCAACCTTTATTGAGAAATGGATACCTAGCACTCCTATTCTTGTTAACACTTCAATTATTGCTGTTACTGCGGCTAGTTCTCCTATCATAGCCAATTTACTTAAAAACCTTATTAAGACTGCCATCAAGCGTTTGACAAAATCTAAAGACAAATCAAAGGCACAAACATAAGCAAGTAAAATTACAAGCCCCTTACAGGCGATTCTGAGTGGAGCAAAATTACTTATTTAGCTCAATTTTGTGTGTATGAGGGATAACTTGGTTCATTTTGGGTTTACTTACAATATCTGAGCAAAGATCAAAATATTCAGAATCTGGAGAATACTCAGCACCGCTAACTCTCAATTCATGGCAGTTTTTCAATCTGGCTAATTCGTAATTCAATCTGGCTGTTGATAATTGTTGCCGCATTATCTTTTCCTGAGTAGTCGCACTTTTGAGGCAAGCATTTTGAAAACGCTTATCAAGTGGGACAGATATTGTGGCTGCTATACCAAAATTTAAAGAAGTAGAATCTTTGTTGCCGCTATAGTTTTCTCTGTAATAAAGAATTTCACCAGCGTTTGTGAGGTTGCCATTTGAGTCTGTTGCCTCATTATAAACTGGCGTATGGAAAATGTAGTCTTGAGGCCGCTTTATTGCAACTGAAGTAGTGGCAAATGGGCTAATTGATAATGTAGCTCCAGAACATTGAATACCAGCACCATAGGAATTTTCTGTCATAGGCCCCGTTAATACTTGCGTGGCGAAATTCGATACACTGGAACTTGTATTCGATTGAGGATTCGCTATTGTGCTTTGAGAGGCATAACTAGGCAGACAAGAAAAAAGCGTTATTAGTTGGAAAAGATAATAGTAGTATCTGTTACGACCTCTGAAGTTACTTGCCTTGTTATATCTATCACGCTTTCTAATGAAGGGCCTTTGTAAAATTCTGAGAATTGAAAAGCGTTGCCTTGAGTGGTTTGTTGCCATTGAGGTTTTTGATCCATGTTCAAGCCTGTCCATTCGTAGGTGGTTCCATTGATGGTTTCTGTCACTGTGGCATTTGGCATGGATATTGAATCACAGTTGCCGCATGAGATACCAGAACCAGTGACACTGTAGGTATAACCAGAATTGTAGCGAACTTCTCGGATATTTTCTGTGAGATTATTGGTGGTGACAGATCGACTCGTAGATGTAGCACTGTTAAAGTTTGGCACTACAGTTTGAGCATAAGCTGGACTAATAAAAAATATAAGCGGCAGATATTTCCACATTAATCAACAGTTAAATCTGTGACAAATTGACCAGTTAAAACAACTCCTGTTCCTGTTCCAGCAGAAAGTGTCATTGTGTGATTATCTAATGAAACGGCTGCTGTGCCTACTGAACCAGCACTTGTCGAAGTAAGGTCACTAAAATTGCTTACTGTCCCTACTGTTGGTGCTGAACCAGAAGTAGCGTCACCTTCAAGATAGCTAGTGCTGAATGAAAAAGCCTCTCCGCTAGTTGCTTGGGTGACAGAACTAGGAAAGCTTATTGCTGGTGTTCCTGACGTGACAGAACCAAATCCACCAATAGTTGCTGCTGAATTTGAATCTGTAGTAGTTATGTTATTTCCACTGATGCTATAGCTTGAGCCAATCTTGTCGGCTGAAGTTGCTGCGGATAAACTCTCTAACTTTACGCTTGAAGTTATTGAGTGTTGAATGTCACAATAGGCCGCAGTTGGAACACAGAGGGCGGCAAGTAATAAAAGCTTTTTCATTTGATACCAACTTTAGTATTCTTATTATCCACTATAACTGGTTTTTTTTGGTTGCCATTCTTACCTTTTACAGACACCCCATAGCTGCTAGCTATGTTCCCCACGAGGCCAGCCGCAAAAGTGTCGAGTCTAATTCTTTCCATGTATCCAAGAGTCATCACTGATAAACTCCACCCAAGAATAATTATGCGAACAAAATGTCCTACATAATCCCGACCCTCTTTTTCTTCTTCTTCCATGACATTAAGGTTTCTTGTCTAATACTAGCAATTTAGCTAAATTAAGGAAAACGAACAAATCATGTCTAAATTTTTTATCAACCTATTTATAAGGTTCGGAAAATCGGAATCTGTCAGAAAAGGGCTTTTGCTTATGTTGAAATCGGCTGCTGAGAAATCAGATAATGACGTTGATGATGCCATAGTTAAGATGATCGAGGAAAAATTATTTCCAGTTAAGTGATGGATATTATCAAGGCTCTTACATCTACCTACAGCCTTGAGGGTGAGTTCGAGGTGCAAAAGTCTATAAAATTTATTGAAAAGCTAGAGGATATTGAACTACTCAAGCCTTATGCAGTTAAGCTATTACAAACAAATGCAAAACAAGCACATTTTGTAAGCACTTCTCTTGAAGTTATATCTCAGCAAGCCTCTTATATATTTAAATTAGAAAAAGAACTTAAAAAGAAAAAAGCGACTTTTTGGAGCCGCTTTAAGTTTGTTATATTTGGAAAGAAGTAGAGGACTTACTGACTATATCGCTTAATAAAATGCACATGACCTCATTACCTAAGGCTGGCTCACATTTTATTCCTCGAAGGGAACTCAATACTTTTTGCAAAAAAGTGCAACAAGAACACTAGAGCCATAATTCTTTTTTCTTGCAAAAGAGCAGCTTTATTCTCTGGGTATTTTCAGAGTTGTCATGCCTCAACTTATGGAACTAAATCCTTTTCTGTAATATCAATCCAGTTTACAGACTCAATAAGTTCTCCAGTTTCTTGATTTTTCTTTAAAGTTTCACAGAACTCATAAGTTCTTTCAGATTCTGGGTGATAAAAAATCTGACCTACATAGGGATTTTTTGGAA
>ERZ869936.1102-NODE-1102-length-20927-cov-19.097212_pt1 | contig 20927 bp, 12 predicted proteins | sample MGYA00520876_ERZ869936 | MGnify/ENA primary metagenome ERZ869936 (study PRJEB32218, sample SAMN09650985) | biofilter metagenome | isolation source: enrty point of leading RO module | place: Saudi Arabia: Thuwal, RO plant located on Red Sea | collected 2016-02-17...
AAATGGCCACGAAAAACACAAAGAGACCCAGCGCGGCCTCCGCCCGCAACCCAACCGGAAGCGAATAGAAACGGAGCGGCGAAGCCGCGCCAGCATGTAGCCGTGAGCGCAAGCTCATGGAAAACTTCTTGGTGTTCTTTGTGCCTTTGTGGTCGTCCAATTGAGCACTCGAACACGAAACGGGCTGGCAGAATTCGCGCACCACGCGAAGATTCTCACCGTTCGTAGCACGAAAAAGAGACGATCTCGCGGCTTTACTTTTTGTGGCTTTTTGTGTTTCTCGTGGCAATCCTGTCGCATGGTTCCAAGACCACGGGTGACAGGTTCACTTCATTGCGGCGATAAGCCGCCGGGATTTCCGAATGATCCGGTGGTTCGCTGCTCTCAAGTGCCAGACAAATTGTGGGTAACGACAAGGGTCGCCCAGAGGGAGCCCCCAGACGCGAACGCTGGGGGCTTCGCTGCCCTACGACCCCAGCCACCCTTCCATGACAGCAGTTTTCTGACAAGGCTTAGCCGCGACCCGCAGGGGGGCGCTCCACGCTCGCCGCGGGTTGCGGCCGCGCGCCGGTCGACCGGTCAACTCGCCTGCGAAGCGAACTTGACGTAGTTCTGCACGAAATCCGCTTCGGACATCTCGCTGGACAGATCGACGCCCGCCGATTCGAACATTTCACGGATGCGGCGGCTCGGCGCCCATTCGACCGGGGAAATCTTGCCATCCCGGTCGCGATCGAGGATGCCGAAGTAGCGCCGCGCGTTGACGGCCAACTCCGTCTCATCGACCGGGGGGGCCGAAGTCTCTGCTTGGGGAGGATCGCCGCCCACGGCTGAGTTGTCCCCGCGGTCGGCCGTCTGCACCGTTGGCTCTTCGCCGGTTTCCGGCGAGGACGTGGCGACAACGATTTCCTTCGGTGTGAGAAATCCGTCCCCGTTCCGGTCCATGGCGACAAATTCCGAGAACCGCCGGCCGTTCCATCTCCGCCACTCGAAGAACGTCACCTGCCCGTCGCCGTTGGCGTCGCCGGCCCGGTATTCCTCCGGCAGGTCGAGCGTCACGCGCGGCTTCGCGTCCTTGTCCGCAGACTTGTCCCCCGAGGTTTCTTCGGATGAACCGGTCGCAGCGGGTTCGTCGCCCGATCGATTCCAGTTCCAGCGTCCGCTTCGGCCGCGCGGCCGGTCTCCGGCTTCTTCGTCATCATCGTCGCCGTCGTCGCGACGCCGTCTGCGGCGCTCGCCGTCGTCGCCTTCGTCTCGCCGCCGGTCTTCCCCTCGTCGGCCGCTGATGGCGCGCTGCTGGAGATCCTGGATTGTCTTGACGAACTCGTCACGCGACATCGCTTTCGACGTGTCGGTCCCGGCATTCTGCAGGAATGCCTTCATCGGCCCCTGGACTTCGTCCGATTCCAGCTTGCCGTCGCCGTTCTGGTCCAGACGGGAGAAAATCTCCTCCGGCGATCCGAACCCGCGCCGCCCGCCGCGCTGCTGCGCGTCCGCTGGAGTTGCGAGCAGCCCGCACGCGAGGCAGAACCCGCACAAGCGAAGAAATTGGAGAGATGTGGGGCTGAACGATCTGTTTTTCCGGACCATATCTCGTTCTCGCGTGTTCAATGACCGGCGACCGCCTGCTGTCCACCGGTCTGCGCTGCGCGGCCGTACTTCAGTAGGATACAATAATGAGAAACCCCGCGCGGGCGAAACCAGACTGCGAAATCGGGGGGTAACGTCTCAGGAGAGACCCCCTGATTCGATCGAGAAGTGCTTGTTTTTTATAACTTCAAATTTTTCAGGAAGTTATGGTTGTTCGGCCTCCGCCAGGTGGGACGCTAGCGAACTTTCACAATGCCCCGTCATCGTCCCGCAGACGAGAACGATCTCGAAATCAGTGTCGGCGATCTGTCTCGCGGATTCTCGTCCTCGACAGTCCAAACACCGCTCGACGCGGACACATGGTAGAGCAATTTTCTCTAGACTGAATCCCACAGCCCGGACTCCGGCAGCCCGCTGCCTCCGGCCACGGCACTGATTTGTCGTTACCCGTTGAATTCACAGAGATTACACACCGTGCCCACGTCGCAATGGGAAGGCGACTAAAGAACGAGAACCGGCGGAGAAACAGCCCGGGACGGATCTCTTCACCTCTTCTCTCGAATCGACGTCGGAGATCCTTTGAGCAATCGCATGACTTTTTTCCGCATTTCGAGGAACTGTCTGGCCGTCACCGCGATTCTGGCGGCGCTGAGCGACGTGGCGCCGGCCCAACAGCGACCGTTCGGACCCGCCGCGCGCGCTTCCAGGCACATCGCCGAACTCCAGCAAGAGGCGGTCCGCGCGGAACTGGAAATGACCGAGGAGCAGATCGGTCAAGTCGCAGAGGCCGTGGAAAACTTCAATGGGGAAGACTCCGGCATGGGAGAGTTCTTCACCCGCCTGCGGAACGCCGAGTCGGAGGAGGAACGAACCGCGATCATGGAGGAGATGCGCCTCGCCCAGCAGCAGCGGGCCGCCGAGGCGCGGGACATGCTCGCCGGAATCCTCTCGGAAGAGCAGATGAAACGACTCGACCAGATCGTGCTGCATCGGCAGGGGCCGGCGATGCTCGCGCGGCCGGAGGTCGCCGAATCGATCGGCCTCTCCGAACAGCAGCAAAGCGAAATCGAGACGCTTGTCTCGGAACGCCAGTCATCGCTGCGGGGACCGGCCGCCTTCACAATGTCTCGCGAGGAGCGGGAGGCCGCCCAGGCAGCGTTCCACCAGACAATTCTCGACGTGCTCGATGAGGACCAACTTGCGGCCTGGAACGACCAGATCGGACCACCCCCGCCCGGCGACGGCCGGCCTCCGGCGAGCACCGTCGCTCAGCCCGCTCCGCAGAGCACCGCGCCGGCCGGGGAGAAACCAGATGACGAAGACGTCGTCTCGTCGTTCGAGCCCACCGAACCGGGCGCAGACGGCGAAGAGAAGATGTCCTTCAACTTCAAGCACGCCCCCTGGTCCGACGTGCTGGCCGATTTCGCCGAACGGGCCGGACTCACGCTCGACCTGACTGCAACCCCGCCGGGAACGTTCAACTACACCGATCAGCGCTCCATGACGCCCACCGCGGCGCTCGACGTGCTGAACGGCTACCTGCTGCAGCGCGGCTTCATTCTCGTAAAGCGCGACGACTTCCTCGTCTGCATCAACATCGATGAAGGCGTCCCCCCGAATCTCATTCCGCATATCACGGCGGCCGAACTCAAAGAGCGCGGCCGGAACGAACTCCTCACGGTCGTCTTCCCGGCGAAAGGCGTCGAAGTCGCGAAACTGGCCGAACAGATTGGAGAAACGCTCGGACCCCAGGGCAAAGCGGTCGGAATCGAGGCGACGCAAACGCTCGTCGTCACCGACATCGCAACCAATCTCCGTCGTGTGCACGAGATGCTCGAGTCGATGGCCGTCCTCTCCGGACCCGAGGACGTGACGTTTCAGTCCTATCCCCTGCAGCACGTGCCCGCCGGTGAAGCCGAGCAACTCCTGCGGAACCTCCTCGGGTTGAAGTTCGTCGTGCAGAACGTCAGCGCCGCCAATGAACGCGGCGACTGGAGAAGCCGGAGCCGCTGGGGACAGCAGCAGGGAGGAAACGACAACGATGAAGACTCCGGAGCAGAAACGTCCCCCTTCGACCAGGAGTTGCTCGCCAAAACCCAACTCACCGCGAACACCCGCACCAACCAGTTGCTTGTCACCGCGCCGGTGATCGTGCAGAAGCTCATCAGCGATGCGCTGGAATCGATCGACGTCGAGGCCGACGGCAGCTACGTCGCGGCGGGCGAGGGCGAGCCCTATCTGCAGGTCTACCAGGTCTCCGGCACCGATGCCGGCGAAGTCACAAAAACGCTGGACGTCCTGATGCCCGGAGTCGTCGTCAACGAAGACCGCTCGAGCGGCAAGGTGCACATCTTTGCGACCGCCGCCCAGCAGCGGGAAGTGGCCGAACTGATCGAGCAACTCCAGGGCAAAGGCGGCACGCAGACCGTCTCCGTCATTCCCCTGGTCGCGATGGACCCCATCGCCGCAGCGGCGACCGTGCGGGCCATGTTCATCGCCGACGGAGACTCCGCCCCGGTCGTCGAGGCCGATCTCGCCGGGAGGCAACTGATGCTCCGCGGAACCGCCGACCAGTTGGCCCAGGTGAAGACGCTGCTGGCCCAGTTGGGAGAGGACGGCAGCGGCGACCGCTCGCTCCGAGATCGCGGCCCGTTGCGCCGTTTCTCCCTCAGCGGCCGCAACACCCGCCGCCTGCTGGAGATCATCGAGGGCGCCTGGGGCGCCACGCAGGCCAATCCCATCCGCGTCATCGAACCCGAAACCAGAGGCCCGATCCGGGACGTGCGGACCCCCGAGGAACGATCATTCGCACCGCCCGCCCGCTCCGAAGACCCCCAGGAGGAAGTGCAGGAGGAGACGCAACCGGAACTGAAACAAGACGAGGGCGCCGCCTCCGGCGCATTTCGCACTCCGCAGGCCCCGCCGCAGATCGCCCGCATCCGGACGCAGTTAATCTCGCTGGATGAGACACCGAACGAGGAACACGATACGGAAGAGACTCAACCGGAAGCGCCCGCCGCACCGGCAGGCGACAACCGCGACAACGCCGATTCAGAACAACCAGAGCCCGCGCCCGAGATCATCATTCGCATCGACGGCGACGAACTGATCCTCATGTCGAACGACCAGGAGGCGCTCGACCGGCTGGAACTCCTCCTCGAAGACGCGCTGCAGTTGCTTCCCCCCGAAACCGGTTGGACCGTCTTCACGCTCCAGAGCGCCGACGCGATCGAAGCCGCCAACATGCTGGAACTCCTCATCCCCGACAGCACCGTCGCCGAAACCGACGCGTCGACCAGCGTGCTCGGCACCCTGCAGGGCTTCGGATCGAACCTGATCGAATCGGTCGGACTCGACACCGCCGCGTCATCACTCACCCGGTTGCAGATCGTCCCTGAATCGAGACTGAACGCGCTGTTCGTCTCCGGGCCCCCCTCGCGGATCGAGGAGGTCAGCCGGTTTCTCGAAATCATCGACGCCGCCGACTGGCCCGGCTCAAAGCGCGACCGCGTCCCGAGGATGATCCCCGTCGAACACGCGGACGTCCAGGATGTCCACAAGATCGTCAGCGACGTCTACGCCGATTACCTCGCCATCGCCGCGCTCGCCCAGAACCCCTTCGCAGGAGGCGGACGCGGAGGCAACCCCCTCTCCATGCTGCTCGGCGGAGGCGGCGGGGACGACGCGCAGGCGATCGACGCCCCCCTGACGATCGGCATCGACCAGCAGACCAGCAACCTCATCGTCTCGGCCGACGAACCGCTGTTCCAGGAAATCAGGCAGCTCGTCGAATCGATCGATCAGGCGGCCCAACAGGCAAACCGCACGATCCGCGTCTACTCGTTACAGAACGCCAATGCGGCGATCGTCCAGCAGACGCTCGGCGCGGTCGTGCCCCGCGTCCAGGTCAGCACCACCGGATCGCGTCCCACAACCGACCGGACGCCGCAACCGCAACCGCAGATCCCGGACGGAAACCGGGGCGGGGACGACGCCAACGATCAGATGCGGCGCTTTTTCGAACAGCGGATGCGCGAGCGGTTCCAGCAGATGCAACAGCCGCAGCAATCCGGAGGAAACGACGATTCCGGGAGGCGCGGATTTGGTGGAGACCGCGGCCGGAGCCGTCGCGGCAACTGATCGACACAAGCACCGAAACGGTCATTGCGCAGCCGCGAATCCAGCCACTGCGGCTGAGAATTGGAAACCCATGGAAATCGGCAACGTACTTGTCCGCCGCGGACTCGCCAGCACGCAGGATGTCGAATCCGCGCGCCTCGAGGCCAACGGCCGCCGCATCGATCAGATTCTGGTCGACCGCGGCGTCGTCACCGAAGAGGGCACGCTCCGCGCGCTCGCCGACGAACTCGGCATGCGGTTCGTCGCCCTGACCGAAGACGATGTCGACCCCCAACTCCTCCGCCTCTTCCCCCCCGCCGCGATCTTCCGCCACGAAGCGATCCCGCTGTCGCGCGACGGCGACACCATCACCCTCGCCACCGCCGATCCGTTCGACCTCGAAGCAGTCGACGAACTGAGCAACGTCAGCGGCTGCCGCATCCAGCTCGTGCTGGCCTGCCGGGAAGAAATTTTGGGGCTCATCAAACAGGAACTCGGCGTCGGCGGCGACACCATCAACCAGCTTGTCGCCCAGCGCGCCGAAGCGGGCGTCGAACTGCTCGACGAAATCCCCGACGAACTGGGCGAACTGGCCGCCTCCGCCCAGGCGCCCTCCGTCATCCGACTCGTCAACGAACTGCTCGTCGAAGCCCTCGAACAGCGGGCGAGCGACGTGCACATCGAACCCCAGGAACGCGGACTGACGGTCCGCTTCCGTGTCGACGGCCTGCTCCGCGTCCAGCCCGTCCCGGCCGAGATCCACCAGTTCGCGTCTTCGATCATCACGCGACTGAAGATCATGGCCCGGCTCAACATCGCCGAGAAGCGTCTGCCGCAGGACGGCCGCATCAACGTCCGCGTCCAGGGCCGCGAGATCGACGTTCGCGTCTCGATCATCCCCATGCTCCACGGCGAAGGAATCGTGCTCAGGCTGCTCGACAAGGAGCGGATGGTCTTCAATCTGACCAACGTCGGCATGCCGGACGACGTCGCCGGCTCGTTCCACGAACTGATCGCGCTGCCCCACGGCATCGTGCTCGTCACCGGTCCGACCGGAAGCGGTAAAACGACGACCCTCTACAGCGCGCTCAACGAAATCAAAAGCCCCACCACGAAGATCATCACGATTGAGGATCCGGTTGAGTATCACATGTCCGGCATCAGCCAGATTCACGTGCATACGAAGATCGGTCTCACTTTCGCCGCCGGACTCCGCTCGATCCTGCGTCACGATCCGGACGTCGTGCTCATCGGAGAAATCCGCGACGGGGAGACAGCCACCAGCGCCATTCAGGCGTCGCTCACCGGTCACCTCGTCTTCAGCACCCTGCACACCAACGACGCCCCCGGCGCGTTCACGCGACTGGTCGATATGGGCGTCGAACCCTATCTGGTCGCCAGCACCGTCGAAGGCGTTCTCGCGCAGCGGCTGGTGCGCGTGTTGTGTCCGGACTGCAAACAGCCCTACCAGCCCGACGAAGCCGACCTCCCCGCCGATTTCGCCCGGCCCGTGGAAGAGCTGTGGCGATCCGTCGGTTGCCGGAACTGCCGGGATGCCGGATTCACCGGCCGCTCCGGCGTGTTTGAACTGCTCGTCAACGACGACGCGATCCGCCACCTGTGCATCGAACAGGCCAGTTCGGGCGACATCCGCAACCATGCGCTCAAGCACGGCATGCTCACCCTGCGTCAATGCGGCTATCGCATGGCCAGAGCAGGCCGCACCACGCTCGACGAAGTGCTCCGAGTTACGCGCGGCGATGTTAGCTAGGTGTCCCTTGTCACAAATTCCAACACGTTTTGAAAACCCCCGTTTAGCCGCGACCCGCAGGGGAGCGCTTCTCTTCTGAGAGTTCTTGGCTCCGAGACCACGCCCACGATTCATGCCAGACTTCCAGTACATCGCCCGGGAAATCTCCGGCCGGCAGGTCACCGGCACGCTGGCGGCGTCTTCACAGCAGGACGCCCTCGGATTGCTCTCCGCGCAGCAGTTGTTTCCCATCAGCGTTGCCCCGGCGGAAGAACTGAAATCGCAATGGAAGCTCAGCGGCCGCAGGGTCCGCGCGCGGCAGAAGGCCGTCTTCTATTCGCAGCTTGCCGACCTCCTCAAATCGGGCGTCCCGCTGCTCAGGTCGCTCGAACTGCTCGAACAGCAGGCGACCAGCCCCGCGTTCGCAGCCGTTCTGCAGGACGTGCGCGAACAGGTCGCCGACGGAACCCGGCTGCACGACGCGCTTCGCAGGCACCAGCGCGTGTTCGGAGACCTCGTGGTCAGCATGGTTCGGGCCGGCGAAGAGGGCGGCTTTCTGGAGGAAGTGCTCAAGCGGACCGCCGCGTTCACCGACCATCAGGAAGACCTCAAGGGCCGCGTGCTCGGCGCGATGGTCTATCCGCTGTTTCTCATGATCTTCGGCACCGGAATCGTCGTCGTGCTGCTGATCAAGTTCGTCCCCAAGTTCGAGCCGATCTTCGAGCGCATGGCCGAGCGGAATCAGCTTCCCTGGGCCACCACGGCCCTGCTCGGCATGAGCGATTTCGCCCAGGCGTACTGGTGGCTGATCGCCCTCGCCCTTGCCCTCGGCGCGTGGGGATTGAATTACGCCGCACACACCGAAACGGGCCGCTGGCGGCTCGACACCATCCGCCTGCGGGCCTATGGCATCGGACGCATCATTGGCAGCCTCGCGGTCGCCCGCTTCTGCCGTGTTCTGGGAACGCTGCTGAGAAACGGCGTGCCGATCCTGCAGTCGCTGGGCATCGCCAAAGACGCCACCGGCAACGCCGTGCTCAGCAAGGCCATTGCCGACGCCAGCGACAACATCTCGGAAGGAAAATCACTCGCAAAGCCGCTGGGAGCCAGCGGCGAATTCCCGCCGGAAATCGTCGAAATGATCTCCGTCGGCGAGGAGGCAAACAACCTGGAAAACGTCCTGGTCGACATCGCCGACAACCTGGAGCGGCGGACCGGACGGGAACTCGATCTGGCAGTCCGGCTGCTCGAACCGATTATGCTCGTCATCATGGCGGCCGTGGTCCTGTTCGTCGTCGTCGCCCTGCTGCTCCCCATTCTGCAAAGCTCGACTATCGCGTGAAGGAAAGTTGTCAGTCGTCAGGAATCAGTTGTCAGTGAAGAGCACAGCGCTAGACTGTGAGAGAGACGACCGTTTACTGAAAACCGATCACTGACAACTGGCAACTGAAAACTGACAACCGAACACTGAAAACTTTGAAGCTTACGGAGTTCAAGATGTCCATCCCCCGGAAACAGACCCGTTCCCCCCGCGGCGGTTTCTCTCTGCTGGAACTGCTCATCGTGCTGGCCATCATCGGCGTCATTGCCGCGATGGTCGTGCCGCAACTGCTGGGGAGGCAAAAAGACGCTCAGATCAAGGCCACGCGGGCCAGCATTCACAATCTCGAACAGGCGCTCAAGCTCTACGCCGTCGATCATGACGCCGAATTTCCCACCGAATCGGAAGGCGGTCTGAACGCCCTGCTGCAACCCAAGGACCGCGCCGGAAACGCCCAGAGCCCTTACCTGGAAAAAATTCCGCTCGACGCCTGGGGCAACGAAATCCATTACGAATACCCCAGCTCGAAGATCGTCGCGGTCGACAAGCCGGCCCTCTGGTCAAACGGCCCCGACCGCCAGGACGACAATGGCTCCAATGACGACATCTCGAACTGGGCGGAACTGGAGTCACTGTAAGCGTTCGTCTTCAGCGCCGGTGAGAACCCACGCGAAGCCCACGGGTCGCAGCCCGTGGGCCTTTTCGCCGAGTTCCAGAATGCCGCACCTCAACCAACAACGCGCCACGCCCCGCACCGGCTTCACCCTCCTAGAACTCGTGCTTGCGCTCTCGGTGCTGGCGATCCTGATCGGACTCACTTGGCCCTCCCTGATGCGGTTCGTCGGCGACCAGAGACTGCGGGACGACGTGGAACTCGTCCGCTCCCGCGCCGCCGCCGTCCGCTCGTCGGCGATCGCCGAGCGTCTCACCTTTCAATTCCGCTACGAACCGGGCGGAACACGCTACCTGATTCTGCCGTATGAACGGCCGCTCACCGGCCGGCAGGACGAAAACCTCGACGCAACTTCCGCCGGCTCGATCGACGACAAGCTCCGCGTCAGGGACTACGAACTCGACGAAGGCAACCGGTTCAGCGCCGCCGCGCCGTCGCCGCTTGGCAGCACGTCGCAGCCGCCGCTGACCGAGCAGATCAGCCAGGACTGGCTCGCTCTCTTCGGCGGCGAGGCCACTCTCGCGCAGACAACCTGGTCAGAGGCGATCCTGTTCAAGCCCGATGGCTCGGCGACGGACACAGAATTCTTCGTCGTCGACGACGATGGGCGGTATCAGCGAATCGCAGTCCGCGGTTTGACCGCGGCCGTGTCGTCCGGACCGGTGCAGCAGGAGGACCGGCGATGAACCGCAATCCTGCCTCCTGCGCCCCGCCAAACCCCCGCCGAAACGGCATCACGCTGCTGGAGGTCCTCATCGCGCTGGCGATCTTTCTCGGCGCCCTCGCCGTCATCGGCCAGATCGTAAGCACCGGCAGCCAGGCCGCCATGAGCGCGCAACTCAAGGCCGAGTCGGTCCGCCGCTGCGAGACCGTTCTCGCGGAGACGTTGAGCGGAGTGATCCCGCTCCAGAGCGCCAGCGGGACGTTCGAAGACGACCCGCAATGGTCCTGGACCGTCTCGGTTCAGGACGGCGCAGCCACCGACCTGCTCACTGTGGAGGCCGCGGTCTCCCGCAACGGAAACTCGGCGTCCGAATATCGTCTCACCCGCTGGGTCCGCGATCCGCAGGTCTTTCTGCAGTCGACCATCGACACCTCCACAGGAGGCAGCCGATGAAACCTCGTCGTCGCACGAATCACAGAACACGGGTGGTCGGGGCTGGACTGTTTAGCGGCGACCCGCAGGGGAGCGCTCCGCGTCTCCGCAATCCACAAGGGTTCACCCTCGTCGAACTCATCGCGGCCCTCGCGATCAGTCTGCTCCTGGTCACCGCCGTGATCGCGTCGCTCGACATCTACTTGCGACTCACCACAGCCGGAGAGGAATCGGTCGAACGCCAGCAGATCGCGCGGGCGGTCCTCAGCCAAATGACGCGCGACATGGAGTCGATCGTCTTTCGCGCGCCGGACGAAACCACCGCAGAAGACGCCCGATCCGAGGAGACCGATGACTTCGCGGCGGAACCGGTCGTGGAGGTCCAGGATCCCGACGCCGCCTACACCTCCGGCAGCCTCGGGCTGGTAGGTGATTCACAGTCCCTGGTGCTGCACGTTTCGCGGCCGTCGAAGGAACTCAGCTATTCGTCCTTCCAGCAGGCGACCGGCACGGTCTCCCGCACCAGCGATCTGATGTCGGTGTCGTGGTTTCAGGCGAGTCCCGGTTCGGCCGGACTGGCGGGCGAAGTCGGCAACCTCGCAGCCGCCGCGCAGCCGAATAACGCCGCGCGCAGCTCGTCAACCGCAGAGTTCACCGGAGGCTTGGCGCGGCTGGAGGGGGATCGGATGGCCATCCAGTACGCCGACGTCGCTTCCGACGTGCAGGCCCTGGCCGGCGCGGCGGAAGTCCTCGCGCCGGAGATCGTTTCGGTCCAATTCCGGTACTTCGACGGACAGAACTGGGTCGCCGTCTGGGACAGCACCGCCTCCGGGGCGCTTCCCCAGGCCGTGGAAGTCACGCTCGGATTTCGCAACCAGACGCAGAGGCGGCAGGACAGCATTCACGTCGTCTCCGACGGCATCGAAATCGGCGAGTGGGTCCGCCACGTCATCCACGTGCCGCTCTCCCGACCTTACTCGTCTGAAATGGCCTTCTGATTGAGCGCGCCCGTGCATTTTCGCAACGTGCAGATTCGGCAGTCGAAGACGTCGCATGCGACGGCGCGCAGAGGGACCGCGCTCATCACAGTCCTCGTCGTGATTCTGCTCCTCTCGCTGGCCGCCTACACGTTCACCGAGAAGATGATCCTGGAGAGCGAGGCATCGGAGTTTGCAGCGCGGCAGGCGCAGGCGCGGGCCAGTGCAGACTCCGGCGTCGATTACGTCGCCGCCCTGCTGGCCGACATCGACGCCGCGTCCGATCCGATCAACATCTATCACGACCCGTCGCTGTTCGCCGCAATGCCGGTGCACGACCCGCAGGCCGACCGGGGGATCGGCATGTTCACCCTCGTGGCGCCGGTGGTCACCGCCGGGTCAACGCAGACCGTGCGGGCCGGACTGATCGACGAATCGGGCAAGCTCAACGTCAACGCCGTGCTCTCGTTCGATCTCGAAGACGACGAGGCCCGCGAGCTGTTCCTGGGCATTCCCGGCATGACCGAACAAATCGCCGACGGCATCCTGGACTGGGTCGACGAAGACACCGAGCGCCGCCAGTACGGCGCCGAAGACGATTTCTATTCGACTCTCAGTCCCCCCTACACCGCCCGCAACAGTCCGCTCGAGTCGCTGGACGAGTTGCTGCTCGTCAACGGTATGACGCCCGCACTTCTGTACGGCGAAGATGCCAACCGCAACGGCATCCTCGACCCCAACGAGAACGACGGACCCCTCTCGCTGCCCATCGACAACCAGGATGGGCAGCTCGATCTCGGCTGCGCCGGCTACCTCACGGTCTACAGCCGAGAGTCGAACCTGCAATCCAACGGCGCGGAGCGGATCAACGTCAACGACAGTTCGCTCGTCGATCTCTACGACGCGCTGGAAGAGCAACTGGGAGAGGACGAGGCGCAGTTTATCGTCGCCTACCGGATGTACGGCGCGACCAACGTCGAACCGCTCGACGGGACCGGGCTCTCCTCCACCCCCGACTCGACCGGCGACCAGCAGACCGACGACGCCCTCATGGACCTCGCCGGCCGACTGGCGAAAGCGCTGGGCGGAGGCAACACCGATCCGATCATGCGCGGCGGAATGGACCTCTCGCGGGGCCCCCGGCAGGAAATTGACTCACTCTACGAACTGATCGGGGCCGAAGTCGTCGCCGAGATCGACGGCAGCGACGAAACCCTCACCAGCCCCTGGCAGAACGATTCCGGCGCCCTGGCCGGATCGCTGCCGTTGCTCTTCGACGTCGCGTCCACCATCGGGACGTCAACCATCGACGGTCGCATCAACGTCAACCAGGCCCGCAAGGAGACTCTCCTCGGCATCCCGAACATGCCGAGCGATCTGGCCGACGCCATTGCGAATTCCCCCCTGATCGGTCCCGACGGCCAGGCCCTCTCTGGACAGTTCGAGGAACGGCAAACCACCGCCTGGCTGCTGACCCGCGGCCTGGCGGATGTCACCACCATGCGCCAAATCGACAGGTTTATCACGGCCCGTGGCGAAGTCTTCACCGTTCAGGTGCTCGGCCATTTCGACGTCAAGGGTCCGGTGGCGCGGATTGAAGCAGTCGTCGATGCGGTGGAAGACCCGCCGCAGATCATCGCCCGCAGAAACCTCTCGGAACTCGGCCCGGGCTACGACCTCACGCCGCTCGTCCCGGCGGGCGGACCATGAGAAAACGGCCCCGCACCGTCGCTGGGGAGAGTACAATTGGACGGCGTTTCGCACAGCAACCGCACGCCCCTCGTCCCCAAACTTCTGTTTGGGGACGCGTTATGGAGGCGCCCCAACAGAAGCTTGAGCGAAACGTGAGGTGTTGTGTGGGTGCCACCGGCAAAGCCTGTCGCACCCCGTCGCCGAAAAACTGGAGCCGGCCTCATTGAGGCCGGGCACCGGGCACACTGAGCCCGGTCACAAAGTTCACGATCAACGTCAACAGTTTCCATGCCCGAAATCGTCGCGATCGACTGGGAAGCGAAATCGGCGCGCTTCGTCTGCGCAAAGATTGTGCGCGACAAGCTCGAATCGTGGCGGACCTTCCAGGCCGATCTCCCGGAAGAGATCGCATCCGCCGCTGACGCCGCCGCGACCGGAAAATGGCTGCGGGACACTTTCCGGCAACACGGCGCCGATCCGCAACAGGCGATCGTCGTCCTGCCGCGCGAATCGGTCGTCATGCGGCGGCTCGACCTGCCCGACGTGCCCGATCACGAATTGCCTGCGATGGCCCGCCTCCAGGCGGCGACCCGCGCGTCGACACCCGTCGATCAACTCGCCCTCGACTACCTCCCGCTTCCCAGACACGAGCATCGCCCCGGGCAATCAGTGCTCGTCTTCTCCTGCGAGGCAAGCCGTCTCAAACGACTGCGCGAATCCTTCAAAGCCGCCGAAGTCGACCTGCTCGGATGCACCACCAGTGCCACCACCGTCGGCGAAGTCGTCGCCCGCGCCGACGCGTCGGTGCGGGCCAACCTCCACATCCCCACGCTTGTGGTCTACCAGCGCGGATCGCGCGTGGAACTGTCGATCTATTTCGACCAGGGACACCTGATCTTCTCGCACGGCCTCCGGTTGCCCTCCGGCGACGCGGCCAATCACGTGCAACCGCTGAAATCCGAACTCTCGCGGTCGATCGTCGCCCTGGGTCAGGTCCACGAACACGTTGTCATCGAACGGGCGATCGTCGTTCAGGAGGACGAACGCGATTCCCAGATCGTCCAGATGCTCGAAGAGTCCTTCCCCGGACGTGTCGAATGCATCGATCCCGATCAGGCCGCCCGCGCAGCCGGCAGGACCGCGGAGACATCCGGCGCACTCTCCGCCGCAGCGCTCGGGGCAATCCTGGCCGAAACCTCTCCCACGCTCCCCAGGATCGATTTTCTCCGGGCCCGCAAACCACAGCCCCCGCGCGATGAACGCAAACTTCGCCTCGGAGCCGCCGCCGCAGCGGCGCTCCTCGTCTTTGCTGTCGGCGGCTGGTTCTATTACTCCGCCCTTGTCGAGCGCGATCAGCAGATCACCGAACTCCAGCAGAGAGAGTCCGATCTGAACAAACTGCTGGAGCGAAACGACGCGGCGCTGCGCACCGCCGAAGCGATCGGCAACTGGGAAAACGGCGACGTCCCCCCCGTCGAGACCCTCGCCGGACTCCAGGCCCTGCTCACAGGCACCGACCGGCTCTACTTTCAATCCCTGAAGTTCTCTCCCGGCACCCGCGACGCCGCAGCACAGATTCGCGGCAGCGGCTTCGCCCGAACACGCAGGGACTTTGAAGAACTGGAACAGAGGCTCGCCGACCAGGGCTACCGCGTCCGTTCACACACGCCGGCCACCAGCAACCGGGATCCCGACTATCCCGTGCTGTTCGAACTCGACGTCGACGTTCTCCGCCCCAAGTCCGGCGACGCCCCCGAAGCGAACGCCACCTGATCGCCGAACGGCCGAATCAACCTCATCATGTCGAAACGAGAAAAAATCCTGGCAGCCGGCCTCGCGGCCGTGATCGCGATCTTCGTGATCGGCCCGGCCGTCATGAGCGCCGTCCTCTCGCCGCTGCGCGAGCGGGACAACCGAATCAATACGCTCAAAACCAGCGTCGCGAAACTCGACGACGCGGAGTTCGCCCTGCTCGCCGCTAAGCGGGACGTCAATCGCTGGCGCGAAATGAGCCTGCCCCCCGACCCGCTCGACGCGCAGCGCGTCTACTACCAGTGGCTCAACGACGTCACCCTCCTCGCCGGTTGGCAGGAAGTCGAGATGACCCTCGGCACTGCCTCTCCGAGGCAAGGCGGATACACGACCATCCCCGTCACCATTGAAGCCGAGGCGACCCTCGACCAGATCGACCGCTTCATCAGGTTTCTCGACTCCACGCGACTGCTGCAGCGCGTCACCCGCCTCGACATCGAAAGCCCCTACCCGGACGGCAATCCGCCGATGCACGTCGTCATCGGTCTGGAAGGAGTCGGACTCCAGGAGGCAACCCCCCGTTCGCGCCTCTTCCCCATCAGCCGACTGCAAAGCAATCTCGCTGACGACGACCAGCAGCTTAGGCTTGATGGCAGCGACGGGTTCCCCGAAGAGACTCCATTTCGCATTCGCATCGATCAGGAACTGCTCCGCGTCGACGACGTCGACGGCGACACCTGGCGCGTCACGCGAGGCGTCGATCACACCGAGGCCGCCCCGCACGAGGCCGACTCGGTCGTGGAACTCACGCCGCAGATCGAGGACGACGCAACGTCAACCGCCGAGACCGAACTGCTCGTCGAGCGCATCTTCGTCAAAGCCGACAACCGCACACCCGCCGGCGTCGAGATCGCCGCGCTCGACGCCCCGTCCGCCATGCGGGGCCAGCCCTGGTCGGCCGAACTCTCCCTCGCCAACTGGGACTCCCGTCGCCCCGTCAAATACGCGATCGACGGGGACGTGCCCCCCGGCCTCACCCTCGATGCCGACACCGGTCGCCTCGAATGGACTCCGCCCGCCGATGCGGAACTCGGCTACTACGAGCCCGAAGTCACGGCCCTCTCCGCCGACGGCCGGGAAACGATCGCCACCGGTTCGGTCGAAATCGAACTCCGCAGGCCGAACAGCCCTCCGACTCTGGTTCTCCCGGAAACCGTCGACGTCTGGCTCGGGCAGGAACTGGTCCTCACCCCCGAAGTCAAAGACCCGGACCTCGCCGAAGAAGAGTTCCTCTTCGAGATCGAGGGGGATCTGCCCGAAGACGCATCCTTCGACGAACAGACCGGAACACTGACCTGGACTCCCCCCGTCTCGACCGATATCGGAGACATCGTCGTCACCATCTCCGTCAGCGACGACGGCCGGCCGCGCGAGACCGATTCGCAGGACGTCGTCCTCAAACTTCAGGACGACCCCGCTCTCTACACCTACCTGTTGGGCGGAATCATCCAGGGCGCCGACCGGCGGGTCTGGTTCCGCAACCGGGCCGCCGAGGAAAGCGAGGCCCGTATCGTCCTGTCTGAAGGGGACGAGTGGACCCTGGCCAACCTCGAAATGACGATCGAAACCGTCCGCATCGACTCCATCGACGTCGCCATCGACGGTCGCCTGTACCGCCTGGAGAACGGAGAGAACCTCCGGCAACTTCAGCCGGTCGCTGAAAACCCGGCCGACTCAAGCTCCTCGACCACCGCACGTTCCGGCGAGTAACGTGGACCCCGCCGCTCCGCGTAAATGCCATCGCCGATCGAATTCGACTGCGGAGTCTGGGCAAACTTTGCCGATGTTAACGGTTGTACGGCCTGATTGGCGCGACGGTGGCGGACCGTACACTCCGCCTGGAGGAACCGAGCGCAGCACGGACGCAACCATGCTCGACCCAACCAGATTCACAACAGCGGTCGCCCGCGGTCTGTCAATCGCAGCGGCCGTCTTCCTGCTTGCGCAGCCGCACAGCCTGTCCGCCCAACAACCGCGCTACGCCGCCGGCAAGGCGGAAATCACCGCCACAGACGCCGCAGACGAACCGCTGCTCAGGCTCAACTACCTCCCTACAAGCTGGGAGCGCGTCCTGCACGACCTGGCGGACAAGACCGGATCGACTCTCGTCCTGCACGACGTTCCCCGCGGCCGCTTCCAGCGCACCGATCGCCGCAAATACAACCGCAGCGAGGCGATCCGCATCCTCAATCAGGAACTCGAACCCCTCGGATTTCGCATCCTCGCGAAGGACCAGTTTCTGACGGTCATCGAAATCGATCGCCGCAACGAGGAGTACCCCCGCCGCGTCTACCAGCCGACGCCGCAGGAACCCATCCCCCGCGCCTACGAACCTGCAACCGCCTCCGCCGACCGCCGACCGCCGGCCACACAGCCGAGCGACAACCGTCGTCCCTCGCAGCGCCGCTCCGATCGCATCGTCGACAGTTCCGTCCGCCCGGCGGCCTATGAGGAAGCCCAGCATCAGGAAACCGTCGAAGCCCGCTCTGAAACAGCGGAGCGCTCAACGGTAACACTCGATACCGATCAACCGGCTGCCGACGTCGCACGGAAAATCTACGGCGCCTTCGGAAAACGCACCGAATTCGTGGAAGCCGGTCCGCAAGGTCTGCCGGCGTTCCATGTCTACCGGGGATCGTCCGATCCGGGCGAAGCCGAGTCGGCAACGCAGACGAAGGACGTCTGGTTCACCGTCGAACTCGATCAGTCACGGAATCAACTCCACCTGCACGGCGCGGATTCGGTCACCGACAGCCTGGTCAAGCTGGTCCACCTGCTCGATGTCGCCCCGGCCCCCGGCGCCGCAACCACGCGCGTCATTCCCGACGCCGGAAACGCCGGCAAGATCGCCCGCCAACTCGAACCGCAACTCGCCCAGCTTCAGGACGCCCGCAAAGAAGCCGCGCAGAATGAGCCGGCCGCCCCGGACGACGAAACCGCTCCGGACGCGCCCGCGCAGAGCGACCCCCTCGATCCGTCACAATTGGGCGACATGCCCCTCCCGCAGTTGATTGGAAACCTGCGGGGAGACGTGACCGTCGAGGCGCTTCAGGATCTCGATCTCCTGATTCTGCGCGGCAACGAAGCAGACGTCGAAGCCGTCATGGAAGTCATCCGCGCCATTGAAGAACTGGCCATCGGTTCGACTCCGGAGATCCATCTGCTCAACCTGAGATACGTCGACTCGGAATCACTCGCCGCGCTTCTCAACGATGTCTACGAACGACTCAGCCAACTCAACACCGATTCCGCCGCCGCCGTGCGGCAGACGAAGCCGGTGAACGTCGTCCCCGTGGGACGGCCGAACGCGATTCTGATCATCGCCCCCGGCAGCGTGATGCCCTCCGTGTTGGACCTCGCCGAGCAACTCGACCAGCCCGTCACGCCCGGCAGCGAAGTCGAGGTGTTCCCGCTCAAGAGTGCGGTCTCCTCGCAGGTCGCCGCCCTCATCGAAGAGTTCTATGAGGATCGTCCCGGACTGGCCACGCAGGTGCGCGTCGTCGACGACGTCCGGACGAACTCGGTCGTGGTCAACGCCAGCCCCGCGGAACTCGAAGAGGTCGCACGGCTGGTTCGCCAGATCGATCGCGACCGCGCGCGGTCCGTCAATCAGGTCAAGCTCGTCCCGCTGGAATACGCCCTCGCCGACGAACTCGCCGAGTTCCTCACGCTGGCGATCCAGAGCATCCTCAACCCGCAGCAGGCCCAGGGGCAGTTGGGACAGTTCGGCGGTGCAGGGGCCCAGGGATCGGAAGATCTCCAGGAACCGAAATCGGTCGTCCTCGAATTCCTCACCACGGACGGTTCGGTCCAGCGCCTGCTCCGTTCCGGACTGCTCGCAGACGTCCGCATCACGGCCGACCTGCGGACCAACCGGGTCATGATTACCGCGCCGGAAGCCAGCATGCCGCTGTTCGTTGAACTCGTCAAGGTGCTCGACCAGCCCACCAACGCCGTGGCCGACATCAAGGTGCACACGCTCGAAAACGCCGACGCGACCGCGGTCGCCGAACTGCTGCTCACCCTCTTTCCCGAACCCGACGAAGACGAGCCGGGCATCCAGGTCGCCGGTTCGGGCGACGCGGGCGCCAGCCTCATTCCGCTCCGCGTCTCGGTCGACACCCGAACCAACAGCCTCGTGATTGTCGCCAGCCGCGACGTCATGGCCGTCGTGGAAGCGATCCTCTACCGGCTCGACGCCGGAGACCTGAGAAACCGGCGGATCGAGGTGCTCCGGCTCCGCAACAACCCGGCGCAAAGCATCGCAGACGCCATCAACGTCTTCCTGCAGTCGCAGCGCGACCTGCTGCTGCTCGATCCCGACCTCATCAGCTCGACCGAGCTGCTGCAACAGGAAGTCATCGTCACCCCCGAGCCTCTCAGCAACAACCTCATCATCAGCGCCACGCCCCGCTACTTCGACCAGATTCGCGATCTCGCCCTCGAACTCGACCGCGAACCGGAGCAGGTCGTCATTCAGGCGCTGCTGGTCGAGGTCACGCTCGACGACACCGACGAACTCGGCATGGAACTCGGGTTCCAGGATCCCGTGCTCTTCGACCGCAGCCTGCTCACAGACGTCGTGACCATCACCGAAACAATCGCCGGCGTCGATACCACCCGCGTCGTGTCGGTCACAGGCGCGCCCGGATTCGGCTTCAACAACCAACCGTTCGGCAACAACGTGATCGGGAACCCCGGCCGCGTCGGAACGCAGGGGCTCAGCAACTTTGCCCTCGGCCGCACCAACGACGACCTCGGCTTCGGCGGACTCGTCCTCTCCGCCAGTTCCGATTCCGTCAGCGTGCTCGTTCGCGCTCTCGCCTCCCGCCGAGACGTGCGCGTCCTCTCGCGTCCGCAGGTCACCGCCCTGGACAATCAGATCGCTCAGGTTCAGGTCGGACAGCAGGTGCCGATCGTCGACGGCGTCAACATCACCGCCCAGGGCATCGCCAATCCGAACATCATTCAGGATGAGGCCGGCATCATCCTCACCGTCACTCCCCGAATCAGCCCCGACGGGCAGATCGTCATGGAGGTCGTCGCGGAGAAGAGCGCCTTCCTCGGCGACGGCGTGCCGATCTTCACCGACACCGACGGCGCCGTCATCACCTCGCCCATCAAGGACATCACCACCGCCCTCACCTCGGTCAAGGTGCCCGACGGACAGACGATCGTGATCGGCGGCATGATCACCAAAACCGAAGACAACGATCACCGCAAAGTGCCCTACCTGGGCGACATCCCCCTCATCGGCAGCCTGTTCCGCTACGACTCTTCGCAGCACCGCCGCACGGAATTGCTCATCTTCCTCACCCCGCGAATCGTCCGCACCGATGCCGATATGGAACTGATCAAGCACGTCGAGTTCGAGCGGATGCATGCCTTCGAGGACGAGGTCGAGCAAATCCACGGACCGATCTTCGGGATTCCGTCCGCCCAGGGTGGGTTGCCCGCCGCCTATCCCGGCGCCGTCAATCCGCCCGCGCCCGGTTCGATGAGACTGCCGACCGGTCCCGCCATTCCCGAAGTCCCCGTGCCTCCGGCGCCGGAAGTCGACGAGACACAGCCGCGCGTCCCGCCCACCGTACCCGATACGGATCGCGAGTCCTCACAGGAACCCGCCGGTCCCGGAGTCCGTCGCCTGCCCTAGGACATCTGCGCCGCGAATTCGCCGGCAGCACCCCGTAATGCTGATTCAATCCAGGTTCTCCCTATCAACCACTCCGCCGGCAGGCAGGACTTCATCACACAACTCCGCGCCTCCGTGGTAAATATCTCGGGTTGCGCGTGCCGCTGTGTCACCGCATTCAAGTCTCCGTCCGCAGAAGGGACGAACGACTCATGAGCATTCGCTTGTTCTCACTGCTCACTGTCCTGATTGTTCCGCTCATGGG
>ERZ869936.1103-NODE-1103-length-20919-cov-6.528518_pt1 | contig 20919 bp, 21 predicted proteins | sample MGYA00520876_ERZ869936 | MGnify/ENA primary metagenome ERZ869936 (study PRJEB32218, sample SAMN09650985) | biofilter metagenome | isolation source: enrty point of leading RO module | place: Saudi Arabia: Thuwal, RO plant located on Red Sea | collected 2016-02-17 ...
GCCTCCAGCTTGTCGATCCACTCCTTGAAGGCCGCGGGCTGGTCGACGCAGAAGGCTTTTCCTGGTGGCGGGCCGGGGTGGCTGGGAGCTGGCCTGCGAGCACTGGCGGATGGCGGTGGCGATGGCGGTGGGAAGCTATGCGGCGGGATCGACGCCGATGGGCGGCGGGACGGTGGGCTTTCCGATCCTGGTGCTGCTGTTCGACCAGCCGGCGGAGCTGGGTCGGGATTTCAGCTTCGCGGTGCAGTCGATCGGGATGACGAGCGCCTCGATCTTCATCCTGGCGCGGCGGCAGCCGCTGGCGGGGGCGATGCTCAAGGGTGCCCTGATCGGCGCGACGCTGGGGGTGCCGCTCGGGATTTTTCTGGTCGCGCCGTGGGTGCCGGCGTTGTGGATCAAGCTGGTGTTCGCGGTGGTCTGGGGGAGCTTCGGCATCCTGCACCTGTGGCGGATCGGCGAGATCGCCGGGCACGAGGGGATGACCGATTTCGACGAACACTGGGACACGCGCGTCGGCCTCGCGATCGGTTTTCTGTCCGGGGCCACGGTGGTTTCGGTCTCCGGCGTGGGCATCGACATGGTGCTCTACACGGTGCTGGTGCTGGTGTGCCGCGCGGACCTGAAGATCGCGATCCCGACCTCGGTGGTGATCATGGCCTACTCATCGGTCATCGGCATTCTGACGAAGATGGGATTCACCGGGGTGCAGCCGGGGGTTTATGGAAACTGGCTGGCGGCGGCACCGGTGGTGGCGCTCGGGGCTCCGCTCGGGGTTTTCGTGGTGAACCTCATCGGTCGTCGGCCGACGCTGCTGGTGGTGGCGGCACTGTGTGTCGGGCAACTGGGCTGGACGTTGTTTCGCGAGAAGGGCGCGCTCGGCGCGTGGGGGATCGTGATTTCGCTGCTGGCGGTGGTCGCCTGCCTGCTGGCCTTCGAGCGGCTGCGCCGGTGGGGGGCGAAGCGGGTGGGCGAGGTGAAGCGGCGGCGGGCCAGGGTCGAGCCCGCCGCGGAGGGCGGACTGCCGGAGCCGGCGGAGTAGACGGGCCGCTCAGAAGAACCAGGTGAAGGTGGCGCGCAGCGTGCGGGGCTCGGTGGGGTGGAGGTGGACGTCGTCGATGCCCGCCGCCGGCTCGCCGGGAAGACGGGAGGTGTAGTAGTACTCGATGTCGTTGTCGGCGCGGTCGAGGAGGTTCAGGCAGTCGAGAGCCAGCTCGCAGTTTTCCCAGCGGTAGCCGACCCGAGCGTTGACCTGGAAGGAGTCCTCGGCCTTCACGCTGCCGGTGGCGGTGAGCGGGCGGGCGGAGAAGTAGCGGGTGCGCAGCGCGCCGAAGAAGCCGGTGTCGCGACCGACGGTGAGGCCGGTGGAAAGGACGACCGGGACCTGGTTCTCGATCATCGGACCGCCGGGCGCATAGATGTCGTCGTAGCGGCCTTCGGACCAGGCGAATTCGGCGTCGACGGCGAACCAGTCGGTCGGGCGCCAGTAGGCGGCGAGCTCGACGCCGTAGCGGGTGGTGTCGGGCCCGGCCTCGACGTTGCCGGCGTCGCCGACGTAGAGCAGTTCGGAGTTGTTGTGCAGCCACCAGATGGCGGCGGTGGTGGTGAAGCAGTCGGTCCAGTTGGTGCGGGCCCCGATTTCCGCGCCCCAGGTGCGGACCAGCGGATCGACCGGGGCGACGGGCGTGACGCCGTCGTTGGGGTCGATGCGGGTGAAGACGCCGCGGGCGTCGTTCGAGTGGAAGCCGCCGCCGAGATTGAGATAGTACTCGGTGTCATGCCACGGGCCGAAGATGAGGTTGAGCTTGGGCACGACGATGCCGTCCCACTGGTCGCCGCTGTTGACCGGCAGGTCGCTTTCGACATCGAAATAGAAGAGGTCGCCGCGCAGGCCGGCCTGGGTGCGGAACCAGTCGTTCCACACGGTTTCCGCACCGGCGAAGATCGAGTAGTTGCCGGTGAAGACGTCGTCCTCGCGGATCGGGTTGACGTCGAAACGGTTGCGCGTGCGGGCGAGTTCGAGATCCCAGATGTAGTCGTTGCGGGTCTGGAAGCCGATGGTGTAGTCGGTGTCCGCGCCGAACAGGCTGCGGTTCTCGAAAGTGGCGCTGATTTCCCCGCCGAAGAAGACGCGCTGGTCGGACTGGCGGAACTGGTCGCCGTTGACGGGATCGTCGAGGAAGTAGGTGAAGTTCGAGTAGAGATCGAGGTCGTAGTAGCCGACGTAGGCGTTGGCCTTCCACAGCACGTCACCGGCGCGGCGGCCCCAGTTCATGGAAAGCGAGTAGCGCTGCGAGTCGCCGCCGACGGCGGGATCGATGAAGCCGAGGCGGTCGATCATTCCCATGGAGATGGCGCGTTCGGGGACCTGGTCGGTGGAAGTCCACTCGCCGTGCGAGCCGAGGAAGGTGAGGTTGAGGAAATTTTCCTCGTCGCCGGTGTGCCAGCGGATGATGCCGTTGTAGCGGTGCGAGTCGCCGTCGAGGACCCAGGGACCGTCGTAGAACTGCGCCTCGCCGCCGTAGGTGAGGATGCCGTTGCCGGCCTGCACCGAGTGGCCGAAGACCGTGCGCAAGAAGGCGTCCTCGCCGAGGGTGAGCTGGGCGAAGCCGCGTTCGAGCGAGTTGACCAGCGAGAACTCGGCCGCTCCGGCGGTGGTGAGGTCGCCGAGGCGCGGGTCGAAGGGTCCCTTCTGGTAGTCGAGCCGCTCGACGAACTCGGGGATGAGGAAATTGATGTCGGCATAGCCCTGGCCGTGGCCGTGGGCGCGGTAGTTGGCGGGCATGCCATCGACGAAGAGGCCGAAGTCGGTGCCGTGGTCGAGGTTGTAGCCGCGGACGAAGTACTGGTTCGCCTTGCCGTCGCCGGAGTGCTGGGTGGCGATCAGGCCGGGGACGACCTCGAGCAGCTCGCCGCGGCGGAGGTAGGGGCGTTCGAGGAGTTCCTCGCGGTCGGACTGGCCTTTCGACGCGGTGCGGGCCTGGCCGAGGAGGTTTTCGGCCTTGCCGGTGATGATGAGGGGATCGAGGGAGCCGAGGACGGAGTCGGAGGTTTCCTCGGAAAAGGACGGGAGCGCGAGGGCGAAGAGCAGGAAAATGGAGCGGTTCACACCGGGTTGAACGCGGAGGAGAGGGGGATCCCACGGGAAATCGCGGATTCGCCCATGAATAACGCTTCGTCGTCTTTGTCCTCGCTCGCTGCGAGCGAAGAGGTAGGATTCCGTCATGGGACGTATTGTAGTGCAGCCGGATGTGTGCAACGGGCGACCGGTGATCGAAGGGACGCGGATCGCCGCGCACACGGTGCTCGATTTCCTCGCCGCAGGCGACTCCCGCGAGGAGATCCTCAGGGCCTATCCTTCGCTGCGTGACGAGGATATCGACGCGTGTCTTGCGTTCGCGTCCAGACTCCTTGAATCGCGCTACACGCTTGAGCCAGCCTCGTGACCAAGCCGCCTGCTGGAGTTCTGTTGGATGAGAATTTGCCGCTGGACTGCGGCATGGACGGGAACCTTGCATGCGTGCATGCCACTTCCCTCGGAGCTTCGCCCTCCGACTTCGAGCTCTGGGCGGTCGCCGCAGCGCAAAACCTGGTGATTGTCACCAAGGATGCGGACTTCGCCGACCGGATGATGCTGGCCGACCCGCCTCCGAGAGTCGTGCATCTGCGCATGGGCAACATGCGGCTGAAGGCCTTTCGAAGCATCGTATCACGGACTTGGCCTCGGGTGTGGGAACTGCTTGAGAAGGAAAAGCTGGTGCTGGTTTTTGAGGATCGGATCGAGTGCGTGGGCTCCTCGGACTGACGACTGGCCGGTGGAGAGCGGGTCTCGCCGGACCGGTGCGGCTCCCTGAAGGGAGAACTACCTACTGAACTGGCGGCGTTTCAGGTGGATTCGCGGGTCCACCAGGCGGCGAGCTTCTGGCGGGCGCGGTAAAGGCGGCCTTCGACGGCGCGCTCGCTGCATTTCAGGATGGCGGCGCATTCGGCGTGGCTGCGTCCGTCGAGGCAGGTGAGGATGACCGGCTCGCGCAGACGGGCGGGCAGCGAGGCGAGGGCGCGGTCGAGTTTGGCCAGATCGGCGTCGCGAATGACCGACTCGTCGGGCGTGGCTTGGCCGCAGGCGAGGTCGAGACCGTCGAGCGGGACCGTGCGACGACGTCGGCGCAGCCGGTCGCGGCAGAGGTTCAGCGCGATGCGGTGCAGCCAGGTGGAAAAACGGGCGCGCGGCTTGAAGCGCGGCAGCGCGCGGTGGGCGCGGACGAAGGTGTCCTGGCACGCCTCGACCGCGTCGGCTTCGTCGCCGAGGTAGTGGAAGCAGAGCCGGTGGATGCGGTGCTGGTGGCGCTCGACGAGCGCGCGGAAGGCCTCGTCGCAGCCCTTGCTCGCCGCCTCGATCTCGGCGGCCTCCCGGGCTTCGTCGTCGGTCGGCGCGACGGGCAGCGGGGTGGTTTCAGGGATGGACGAGGCGATCATGGGTCCATTGCAGGAGCTTCTCGGCCTGTTCGGGATCGAGCGGTTCCTTCATCTCGAAGAAATGATCGAGGGTGGCCTGCTGGAGTTCGCCCTGCGCGGTGTGGAGACGCTGGAGGGCGTCGCGGATGGCCGGCGAATCGCCGTCGCCGGCGCGGACCGCCGCGGCGAGATCGCGTCCGGCCGAGGCGATGCGGGCTTCGATCTCCAGACGGCTCTTCTCGAAGCGCTGCTCGGCGGGCTCGAGGGCGTCGTGCTGGGCGGGCGTGAGGTCCAGATGCTCGTGCATCCACGCGTGGAAGTCGGGTGTTTCCGGTTCCGGCGGGGATTTCCACCCGAGGACCAGCAGGCTGGTGCCGGCGGCGAGGGCAACGGTGGCGAGGGCCCACAGGCCGAGGGCGACGGGCCGGCTCACGGCGCGAGGAGGGAGGTGGAGAAGGCTTGGATCGGCGGCGGTCCGGCGGATGGCTTCGCCCGGTCGAGTCGGGCCGTGACCAGCGCCGCGACGATCACGGCGGCGGCCAATGTTGTTAGAACGCCGGCCCTGGTGATGACGGGTCGCACGGTGGAGACCCGGGCAAGCACCCGGTCGGCGAAATCCCGGGGCAGCGGCGCGGAAAGTTCGCGACGGCGCTCGTCCATGGCGCGTTCCATATCGGCGGTCACGGTGGCCAGCATAGTCCGCGGTCGCCGGCGTTCAAGCGTGCGGGTGGAAGCGGGTGGCTACGGATTTCCGGGGAAGGGATCGGCCGACAGGCGGAGTTGGACCTCGGGGAATGGAAGCGGATCGTGCGTCCGGCTCAAGCCGCAGGCGACTCCTCCGGCGAGGAGGGACGCAAGCAGAAGGCACAGGCTCAGAGGCGAAAGCCGTCGGCCGGGGCGTTGGAGATGCTCGACGCGTTTCCCGAGGGTCGATCCCGCCATGGCCGCGACCAACGGCGTCTGGCGGACCTGTGCCAGATCGCAGAGCAGGTGGGCATAGCCACCGGGCGCGGCACCGGTCGAAAGGACGGCGGCATCGCAGGCGATCTCCGACTGGAAGGCGTGGCGACGGGCGAGCCACCAGGCGGCGGGATTGAACCAGTGAAGGGTGCAGACGATGGCGCCGAGCAGTCTCCAGAGCGGATCCCGGCGGTCGTGGTGGGCGGTTTCGTGGGCCAGCACCATTTCACGATGGGATCGCGGCAACCGCATCCAGCCGGCAGGCACGAGGATCATCGGGCGGAAAACGCCGGCCGCGCAGGGGCCGGAGAGTTCGCGAAATTCCCGGACTTCGATCACGCGTCCGTTGGAACCACGGCATCGGCCGATCAGTCGTGAACCGCGCGTCCAGCGTCGCAGCCGGATCGATGCCATGCAAAGCCGGGCGAGTCCGATGCCCGTGCCGAGCGGCAGCAGCCAGACGGCGAGTGACAGCGGGCGATCGGATGTGGGCCCGCTCCCCGACGGAAGGACGTTCCATCCCGGAAGCAGGAGCAGCAACGGCAGGGTCAGGAGGATCAGCAGCGAGAGGGAACTGAGGCGGTCGCTGCCGAGGGCGTGGCGGCGCCCCGCGAGCACGACGATCACCACGGCCAGGGCCGAGAAACAGAGGGAGGCGGGAACCAGGGCGGTCATGCGGGAGGTTCAGGACTTGCTCTCGTCGATCAATCGGCGGATCCGCTCGATCTCCTCGTCGCTGAGCCGCTGGTCGTTCGGATCGAGCAGGGCGGCGACGAGTTTCTCCGGACTGTCGTCGAAAAACGTACCCAGCAAGCGTCGCAGGGCCGAGCGCTTGGCTTTCTTTTCCGAAACCGCCGGGCGATAGACGTATCGGCGCGAGTCCTTGCGATGGCTGATCAGTCCCTTTTCCAACATCACCGCCAGCAGGGCGCGGACCGCGGAGTAGCTGGGCGGATCCGGCAGCACGCGGCGGATGTCGTGCGCCGACGCCTCGCGCGACCGGTAGAGCACGTCCATGATCTGACGCTCGCGTCGCGACAGCCCTTCGCCCGACTTCTCCCGATATCCCTCGCCCGCCATCGTGTCGGACCCTACGCCCTTCCCAATCCGGCGACAAGCGATTGCTGCTAAAAAAACAGCATTTGGGATTGACCTTCTCCGCGCCAAGTGCTGTTTTTTTAGCAGCAATGAAGGCGCACGAACATGATCTGGCAGAGCGGGGTGAGGGTGGCGGTTTGGAGAGAGGGGTTCGCGGAGGAGCTACAGGGCCGATGAGTCCTGTCAGTCCCATGCAGCCGGTGTTTGTGGGGCCTGCAGGGTTCATCGGGCCGCTGGTGTTTCTGCGGGGGCTGCTGCGCCGCCTGCGCTTCGCGGTGCTGGCGCTGCCGGTGCTGTGGTGGAGCTCGTGTGCGACGGGGCCGCAGGGTGGGATGCCCTCCGCGCCGGTGGATGCGGCGGAATCGGGAGCGACGCCGCGCAATGCTCCCGTGCCGCCCGCCGAGTCCCGTCCGGGCCTGGCGACGGGCTACGGGGACGAGATCCGGAACCCGCTGCGTCGGCGGAGCTTCGCGCGGGCGACGGCCAAGCCGGCCGGGACGGACCGGATCTACTACAATGATCGTAGCGGGATCGAGGCGATGACTTCCTACAAGTACAAGACGGAAGGAACACGCCAAGCCGCCGGAGGGATGGTCGAGTGGGGCATCAAGAGCGGTCTGGGCTACGCGACCACCTACGAATCGGGCGGCAGGCGCTTTGCGGTGGGTTCGCCCGGGAAGGCCTACTCGCTGGTGGTGAAGAACCGCTGCCGCAGCCGCGTGGAAGTGGTCTTGAGCGTGGACGGGCTCGACGTGATGGATGGAAAGGCGGCGTCCTTCGCCAAGCGCGGCTACCTGATCGAGCCGGGCGACACGCTGGAGGTGAAGGGCTGGCGCAGCGGCTGGGACACGGTGGCGCGTTTCGAGTTTTCAAGCGTGGGAGCATCCTACGCGAACCGCCGCCACGGCGATACCCGCAACGTCGGCGTGATCGGTCTGGCGGTCTTCGGCGAGAAGGGAGTCGATCCGTGGAAATGGATGCCGGACGAAGTCGAGAGGCGGCGGGACGCGACGCCGTTCGCGGTGGCACCGTGAAAGGGAGGACATTCCATCGACTCCTGATGGTGCCGGCGGTCGTCGCGTGTATGGCCTGGTCAGGTTGTTCGCTGGTCCATATGGTGGATCGTTACGGCATCGAAGCCGTGTTGGTGGACTGCCGGAGCGAGGAGCCGATCGGCCGGTCGAAGGTCACCGTGCGGATCGACGACGTGAACCGGGTCACCCGTACTTCGGCAAGCGGCCGGCTGCGCGTTCCGCCGGAGCGGGATTGGCACCTGAGCTGGCTCGGAGGGCCCGCCTACGCGAGCGATCCGGAGGCAAGGATCGGGATCTCGGCTCCGGGCTTCGAACCGGAGGCGATCCTGTGGCACCGTGTTCCGGACCGGGATGGCGATCCGGATTTCGAGGAATCGGATGGCGTGATCGACCTCGGGCGGATTCGGATGCAGCCGCGGCATCGGGAGTGACTGCGAGAATTGCCGCCGGAAGCCCCGCCCACCCGCCTCATGTCAGCTTCGAGAGCACCGTGGAGGCTAGGTTGAGGACGAGGAAGAAGCCGCACATGTCGGTGCAGGTCGTGAGGATCGGACCGGAGGCGAGGGCGGGGTCGATCTTGAGGCGCTTGAGGAAAAGGGGGACCATGCCGCCGAGGAGGACCGAGAGGATGGTGTTCAGGCACAGGGCTCCGCCGATCACGAGACCGAGATACACGTTTCCCTTCCACAGGGCGGCGATGGTTCCGAGCAGCAGGCCGAGGACGAAGCCGTTCACGATGCCGAGGATGCCTTCCTTCCACACGATGCGGAGGAATTCGGTCGGACGGATCAGGCCGAGCGTCAGCTCGCGGATCGAAACGGCGACCGCCTGGTTGCCCGAGCATCCGCTCATGTCCGAGACGATGGGCAGGAAGACCGCCAGCGCGATGACCGCCTGCAGCGTGTCCTCGTACATCGCGATCACGCTGGCGGCGACGAGGTTGAGGATGATGTTCGGGCCGAGCCAGGCGAGACGCCGGCCGCAGCGCGCGGCCATGGGCATCGAGCGCAGTTCCTCGCCGCCCAGAATGCCCTGGGTGCGCAGGAAATCCTCGGTCTGGTGCTCCGACGTTGCCTCGCGGACCGCCTGCCGCGTGATCACGCCGACCAGTGTTCCCGCGGCGTCCACGACGGGCAGGCCGATGTAGTTCTTCTCGTCAAACAGCCTGCGGAGGCTGTCGAAATCGTCGGCGACGTTCACGGACACCGGATCCGCGATCATGACTTTCGAGACCGGCGTCGGGCGCGGTGTCATGACGAGATCGCGCAGGCGGAGCACGCCGCGGAGCACGCCGGCGCCACCCGTCACGTAGACGTACTGGACGTCCATGTCGGCGTAGGTTTCCGCGTTCTCTCCGAGATCGGCGAGGACGTCGCCAACGGTGGCGGTGTCGGGGAACGAAGCCAGCCGCGCCCGCATCAGGCCGCCGGCGGTGTCCCACTCGTATTCGGACCGGGTCCGCAGCTTTTCCGCCTCGTCGCGGTCGTCGAGCTCGGCGAGGACGGCGTCGGAATCCTCGTCGTCCATTTCCCGGAGAAGGTCGGAACCGATCGATCCGGGCAGCACCTCGAGGATGTCGGCCGCCGACTCCGATGGCAGGGCCTCCAGAATGTCGACCGCCTGCGCCTCCGGCAGGACCTCCAGAAGGTCGGCGGCATCCTCCGGTGAGAGTGCTCCGATCAGTGTGACCTGCGACTCCTCCGGCAGGTGGGCCATCGCGAAGCGCTGGTCCTCGACGCTCAGTTCGCTCAGGACCCGGGCGGCCTCGTCGGGCTGTCCGGTTTCGAGCTTCTCGTCGAGCAGTTCCCACGGCCGGGCATGGGGTGGTTCGACCGGATCGGCGACGGAGTCGGGGGTTGGGGCGGGCATGGGGTTCCCTACACCCAAAATCCCCGTAAGGCGAAGGTCGATCGCCGGAGGTATCGAGCGTGTCGGTGCCCTGGATGCCCGGACCGCCGCGCTACGGTCCCCCGGATTCGTCCAAGCGGAAGAAGCGGGACGGGTCGCCGGGGAGGGCGACGCGAAACCGAAGTTCCATCAAGTCATCGCCCCTGGAGGTGGCATCGAGGAACTCCAGCGGCTCGAAGAACCACGTGGAAAGATCGGTGGAGGTGGCGGGAACGAGCGTGGAGTCGTCGCGATCCACGGCCGCCGTGAAGCGGAAGACAGGCTCGTGGGCACCGAAGCCAGCACCCGTCAGATCCTCGAATGCGACGGACAGATCCGGACCTTCGGACGGATCGAGCGGATTGGAGCCGGCACCGTATTCGATCCGGTTCATGATGCCATCCCGGTCTCCATCGCCATCCGGGTCGGCGAGCAGCGGATTGCCACCGGCCCAGTCGGCGTAGCGGGTCCCCGGCCGGGTGCCCTGGGTGTTGAGCGCGGCGCTGAGCGAGCTCACCATCGCCGGATTGGCGGCGGAAACGTCCTGCAATTCATAGCGGAAGGACGAGAGGTCGTAGAGGTCGTAGTCGCCGCTGGTGTTGATGAGGCGCCAGGCCGGGGTGCGGATGGTGGTGAGCGAGCTGAAGCGCGAGTAAGCGTGGTTCTTTCCGGGTGCGAAGGGGTTGCGAAGCATCGGCACCAGCGAGGAGCCCACGGCCGAGGCGGGCGGGGTGAGACCGCAGAGATCGGCAATGGTTGGGTAGATGTCGATGGTCTCGACGACCCCTTCGGCGGGCACGCCGGCGAAGACCTCGGGCCGCAGCGAGGCGGGTGGACGGATGATCAGGGGGGCCTCGAGCGCGCGCTCGAGCAAGGTGTGCTTGCCGATGGTGCCGTAGTCGTCGAGCCGCCAGCCGTGGTCGCCCCACAGGACGACGATCGTGTTGTCGGCCAGGCCGAGGGTTTCGAGTTCGGCGAGGATCTTGCCGACCTGGGCGTCGATGTAGGAGACGCAGGCGAAGTAGGCGTGGCGGAGGTGCGCGCGGTCGCCGCCGTCCGAGTAGTTGTTGATTTCACCGGAGTTGTTGGTGGTGGCGGCGTTGGCGCCCACCGGTTTTGCCGCAGGGCTCGGGGCCGGCAGGGTGGCGGGGTTGTAGAGGTCCCAGTAGGCCTTGGGCGCGTTGAACGGGAGGTGCGGCTTGTAGAAACCGACCGCCAGGCAGAAGCGCGTTCCCTCCTCGGCGAATTCCCGCAGTTTCCCGATCGCCGCCTGCGCCATCAGGCCGTCGGGGTAGGCCTCGTCGGGCAGGCTCTGGCCGCCGCCGTCGACGCCGATTTCCCACGCGGGGTCACTGGGGCCCTCGCTGCGGCTGGTGCCGTCGGCGTAGGCGAAGACCGGGTAGCGCTGGGCACCCCATCTGCCGTGGTCGTGGAGGATTTCGTTCCACGAGAAGCGCATGTCCGGGAAGGTCGCCGAGGTACGGCCGACATCGTAGGTGGACGGGAAGTTCCAGCGGTAGCCGTCGGGCTCGTGGGTGACCTTGCCGAGCGAGACGGTGTGCCAGCCGTTGCGGCGCAGCAGGTCGACCCAGCTTTCCGGCTGGGCCGGCAGGCTTGTCGGCATGGCGTTGAAGGCGCCGTTGTCGTCGGATGCCGCGGTCGGGCGCAGGCCGGTCATCATCGCATAGCGCGAGGCGCCGCAGGTGGGCACGGCGACGTAGTGGTTGCGGAACAGGCGCCCCTGGCTGGCGAGCGTGTCGATGTGCGGCGTGACCATGTGGGCTTCGCCATAGCAGCCGAGTTCCGGCCGCAGGTCGTCGGCCGCGATGAACAGGACGTTGGGTGGCGCGGCCGAGGCGACGACGGAGGCTGAAAGAAAAAGGAGGGCTTTCATGGGATTGCCTGGAGGAGTTCGAAGCCGTTCACCAGCAGGTGGCTGTCGCCGCCGTTCGACCTGGTGGCGCGCAGTTCGATGGTGAGCGGCCCGGTGCCGTCGTGGTGGAAGATGAAGGAAATCCGGGGGATCTGGCCGTCGTTGATGAAGGTGGTGTTGAGGCCATTGGGGCCGAGCGCGGTGGGCTGGACGGAGGCCTTCACCACGCCCCCGATCCCGGCCTCGATCAGGTTCGGCGTGGTGGTCGTGGCGCCCTGGGCGAAACCGAGACCGCTGCCGGTGAGGGTATCGAGGTGATACGAGCGGAAGGCATAGGTTCCGGCGGCCAGGCCGGTGATCGTCAGGTCGATCGCCCCGGTGCGGGTGGCGATGAAATCGGAGACCAGATAGGACAGCGAGGTATCACCGCCGGGGATCGCCCGCGAGCTGTCGCCATTCGCGCCGCGGAACTCGAACTTCGCGCCGCCCGGCTGGGAAATCACGACCTGTTTCCCGAGGATCGTCTTGGTGTAGGACGGCGCGTTGCTGGTCTGGCTGGCCGCCGAGCCGGAGACCACCCGGAACAGCGACTGGCTGGGCGAGCCAAGCGAGTCGGCGCGGTTGAAATCGACCGCAAGAACCCGTTCGCCGATGGTGCCGGACGGGATGTTGGGATCGGTGCCGTTGGCCACCTCGTAACCATCGCTGAAGCCGTCGTCGTCGCTGTCGGGATCGAGCGGATCGGTCCCGGTATCGCCCGCATCGACGAAGATCCCGGTGTCGGTTTCGACCCCGTCGAGCAAGCCGTCATCGTCGCTGTCGGGATCGAGCGGATCGGTGCCGTTGGCATGCTCTTCCGCATCGTTCGCCCTATCGCCGTCGAAGTCGGTCACGGCGGGCGCGGCACCGGTGCCCATGACGTCCTCCAGCCCGTTGACCGCGTCGTTTGGATCCGCGTCGATGATCGTCTGCTCGTAGGCGTCCGGCAGGCCGTCGCCGTCGGTGTCGGGATTCACCCCGCCGCCGGGCGTGACGTCGATGTTCGAGAAGGTGGCGTTGACGTTGTTCCATGAGCCGGAGGTGCTGCCGCCGATGAGGAAGGCCACGCTGTCGAAGGTGAAGCCGTTGATGTTGGGAGCGACACCGGTCGTGCCGGCGGTGGAAGTGTAGGTGTTGCCATCGGTGATACTGGCGCTGATATCGAGGGTGGAACCGTTGCGGGCGACGGTCAGCGTGAAATTCAGCGGCGTGTTGGCCGCCGGGGTGGTGGCGGGTGCGGACATCGCCGTGATTGGGCTTGCCGAATAGGGCCCGCCGGCGTTGCCGGTGTCGAAGGGGTGGACCAGTCCGGCATCGGCGTCGTTGGACCAGATGCTGTTGTTGCTTTGGGCGGCGCTCGGGGCGGTGGAGAAAAAGCCGGCGTATTCGTCGCCTTGTCCGGTGGTCACCGGATTGTCCCCGTCGAAGAGTCCCCAGCGGAACTGGGTGTTGACGAGCGCGCCGGAGAAGGAAACCGTGCCGGTGAGTGTCAGCGACTGGCCATTCGCCAGGGTGACGGTGGGGAAATTGGCGGCGATGCTGCTCTTGTGGGCATCACCGACCACCGGCGAGGCGGTCGTGGCCGACACGCCGGTGAAGGAGGTGTCGTTGTCGCCATCGAAGATCAACGCCCAGCCGGTGACTGGTGCTGCGGACAACGGGGCCGTGCCTGCGAGCAGGAGGCCGAAGAGGAAATGCCGGGTTTTCAAGCGGTGGCGACGGATCAGAGGTCAGGCGCGGCGGCGGCGCATCAGGGCGAGCATGCCGAGACCTCCAAGCAACGCGGCCGATGGCTCGGGGACGAAGGTCACGTCGATGTTCGAGAAGGTGGCGTTGACGTTGTTCCATGAGCCGGAGGTGCTGCCGCCGATGAGGAAGGCCACGCTGTCGAAGGTGAAGCCGTTGATGTTGGGAGACACACCGGTCGCGCCGCCCGTGGAAGTGTAGGTGTTGCCATCGGTGATGCTCGCACTGACATCGAATGCGGAGCCGTTGCGGGCAACGGTCAGCGTGAAATTCAGCGGCGTGTTGGCCGCCGGGGTGGTGCTGGGTGCGGACATCGCTGCGATCTGGCCTGCCGAATAGGGCCCGCCGGCGTTGCCGGTGTCGAAGGGGTGGACCAGTCCGGCATCGGCGTCGTTGAACCAGATGCTGTTGTTGCTTTGGGCAGCGGTTGGGGCGGTGGAGAAAAAGCCGGCGTATTCGTCGCCTTGTCCGGTGGTGACCGGATTGTCCCCGTCGAAGAGTCCCCAGCGGAACTGGCTGTTGACGAGCGCGCTGGAGAAGGAAACCGTGCCGGTGAGGGTCAGCGACTGGCCGTCCGCCAGGGTGACGGTGGGGAAATTGGCGGCGATGCTGCTCTTGTGGGCGTCGTTGACCACCGGCGAGGCGGTCGTGGCCGACACGCCGGTGAAGGAGGTGTCGTTGTCGCCATCGAAGATCAACGCCCAGCCGGTGACCGTGGCGGCCGGGCAGGTGGCGGCGGAGAGGGTGAGCGCAAGGAGCGTGAGTTTGGTTTTCATGATGGATTGGGAGGTTGATGGCGAGGAGTTCAGTCCTGGGTCGAGCCGACGCGTGCGAAGAGCTTGCCGCCGGGACCATGGCTTGCGGGTATGTTGGCCTGGATGGTGTCCGGTGCAGTTCCGTTTTCGGTGATGGTGTAGGTCACGCCGGCCACCGTGCCGCTGGCGCTGGGGACGCTCGATGCGGGAGGGAGATGGGTGCTGAAGAGGTCGTTGCTGAACTCGACGAACAGATCCGCCACTCCCTCCGAATCGTCCTCGCGGGTGAAGGTGAGGGTCAGGCCATTGGTGGCGTCGCCCGCGGGCGAGAGCAGGTCGTCCATCGAGTCGAAGCCCAGCGGGTTGCCGCCGAGGATCCACTCGAGGCCGTTGCTGAAGGCGTCGTTGTCCGGATTGCCACCGAAGCTTGCGTCGGCAGCCGGATCGACGCTGGTGATGGCGGTGGATGCCCATTGCGCGAAGGGATCGGAAACCGGGGCCAATGTGACGTCGATGTTCGAGAAGGTGGCGTTGACGTTGTTCCATGAGCCGGAGGTGCTGCCGCCGATGAGGAAGGCCACGCTGTCGAAGGTGAAGCCGTTGATGTTGGGAGCGACACCGGTCGCGCCACCCGTGGAGGTGTAGGTGTTGCCATCGGTGATGCTCGCGCTGACATCGAGGGCGGAACCGTTGCGGGTGATGGTCAGGGCAAAATTCAGCGGCGTGTTGGCCACCGGGGTGGTGGTGGGCGCGGACATCGCCGTGATCGGGCTTGCCGAATTGGGCCCGCCGGCGTTGCCGGTGTCGAAGGGATGGACCAGTCCGGCATCGGGGTCGTTGATCCAGATGCTGTTGTTGGTTTGGGAGATGCTCGGGGAGGTGGAGAAAAAGCCGGCGTATTCGTCGCCTTGTCCGGCGGTGACCGGATTGTCCCCGTCGAAGAGTCCCCAGCGGAACTGGCTGTTGACGAGCGTGACGGAGAAGGAAACCGTGCCGGTGAGGGTCAGCGACTGGCCATCCTCCAAGATGACGGCAGGGAAATTGGCGGCGATGCTGCTCTTGTGGGCGTCGCTGACCACCGGCGAGGCGGTCGTGGCCGACGCACCGGTGAAGGAGGTGTCGTTGTCACCGTCGAAGATCAACGCCCAGCCGGTGACCGGGGCGGCCGGGCAGGTGGCGGCGCAGAGGGTGAGGGCAATGAGCGTGAGCGAGGTTTTCATGGTGGATTGTGGGGATGATGTGGGGGCCTTCAGTTCTGTTTCAAGCCGACGCGCCCGAAGAGCTTGCCGCCGGGATCGTGGCTTGCGGGTTTGTTGGCCTGGCTGATGTCCGGATCGTCATTGTTCCCAGAGATGGCGGCATGGGCGGAGCCTGCCAGAAGCAGGCTGACAGCGGATGCCGGCATGATGGGGAAGGAAACTTTCATGGAATTCTTTGGGATGACGGGACTTGGCCAAGGCCAGGCAAAGACTCGCCTCGCTCCCATGAGGGATGTCTCCGGGCATCCGATCGGTAATCGTAAATCTGGAAAAAAATCGAAGATCCGCCCGCAAGGCCGCGAATCGGCCCCGAAATCCGCCGATTTCCGGAATTCCCCGCTTACCAGACATCCCATCGTGACATTAAAGGGTGGCGTGGGCGAAACGGAACAATTCGACGAATCGGTGGTGAAGCTGGTGGCGGAGCACCAGTCCGTGCTGCGCGGCTTCGTGATGGCGATGATGCCGGGCAGCGCCGAGGTGGACGACGTCGTGCAGGAGGTGAATGTGCTCATCTGGCGCAAGCGGCACGAATTCACCCTCGGGACCGATTTCAAGGCCTGGCTCCTGACAGTGGCGAAGTTCCAGGTGCGCAACGCATGGCGGAAGCAGCGCAACCGCCGGGAGTCGCCGGTCCCGGAAGAGGTCATCGACCTGCTGCTGGACCAGGGGATCGAGTCGGCCACGAGGCACGTGCGGCCGCGCCACGAGGTCCTGTGGGAGTGCCTCGAGCGCCTGCGGCCGACCGACCGGGGCCTGATCCTGAGGCGCTACTTCGACGACCGGAAGGTGCGGGACCTCGCCGCCGAACTCGGGCGCAGTGCGGACAGCGTGAAGATGTCGCTGCACCGGATCCGCAGCCTGCTGGCAATGTGCGTGCGCCGGCGCCTGAACCTGAGGGAGGGCTTGTCATGAACCCGAAGGACGCGCAGGACGGTACTGTGGACCGGTCGGAGCTCCTAGCTAGGCTCGAGGCGCTCGAGGATGGCACGCTCGGGCCTGAACAGGTCGACGCCCTGATGGCGCGGCTGGAACAATCCCGGGCCGCCCGCCAGATCTACCTCGACTACTTCGCGGACTCCGCCGCGCTGCGCCACATCGCCCGCGTGCTGGACGAGCAGGGCAAGATACCGCTCGTCGAGACCCGGCTGGCCTCGCGGAAGGTCCTGCGGCTTTCGGTGATGGCCGCGGCCGCCTTGGTGCTGCTGTCGGGAGCGATCGCCACGTTCATCCGGATCCACTCCCCAGGTCCGCCCGATTTCGTGATCGACGCGACGGAGGGTAGCCAATGGAGCCTGAGCGGGGAGGGCCGGGATGCGGATCCGGACCACGCCGCGATCACACCCGGGACCACCGTGACGGTGCTCTCCGGCACGCTGAGGCTCGAGCAGCGATCCGGCTGCGTGTTCCTGGTCCAGGGTCCGGCCGAGGTCGGGTTCCCGGAACCCGGGCGCCCGGTCCTGCGCCACGGCTGGTTGTGGGTCGACACCAACCAGTCCGGCGCGAAGCTTGAGGTGTGGACTCCCGATTTCCAGGTGCGCAATCTCGGAACCCGCTTCGGGGTCAGGGTTCCGGTCGACGGGCCGGTCGAGGTTCACCTGATCGAGGGGAAGGTTGAACTCACCGAGCGTCGGCAGGGCCGGGTCCTGGCAAGCTTGGATCAAGTGGGGTTCGCCTGCTCGGTCGGCAAGGACGGGGAGATCGCTGAGATCCCGCTCGGAGCGGACCCCTTCCCTCGTCTGCCGGAACTGCTCGCGCGGTCGGCCGGCTACCGGGCCATCACGCTCGGCCAGTCCCCATCCGGCTATTGGGCGCTCGACGAGGCATCCGGCATGACGGCCTCCAACCAGGTGCACGGCAGTTCCGAAGGTCGGTTCGGGAAGGCGGTCCGGCCGGGCGATCCGGGCGTCGGCCCGGGGAGCGGGCTGGCGGGATTTCCCGCAGCGAATCGTTCACCCTTCCTTTCGGGGCTTCCCGATCAGTCCGTTCTGCTCGGGATCGATGGCCTGCACGGCGTTCAGCAAAGGGAAGGTGCGGTCTCGTTCTGGGTCCGGCAGCTTCGGAACAATCCCGGGAAGGACAAGGTGCTGTGGTTGGCGGGAAAGGCTCCCGACACCGGCGAAGTTCCCATCGAGGCGGTGCTGCATTCCCGCGTGACCCGGTCGGGACGAGTCATCTTCGAGATCAAGGAAGGAACCGGGAGCGTGGAGCTGTCCACCAAGCGGGGCCTGGCCGACGGGAAGTGGCATCACCTCGTGGCAAGTTGGAGTCCGACTGTGGTCGAACTGTTTCTGGACGGCCGGCTCGAGGCCAGGCGCGAAGTGGCCGGAGGCCTGGGTGGCGAGCATCTCGAGGGGCGGTATGTCCGCTTCGGCAAGCCGAGTTTGGATTTGTACGACACCTACGATGCCTACACCGGCTGGGTCGACGAAATCGCTCTCTGGAACCGCCCTCTCACGGCCATCGAGGTCGCCGCGCAGTACGAGGCCGCCCGGAATCCCGGGATCGGTGCATCCGGTGGGCCACCCGCTCCTACCGCACCTGGTAGCCGGTGAGGTCGAACCGGAACCGCTCGCTGGGAATCTCCACGTTGAAGCGGGTGTTGGAGAAGATGGTCTTGATGCGGGACTTGTCATCGAGGCGGATCTCCAGCGCGCGCAATTCATTCGTCGCCGGATCGATGTCGAAATAGACCCAGCCGACCTTGTTGCGCATCTCGCGGGGCTTGGGCCGGGTGGTGAGCTGATAGATGCCATTGACGACGCGGGACTCGACGGGCTCGAAGACTTCCAGGAATCCGTCGAGGCCGCCCTTCATCGCATCGCCCGAGAGCATCGTGAACGAGCGGGCCTTGGGAGAGTCGGCATCGAGACGCTCGGCGCGCTTTTCCCCGACATCGGCCATGATGATGGTGCTGCCGTCGGAGACGGCGATGGATTTGGCGGGCTTGCCGAGTTCCCAGCGCAGCTTGCCGTTGCTGGTCATCTCGAGGGTCCCCGGGGTTTCGACGGGTTTCTTGAGCGCCGGGAGGGTGCGCTGCTGGACGAAGTCGGCCTCAAGGGTGCGGATCTCGCCGTGCCGCTGGAGCCAGCCTTTCAAGGGGGCGAGATCGGGCTCGGCTTTGAGCGGGAGGACAAGGAGGAGGGCGAGGAACGCGCGCATGGTTCAACTCGACCCGGCGGGCGGGCTTTGCCAAGGGGAAATCGGATGAATTTGGTGCTTGGAACCGGGGCGGGCTTCCCGTGGTTTCTTCGCCGATGCGGAAATGGTGGAGTATCGGGCTGCTGGCAACCGTGGCGATCATCGCCGCGGCGGGGCTGGGCCGGGTGAAGTTCGACACCGACGTGCTCTCGGTCCTTCCCGGCGAGATGCCTGAGGTAGAGGCGCTGCGTGCCTTTCAGCGGGTGTTTTCAAAGGAGGGCGAGCTGATCCTTTTAATCGAAGGTGATCCCGACAAGGTGGGTTCGCTGGGCGATGCGGCGGGAGAACTGGCCGGACGGTTGAAGGACGCGGAGGTCTGCGAGTCGGTGCGGTGGCGGCCACTGTGGAGGGATCGCGACGGCGGAATGGCGGAATTGATCGGCTGGCTGTGGCTGAACGGCGAACCGGAAGAGGTCGAGGAACTCGTCGGGCGGCTTTCCCCCGCAGAGATCGAGGGGGCGATGGCGGAGGCCTTGGAACGGGTGGCGACGAGTCTCGACGGCGGTGAGTTGGTGATGTCGGCCCACGATCCCTTCGGCCTGCTCGATCATCCTTCGTTGGAGTCGTTCTTCGAGGGACGCGCGGGCGGCGGGGAGGGATTTCAGAACGAGGAGGGGACGGCGCAGTTGGTGTTCATCGACGCGCCGCGGGCGGTGGCGGGCTACCGCGAGGCGGAGGCGTGGCTGGCGGAGGTGAGGGCGGTCGCGGAACCGTGGGCGCAGGCGAACGGGTTGAGCCTGGGCTACACGGGCGATCCGGTGTTCGAGGCGGAAATCGGCGGAGCGATGGAAGGGGACATGCGGGGGACGATCGGGATCACGTCGGTCCTGATCGGGGTCCTCTTTCTCCTGATGCAGCGGCGGATCTCGCTGCTGCTCGGGCTGGGCGTTACGCTGGGAATCGTCTTCGCGGCGACGATGGGGGCGGCGGGATGGATCTTCGGCGAACTGAGCATCATGGCGGCCGGCTTCGCGGCGATCCTGATCGGCCTGGCGGTCGATTATGGCGTGCTGATCTGCCAGGAGGCGAAGGTCGCGGGGCACGCCGAGGGGGCGATCCGGCGGGCGGTGTCGGGGTCGATCCTCTACGCGGCGGCGACGACCGCGGCGGTGTTCTTCGCGCTGAACCTGAGCGGCCTGCCGGGCATCGCCCAGCTTGGTAGCGTGGTCGGGATCGGGGTTGTGTTCGGGGCGGTCTTCATGCTGGGGCTCTACCTGCCGTGGGTCGCCAGGGCCGGCGCCGGGCGGGTGATGGTCCGACACAAGACCGCCTGGGTCCCCGGTCGGAAAAGTTCTCTGATCCTGCTGGCGGGCCTGCTGGTGGTGGCGACCGGCGTGCTCCTGGTCCGAGGCCTGCCCGGGGTGGAGTTCGACCGCAGCCTGCTGCGTCCGCGGAACAGCGCGGCGATGGCGAGCTTCGAGCGGATCCAGACGCTTTTTCCGGCGTGGGGCTCGCCATCGGTGCGGTTGGTGATCGAGGGCGGTACCGACGCCGAAGTCCGTGACCGGATCGACGGCTTCGGCGAGCGGGTGGAGAAACTCCGCGAGCGGCGCCCCGATCTGGTCGGCCGTGTCGATCTGCCGTCCGGATGGTGGCCCTCCCCGGCGAACCAAAGGGCCAACGCCGAAGCGCTCGCCGGTCTCGGTGATGAAATGGAGCGCGTGATTTCCGCCGCCGACGAGGCCGGCTTCTCGGAGGAGGGAACGGCTCTGGGGCGGGCGGTGCTTTCGGCCCTGCCGGAGCTGGCGGCGCGTCCGCCCGGGCTGGTGCCCGACGGCGAGGCGGCGCGGGAAATCCTGCGGGCGATGGCGATGCCCGACCCCGCAGGTGGCGGCTACGTGCTGGGGAAGATCGAGGTGATCGGGAGGGAGGACCTTTCGCTCGACGACCTCGCGGCGCTGCGCGAGCTGGGGGGCGAGGGGGTGCATCTGGCGGGGTGGGACCTGCTCAAGCCGGCGGTGCTGCCGCTGGTCAAGCGGGACATCGTGGCGGTCTTCCTGCCGATGGCGGGCGTGATGCTGGTGATGCTCGGGCTGGTCTTCCGGCGCGTCGGCGATGTGGCGACGGCGTTGCTGGCGATGACGTTGAGCGGAGTCCTGCTGCTGGCGCTGATGCGCCTGACCGGGATCCAGTGGAACTTCCTCAACATCGCGGCGACGCCGCTGCTGCTCGGCACCGGACTCGACTACGCGATCCACATCCTGCTGTCGCTGCGCCGGTCCGGGGGCGACACCCGGGCGGTGTGGAACGGCACCGGCAAGGCGGTTCTTTTCTGCGGCTGCTCGACGGCGATCGGATTCGGCTCGCTGGCCTTCGCGTCGATCGACGCCCTGGCGAGCCTGGGCAAGGTGGCCGTGCTCGGGATCCTCAGCTCGATGCTCGTCGCGGTGATCCTGATCCCGGGTCTGCGCGGAGAACAACGAGCTTAGGCCGAATCACGAAAAAGCCGGAGCCCTGTGGGACTCCGGCTTGAAGGGATGTGGTCCGCTCAGTGCTTCTTCGGCTCGCACTCGGGCTGGCGGAGCTCGGTCGGGGTGCCGACCGGAGGAATCACCGGCGGGATGGGCGGCGGCATGATGAGCGGAACGTCGGGCGGGTCCGGAGGGGGTGCGGCG
>ERZ869936.1104-NODE-1104-length-20908-cov-7.175227_pt1 | contig 20908 bp, 13 predicted proteins | sample MGYA00520876_ERZ869936 | MGnify/ENA primary metagenome ERZ869936 (study PRJEB32218, sample SAMN09650985) | biofilter metagenome | isolation source: enrty point of leading RO module | place: Saudi Arabia: Thuwal, RO plant located on Red Sea | collected 2016-02-17 ...
CGACGGTGCCATCAGTGTATTCGGACTCTGGTTAACCGCGCTCAGATCGATGTCTTTCTCGGTGACCCGGTTCCAGGCCGCGATAGTGCACGCGTTGGCGACGACCTCAGAGGCATAAATGCAGACGGCCCCATCCTGGCTCAGTGCCGGATGATGATCGCTCTGTTTGCCTCCCGCAGGAATTCTCCCCGGCCGCGTCCCGCCACCATCTCTTACCCCCGCCCCGCGCCAGGGCGGATTCAGGCGAGACGATCGGTGCCCCACCCCGCCGCTACCTTGTGCCGTCGGGATCACGGCTTCAACGCAACCGGCTCAGCTTCTTGATAGTCGTCAGGTGGTAATGTCCTAATTTGACTGCTTCTCGTCGGGAGCCCGTTCTTTCCCGAGAAGTAGAGAATCAGCCCGATTGCCACAAGAATCGCCAGGATGGCAGCGCCAGCAACTTCGACAACGATCCAGAACATGACCCACCTCGCTTGAGCGCGTGCGAGTTGTCCCCATCAGGGTGGAATCGTATCAGTGTTCGCTGATGTTGCATATCGACACCTGTGCGTGCTGAGTCCGTTATTTCCCGGACGTCGCATACCATACGGCAACCCGCGAACGCAGTTCACATGCGGTGCAGGCCGACCTCTGCCGGACAGGGCACCAGGATCAATTCAGGTTTGAAGTCCGACCTCAAGGACGTCTTGGCTGCAGGGGCGGGCAGTCACTAGCGGGGGCTACCACCGTGCGTATCGTTGCTTTACGATGACATCACACATCAATGATGGCGCTACCTCCATTTGAACGGGGCCAGGTATGTCGACCAGTCAAGAGACCAGCCGCGTCACGCTTCTGTTCCCGGTTTTCTACATCGCCGGACTGTACGCGGCTGTCCACTTTGGTGACGGGATGCTTGACACGTCGTATGAGGCGTCGTGGCAAGCAATGCCGGAATCGGCGCGCCAACTGAAAATCCTGCTGTATTCCTATCCTGCGGTCAGCATCCCGTTGTCAGTCGTGGCCCTGGCCGCCATGCGTCAGTCTGGCGGAGGAGGCGGACGGGAGTTGCCGTTCCTGACAGTGGCCGCGGCATGCGCGGCCGGAAACCTGATGTCGTTCCAAGGTCTGAAGATGGTCTTCGGTTGGACGATGGTCAGCGAGTGGTCGGCCCTGCTCGGTTCCCACAGGCTGAATCTCCTAACCTCACTCATTGCGCCGGTGATCGCGTTCACGGGAGCCTATGTGATCGTGTTTGGCGCATTTCGACTGAGATCCTGGCTCATGCCCCAGTAGGCGAGTGATGGCATATGGCCGGTCCGAAGATCTTTGTGAGTTATCGCAGTCTCGATGCGAACAACGTCCGTGCGGTGGTCGATGTGCTTCGCGCCCACGACCTCGACGTATGGTTCGCCGAGTATGAAGTTCTGGCGGCCGACTACGACGAATTCGAAGCCGATGTGAACCGTGGGATCAGAGAAGCTGTAGAATCCTGCTCGCACGGGATCGCGTTTACCAACGAGAATTGGGCAAAGTCGTCGTATTGCAGAGAAGAGATTGAAAGGCTCGTTGCGCGATTCGGACGAGGGAGTTCGAATCTCCTTCATATCAGGATGCCTCCCGAGAATCTGGGAGAAGATGTCACTCCGCTACTGGAAGGCACTGCAACGTACGATTACGCGGACGGGGACTATTCCGGGACGGCGGCGTTCATTTTGAGCCGGTTTGTCCCCGATCAGCCGTTCCGACAACCCCCCGTGTTGAGAGATTATGACCGGCACACGATGTCCAACTTGGGGTATTGGGTCGAGTATTCGCTGGGCCAGTACGACTGCCAGTGGCGTCCCGACCATAACTCAGTTGTCGGTGAAGAAGACCAACGGGTCATGCGCCAGTATGTGGGAACATTCGAGGGCACGAAGCTGTTTCTGCTTGTTACCCTCGTCCCGCCGACGCGCGCCAACCGTGCGCGGTTTCCCAAGTCGATGTTGCCGTCAGCCAATGACCGCGAACACTACCGGCACCTGCGGATGCTGGCCGACAGTTGGCATAGCGACCAACCGCAGAAGGAATATGGCTTGCACTTGATTCATCACGGCGGGAGGCCGCGCTTGGGCATGACGTTTCTGAAGCGACACCCCGACGGATCCACGTCTTGGCAGCGGATGTACGTCCTTCACATCGGAGGGTCGGGTTGGTATGCGGTGGGTGAGTTGCACCTGTCATTCGGTATGCCCTGCGAGGCGGACAGCGAAGCGGACCTGCGACGCTTTCACGAGATCGCTCCGTGTCTGGACGCCATGGTGGGCACCGTGAAGTATCGAGGGTGGTCACTGTGGCGCCGGTTCACCGTCTGGCAATGGTGGCTGGCGTTCTTGTTTCTCGTGGGATGCATCGGGGCATTGAACACTCCGTCTTGCCGACAGTTCGGTTCACAACTGATCGAGGGGCAACTGCCGAGCCCATCACATTCCGAGCTGCACTCGGACCCTGCCCTTCATCAATCCCTCGATTGAACACAGGAGCGATCGAATGCCGTCTCTGTATTGCTCGGCGTGTGAGGGAAAGAAGTTCATTGAATTGCAGGAAGTCAAGCACTCAAATGTGCGCTGCCCGGATTGTGGCACACCGTTCCCATTCGAGTCTCTTGAAGCGGGGGTCAAGGCCAGTCAAACCCAGGGTTGTGTGCTCATCATGGTGCTGGTCGGCGTCGCACTCGTCGTTTACAGGTTGCTTGTGAAATGAAAGCAATGAACCCGGCGCGATACCGGGCTCTGCTGACTGTGAGGGCAGGCTGGCTCCGATTTCGACTCCGCGGTCGAACACCGGACGCACTTGAGAACGACCACTCGAATCGTATCCGAGTGGTCTGTCCCGGATCGGCCGCGAACGCAAGCGGCCCCGAGGCGATGACAGCAAGCAACGCGATCAGACGCGCCGCTTCCAGACCGCCCGCCAGCGTTGGCGCCTGGCCGAGCGAATCTTGTGAATCGTTCATGTCCGGGGTTTGCTCGTTGTCCCGGCCGGACAGAGCATCGATGCCGAAATGCCATCGTGTATGGGGAGAGTTGATAATCCAGCCAGATGCTCTTGGGAGATGAGCCATCCGCGTCCAGGCTCCGGGGTGGAGTCTCATGCCGTCAAGATGTGACGGGCGACCTCGCACGATTTCTGCATCGGGCCGGTGTTTGAATTCGACTGAGTTCTTTCGAACCGACGCCGTTGAGATCAACACACCCTGCGGCCATACTGCACACGATCGGCTCCTCCCGCTGACAGGCTCTCCGCGACAAGGCGCACCCGTTATGACAAAAACATCCGAGCGGTCAACGGTCATCGTCGATGGTGACGTGACGATGGACTGGAATCTGGCGGATCTGGGTCCACAGAACGGTGAGACAACCAGTTGGTCAAGGACGACCCGCTCACGCATGTGCTGGCAGCGCGGCGGGGCCGCGTTGGTGGCCGATCTGCTTCAGGCTGCAATCACCGACCTGCCCGGGCTTTCCGTGCAGACCCGCGACGTGCCCCGTGAACCGGTTCACAACAATGATCCGGCCTTCAACCATGCCTATGCGATGTGGCGTCGTGACGAGGACGGAGCATGGCGGGTCCACGAGTTCCTGGGAGTTGACCCTCGCAAGTCGGAAACGCCTGAGACAGCGATCACGGACAATGGCGGACCGGCACGCCTCGTCGTCATTGACGATGCGGCTCTCGGTTTCCGCGATTCGCAGTCGGCATGGCCGCAGGCCTTCCGTGAGCCGGATGAACAGACCTGGTTCCTGGTCAAGACCGCCAGCCCCGTCGCGACCGGGCCCCTGTGGGATCACCTGCTGCAGCGCTGTCCTGAGCGATCGATCGTGTTGCTGACGGTAAACGACCTCCGCCGCACGGAGGTGCAGATCAGTCGTGGATTGTCGTGGGAGCGGACGGCTCAGGATGTGGTCTGGGAACTGGTTCACAATCCGTGCGTCAGCGGCCTCAGTCAGTGTGCCCATACCGTTGTCTCCTTCGGAACGGCGGGTGCGATCCTGCTTTCGGCCAATCACGCGGCGGCCCGGTTGATCTATGACGCGCGGGTCATGGAGGGAGAATGGGAGGATGTCGGCTGCGGCGCCATGATCGGCAACACCGCCACGCTGACAGCGGCGCTGGCCCGGCAAGTTCTCATCTCGCCTGCCGAACCGGATCTTGTGAAAGGGATTCGATCGGGGATCCACGCCGCACGCGCGCTGTTCACAGCCGGCTACCAGCGTGAGTCCGCACTCGGAGATGGACTCGACGTCGAATTTCCATTCGAAAAGATCGCAGCTTCGATTCGGGAGGAGCCGACGCGGCTGGCGACTGTCGATATCCAGGATCCCGTTCGCTTCCTGGGCGCACTCCAGAAACCGGCCGACGCTCCGAAGCACCCCGGTTTCTGGACGGTCCTGGAGGATCGATATCGAGACGGACTCCTGGTGTTGTCCGAGGACATCGTCCTGAACGGTCTGGAGGAAAGTCTCTGTGACGTGCCGGTCGGTCGGATCGGATTCCTGACGACCGTCGATCGTCACGAGATTGAATCACTCCGCAGCATCCAGACGTTGATGCGCGAGTATTCTCGCGACCGGCGCACGCAACCGCTGTCCATTGCGGTCTTCGGGCCGCCCGGATCCGGCAAATCGTTTGGCGTCGAACAAGTGGCGAATTCCGTCCAGCCGGGGCTGGTCCGCACCCTGACCTTCAACCTCTCGCAGTTCGATGATCCGCAGGATCTGCTCGGTGCCCTGCATCAGATACGGGATGTCGGTCTCTCCGGGAAACTGCCCCTGGTTTTCTGGGACGAGTTCGACTCGACACTGAATGAACAACAACTCGGTTGGTTGAGGTACTTTCTCGCGCCGATGCAGGACGGTGTGTTTCAGGAAGGGCAGATGACCCATCCGATCGGCCGGAGTATCTTCATCTTCGCCGGCGGCACGTCGTCCACGATGGATGAATTCGCAGCCAGCCTGGCTTCAGATGATGAGCGGAAGTCCGTCAAATTGCCTGATTTTGTGAGCCGGCTCAAGGGGTTCCTGAACGTACTCGGGCCCAATCCCCAGCCGCGCGCCGACGGCACAGCCGACCCTTACTACGTGGTCCGGCGGGCGATCCTGCTGCGTTCGCTCTTGGAGCGGTCGGCCGGTCAACTCTTCCGGACGGATTCTCACGGAAAGAAGCGTCTGCAGATCGACACAGGCGTTCTGCGGGCTCTGCTCAAGGTGAGTCGGTACAAACACGGCATTCGCTCCATCAACTCGATTCTGTCGATGAGCGAGTTGGCCGATCGTCAGAGCTTCCAGCGCTCCAGTCTGCCCGCGGAAACTCAACTGGATCTCCATGTCGACGGTCGCGAGTTTCTCTCACTCGTGCAGAGCATTGTACTGACCGATGAACTTGTGGAGCGATTGGCAGAAGCGGCCCATGACATCTGGCGGGCCGGGAAAGAGCGGGATGGATGGAAGTATGGTCCAGTCAAGGACGAGACGCTGAAGACGCATCCCTGGATGATCGAGTACTCAGACCCACGCCTGCCCCCCCAGGCCAAGGAGGCGAATCGCGTCACCGTCCGCACGATTCCACAGAAGCTCTCAGTGGCGGGGTACGTGATGGTTCCGGCGCGCAGCAATGAACCGGCACTCGAGTTTCCCGGTGGTGATCTGGAAAGACTCGCCGAACTCGAACACGAATTATGGATGCAGGCGAAACTGGATGCGGGTTTCCGGCCCGGCGTGCCGACGGAGGACGACCCGCTGCGGAATGAATACCTTGTCCCCTGGGACGAGGTGCCGAATGAGATCAAGCAGGCGGATCGCGATCTGGTGCGTGGCATTCCAAAGATTCTCTCGGAAGCCGGATACGCGATCGTGAAGCTTCACGACAGAGGGGTGCGATAGCTGATGCCGTCGAGTTCAACCAGTGGAGGGCCGAACCTCAGCGATCTCCCATACGACCTGCGGATCGGTGTGACAGGCCACCGGGAGATTGTTGATGCGGCGGGGATTCGGCAGTCGGTCAAACAGCTTCTGGACCATCTGGACAGAACGCTGCAACCACAGTCGCGTACGCCGTTGAAGTGGACGGTCGTTTCACCGATTGCCAAAGGCGCCGACAGGATCGTTGCCGAAGCAGTTCTTGGTTGTTGCCCGGCGACGCTGGAGGTTCTGTCTCCCTTCGAACTGGATGAGTATCGCCTTGACTTCGAGGACGGCGAGGATCGGGATGAGTTCGAGCGACTCCTGAATCGAGCCCGTCATGTTGAGTGCCTGGCCAATGGCGACGCGCCGGACGCGACAGAGAACGACGAGGTTCGCGAACACTGGCGCAACCGTGGCTATCTGCGCGTTGGGCGGGCCGTCGTGGACTCCTGTGAGATTCTGCTGGCGGTCTGGAATGGCAGGGACGGTCAGGGAGTGGGAGGGACAGCCGACATCGTCGGCTACGCATTACGTCAGCAGCGGACCGTCGTGTGGATCCATGCCGACGAGCCTTCGCGCGCCCCCTGTCTGATCACGGCATGGCAACCGGGGAGTGAACCGCAAACCCGGGCGTTGCCCGCGACGGCAAAGCGTCTCTCGCCGGGATACCATCAACTTGACGCCTACAACCGCGATGACCGAGTCGCGCCCGACAGACTCAAGGAGTCGATCAGCGAGGCGTCCCGGATGCTGCGGGAACAGGCGCAGGCCGCGAGGATCAGCGATGCGTCGATCGCACCGATCATCGAGACTCTGGTGCCACACTATGCGCGCGCCGATCTCCTGGCAGTGCACTACCGCGATCGATACGTCCGGGCCACGAACGGGCTGTTTCTGCTCTCTGCAATCGCTGTCACGGTGGTCGTTGGACAGATCCTGTTCGTTCCTGACCTTCTCTGGCTGATTCTCTTTGAGATTCTCGCGATGGGCATGGCGGTCGGACTCTGGACATGGAGCATACGGGCCGCCTGGCACGAGAAGTGGATTCACGATCGGTATCTTACGGAACGGTTGCGGATGGCGATGTTCGGCCTGTTGCTGAACCAGCCGCAGGCGGCGATGAGTTCCGCTCCGTCCAAGACGCTCGCGTTCTACAGCGGACCGAGCCATTGGCTCCTTTCCACGGTGGGCCATCTGGTGGCACAGGCTGATGCGGCGACAACCTCGGTCGCCGACGTCGCTGCGGTCAAACGCTTCCTGATTAGCGCCTGGCTCGACGATCAGCGGAAATATCATGCCAGGAATTCCCGGAAGAAACACGATGCCGCCCATCGCGGGCATCGCGTGGGAATCCTGTTGTTTCTGGTGACCGTGGTGATGGCCACGCTGCACATGGCGGGCGTCGGTCATGGCGACGGTGCACATCACTCCGGCGGCAGCATCCCGTGGGATGCGGTGATCACGTTTCTGGCGATCGTCCTGCCCGTGTGGGGAGCGGCGATGCATGCCATCATCACTCAGTTGGAACTGGACCGGATCGCGGCCCGCTCGAAGCGAATGGCAGTCGTGCTGGGCGCGCTCGTCGATCAGGCTGAGGAAGCGGACACGCTGGACGAATTGCGTCAGGTTGTGCTGGAGGGCCAGCGCGTGATGGGCACCGAGAACCACGAGTGGTGGATTCTGCTCAGTTTTCGAGAACCGGTTCTCCCGGCGTAAGGCAAGTGCGATCAGTAGGTTGCTTCCGCTCAAATGTCCGGATGCATGTTGTGAGTCGATCTATTCGGCGCCTTCGGCCTGAAGCAGATGGAGTCGCCCCGATGCATCCCCCAGAAAAATCTTGGATGTCTCCTCGACAAAACCACTCTCTCGCAGTTTGCTGCCAACGTGGTAAGCGCAAGCCAATTGTTGACCATGCATCAGGAATACCACGTCACTGAATGACGGAGAACGCGAGAGCGACAGCTTTCCCATCCTGACTGAGAGCGGCGCACCCAGGTTCGGGTTCCTTGCCGTGCAGACCTCTCCAAATCCCGAAATATCGGCTTCGCTCAGGCCGCCGTCCTGTTGAACGATCTTGCCCGTATCGAGGTCGACAACCCAGCCAATTTCTTGGCACGCGATCCGTATCGATTGCAAAGCCTCATCGAATGCATAGTTGGCATCGAGGTCGCCTCCAAAAACACCGTGTTCATCGAGATCTGCCTCGATCTGTGACCCCCGCGAGTCAAACACTCGTTGACCGTCTGTAACATGCCACACCGTGAGCCGTTGCTCTCTTGTCGGACAGTCCTGCAACACAGCGACGAATTCTGAAGAAGGCGAAAAGAACACACCGACGATCTCGTCGTTCATGTCCTTCCCCAGGGATCCGGTGTCGAACACGATCTCTCCAGTACTGACACGCAGCACTGTCACGTGGTGGTCAATGCTCCATACGGCGAGAAGTGCATTCGACGGTGCTGTGATCACGCCGATGATTTCATCTTCGGGTAAATCTCGAGAATCTAGGGGAGCATCCCAAGTCGTAGCATCTGCCAGCTCGATCAGTGTGAGTGATCCGTCGTTTGAGCTGACACACGCCGTCTCACCGTCGAACGAAAACGAGATTCCGGTGCACGAGTCATCCTGTTGCAGATGAAGGGAGCGCTCGCCTTCACCTGCGAGTGAAACGATGGCCACGGGCTTGCTCCCGTGTATCCAGTCCAGGGGGAAGGCAAGAGAACTCCCGTCGGGAGTGAACTCAGCAAAATACACCGAGTGTCCCGTGTTTCGTGCCGTGTAGACCCGGCGCAACGTCGGCAATTCGAAGACCCAAACGAAAGGGCCACCGAACACAGCCAGATGTCGCCCGTTCGGTGACAGCGAGACCTGCAGCCCTTGATAGGGATACTCCCGTTCACGGGTCCAGTCATCGAGCGGAACGAGCTTCAGAGTTTCCGGATCCTGGTCCTCGTCGCTGCAAAGCGGGACAAGCACGATTTCCTGGCAATAGCGGCCCTCATCGAGCCGACTGACGACGATCAGATTTCGGATATCGATCGATGCCAGCCATTCGCAGCTTGGCGTCATGTTCAGGGCTGTGATCGTTCGTCTGTACTCGTGTTCACAGAACCGCTGCCTCGCTCTTCCGGATGCATCCAGCACCACAAGCTCGCGACCGCTGCTAACGACGAGGGCATCGTCAGATGCAGCGAGCGTACGCAAATCCCGCTTCCGGTCGACAAACACACGAGTCAGTTGCCCGTCTTCCGATTCAAGGGTGTACAGCGACCCACTGTCAAGAATTGCGACCGCATGGTCTGTGGTAGCGATCGCTTTGCCACGGATGTTGTCAGGAAGCGGGATTGTGCATTTGAGGGCTCCCGATCGTCGGTCCCAGAGCTCAAGTGGTCCCGTAGACGATACCGATGCGAGTGCCTGGTCGTCGAATGCGAAGCAACTCTGCCGTTTCTCGTTTTTCTGCCGAGGCAGCGACAATCTCGAGCCCATGCCAAGCGGCAGTGAAGGCGGTCTCACATTCCGCAACCACAGGCGATTCACCGTGCGGTTCCGTCGCCAGTCTTTCAACAGATGTGGAAGACACGAGTTCTGCCGCGTTGGCAGATGGTCGCGGGACCTCGTGTCGAGGTCCGTTGACCAGCAGGTGTTCCACAGGCATTGGAAGAACGTCGTCGGATGCCGGTTGATGAAGTGCACGTCCCGGCGGATCGCCTCGTCCAGAAGCTTCAAGATCCGCCGCCGCGGGTGGTGCTCGGGCATTGCCTCCAGCACGTCGGCGAAGTCTTTGACGAGGTCGAAGATCATGGCATACCGTGGGAAAGCCGATGGCTCAGTTGAGGCGGGACATCCAGAGTTCCGTGGAACGTCTGCGGTCAGTCAATCGGGTTTCGGCTGGAGGCCGCACGTTCGACGAACTGGCGAACGCATTCTCGGAACTGATCTCGATCACTCGCATACATATGATGCAGTTCATCAAACCACAGGGAGTCGTCCACTGCCAGAATCTCTTGGATGTGTCGCTTCCAGATCGTGCGAACGTCATTCGTGCCGAATCGGCGTTCCGGGTCAATTGATCCAGAAGCGCCCCAGCCCGACTCGTGCATCCGGAACAAATCGTGGATCAACCATGCCGCATGGTGACGGTCGCCGCGCTGCAGCAGTTGGTCCCAGAGCTGTCGGTAGATCAACAGGCTGCTCCCGATCAAATCGTCCTCAGTTCAAAGGCACGGCAATCGCACGTCGAACCAGAACTTTTCGGTGCAGGTCTGACAATTCCGCGCTGTCGTTCCGATTCCACCCTTGGCAGTCAGTTGGACACCGCGAAAATGGCCGCCCGTCTTTTCGCAGGCAGCAACGCGAAACCGGCGGGACGCCGTTTTGCGGGCCGCCATTTTCGCAGTCGACCTCCGGCTGGCAAGCACCGAATTCTCTCGATTGCAGGACTGACCAGCGAAAGTCGCTCGCTTTGAACGTTTAACGTGCGATTGCCGTGCCTTGTATACCGAACCGCGACACTTGCTCCCAGTGCGTGTGGCGGTGCAGCCTTCCCCGCTGACTCGCAAAGAAAGGAGACTCGATGTTTGGCAGAATCCTCACCAGCGTTGTCGCTCTGCTGTTCCTCTTGGATGGATCCACTGTCGCGCAGGAGCAGGTCAGTCTTGACTTAGCGTCCGAATCGAGATCGGCCCCCGTGACGATTGCGGATCCGCAAGTCCCGCTCGACGATTTGCGGATCATGGTCAAACCGCTGACGAAAGCGGAGCTGGAGGTGGAAGCCGATGCGTGGTTTCAATTGCTGCGAGCCAAAGCAGCGCAGGTCGCTGTGCTGCGTTTGGGTGTGAAGAAGGCGAGTGATGCGGCGACTGCGACGGAAGAGTCGGCCGCTGAGAGTCTGCTGGAAGAAGTCGAGCAGGCGAAGGAAATCGCCCAGCGGACGGCCGAGCAGACTGAGGAAGAGGTCACCGAAGCCGCTCAAGAAAGAATCGGCACTGAGCCGACGATCGCTGACGAAGACGCCGAAGCCGAGACTCCTGCCGATGCCGACTCTGATGACGGTACCGCAGACGAAACTGAGGCGGCAGTCACCGATACCGCGTCGGAAGTGAAGACCGACCTGTTGACCGACATCAATCAGCTGCAGGATGAACGCACCGCTTTGAGTGATCGGCTGAAGATTGTCCTTGATTCGCTGGCGGAGAAAGGCGGAGACGTTGAGGAGTACCGAAAGTATGCGGCGGCAGTAACGACCGTTGAACTCGAAACGTCTGATCTCGAGTCGGCATGGTCAGGATTCGTCGGCTGGCTCACTTCCAAAGAGGGTGGCCAGCGGTGGGCGTGGAATCTTGTCAAGTTTCTCGTCGTGCTCTTCGTGTCTTACGTCATCGCCCGCGTTCTGGCGTCCATTGTCAAATGGCTCCTGGAGCGCAAGATTCGCTTGACTCAGCTCGCTGAGAATCTGATCGCGAATGTCATCAAGTATGTGCTGCTGCTGATCGGCTTTGCGGTCGCTCTCACGGCGCTGGAAGTCGATATTACCCCGATTCTGGCCGCGATGGGGGCGACTGGATTGGTGGTTGGCCTGGCGCTGCAGGACTCTCTGAGCAACGTCGCCAGCGGCGTGATGATCCTGCTCAACCGGCCCTTCGATGTGGGCGACATCGTGACGGCTGGCGGTGTGACCGGCACCGTGCGTCAAATGAATCTCGTCTCCACCAATTTTCGCACCTTCGACAATCAGACGATCCATGTTCCGAACAACGAAATTTGGAACAATGTCATCACGAATGTCACGGCCAATCCCGTCCGTCGAGTCGACCTGGAGTTTGGAGTCGGCTACGGCGACGACTTCGAACAGGCCGAGCAGATCATCCGGGACGCCGTCCAACAACACGACCTGGTGCTGGCCGCCCCGGAGCCGGAGGTGGTGACACATGCTCTGGCCGATTCGTCCGTCAATATCGTCTGTCGACCCTGGTCCAAGACGAGTGACTGGTGGCAGGTCAAAACCGACATCACCCGCGAGGTGAAGCGCCGCCTCGACGCCGCCGGCATCTCCATCCCCTACCCGCAGCACGAGGTGCATGTTCACCACAACGGCGCTCCCGCATAGTGCTCCTTGCCATTGGCGATTCTGGGCTGTGCGCCTGTATCCGTCGCGAGATCATCGGCAGTTGACCGTTTATGACCCTGCTTCGTGGCGCTGATTGTGCGAGCGACCCAGCCCTCGCAGCGAGGCATTCAACGACGTCTCGACCAACGGGCTGTGAAGACGGGATCCTTACTCGAGAGTGGAACACGAACGTCTCGTCTCCCTCCAGCGGAGTCCGGTGATCGCCGCGATGCGGCTGACATGAAAGCTCGATTCGACCGATTTGGTGACGTCCCCAGACGAAGTTGCCGAGCGCCAGTTCGTTGCACCGGTCCGCAGCCGACGGTCGATATCGATTCCAACCGACAACCGACTGAACGGGAACTGGAGTGTGCTCCTGCGGCACCGTATACTGCCAGGCTCACCTCTCAAGCTGCTTGACGGGAGTTGCCCATGACCTGTTCACGGCCCTTGATTGCTTTCATACTCCTTCTGGCTCCGACCGCCGCCGCCGGTGGCGAGCCGGTGAACGTGCTGAATTACACGCGTGCCGAGACCGACATGCAGTTCAAGAGCTACGCCGCCAAGGCGGGTGGTGTCGGTAAGTTCCTGCATCTGCGTGAGCCCTATTCGGTCGAGGACCAGACCACGATCCGCGGCAACCGCGATACACTCTACTCGGTGGGCGTGTACGATCTCGTCTCGCCGGTGACGATCGTCATGCCCGATTCGCAGGGCCGGTTCCAATCGTTGCTGGTCATCGATCAGGACGAGTACAACCCCGTCCTCAAGAATGGCTCGGGGGAGGTCACCCTGAGCATCGACTCCGTCGGCACACGGTACGCGATGGTGCTCGTTCGCACGTTCGCAGACCCGAGCGATGCGGAGGACATGCAGCAAGCTTACGCATTGCAGGATGCCATTCAGATCAAGCAGGCATCATCCGGGACGCTGGAGCTTCCCGATTGGGACGAGAAGTCGCTGGTCGAGACACGTCAGCAACTCAACCAGATGGCCATGAAAATGAAGGACTTTTCCGAGGCCTTCGGGCGTCGGGGCGAGGTCGACCCGGTCGAGCACCTGATCGGCAGCGCAGCCGGGTGGGGCGGCAACCCCAAGCGTGGGGCAATGTACTTCAGTTATACACCCGCTGAGAACGACGGCGAGACCGCCTACACGTTGACAATGCCGAAGGACGTGCCCGTCGAGGCCTTCTGGTCAGTGACCGTCTATAACAAGGACGGGTTCTTCACTCCCAACGACCTCAATGCCTACTCGTACAACAGCGTCACCGCCAAGCGCAACAAGGACGGTTCGGTGACCATCCACTTCGGAGGTGAACCCAAGTCGACGAACTACCTGCCGATCACTGACGGTTGGAATTACGTCGTCCGCTGCTATTTGCCCGGTTGGCAGATCATCGAGGGGAACTGGACCCCACCCGAGCCGCAGCCGGTTGAATGAACGCCGAGCAGGATTCTCGAACGGAGGCCGAACGCTCCGCCGATTCACATTTCCAGGTGTTCCACGATCGACTCGCCCAGTTCATCGAGAGGAATCACTATGTGCGACGATCAAGACTCACGCCAAGGCTGTAGACGCGGCTGCAGCGGGTTGGCTCCCATCACGATCCTGTTCGCCATGGCATCGATCGCATCGGCTCAAACCTCGCCGCGGGACGAACACCCCCGCATTGTGCCCTCGTTCCCCCTTCGGTTCGGCGACCGATCCCTGGAGAGCACGATTCGCACCGATGAGCGCTACGGGCACGACGGAATCTTTCAGGGGCCGCGCGGCTGGGTCTATTGGAACTACCTGGAGAATCCCAAACCGATCCAGAATCCGAACCTCTGGCCCGACATGCGGTCGACGTATTTCATCGGCCGTTTCGCGATGCCCGCGGGCAGTTCCCTGACGCTCCGGGCCACGTTTCCCAGCGCCAGGTTTTTCCAGTTCGCGCTCTACAAATTCGAACGCAACACGTTCGTCGCCTTCGGCGAGTCACTCCGCGGGCCGGACATCGAACCGGATACCGGCTCGACGAATCCCTTTCGAGTGGGGGCTGATCGCCTGGCGGAGAACCGCGATTTCACCATTCATGTCCTGGCTGACGACCCACCGCAGGACGCAGCGAACCGCGCCCAGAACACACTGTACGTTGGCCGTGAAGGCAAGGACATCCAGGGCGTGATTCGCATCTATCTGCCGGATCAGGATCAGGATGGCACCGGCTGGGGGCCGGCCGACTCATCCTATGGAGGCCAGGGATTCCCCCGCTATGAAGGCCAGCTCGCCGACGGAACGGCGTTGTCTGCCGAGCAAGTCGTCGAGCGGTGGGCGAAACCGTTTGTCGGTGCGACCGAGCAGCCGCTGACTGTCGATCAGTGGGTCCAACTCGTCAATGCCGAGGACAACGACCCGACGTTGACACCCCAAACCGCTCCGGCTCGCAATCCCTCCGAGTGGGAGAAGTTCACGACGATTCAGTACGGCGTGATTGGCGCATTCAAATCACCCGAGGACCGCGCGAAAATGCAGTTTGGAGGCCCGGTGGAAGGGGGCGGTGAAGGACCGTATCTGATGACGTACCTGTCGCGGCACTATGGCCCGATCTACGTCATGCAGGGCAAGATGCCCACCTTTCCAGATACCTATGCCGGAGAAGACCGCCACGGCGCCGCCACCATGCCGGCTGCGCAGACACAGTACTGGTCGCTGGTCAGCTGCGAGTCGGTCCCCAGCGGGCAGGTCGTCGATGGCTTGACCGACTTTCAGATCCCGCTGGACGACGACCGCAACTACACAATCGTCGTCTCCCAACCCGAAGATCGACCCGAAAACGCGACACTCGAGAACGGCATCGCCTGGATGAAGTGGAGCCCCCGCGGCGAAGGACTCGACGACCCGCGAAACCGTTCCGACTTCGGGATGCTCATCCTGCGGATCATGGGCAACGACCCGAACTGGAAACAGCGCCCCGACAACATCACCGAGCCGGCAACAGGCAAGACCGTGATGGGGCCGTACTTTCCGCGAGGCTACTACACCACCAAGGCCGATTTCGAAGCAAATGGAGCGATGTAGTCATGTTCATGTGCAAGACACTCATTCCGGTCGCCATCGTGAGTTGCGCGCTCATGGGGGCGAGCGATTCTCGCCAGATCGCGGCCCAACCGCCAACCAGATTATCCGGAGAATCGAAAGTGCCAGCCGTCGAGATGACCACCGGACAGGGCCAGACGATGACGCTCACAATGCAGACGCTGCCCGACTCACGCGGCTATCAGTACTGCGAACTCGTCTTCAACTACGGCGAGAAAGGCTCCGACATCTACAGCACATCACCGCTGGCCAGAGCCGACCTCGACTGGTGGGAGAATCTCGACACAAGAGCACTCGCAAAGGAGTTCGGCGCTCAGTCGGTCTACAAGAACGGACCGCAGTGGTGGTCGATGGATGAAGTCGGCGTGATGGCATCCGACCCCGTCCCCGTCGCCGGCGTCGACATGGTCTTCGGTGCCCATCTCCCTCCCGGCACGTTGAAGATCGCCAAGTACACGGTCTTCCACCCGGCCAAGTTCCAGAATCTGACCTGGAAAGCGGGCCAGCCGGTGTACCAGCTCGTTGATCCCGAAGGGCATGTCTACGTCCTGCAGGGACACAAGATCCCGCAGGAACAACTTGCGACGTTGGGGGAGAAGTTTGAAAACCTGCCCGAAGGATGGGAGTACCGCGTGCATGTCCCGGACGAAGACCTGGCGATGAAACTCACACCCGCAAAGCCGATCCCGTCCATCCAGGACGAGTTCGACCAGATCTACATCCGGATCCCGGAATAGCGATTCACGTCAGTGGCGTGCGGCTCGCCAGTTTCTTTTCCTCGGTTTCTGTCGGGATTTCAAGGCCATCGCAACCGGATTCCGCTGCCCTGACCCGGTGAGCGCGTCAGGCTCGTCTTGAAGGCGTTGTCCTCCCCAACGCTCAAGCAGCGCGGACAGTCGGTCACCCGCTCGCATCCCAATTCGCTGCTCTGCACGGTCAACTTCAAATTCGATGTCGTGCGCGGCCGCTCCCGGACGATCGTACTGCCAGCAGGTGTTCCACAGGCACTGAAAGAACGTCGTCGGATGGCGGTCAACAAAGTGCACGTCCCGGACGATCGCCGAAGCAGTCCGTCAACTCGAGCATGACCGGCTGGTCGGGATGACCGGCCCAAAGGCATCGACCAGGATGCGTCACGAGCGGAGTTCGAAGTGCATGGGGATAGTAAGCGGCGACCCGATGAGTTGCTGACTCCTCGACGAGGGCCTCCCCAGACTCCCGCCAGCGGAACGGCATCCTCCCAGAGGCAATCGCAAGCAGATCGGCCCTGCCCGCGATCCAGTCGACTCTCTCCCCGCTTTCGATATCCCAGACCCCGATGCCGATACCCGTTCCGGCATCGTAAACTTCCGCGATCAAGCTCAGGCCGTCAGCAGAGAATACCACACTCAAGAACTGATGCAGCGGCTCGTGAATGACGACCGACGCGTCCGCTGATCCGACGTCCCATACTCTCAGCGAGTTTTGGAAGTGGTTGGCATCAGTTGGGTTCGAGTACGAACCGCTCACAACTCGAGATCCGTCGGGCGAGAATGCCAGGCAGCGCACTTCGTTCTCGTGACCCTGCATGATGACGAGTTGCTCGCCAGTTGCCGCGTCCCACAGTCGTACCGTCCTGTCCACCGAACCGCTGGCGAACCGACTTCCATCTGGCGCGTACGCGATTGCAAGAATCTGATCTTCGTGACCCGTCAGAGTGGCCATGCAGTCACCGCTGATGGCGTCCCAGAGATGGATCTGATGCGCTCTGGATGCCCCCAGGATTTGTCGACCATCGGGAGCAAACTTCAGGTTACAGATTGCCGCCGACGTTCCACGAAGCTCGCCCAGTTGGTCACCGCTTGCAGCATCCCAGATTCGAACCGCATTCTGATTGCCCGTCGGATCACTATGCGCAGTCACGAGGCAGTGATTGTCCCCAGAGAACGCGACAGCTTCGACCCACCCTGGAGCACCAAGAACTCTTAAGCGAACGCCACTGTTCGAATCCCACAGGTGAACGTCCCCGCCCTCCGACGAACTCGCCAGCTGCCGGCCATCCGGTGAGAATTCAAGCCTGCCGCCCGATGACGTAGGCTGCCCTCCCGGTAAGACCGGCGGCCTCTCCGTCTGTTGCGTGTCCCAGATGCACAGTTCGCCGTTGAGATCTCCAGAAACGATCCACCGCCCATCGGGAGAGTACTGGATGGTGTTGAAGAAACTGCCGCGCGGTTGCAGGAGCGCTGATTCACTCCAGCGATCGGTGTTCCAGATCCGAAGTGTCCCGTCAAACGCTGCTACGGCCAAGTAACGACCGTCGGGCGAAAACGCGACCGACTGGACTCCGTCAGTTCCCGCATGAGTTTCCAGGTTGGTCAGTTCAGCAAAATCCTCTGCACTGAAGAGACGCACCGCATCGGATGCCGTCGCGAGTTTACTACCATCGGTGGACACTGCGATCGCTCGCGCGGAGGTTGGATGAGGCAATCGCGCCAACTCACGCACGCCTTGCAGATCCCACGCAACGACGTTGCCATCGTCGTAGGCGATCAGGCACTGCACACGTCCTGGCAACCATGACAGATCGTTGACGGGTGACCCCCAGCCACGCAATTCGACCTTCAAATGGTGAGTCTGCGCGTCCCAGACGCAGACGGTCCCCTGCGCATCGCCGCTGGCGATCATCCGCCCGTCCGATGAACATGCGACGGCCAAGACGTTCGATTCGTGGCGCGTCAGCACGTCAAGCTCGTCGCCGCTGTATGAGTTGACTACATGGACGCCAGCTCCCACGCCGGCGATCAATTGATCACCGGCCTGTGAAAATGTCACGCTGTACGACCTCCCCTTGCGGATGACCTGCAGATCCTCGCCGCTCACGGCGTCTGAAATCTGAATCGTCCCGTCGGTCGAACTGCTCGCAATCCGCGTCCCGTCGGGTGAGAAGTCAACCGAGGTGACCATCCCGTTGTGGGATTTCAAGGTGAGCGATAGCGCACTGCCGAGCGGCATCTCAGGTGGACGGAGTGCTCGGATCCACCGAGGCGTTGCACGCTGCCCCTCACGCCGTTCGCGCCACTGGCCGAGGATGCGGTACAGCCGGCAGCCGCGCCGAGTCCACGGCGGCTCATCTCCTGACCATCCCGACTCCGGCCGCTCGTAATGCTTCACCGCCTCCGGACAGTCGTACCACCAGCAGGTGTTCCACATACACTGGAAGAACGTGGTCGGATGCCGGTCGATGAAGTGCACGTCCCTGCGGATTGCCTCGTCGAGCAGCTTGAGGATCCGCCGCCGCGGATGCGCTTCGGGCATCGCGTTCAGCACCTCGGTGAAGTCTTTGACGAGGTCGAAAATCATGGGGCGTACAATTCGGCCGTTTCGTCTTCCAGAACGAAGAGGCACAAATGCGAGTCGGTCCTGCTCATCCAGTGCCGGCCGGCGGCGGAAGTCGTCGCGGAACCGGCCCATCGTCGACCGCGCGGATGCGGCCTCAGTGTTGCCAGACTCAATTCGACCGGAAAAAAGGCAACCGGAGCACGCGCTCGCGAGCAGATGATCGTCTCGTTGGATCTTGCAGTGAAGCCGTAGGCTGTCAGAGGTTGCTCCTCACAGACAGCCTGCACATCGCTGATTCCAACGATTTCTTCCTGGCATTCACCGGTCCGGGCATCCCAGATGCGTACGCATCCATCGAACGTGTTGGCAAGCGTGCCGCCTTGCGCGCTGATGATTCTGCTGCCATCGGCCGAAAACACCACTCGCGAGATCCACTGTTCATGACCGGTGAGACTCAATAACTCGACTCCGGTTGCCGCGTCCCAGACCCGAATCCTCTTGTCATGGGAACCGCTCGCTACCCGCGTTCCATCTGGAGAAAATGCAACTGTAGAAACGCCGTCTTCGTGCCCCCCCAAACACGCCGCTTCCGTATTGTTCGGCACATCCCATACTCGCACAGTCTTATCCGCCGAACCGCTCACAATCTGTTCGCCAACCATCGAAAAGGCCACACAGGAAATCGGCTTCTCATGCCCGACGAGGCACGCCAGTTCGGCGCCACTGGACGCATCCCACACTCGAACCGTCCTGTCGTCGGAGACGCTTGCGATCGTCTGGCCATCCGGTGAGAACGCCAAGGCCGAGACCCATTCTCGATGTCCGACGAGACGCGCCAGTTTTGCGCCGGTCCTTGCGTCCCAGACTCGCAGCCTGATTTCGGCATCCGGGTCGTGTCGACGCCCCTTGCAGAATGCAGTCGCCATTCGTTCGCCTTCCGCAGAGAAAACAACGCTCGTCAGCCGGCGGCGTGAGCGCTCTTGTCTGTCGCGATCGAGCAGCGCCTCAAATCTTGTCTTGGTGGGGGCAATCTCCTCGGAACCACGGCCTCGTCGGAGCCATTGTGCCAGGCGGTGAATGCATTGCTCCACGACAAGCTGCACATCCCAGTCACGCAGTTTCTTCAGCTTGGCTTTGAGATGATCAATGTCGGTCAGACGCCGCAGGAAATCTCTCAATCCGTGAACTGCTCTGAAGAACGAGTCATGCAACAGACCGCTGCGACTCCATAGGTCACGTCCGGCGCCGAAACCCAACTCCTTGGTGTTTTTAGCGTCCCACATTCGAAGCCCGTCGAACACAAAGGCGCAGACCCATTTTCCGTTCGGGGAGAGGCCGACGCGATCCACGATTTCACTCTGTACGATTCGAGTCAATGCCCGGCCTGTCCGCAAATCCCACACAATGATCGTGCCATCCTTGGAGGCACTCACGGTTCTTGCACCATCACGCGACGCGTCGATGCAGGAAACCTCGTCGTTGTGGCCTGCACGGCGAGCCACTTCGATGCCGCGTTCCGGATCCCAGACGCGAACTGATGCATCGTCTGAACCGGTCACCAGTTGGGAACCGTCCGGAGTGAATGCGAGGCCCGTGATCGCGGCTTCATGTCCGCCGGGACGGACGACGTCGGAGTCCCCCGACGTGTCCCACACGTGAATACTGCGACGGACGCCGCACGTCGCGACCTCCTGCAGGTTCGGCGACAACACCGCGCTGTGAATGGATCGCTCAAACGGCCTTGCGGTGGAAAGCTCGAGTCCGGTCGAGACGTCCCATGTCTTCAAACAGGTGTCTCCACCGAGGCTCATCACCTGCTGTGCAGACGACGAAAACGCCGCGCATGCGATTTTGTTCCGATGGCCGGTGAGCCGCGCCAGGAGCGCGCCGTTGTCCGCGTCCCAGAGAATTACAGAAGCGTCCTCAGATCCCGTAACAAGTTTGTCGCTGGAGGGTGAAAACGACAGACACGTGACTTCACGCACGTGTCCCTCAAGTCGCAGCAGTTGAGCACCGCTTGAGGCGTCAAACAGGAAAACGGTGCTGGATGAGCCAACCGCGATTCGGCGTCCGTCCGGCGAAAAAGAGACACAGCGGTTGCAACGTCCATGTCCTGTCAGGCAGACCGAAACGGATTGACCTCCGACATCCCATGTCCGCACAGACTCATCGTTGGAGCAACTGCAGATTGATCTCCCGTCAGGAGAACATGCAACGCATGAGACTTTGGCTTCATGTCCAAGAAAGCAGGCCACTTCAGAGCCGCTGGAGACATCCCACAGACGTACCGTGTGGTCATCGGAACCACTGGCGACTCTGTGACCATCCGGCGAGAACACCACGCACCGAACCGGTTTCGTATGTCCGTTAAAGCATGCCAATAGCTCCCCACTGGCCACGTCCCACACTCGGATCGTATTATCCAGGCCGCCGCTGACGATCCGTCGTCCGTCCGGGGAATACGCTGCCTGCA
>ERZ869936.1105-NODE-1105-length-20897-cov-57.192880_pt1 | contig 20897 bp, 36 predicted proteins | sample MGYA00520876_ERZ869936 | MGnify/ENA primary metagenome ERZ869936 (study PRJEB32218, sample SAMN09650985) | biofilter metagenome | isolation source: enrty point of leading RO module | place: Saudi Arabia: Thuwal, RO plant located on Red Sea | collected 2016-02-17...
CGGCGTTGTCGAACAGGAACCTGATTATCAACGGTGCGATGCAGGTGGCGCAGCGGGGCACGTCAACCACAGGTTTAAGTGACGTAGCTGGTATTCATACTGCTGACCGTTGGCGTTTTCATACCAACACATCAGGAACATTTACCGTCTCTCAGTCTACAGAAGCTCCCAGCGGCTTTTCTAACAGCTACAAGGTAGACTGCACTACGGCAGACAGTTCTCCAAATTACGTTAATTTCAGTCAACGAATAGAAGGCCAAAATCTACAGCATCTGAAAAAGGGTACGTCAGACGCAGTTGCAACTACGCTTTCATTCTATGTGCGGTCAAGCAAAACCGGGACGTACCAAGTTAGCATACTGGATGAAGATAATACTCGTATGGTTGGCAAAACCTACACCATTAATGCTGCGGATACTTGGGAATATAAAACCTTAACATTCCCCGGAGACACCTCTGGCGCTTTGGACAACGACAATGGCAACTCCCTGCAAATAGAATGGTGGCTTGCTGCTGGCTCCACCTACAAGGGTGGCGCAGTTCCTACGGCATGGGAAGCAAAAGACAACACAGACCGAGCCGCAGGTCTTACCGTAAATATTGGCGCATCAACATCTGACGATTGGTACATCACCGGCATCCAGTATGAGGTCGGCGAACAGGGAACGGCTTTTGAGCATCGGTCGTATAGCGATGAATTGCAGAGGTGTCAGAGGTACTTTTTTAAATATCAGTGTAAAGGGTTTACTATGTACTTTGACCAAGTTGCTGATTCTGCTACCAACGAATATGCGCAGGGCGGCATATCTTTCCCTGTTGAAATGAGGGCAAAGCCGACTTCCAGCGCCAGTGGCACCATCAGCAAAGCTAACTTAGAAGGCGGCGGCCCAAATCAGATGTCAGTTTTTTCTCTCTCTGATGCTGGATTTGTGAGTCGTTCTTCTTCAACAGGTAGATTTTATTGTTACACGAATGATGGTTTTACCAATAGCTTTGATGCGGAGTTGTAAAAATGAATATCTCATCCGCAAAATATAGTGCTAATCCCATGACAAATGAAAATGAAGACATCATAGCCACTATTGATGGTCAGGAAATGCGAGTTCCTCTCGCCCCCGGCAACCGCCACTACGACGAGATAATGAAACAGGTCGCAGCCGGTACGTTGACCATCGCGGACGCTGACTGATGACGATCGGCGCCTTCTCACTATCTGAGACGGCTATCGCCGCAGACAACGCGGGTATCGTAAAGCCTGCGGACGCTGCGGCGTCTGCTGCGATTACGGGCACAGCGGCCGGTATCCGCCAGCGCCTCGCAGCAGCAGCAGTGACCGGCGCCGCATCACTCTCGGCGGTCATCAAAATCACCGCAGCTGTGGCAGCGGCCGTGTCGGTTGCAATTACTGCCACCAACACCATGACCCGCATCCGCCCGTTCGCTTCAGCCGTCTCGACGTCTGTGACGCTCGCTGCGGTCGCGACGAGGGTGCAACACGTCTTGTCTGCGGTGGCGGCCTCTGTGACGTCCGCAGCGACTTCTGCGGCGGTGTTTTCAGGCGCGGCCGCCATATCGGCCTCTGTCGTCGCCACGTTCCGCGCCAAGGTTCTCGGCGAGGACTGGGCCGACACTGCGGCTGGCGATGAGACGTGGACGAATGTATCATCTGGCAGTGAGGTGTGGACGGATGTCGATGCCGGTAGCGAGGTGTGGAGAAAGCAGTGATTACCTTTGGAGAATGGACCCCAGATCAGGCTGACCTTCTGAACCCCGGCGTGACCGTGGCGACAAACGTCATGCCGTCGGCAAACGGGTATCACTCGATGAGCAGCTTCGTCGAGTACAGCAACGCCGCGACCGGCACAATCAAGGGCATATTTGCGGCGAAGGATAGCGCCAGCAACACTAAGCTGTTTGCGGGTGACGCCACAAAGCTCTACCTGCATGCGTCGTCTGACAACGATCTCGACAGCGTCAGTAAGGCGGCCGGGTACGATCTGGTTGACACCGAGCGCTGGCGCTTCGTGCAGTTCGGCGACGACGTCATCGCTGTTGGCGGCACAGGCGAGGAGCCGCAGGTCTTTAACCTCGGCACGTCGAGCGCGTTTGCCGACCTTGGCGGGTCGCCCCCGAAGGCTGACTTTATCGCTGTAGTCCGCGACTTTGTGTGGCTTGCGAATGTGGACAGCGGCTCCGGCCGGGTGCCCTATCAGTGCTATTGGTCCGGGTTCAACGACGCGACTAGCTGGACGTCTGGCACAGATCAGTCCGACTTCCAGAACCTGCCGGACAGTGGCGCGATCACTGGCTTGGTCGGCGGCGAATATTGCACGATCCTGACTGAGCGCGCGATCTTCCGGGCCACCTACACCGGCCCACCTCTGATCTGGCAGTTTGACAAGGTTGTGTCCTCTCGCGGCTGCGCCTTCAAGGAGAGCGTCTGCAACGTCGGCTCGACCGTGTTCTTCCTCGACAATGACGGCTTTTATGCGTTCGACGGACAGAAGACGATCCCGATCGGAAGCGAGAAGGTGAACAACTTCTTCAAGCAGGATTTCGATAGTAACTACGACTATCGTATGTCTGCGTCGGTTGACCCGATCAACGAAGTGGCGATGTGGTCCTACACCTCGACGCAGTCGCCTACCGGGCAGCCAGACAAAATCATCATGTACAATTATGTGCTGAACAAGTGGTCGCTGGCGGAGATCGAGGCTGACTTGCTTGCGCCGATGTTTTCGTCCGGCTACACGGTTGACGGTCTCGCTAATCTTTCATCCACGGTTGACGGCCTCAACATTCAACTCGATAGCCGGTTCTTCAAGGGCGGGCAGTATTTCTTCGGCGGCGCATACGGAGACAAAATCTATGCGTTCACGGGCGCGCCTCTTGCCGCCACGATCGAGACCGCTGAGGCGCCGCTATCTACCGGCAGGCACTCTCTCGTCACTCGCGTCTACCCGTACTATGAAGACGGCAACGTGACTGTGTCGGTCGGCACGCGAGACACGCAGGGCGAGGCGTTCACATACACAACGGCGCAGGCGCCTAACGACGCGGGGTTTGTGCCGGTCAGGGCGCAGGGTCGATATCACCGGGCGCGCATGACCATCTCTGGCGGATGGGACAAGGCGCTCGGCATTGACATCGAGGCGCGGGAGATCGGCAGGCGATGACGACGCGCACCGCAAACTTTCGCAGGCTGAACCCCATCACCGCGACTACTCGCGAGATTGCTGAGCTCCTGAACCGCACGATCGATGGTGGCTTGAATAGCTGGGATTACGTCACGCTTGCGGCGAACGTCACTGAGACGTCACACGACGACCCGCGCTTTTCGACGGAGAGCGTCGTGTTTTTCACGGCGATCAACCACACGCCTTCGCACTCTCACCCATACATCAAATCGACCTCAACTGACGGGACGATGAAAATTGGACACAGCAACCACGGGCACACCCAAGAATTCGCCTACCTCATTGTCGGTTGATCAATGGGCGCGCTGCTCGAAGTACATCGAGGATGCGCTCCAATACGCAGGCGGCACACATACGATACAGGACGTGATGGTGGCCGTGTCAGAGGGGAAGGCCCAGTTTTTTCCGCTCGACAAGTCTGCTATAGTGACGGAGATAGTGGATTATCCACAAAAATCAGTTTGCCGCATTTGGCTCGCAGGCGGCGACCTAGATGAACTAAAAGACGCGGAAGTTGCAATCGCTGTGTGGGCCAAGACACACGGTTGCGACGGGATGGAGATCATCGGGCGCAGGGGTTGGTCTCGCACTTTATCAAACTACCGACAAAACTCGGTGGTACTAACGAGGGAAATTTAGCATGGGCAAAGGTGGCGGCGGTACGCGGACTATCCAGAACGTCCAACAGACGATGACTGATCCGACGACGGCTCCGTTTAAGGAGTTTGCCCTGTCGGAAGCAAAGCGTCTTTATGAGGCTGGCCCTCAGCAATTTTACCCGGGCGAGACTGTCGTCGGCTTCAGGCCGGAGACAGAGATGGCGCTGTCGGGGCTGAGGCAGAAGGCGATCACAGGATCGCCGTTCATCGGCGCAGTTCAGGATGTGGTCATGCAGAACCTGACCGGGACGAACCCGCTGATGTCGGCGGCGTTCCAGCCCGTGATCGAGCAGGTCGAGGCTGAGGCGTCCAAGGCCGGGCGCTACGGCTCAGCATACCAACAGGGGGCACTCGGCAAGGCGCTGGCTCCGATGGCGCTGGAACTACAGCAGCGAGCCATTCAGCAGGCACCGGCCGCGAGGCAGCTTGGCTTCGCGGACCTTGAGACGCTGGCTGGTGTCGGCGCCGCCCAAGAGGCTCAGGAACAGATGGAGCTTGCATCTGACATCGAGCGGTTCCAGTTCGAGCAGCAGGCGCCGCAAGTCGCGCTGGCGAACTACCTCGCGTCGGTGCAGGGCGGACAGCTTGGTTCGCAGACGATCACACCGTATTACACCAACCCTCTGGCGAGCGGGCTGTCTGGCGCGCTTGGCGGCGCATCTATGGCCGGTCAGGCCGGGTTTAACCCGATGTACGGCGCCATTGCTGGAGGACTGTCGGGGCTTCTAGCATGAGCATCAATCGCACCTTTCGCCCGGGTTCACTGGCGTTCCCTAGCACAGAGCAGCGCTTTCTGAATATGCTGCGCCCGCAGCTATCATCGGCGACAGTGCAGCGCACAGATATCCCTCGATACGGCCCCGGTCCTCGCGCCGGTCAGCCCTTGCCGCCCTATATGGACGCGGCTCAAAGGTCGGCACAGCGAGCTCAGGCTGCCGCGCAGAAGCCGTTCGTGTCTCCGCTGCTGGCCACTGCAATGCGCGGCGGCCCTGCGACTGGTGGCGCGGTGCCGTCTGCCACGCCGATGCAGCGCATCGGTCAGGCCTTCCGTCAGCCCATCACATCGCCAGCCCAGCAGGGCATGCTGACTGCGGCGGCCACAGGGCTGCAACTCGCCGGGCCTCAGCCGGTGCCGACGAGCACGGGCCAGATACTCGGGCAGATGGGCATGGCGGGCTTGCAGGCTTTCACGAAGGCGAAAGAGGCTGAGGCGGCGCGCGCGATGAAGCAGCGAGAGATTGATATCGACGCCGCATACAAGGCGGCGGACATCAACATCAAGGCTGCAAAGGCGCAAAAGCAGGGGCCGTTTGCTGGCACAAGCATGACGGCGCAGTCGATGAACACGCTGCTTGCGCTCAGCCCCAAGATGGAAGCGGGAAAAGCTGACCCGCAGGAGGAGCAGCTTTACCGCCTTGCCTATGGCTATCTGTCAAAGCCAAGGGTTGAGACTAGAGAGACGGATCAAGGCACAACCACTGTAAGGGTGCCGGGTCAAGATATGTCGGCGTTCTATCGTCCCGAGGGCTTCGCCGAAGGCGAGGAGGTTGTCGGCCAGACATCCGCCAAGTTCACTGAGGGGCAAAGCAACGCCGCTGCGTTCGCCAATCGCATGAGCGCTGGCCTTATGATTTTCGACGAGTTGACCTCTGGCGGGTATGACCCGACAAACTTCCAAGATTATCTTGCAAGCAACCTGCCGAGCTCTGTCTCTGGATTTGCATCGACGGCAGAGGGCCAGAAATATATGGCGGCGAAAACTGACTTCATCACCGCAGTTCTGCGTAAGGAGTCGGGTGCAGCGATCTCTGTGTCGGAATTTGAAAAAGAGGACCGCAAATATTTCCCGCAGCCGGGAGAGGGGCCAGAGGTTGTCGAGCAAAAGCGCGAGGCGCGAGCGCGCGCTCTTCAGAGCATGATCGCTCAATCCGGCCCAGCATACGAAGTTCTTTTCGGCGAGGCAGAAGCAACTGGCATCCCGCCGGGGTCCACCTTTCTCAAGCGCAGCGGCGGCACGTCTTACTACAGAGACCCGAATGGCGACATCATAGCGGTGGACGATTAAATGACGACAAGAAAAGCGACACTGGAAGAGATTGAACGTCTCGGGCTGAATGAGCTCGCAGCAGGTGCGGCTCCGAAAGAGGACTGGGACGCGGTCAGCTTTGCTACCGGCGTGGCGCGCTCGATTGGTCAGGGGATTACCTTCGGCTTCGCTGACGAGGCTGAGGCGTATGTCCGCAGCATCCTTGGCGACCAGACATACGAAGAGGCGAAGAAGGCGACGAACGCTGAGCTCGCGAAGTTTCGCGGCGAGAACAAAATCCTGTCCTTCGGCCTTGAGATTGGCGCGGCACTAATGACGCCGGGCGGCCTGCTGAAGATTGTGTCTAAAGTTCCCGGCCTCGCAAAGGTGGCGCAGAAGGGCATGCAGGTGACCACGCCTGCCACAAGGGGGATGGCCGGTGGGGCGCTGTATGGTGCTGGGGCGGCCGAGACGAAAGCGGACATTCCAGCATCTATGGTCCTTGGCGGGACGCTAGGTTATGCGGGAACAAAGATGGCCCCGGCGGTGACAGACGCGGCGAAGAAACTGATGCAGAGAGGCATCCCCCTATCTATAGGGCAAAGGTTCGGCGGCTCGCTCGGAAAGATAGAAGAGGGGCTATCCAAGCTGCCGGTGACCGGCGAGATAATTGGGCCGACTAGGGTTAGGGCCGTCCAGCGGTTTGCCACGGCCGCCTACAACGAGGCGCTTGATCCTATTGGCAAAAAAATCAAGCCCAACACCGACCCAAGAAAGGCTGCCGAACAGGCGCAAACAATATTTAATCAGGCTTATGACGACGCCCTTGAGGGAGTTGACATAGAGGTGACCGACGAGGTCATTGACCAGATCACGAAGCTGATTGAGCCGTATAAGGCTAGGGTTCTGCCTCAGCAAGCTGAGCAGCTAGAGAAGTTTGTCATTGACCAAATCATCAACAGGACCGTCAACGACCGGCTTTCAGGGGCGGCAATCAAAGAGGCTCAGTCGTCTTTAGGCCCGATCTCCGCAGGCTTTTCTCGCTCCACTGATGCGTATCAAAAGTCTCTAGGCGAGGCTCTCAGAGAGCTTGACGCGGAGCTTCTGGAAATTGTTGCGAAGCAGTTCCCGGCCAAGGCTGACAAGCTGACCAAGGTTAATAAATCTTATTCCATGTATTACCCCATCCGCGAAGCTGCGGCGGGGGCTACGGATAGCATGTTTTCACCCAGCCAACTTTTGTCGGCGATCCGCAGACAGGAAAAAAAGATGGGCGCTGCCGGGCTTTCGCGCCTTGCAAAAGGAGAAGGCCGACTTCAAGATTTTGCCGAAACTGCTGTGGAGACGCTCGGGTCAAAAGTGCCGGAAAGCGCACCCTTGAGGACATCGTCTGTCCTTCTGATGGGCGGCGGCGGATATCTTGACCCTGTCCTCACTGGCGCAGGTCTCGGGCTTGGGAAAGCTGTTTACACCCCCTTCGGCCAAGCCGTGACCGGCGGGTTTAAGATGCCTTCTAGGGTTCCGTTTATAGGCGGCAAGGACGTGGGCTTGCTACCTGCCGTAAGCGCAGGCATGCGCTCGCCAGCAACGGCTGGCCTTCTGGGTGCTTCAGGCGGTCCTCCAGCACAAGCCAGCTTGCTCGGCGCATCCCCCGCTCAGGCAGGCATGCTACCCGGCACCGGAGAGGCGCGCATCCCTGAGCCGGGCATCCGTTACGAGACGATCACCGACCGCCTCGGTCGTCCGATCACTTATGCTATTACAGACGGCGGTGCATCCATGACACGGGTCACTCCGTAATATAGAGGGAATTGAACAATGGGCGCAGGCGATACCTTACGCGAATATAACAGCACGGCGGCGAGCAACACTTCGTTGGGCGGCATCAACCTCAGCGAAGGGGTGATGGTTCCCAGTGACTTGAACAACTCTTTCAGAGAAATCATGTCTCACCTTGCCGATGCGTTCGCTAACGGCACTGAGGCGGTGTCGGTTATCAACTCGCCGATCGTGAAGGCGACCAACACCAACACCACCAACACCGGCACAAGCGTGGCGATCCAGATCGGCGCCAGCACAGACTGGACCGTGGTGGTCACGTCATCGGACGAGCTTGTGTTCAGGCACAACGGCAACGCCAAGATGCTGCTGACCAACAGCGGCCACCTCAAGGTGATAGACGACATCACCGCATTTGCTGACCTGTCTGCGTACAACGGAGCGTAGAGATGGGCGTTGATGGCGGCGCAGGGAACACGATTTCGTTCAGCGAAATCCAGACCTATTACGGCGGGTCGAACCCCATCGCCTTGTCCGAGTATTATCGCGAGGGCGACGAGGTTCCGGGCACTAGCAGCGCCAGCGGCACAACCAGCCAGACCGTCAATAACATTGCGGCGGCGGTGACCAGCCTCGGCAGCGGATACACCAGCTTCAGCACGACGATCACGCAGGGCAACTCCGGCTATTCTGGCGGTCAGTCCAGCGGCAACTGGAACGTGATCCGCGAGAACGCTGCGTCGGGCACTGGCACTTGGACGGCGCGCGTGCTTGATGCCGCGACGACGCTGTCCGGTAGCTGCGACGGCAAGGCGCTGACCGTGACGAAGAACGGCACGGGCGTGGTAAGCCTCGGCAACAGCGGCGGAAGCTGGTCGGTGTCCTGCTCGCCGGGTGACGTGCTGGTGTGGACTTGCTCGGCTGGCATTGGTGGCGGTGGCACGATCAACCGGTCGCAAAGCTGGGCGTGGTCTGGGTCGCCGACCATTCAGTACACGGCGAACACAAACGGCGGTAGCTCCGGCTCGGTCACCGGCTACACGATGACGCTGACCAACAACACGGGCGCCACGCTCAATCTCACCTCGTCGCCTTGGGGCAACGACAGCACCTTCACGAACGGAGAGGTCAAGACGCAGACGCGCTCGTCGAATTCTTGGTCGTTTTCTGCGCCGGGCAACACGAACGTGCCGACCTCTGGCGTGATCAACATCGATGTATTCAACGCGCCCGGAAGCGCGACGCCATAGGGGGTAGAGATGGAAATGGACAGCATGATGTTCTGGAACTTGCTCCTGACGCTGGTGATCGCGCCAGCGCTGTGGGTGTTCCGGTCGCTGATCGCCGAGGTCAAGCGGATCGACATCCTGTTGAACAGGACGCGCGAGGACTACGCCACGCGCTCCGAGATGAAGGAAGATATGCAGCAGGTGCTTCAGGCGCTTCACCGCGTCGAGGACAAGCTGGATCGAGTGCTGGGACGCGATTGATGTGGACCTCTCCGTTGCATTTATCCTGTTCGTGTTTGTCGGTGTTGGCGACGACAAACGAAAAGTTAGCGACGATTTAGCGTTTCGGGACTTGTACGAGTGCACCCGTTTCGCGCAAGCGTTGCACAAACAGGGCAACCAGATCACGGCATATTGTTTGCCGAAGATGGTCCCGCCAACACGGAAGGTCTATTGATGATACAGGTGCCACTGATCGACGCAATCCAGACTGTGCTTCTGGTGGTCGCGATCATTATGATCGCGAGGCGGTAATGCTCGCGGAAATCGCAGCGGCCAATGCCGCATTTTCCGTTTTAAAACAAGCAATTACCAACGGCAAGGAGCTCGCCTCTGCCGGACAGGCAATCGCGGAATTTGTCGGGGCTAAAGAGAAGCTAGAGAAAAAGGCCAATAAGAATGGCAGCGGAAGCGATTTAGAGGCCTTCATGGGGCTAGAACGCATCCGCGAACAAGAGCAAGCAATTAAAGAGCTTATGATCTACACGGGCCGCCCGGGCCTATGGTCCGATTTTCAAAAGTTTCAAGCGAAGGCTAGAGTGCAACGCCGCGAGGCAGAGGTCGCCGCAGCCAAGCGTCGCAAGAAGATCGTCGAAGGCACAATCATTGCGGCGTTCGTCGCATGCTGCCTCGCCGTACTCGGGGCGCTTGCAGCCCTTATCCTTCACCACCAAGGGAGATTGTAGGGGGAGCGCCTGACAGGATCAGCCACGACGACCGGTTTGGTGGGGGAGTACATCACGTCGGCAGCAATCCTCGAATTAGGGTATCGCGTCTCTGCGGCGCAACAGGATAGCGTTGACCTCGTCGCATGGTTTGAAGGCGATTTCTTCCGGGTGCAGGTGAAGTCGGCGCACCTCCGCAAGCAGAAGGACCACCGCCCCTGCTATCAGTTCCAGAACGCCGCCGGTCGCATGAAGAAGACGCTGCCGACGCTGGAGAAGTTCGACATCCTCGCACATTGCGCCATCGATCAGCGCCGAGTACACTTCACGGCGGCCTGCTGCGTCAATCAGTACACGCAGCGCAGGCCGATAAGCTGGTTCGACAAGCCGGACATCGAATGTGATAGCTGGCACCGGGCCGTGCAAATTATTATGGAGACGAGAAATGGATAAGCTGATCGAGATGATCAAGCATCATGAGGGCGTGCGCCACAAGCCTTACTATGACACGGCCACACCGCCGAAGTTAACTATTGGCGTGGGGCGCAACCTAGACGACAATGGCCTGTCCGATGACGAGATCGATTATCTGTTGGCGAATGATCTCAAGCGCTGTCAGGCAGAGGCAGAAACATACCCGTGGTTTGCTGATCTGAATGAGCCGCGACAAGCCTGCATCATTGGGCTGCTCTTTAATCTCGGCAAGCCGCGCTGGGATAAATTCGTCAAGGCTCAAGCTAGGCTGGCTGAGGGGGCGTATGCGGAATGTGCCGCAGAATTGCTCGACAGCCGCTGGGCCAAACAGGTCGGGAAACGCGCTGAGGACACCGCCGCGATGATGATCAGCGGGGAGTGGATGTGAAGTGGCTGCTGCTGATGGTCATCGCTGAGGTGAATGGTGAACTGACCGTCCACGTCCTGAGCGACCACGACACAATGGCGCAGTGTCACGTCGCTGGCACCTACATTAACTGGGAGGAGCGCATGCCGATGAATAAGGAAATGCTCTGCTTCCCGACGAACATAGAGGTAATCAGATGATGCTAGGGATAATTGCGAAGATACTTGGCTCGGGCGATGTGGTTAAGCAGGGGCTCAGCCTGATCGACGAGATGCACACCTCGACCGAGGAAGAGGTCGCGGTAAAGAGCAAGGCCAAGACCGAACTGCTCGCCGCGTATGCGCCGTTCAAGCTGGCGCAGCGCTACATCGCGCTGATGTTCACGGCGATGTTCCTTTTCATCATGGCAAATGGCGTCGTCGGCGCCCTGTACGGCGTGATCGATATGGCGAACGTCGAGGCGGCTAAGGACTTCGCGTCCTCGATGTGGCTGGGCGAGATCATGCTCGGCATCGTCGGCTTCTACTTCGGCGGCGGTCTCGCCGAGAGCGTCAGGAAGAAATAAAAAAAGACCCCGCCGAAGCGGGGCCAGTGGGAGGAATATCAGGGATCGTAACTCTCGGCGACATCCTCGTCAATCTCGCCCGATCCCTCGCAGAGATGGCACTCCATCTCTTTCTCGGTAAGGTAGCCGCCTCGCCATGCCATCGGCGCTGAGACGGCCACCTCGTACCAGCGACGGCCTTCTCCGTCGCACTCGGGGCAGGTGGCGCTAGGCACGCCCGTCCTCGACATCCATCCATTCGCGGTACAGGCGATCAACCTGCTTATGCGCCGCATCGGCTGAGCGCTGCGCCAAGTGCGCGGCCTCGAAAAACTCCAGCGCGTTCTCGCGGTTATCAACCGCAAGGTCCATGAGAGCCGCCGAGATATTCTCAAGCTGGCTGATCTGATCCTTCAGGAAATTCGCGGCCCTGATCCGGTCATCGTTCTCGATAATCTTCATCGTATGTCTCCCTTCGATGATGGTGAGGGGTGGCGCTAGGCCACCCACTCTGCTTTTGTCGGGCGCTTGAAGAACCCGAACTTCTCGTCGTCAGCGCTCGGCGTGACGGTTGCGGTGAATGTGACGCGCTTGCCCGACATCTCGCCGCCGCCGACACGGTTGCGCCAGTCCTCGTCGTCCCAGTTAAACAGGGATGACGGGATCGTGCCCCAGAGCTTGAAGCCGTCGTCCGACTTGAACAGCATCTTCCAAGTATCGCCGAAAGCGTTCTCGCGCAGGTCGGTCGAGATGATGACGCCGGTCAGGACAATGCGACCCTCGGGGCAGTCGGCAGCGGCAGCGCGCTCTGCCTCGCGCTCGGCTGCGCGCTTTGCTTCGCGCTCCTTGCGGTCGGCCATGATCTTGCGGACGGCAGCTTCCTGCTTCTCGGTGAGGTGGCCCCACTCGTCAAGCTGCGCGCACATTGCGCCGAGGAAACCGTCGGTGCCGAACCAGCCGAAGAGAAAACCCTCGACCTCGCGGCGGGTTTCGTCCGCAGCGATCCAGCGGTCGTTGCGGCCCTTGCTGGCGTTCGCCTTGATGGCGGCGTCGCGGCCCCGCTCCCAAGCCTCTGCGTTCATGATTACAGTCATCTCTGTCTCCCTGTTCTAGAAATGTGCTACTCCAAGAAGATAAGGGGATATTGATCTAATATCAATACCCCCTGATCGTTTTTTTACATCATCTCGATGGCGCGAGTTTCGTACCTGCTGCGCTTGATGGCGCCGCGCTTTTCAAGCTGCGTCATCAGATGCTGGGCCGCCGTTGTGGATCGGCCCGTCGCCTTGGCGACCTCCCGCACACTGGGCGCATATCCATAGCGCTTGATGTGCCGTCTGATGTAGGCCAGCACGGTGGCCTGCTTCTCGGTCAGAGAAACCATCACCTCCTCCTGTCTTCGGTGACCGTCATCCACGGTCGGGTCTGATTGAATATCTGCGTGAAGATGGACTTCTCGGCTCCAGCTAGGCCGCTTGCGCCGTCCTCATAAATCTCGGCCACACCCATCATGCCCTCGTCATGAATGTGTTGCAGCACCCGCCACTCGACGTTCGAGACGCGGATCACATATCCGCCCTTGTTCCTGATCACCTGCATCAGCCTTCTCCCTTCATCAGTTTTGCGACGGCCTCTGCCGCCTCTCGATCCTCGCAAGCTGCGAGGCGGTGCGTTCCGGTCTTGGTGACCGAGACGACCCACCACACCGGCAGGTCGTCCTTCGTTCCCTTCTTCACGCGCACAACCATCTCATGCCTCCTTGACGGTCAGGGTCTTGGCGCGTACCTGCCGGGCAGGCTTGGCCTCAGTGGTCTTGGCCGGTTGCGCTTTGTAATTCCGCATCGGCCACTTGATGTAATAGACGGACCCATCGACCTCGATCTGTCCCTCTTCATGATTGCCGAGCATCTCCTTCAACATAGTTTCGCATTCATCGATCTCAGCCTCGGCTGCACGGCGAGCTTCACGCGCTGCGATCAGGACGCTTGCCCAATGCTCTGCGTCGGCGACCTCGTTCAGGTCAATCGCCGGGGCGCCGTCATCGACGTGCCCCCACGCCACGTTCGCGTCGGCGGACGACAGCGGCGGATACCAATCGACATCACGCTTGCGCCGCTCGAATTCGTGGACCGCGTCCTCGATCTGGTCCTGCACCTCCCGGTCCTGACGATAAAGAAAGATGCGAAGCTCGGAGCCGCGATACAGGACGCACACAGCGCCCCAAGCTGCGTCGGTGCACATCATCTGCGCCTGAAGCTGCAACGGCCCCCTGTGCGGCGCCGGAGCGTCTTCAGGGGCTGCGCTGGTGTTCTTCGCCTCTAGCACACCGAGCCCGTGGGTATCGACCACCCCGCCCTGCGGCACATAGATGCCGTTCGCCGGGTCGTGTTCCCACGTCAGCGATCCGTCGCCGCGACCGTCGAGCGAGCATGCCAGCGGCAGGTCCGGGTGATAGACCGCCTCGTTGATGTTCGTGTTGACGTGATCGAGGTCGAGCCGGTACGCCGCCTCGTCGAGGATCACGGGCTCCAGCAGATCGCCGAAGCGCATTGCCTCGTTCTGCGCGAACCGCTCGGGCGGGTTGCCTGCTGCCGCCTCAATGGCTTCCTTCAGCAACTCGTTCGGGGTGGTGTAAGGCGACAGGCCCATCAGGGCCGGGACGCGTGATGCGGTGACGATGTCGTCGGGGGTGAGCTTACCTACCATTTTCGGTCTCCCATTTGTTTGACTTTCGGATGTTGTCTGAAGCCAGCATGATCTTCAGGTTCTCAGGAATGTTCAAGCCGCACACATTCTCGCCTTGAAGCGGCGGGTCGTGATCCAAGTGAAACTTGGTGAACCCGGCTTCCCTGTTCAGGGCGCGGACCTTTCTCTTCAGCGCCTCGATCTCTCGGGTGTTGCACCATGAAGGCGTCGCATGCTTAATGCGTACCTTCCTACGAAACGCAGCAGCGCGAGCGGACGGCGGCTGGTCATGTTTGAGCTTGCGCGTCTTCACGAAGCGCAGGCTCTTGGTCTCTGGCCGGAACGTCAGGACGTGTCGGATGGTCCTGAAGCGCGGCGTCTTCAAGGTCTCGACGCACAGGATGTTCGAGGTGACATCGTAGTCGCCGTTGAAGTATGTGCGCTGATACCGATGCTTCGCCAGAACGTGATAGCACTTGCCACCAGCGGGTAGCTCGATCATCGTCGGGTAGATTATCGTGCCGACGTGCGGCGCGTAAATCTCCCCATCGATCACGTCGGGGCGGCGTGGGTTATAAAAGTGGCTATAGACAACGTAGCCGTCCGGCAGGTCGGCCTTCATCTCGTCGGCCTTGAACGCTGCCACCTGTTCACGATGCCCTCGGATGTCAGGCGCTGTTGTGAACTCATACATCTCAATCTCCCTTCGATGGGCGCCCGGCCACGACAGCCGGGCGCTTTGGTTTAGGCTTCGAGGTATTCCCGATACTCGGCCTCGAACACATCCGCTTCAACGTCGCGGGTGACGACGTTGAAGTACCCGCCGCCAGCGCCACGGCCAGCGACGGCCTTGAGGTAGCCCATCTGGCGCAGCACGATCAGGTGCTGGTACACCGCGTCGCGCGATGCGTTGATGCCGCGAGCGCGCAGCGCATGCCAGACATCCTGCGAGCGGAAGGACGCGCCGGTCGTTTGGTACAGGGACCGGGTCACGTCATACACCTCGGCGGCCGAGGTGTGGTGCGTCCGCTTGCCGCCCGGCTTGCGATCGATGGCGACCACGTCGGCGAGGGGCTTGGTGAACACCTCCTCCTTCGTGATCGGCGTCGCCCGGACAGCGGGTGCGGCTGCCTCGACCTCGGCCTGCTCGACCTTGACAAGCTCGGCGCAGTAAACCGACAGGTCGGTCATCAGGGCGGGGAGTGCCTCAGCAGGCACGGCGAGAGTGATGTTGAACTTGGTCATAGGTTACCTCCTCTATTGACCGAGGTGGACAATGAGCGCCCACCATGTATAGGACCGAGAGCTCTCGATCCCGAAAACCCACAGCCAATCGATAAAGCCGAGGGTGAAGAATAGGATGACAAGCACCCCGATGATGTCGTCGAGATACTGCCTCATCACGCAGCACTCATCTTGATGGCGCGTTCGAGAACGCGGCGGCGCTGGTCTTTGGTCAGGCCAGCAATCGGGCCGAGAACCTTGATCGCCCACTGGCGCTCCATCTCGACGGTGAACTCGCGAGGCTTCGGCTCGGACTTGAGGCCCAGCTTTACAAGCGTATCGCGGTCGAGGTCTTCCATTCTGATTGTCATCGATGTCTCCCTTCGATGTGTACTAGTAATGTACTATAGATAGCGCGATAGTAATGTGCTATCAAGCCCTCAATAGCATTTTGCTACAACTTTTTTCAGGAGCTGCAAGTGTCTGATATCGAACAACAATTACTGCGCCTCCGGGCATCGACCCGGCAGTTGCTGCGCGAGGAGCTTGAGCTTTCGCCGCATCGGACGCTTTCTGTGTTAGCGGACGAGCTTATCGAGACGGCGATCCTGCGGCGCAGGAACGAGCGGGTCAGGCAAGAGGATCGCGCCAGTGGTGAACGGTAGGCAGAAAGGAGCGGCGGCGGAAAGAGAAATCAGCAAGCTCCTCGCGGACGAGCTAGGCGAAGAATTCGGCCTCAGCTTTAAGCGCGACCTCGAACAATATAGAGAGGGCGAGCATGGCGACCTTGTGTGCAATGACCCGAGCTTTCCCTTCGTCATCGAGGTGAAGCGCTACAAGACCGGCTGCGCGCCGCAACCCGCATGGTGGGATCAAGTGTGCGCCGCAGCGAAGTCTGCCGGGCTGCTGCCCCTCCTCGTCTACAAATACAATCATCAGCAGTGGAAGTGGCGCATGCCAGCCGAAGCGGTGATGCGCGCCGGGCTGCCGCACGGCAACATGGGCATGCGCGAGGATGCCGAGCTCGATTGGAACTACGCCGTCGAGATGGACACGCGCACATCGATGATGATAGTGAGAGAATTGCTGGCCGACGCGGTGTCGGTCAGTAGTATCGAAGGCGTTAACGTAAAGGAGTTATAGTTATGCCTCTTGGTTTTAATCTCGAAGCCGGTTCGTCCGGCGATATTCTGCCGATCATTAAGTGGGATGCGAAGGCCGGTGACCTGCTGCGGCAGGATCGGTTTCAGGCATCCGATGGGACTTGGCAGAAGGATGAACAAGAACTCTCCCTCCCGATCCAAATGGCAATGGATTTGGGTGCGATCGAAGTCGGGTGGCTCTCGTTTGCATCCGGCGCTCCTGACTTCCAGATGGCAAAGATCACGGAGCCTTTCCCCGAGCAGCCCAGCCAAGACCATAAGCAGGCGTTCCGCGTCCGCGTGGCGACGAAGGACTTGGGCCTGCGCGAATTTAGCCATTCGGCTAAGACGGTGCTTCGTGCGCTCGACGGACTTTTCCGTCAGTATGAAGCGGAAGCTCCAGCGCATATGGGCAAGGTTCCGGTCGTGACCATCTCCGGGACGGAGACGATCAAAATCAATTCGCCTCAAGGCGAGTTGAGGTTCAAGGTGCCAGAGTGGTCGATTACCGAGTGGATCGATCGGCCGAAAGTGATGGACGGCGGTGCGGCCGCTCCATCCGAACCCGCGCCAGCGGCGGTGTCGCAACCTCCCGCAGCCGCTGAGCCGACAGGTGCAAACCTGTTCTAGCGCGGGGCTCCCGGCGACGTTCGTCTCCCTTCGTCGCCGGGAGCATCTGCCAAGGGGAGCGATAGGGAGATGTTCAATGAATAATATTGCGGCACACGCAGAGAGGATTGCCCGGCACTATTGGGGCGAGCCGAACGCGCGGCTGTCCGTTAAGGGCAGGACGCTGCGTTGGGGAAATAAGGGCAGCAAGGAATTGTGCCTACAGAAAAACGTTTTTTACGATTTCGAACGATGTCTCGGCGGGGGCGCGGCGGAAATCATAAGGCAATACGGCAACCTCGGGATCAGTGGCTCAGTCGCCGATGTGCTCGAACGCGAATTCGGCATACAGAAGCAGGCCCAGAAGGCGCTAGAGCCGAAGCAGTACATCCAGCGCATTCATTCATATTACGACGCAGACGGCGCCGAGGCGTATCAAGCGCTGCGGATGTATCCGAAGTCATTCCGCCTGCGCCAGCCAGACGGCAAGGGCGGCTACCTGCACAACATCAAGGGCATCACGCCGCTGCCGTACAACCTGCTCGGCATCATCGAGAATAAGAGCGCGCCCATCTTCGTCGTCGAGGGCGAGCAATGCGCCGACGTGCTGATCGAGGCCGGGTTGGTCGCCACGACAAACCACGGCGGCGCCGGGAAGTGGGGCGAGGAACACGCGCAGCACCTCGAAGGGCGCAACGTGATCGTCATGGCCGACAACGATCAGGTGGGTCACCGCCACGCAGACGCCGTGGTGGCGAGCCTCTGGGGCAAGGCGAACCAGATCAAGCGCGTCGATCTGCCGGGGCTGCCGGACAAGGGCGACGTCGTGGACTATCTCAGGACGCACACGCTCGAAGAGCTTGTCGCCGAGGTGCGGAAGGTCGAGCCGCTCACCGAGGCGCCGCAGGTGGTTGAGGGCGAGGTCGTCGCCGAAGAGCAGGCGATAGAGCGGTACAAGATGATGCGCCGCGACGCAGTGTTCGCGATGCCGCCGGTCGAGTTTCTCGTCGATGGGCTGATCACCGACACAGGTTTCACGATGATGTACGGCGCGCCCGGAACCGGCAAGTCGTTCATCGCCATCGACATAGCGCTGTCCGTCGCGCACGGTCAGGCGTGGCAGGGGCAGGGCGTCAAGCAGGGGCCGGTGCTCTACATCGCCGGTGAGGGCATCGGCGGCTTCGGCAAGCGCTGGAAGGCGTGGGAGCGGCATCACGGCAAGGTGGACGAGCCGGACCTGTACCTGCTGCCGACGGCCGTGAACTTTCGTGAACCCGAGGACATCGCGCGCCTCGTCGCCACCATCGAGGACATCGATCAGCCGTTCTCGCTCGTCATCGTCGATACCGTGGCGCGCGCCATTGCTGGCGCAGAAGAGAACAGCAGCACCGACATGGGCTTGTTCGTCGCCGCATGTGACGAAATCAAGGCGCTGACAGGCGGTGCGCTGCTCGCGGTGCATCACGCCGGTAAGGACAGCAGCAGGGGCGCACGAGGCTCTACGGCGCTTCTGGGCGCGGTTGACACGTCACTGATGGTCGGCAAGTCCGAGGACATCGTGGTGCTGCGTACCGAGAAGATGAAGGACGCAGAGCCGCTCGACGATATCAACCTGCGGATGGTCACGGTGGCCGCGACGATCTCCGAGACATCCGTCGTGCTGGAGCGCACTGACGAGCCTGCGCCGAAGAAGAAGGCGGCAGGATGGCGAGACAATCCGCAGGCTTACCATGCGTTCCAAGCGCTGCAAAACCTGCTTATCGATAAGGGCGTGACGCGCATTCATGTGAGCGAATGGCACGAGGCTCACACGCAAAAAGAGCCCGATTTGAGCAAGCAACAGAGGCAAAGAGCGCGTCAGGTGCTGCTCGACGACGGTCCCGTGGTGTGTGATAAGAAGATTGTGTGGATAAACAAAGAGTTAACTTAACTGGTCACACGGTCCGGGGACCGGTCACACGGTCTGGGGACCGGTCCGTCCGTCCCCACACCCTTAGGGGTGGGGACCGGGACCGTGACCGTGACCGGACCAGAAGGGAGATAGTGATGGCGACGAGAAAAAGAGTAGCTAAGGGCAAGACATCGAGGGAATGGCGGTTCTATCCGTCAGAGCGAGACGCGGACAAGTGCCGAGCCGCGCTATCGACATATGACGCTGAGGTTCGGGCGAGAGAGATCAAGTGGGGTGTGGACCGTCTGCCTCTGCTGGTCGAGCCGGAACTGCGCGACAGGTTCTGGGCGCAGATGGAGGTGCTGAACAAGGCGATCGCCAAGGGCAGCGGCATCGAGGTCGAGGAAGCTGTGGCGGCAACGGTGCGCGGAGTGCAGGCGCTGGAGCGCAGGGCCATCGAGCTTGGGGCTGAGCCGGTCAGCGGTGAGGTGTGGGAGGAGACAACACCGCAGGGCGCCGTGATTGCTGTGTGCCGAGACGGAGCAAGCATCGCCAAGATCAGAGATGAAGGCAGGATCGACCGGGTCTATTCGATGGCGGAGATCGCGGCTATCGTTGAGCGCTGGGAAGACAGCAAGGCAGGTGAATTGACGAACAGCGTGAAGTCTTTGTTCCCGGGTGCTATCATCGAGGAAGTAAAGCCGAAGCCTGCGGAGATTGAACTCGACGACGAGATTCCCTTTTGACGGATGAGCTCAACATCATTTATGCGAACCGTGAATATCAGCTACTGGGCAACCATGCTTGGGTCGATGTTCACACTCTGTCGATCCACATCATGCGAGGCAAGGACGGCGTGAAGGTGGAGATATTCCCGGCAGCGCATGACGGCATCAGCGAGCCCGTGGCGACGTGCAAGGCGAAGTGGAGCGAGCCGGACGCGGCAAACAAGACACAGGTGGTGAAGCGCTATGTACGGTGACGGAACATTCGCGAAGTGGCTAGAGCGAGGCTGTTGCCCGAAGTGCCACAGCGCAACGCTGGAAGAGACTGGGGGCGGCAGGAAGTGTCGCTCGTGTAATTTGGTGATAGGAGAAGGCAATGAAAAAGCTAGAGGCGTTGGAAGCGGCTATGCACGCCGTCGAGCAACGTGGCGAGAATTATGGCGACGTGCGGGAGAACCATCAGCGGATAGCGTCGCTGTGGTCGGTCGTGCTTGGTCAAGACGTGACGCCTGAACAGGTGGTGCTTTGCATGACGTGCCTGAAGGTGGCTCGTCTGATGGAGACGCCGAAGCATGAAGATAGCTGGGTTGATATCGCTGGCTATGGCGCATGCGGCGCAGAGATAGCTGATGGCTGACATCATTCGCATCGAGGCGCATGACAGAGACTGGGTCCGGTTCTTCCGCGATCCTTGGGATTGCGACTGGTGCGGGCTGCCGACACGCGGCAGGGTTTACGAAGAGACGCAGACGGTGGTGTGTAGCGCCTGTCACAAGCCGCTGCTGGAGATCGACAGCGATCCGCGTCATTACATCGCTTTCGAGGAGGATTTTGACTGATGGCGTACCCGAAGGTGGACGAGAGTGTCTGGCCGGAATTCTTGGAGCGGATCAGCAATGGTGAGGCCGTGCGAGTGATCTGCAAGGACAAAAGCATGCCAAGCTGGGCAACAGTGGCGAGGAAGATCGCGGCTGAGCCAGACTTCGAGAAGCAGTATCGGATGGCGTTAGAGTTTCGGGGCATGATGCTCGCCGAGGAGCTAGACGAGATTTACCGAGACACACGAGCCGGGATGATCGATCCAGCAAGCGCTCGTGTCGCTGCTGATATTCTCAAGTGGCAGGCGGCTCGAATGACGCCAAAGATTTACGGAGACAAGCAGCAAGTCGAGGTGACGCCATCGAAGGGCGGGTCGTATCTTGAGGCGCTGACGCAGGTCAACGCGACCGAGCCTGTAGCGCTGACGGACGAGCGAGACACACAAGCGAATACAGTACGCGCGCGCGAGAAATCCGGCCAAAGCGCCTGTCCTGATAGCGACATGATATAGGGCCGGAAACGGACGAACAGCTAAGTGACTGAAAACGCAGGGTATACCAAATCCATAATGAACATTATGCGA
>ERZ869936.1106-NODE-1106-length-20856-cov-5.787558_pt1 | contig 20856 bp, 22 predicted proteins | sample MGYA00520876_ERZ869936 | MGnify/ENA primary metagenome ERZ869936 (study PRJEB32218, sample SAMN09650985) | biofilter metagenome | isolation source: enrty point of leading RO module | place: Saudi Arabia: Thuwal, RO plant located on Red Sea | collected 2016-02-17 ...
CCAATGGCAACAGACCCAGAAGGTACATGGCCGCCGCCCCGCCGATCGCCACGACCTCCGGCGGATAGACCTCGCGGGCGAAAAGGACCAGCATGACCAGGACGATCACCAGTCCCGCCGTAGCGGACAGCATCGGGTCTGCGCCGAGAAACACCAGCATGGTCCGCCTCCTAGTCGGTGGCAATCCTAGCTTGGTCACCGGCCTCTGCAAGATCAGCCTTCGGGCGCGGCTGAACAAGGAACACTCCGGCCAGGATCAGGACCATGGCGCTCCAGATCCAGGCCGAGTAGCTTTCACCCAGGATCATCATCGCCCAAAGCACGCCGAACCCGGTCACCAGGTAACTGACCTGAACCGCAAAGACCGCCCCCGCCGCCCCGACCATCCAGACATAGGTCGTATAGACGATCACGTGGATCAGCGCTGCAAGAAGTATCGCGTATTCCGGCAACCCCCAAGGCGGGCGTAAGTCAATGAAATGGCCAGAGAAAATGGCAAGAGGCAGGGCGATCAGGGCGCCCAGGACCGATGCTCCGTAAAGGACGTCGATCGGCGCCAGCCCCGCCGTGCCCCAGCGCGCCACGATATTGCCCTCCAGCGCGTAGAAGATCGGCGCGATCAGCGCCAGCGGGATGAATATGACCATGGCGCGATCCGGTAGCGACGCATCGGGCGTCACGATCAGCAGGACGCCCACAAGTCCCAGCAATAGCCCCCCGAACCGCAGCGCCTGGAACCGTTCATTGCCCAAAGCCAGTGCGATGGGGAACGCGAACATCGGGACCAGGGAGAGAAGGATCGACACAAGCCCCGAGGGAAGATGTCGGATCGCCTCGTATGAGGCCGAGTTCGGCAGAATGGTTCCGGTCAGAGCGATGACAAGATAGACGCGCATCGCCGCCGGGTCGGTCCGAAGTCCGGGCCATCGCAGCCCTATCCGACGCCCCGGCGCGCCGCTGAAGCGGAGGCTGCGGACACCGGCCAGGATCGCCGCGCCAAGGGCCAGTTGCCAGAAGACAAGACCGAAATGCCGGTACCCCGCCGAGACGGCGATCTTGGACAATGGTTGTGTCAGACCCCAGCCCGCGCCCATGACGACCAGGATCATGAGAAAGCCAAGGGTTCGCCGGGACATCAGGACCGCTTTATCCGCATCCCCAAGCTTTGATGGCAACCGGAACGGAACGGCAAGTCGAAAATTGCGGTGACCGAGGGGCGTCTCGCGACAGACCGGCAGCCGTGGCAATCCGAAGATAGACTGCCGGCGAAGGCGCGGTGCTATCCGTCGAGGCCGGCAGGTTCCAGCCGCCCGCCGTCGCGGAACATCCGGGCGACCACCGCCCGACCCGACCGGTCATCGGTCTCGACATAAAGCCCCGACAACGTGGCCTCGCCCGTCGCCGGTTGAAAGCGTCCCTTGGACATGCCGGTGATGAACCGTCGCAGCGGTTCTTCCTTGTCCATGCCGATGACCGAGGCATAGTCGCCGCACATGCCCGCATCAGTCTGGTATGCGGTGCCGCCCGGCAGGATCATGGCGTCCGCTGTCGGTACATGCGTATGGGTGCCGACGACGATGCTGGCGCGCCCGTCGCAAAAATGGCCCATGGCCATCTTTTCCGAGGTCGCTTCGCAATGCATATCCACCAGGCTGGCCTGCACCAGTCCGCCGAGGGGGTGTTTCCTGAGAACCGTATCGACAGCCGAAAACGGATCGTCGAACGGACGCTTCATGAAGACCTGGCCAAGCACCTGAGCTATCAGGATTTTTCGCCCGCCCGGCACGTCAAAGACACGCGCGCCCTGCCCCGGCGCACCCTTGGCGAAGTTCAGCGGGCGGATCAGGCGCGGTTCTCGGTCGATATGACTAAGCATGTCGCGCTGGTCGAAGGCATGATCGCCCAACGTCAGAACGTCTATGCCGGCCGCAAACAGCCCCAGGGCGTGATCCGGGGTCAACCCCGCGCCAGAGGTCGCGTTCTCGCCGTTGACCACCACGAAATCCAGCTTCAGCCGCTCGCGGATACCCTTCAGCCGCTCCGCAATTGCGCGCCGCCCGGACCGGCCCATGACATCGCCAAGGAACAGAATTTTCATGTCTCTGGCCTAGACGCCCTGCGCCGCCGTGGCAAGCCGGACGGCTCAGCGGGGACGGGCGACACCGGTCTCGGTCACAATAGCGTCCAGCGGTTGATCGGTGGGCTCTGTGGGCAAGGGCGCGTTCACCCGCTGTGCCGCATAGGCCAGGCCGATCGCCGTGACCGAACCCTCGGCGCGCAGCCCGGCAAGCGTCCGGTCGTAGTGCCCCGCGCCATAGCCCAGCCGGTGGCACCGGTCATCGAACGCCAGAAGCGGCACGACCAATACAAGGGGCGTGATCCGGTCATCCTTCACGGGAACCGAGACCCCGAAGCCGTCCGTCTCCATCGCGACGCCCTCGGTCCAGCGACGGAATGTCAGACCCGCGTCCCGACCATGCGTCACAGGCAGACAGAGATCGCGCGTCCTTGCCATTTCGGTCATCAAGGGCCGCGGGTCGATCTCGCTTCGTATCGGCCAGTAGAACGAGACGGGGCCGCGCGTGTCGCCAAGGAGTTCGCGCAAGACCTGCAAGGCCGGGGCCGGATCGACAACACCATGCGCCGCCGCGCGCCGCTGATGCGCGAATTTCCTGAGTGTCGCCTTGTCGGTCACAGAAGGATCACCGTGGAAAGCCCGAGGAAGGCGAAAAAGCCGACGACGTCGGTGACCGTCGTCACGAAGGTGCCCGATGCCAGCGCCGGATCGACACCGGCCTTGTCCAGCGCCAGCGGGATCAGGACCCCTGACAAGCCGGCCGCCAGCAGGTTCACCACCATCGCCACGGCAATGACGACGCCGATCATCGGTTCGCCGAACCAGACAAGTCCGACGATCCCCATGACCACCGCGAACAGGAACCCGTTCAGCAATCCCGCCGTCGCCTCGCGCCGAATGACGCGCAGTGCGTTCGAGCCGGTCAGGTCGCGCGTGGCCAACGCGCGCACCGCCACCGTCATCGACTGGGTTCCCGCATTGCCTCCCATGGACGCGACGATCGGCATCAGTACGGCCAGCGCCACGAAGGCCGCCAATACATCCTCGAAGATCGAGATGACGAAGGACGCCAGGATCGCGGTTGCCAGGTTGACCCCAAGCCAGGGAAAACGGCGCTGCACGATCTCGAGTGTCGAGTTCGAGAGACTTTCGTCGCCCACGCCACCAAGACGCAGCACGTCCTCTTCGTGCTCCTCGTCCAGAACCGCCATCGCGTCGTCAATGGTGATGATGCCGACCAGCCTTTGATCCGTGTCGACCACCGGCGCCGAGATCAGGTGGTACTGGTTGAAGGCGTAGGCGACGTCGCCCTCCTCCTCCAGAACATCGAAAGTGCGAAAGCTGTCCTCGGTGATGTCCCTCAGGGCCACGTCGCGGCGGGATGACATGATACGGCCAAGGGTGACATAGGCGGTCGGCCGGTGGCGCGGATCGACGAGTATGACGTGATAGAACTGATCCGGCAGATCGTCGTGAGCCCGCAAGTGATCGATGGTGTCGCCGACGGTCCAGTGTTCTGGCGCGATCACCACCTCCCGCTGCATAAGGCGGCCGGCGGAGTATTCCGGATAGGACAGTGCCTTTTCGATTGCGATCCGGTCGACGACGTCGAGGGCCTCGAGTATCGCCTCTTGCTGCGGCTCGTCCAGATCCTCGATCAGGTCGACGACGTCATCCGATTCAAGCTCCTGGACAGCGGCGGCCAGGACCTCGGGCTCCAGCGCCTCGATCACCTCGTCGCGGATGTCCTCGTCGATTTCCGACAGGATCTCGCCGTCGATATAGTCGCCCGCCAGCGCCAGGATCGACACCCGGTCCTCGGAATCGACCTGTTCCAGAAGGTCGGCGATGTCGGCGGGGTGAAGCGGCTCCAGCACCTCTTCCAACCGCTCGCGGTCCCCCGATGCCGCTGCATCCACGGCCGCGACGACGACCTTGTTCCTAAGAGCGTAATCGTCCTCGGTTTCGTCCTCGGGGGTGTTCTGGGAATCGACCTGATCGTTCATCCGAGCGGCTCCTGTGGGATCTGGGGCGCACCCTAGATCATTGCACGGGATGGACAACCGGCAGAGAGCATACTTTAGAGAGATCGGGGAAAGGGAACCTGCGATGGGCCAGCGCGAACTTCTGATCGGTCAGACAATTGTCTTCTCGGGCGATCCATTCGCCAGCGGACCGGACGCAGCGCGGCACGACACGCGCGGCGCGCTTCTGATCGAGAATGGCCTGATCGCCGCCTGCGGAACCGCCGACGATCTTCGCCAGGCCCACCCCGAGGCACACGTCACGGATTACGGCGACGGACTGATTCTGCCCGGCTTCATCGACGCGCATGTCCACTATCCGCAGACAGCCATCATCGCCAGTTGGGGCAAGCGACTGATCGACTGGCTGAACACCTATACCTTCCCCGAGGAAATGCGTTTCGACGATCCGGACTACGCCGCCGCGATCGCACAGCGTTTCTTCGACATCTCGCTGGCGAACGGCACGACCACGGTCGCCAGTTTCTGCACCATCCATCCCGACAGCGTCGAGGCGTTCTTTGCCGAGGCACTGCGACGAAACGTGTGTGCCGTCGCGGGCAAGACATGCATGGACCGGAACGCGCCCGAGGGCCTTCGGGACACCGCGCAATCGGCTTATGACGACAGCAAGCGTCTTCTCGGTCGCTGGCACGGCCGGGACCGGCTGCACTATGCCATCACGCCCCGGTTTTCACCCACCTCCTCCCGCGAGCAATTGCAGGCCCTGGGCGCGCTCTGGTCGGAGTATCCCGACTGCCCCATGCAGACCCATCTGTCTGAACAGACCGACGAGGTCGCCTGGGTGCAAGAGTTGTTCCCGGAAGCGCGCGATTACCTGGACACCTACGAGGCCGCAGGTCTTCTGGGACCGGGCGGCCTTTACGGCCATGCGATCCACTTGACCGAGCGCGAACGGCAGCGGCTTCGCGCGGAAGGCGGTGCGCTGATCCATTGCCCCACTTCGAATACCTTCATCGGCTCGGGCCTGTTCGACATGGATGGTCTGACGCGCGAGGGACAGATCGTGGGCCTGGCCACCGACACTGGCGGCGGGTCCTCCTTCTCGATGCTGCGCACGATGGCGGCGGCCTATGAAGTCGCCCAGCTGCGCGGGCGCGCGCTGCACCCGGCCGAACTGATCTGGCTGGCCACCGAAGGCTCGGCGCACGCGCTGCGGCTGGATCACCGGATCGGCAAGCTGTCGCGGGGCGTTGAGGCGGATCTGGTCGTGCTCGACCTTGCTTCGACCCCCGTCATCGCGCAGCGTTCGGCGCGCGCCGACGACATTTGGGAGGCATTGTTCCCCACCATCATGATGGGGGATGACCGCGCGATCCGGGACGTGCGGATTCTAGGCGCATCGACGAAACGGCATACCTGAAGCAATATGAAAACGCCCGGTCCACTCTCGGTTGTTGGCGCACCATCCATGTTGCGCATCAAATGTGACGACCCAGTCCTCGTACGTCCGAAGGCCTGCGCGTGCTGACATTCGCCCTCGCCGTCCTGTTCCTGATCATCACGCCCGGACCGGGCGTCCTGTCGCTGGCCGGCGTCGGCGCGGCATTCGGATACCGGCATGGGGCACGCTATCTGGTCGGCCTGTTTCTGGGCACGAACATGGTCTGCCTCGCGGTCATAACGGGGCTTGCCGCTGCGATGCTGGCCGATCCCCGCATCCGCACCGTGTTTTCGGTCCTGTCCGTCGCCTATCTGTGCTGGCTGGCCTTCCGCATCGCGTTCGCCGGCGCAAGGATCGCATTCATCGAGCGGACGCGGCCACCGGGTATCAGGGGCGGCATCCTGCTTCAGGCGATCAATCCAAAGGCCTATGCCGTCAACACCGCGCTCTTTTCGGGCTTTGCCTTCATGGCCCAGGCACCGGCCATCGAGATGGCGATCAAGCTCGTGATTCTGAACACGCTCTGGCTGGGAATACACGTGCTTTGGCTTTGGGTCGGCGTCACGCTTCGCCGACTGGATTTACCGCCCGCGAAACAACGCGCCATCAACATGGGCATGGCCCTCTCCATGCTGGCCGTCGTTGCGCTGGCCGCTTTCGCGTCGCTCTAGTCCATAAGCCGCTCGACGGCCCGGCGTGCGTCCCGCGCCAACCGCTCGGCATCAATGACCGTGCACCGACCGTCCTCGACGATCTGCCGACCCTCGACGAAGAGATGGGCGACCTGCCGGGGACCGGCCAGAATAAGCGCCGCCGGATCCCAACTGCCGGCGCTTTCGATACCGGAGATGTCCCAGATCGCCAGATCCGCGCGAAGGCCGGGGCGTATTGACCCGATATCGTCGCGACCCAGAACGCGCGCGCCGCCAACGGTTGCCAGATGCAACGCCTCGCGTGCACTCATCCGCTCGGCACCTCGCGAGACGCGCTGCAACAGCATGGCCTGGCGCGCCTCGTCGATCAGGTTCGCCCGATCGTTCGAGGCGGATCCATCGACCCCCAGCCCGACCGGAACGCCTGCGTCCACCATCGCGCGCACCGGCGCAATCCCGGAGCCCAGCCGACAGTTCGAGCAGGGGCAATGCGCGACAGCCGTGCCGGTCCGAGCGAAAAGGTCGATCTCGCCTCTGTCCAGCTTGACGCAATGCGCGTGCCAGACGTCGTCGCCTGTCCAGCCCAGATCCTCGGCATACTGACCGGGGCGACACCCGAATGTCTCCAGCGAATAGGCGACATCCTCGTCGTTCTCTGCCAGGTGGGTGTGCAGGCGGACGGCCTTGTCGCGGGCAAGAAGTGCGGCGTCCCGCATCAATTCGCGGCTCACCGAAAACGGCGAACAAGGCGCGACGCCGATGCGCACCATGGCCCCGGGCGACGGATCGTGGAAGGCGTCGATCACGCGGATGCAATCGTCAAGGATCGCGGCCTCGTTCTCGACCAGTGCGTCAGGCGGCAGTCCGCCCGCGCTTTCCCCGATCGACATCGCGCCGCGCGTCGCGTGAAAGCGCAGACCCATATCCCTGGCAGCGTGGATCGTATCGTCCAGGCGGGACCCGTTCGGGAAAAGGTAAAGATGATCCGACGTCGTCGTACATCCCGACAGCGCCAGTTCGGTCAGGCCAAGGGTGGTGGAAAGCGCCATGTCCTCGGACGTGAAACGGCTCCAGATCGGATAGAGCGTCTTCAGCCAGCCGAACAGCAGCGCATCCTGACCGCCCGGCACCGCGCGCGTCAGCGACTGGAACAGATGATGATGGGTGTTGATCAGGCCCGGAGTCACCAGAAGACCGGAGGCGTCCACGATGCGGGCCTCTTTCGCCGGCAGCGCAGTTCCGACGCCCGCGATGATGCCATCCTCGATCAGAATATCCGCGTCGGTCAGATCCGGTCCATCCATCGTGCAGACAACGGACGCGCCCCTGATGAGCGTCCGATTCACGCGCCGTCCCGCAAGAGATCAAGCGCCGCCCGGTGCAATTCGGACGTTGCCGCCGCTATCACGCGGCCTCCGTCATGGGCGTCCCGACCGGCCCAATCGGTGACGATGCCCCCTGCGGCTTCGATCACGGCTATCGGCGCCTGAATGTCGTAGGCCTGCAAACCCGCTTCGATCACCAGATCGATCTGTCCCGCCGCAAGCAACGCGTAGGCATAGCAATCGCACCCATAGCGGGTCAGCTTGACCTTCTCGGAGACGCGCCGGAACGCGGCACCTTCGCCGTCCGAGCCGACTTCGGGAAATGTCGTGAACAGGATCGCGTCTTCCAGACGGACGGTCTCCGTGACGCCCAGGGCATGCGTACCCAAAGGGCCCATGACATCGGCGCGCCCCGCGCCGCCACGGAATCTCTCGCCGACATAGGGTTGATCTATTATCCCCAGAAACGGACCATCCACATCGGCGACCGAAATCAGGACGCCCCATGTCGGAGTGCCGCTGATATAGCCGCGCGTGCCGTCGATCGGGTCGAGCACCCAGGTCAGGCCGGACGTTCCCAGTTTGACGCCGTGTTCCTCGCCGATCACACCGTCATCCGGCCTGATCTCGTCCAGGATGCGCCGCATCGCCGCTTCGGCATTCCGGTCGGCCACGGTGACGGGGTCGAAATCGCTGCGTTTGCTTTCCGTCGCCAATGCGCCGCCTCTGAAGTGGCACAATGTCTCGGCGCGCGCCGCTTCGGCCAGACGCTCGGCCACCGGCCACAGATCGGGAAGGTCAGGGGATTGACGGTTCAGCACTGATGCCTCCCGAAAGCGCGGCTTTCAGAAAGGCCTATGTCGCAGCGACCTTGCGGTCAAGCAAGGTCAGGCAACGTCGCTCAGAACCCGCGCCAGCTCGAACAGACGTCTGCGCTGGGTTTCCGGAATGGCATAGTAAGACCGAACCAGTTCCAGCGCTTCCTTGTCCTTCAGGATGTCCTTCGGCAATTCACGGCCGTCATCGGCCGCGGCACTATCGTCGCCGAGCCCTTCGAAAAAGAAACTGACCGGAACCGACAGCGCCTCGGCGATATCCCAGAGCCGGGACGCCGATACGCGGTTCATGCCCGTCTCGTATTTCTGGATCTGCTGGAACTTGATCCCGACCGCCTCGGCCAGTTGCTGTTGCGTGATTCCGACAAGCCACCTGCGGTGGCGAATGCGTTTTCCAACGTGTACATCAACCGGATGTTTCATTTTATGTCCCGTAATCAACCACAACGTTTTTTTAAGCCGCCCAGCAGTCCGAGAGGAAGCTGTCCTTTTGGTCAGGTGCCGCTAGGTAACGGGGTCCGTAGGTACTTGTTTCGGAACAGCCGCAAAGGAGCATCTTGCGATGAACAACCATGCGATGAATCCTCCACATACCTACTCGCCTTTTCAGATTCTTACAACTCTCATCTGATTTTATTGTTAACAGAGCGCGAACAAGGCGGGAAATATGATGCGTGAGACACAGGCTTGGGTCGTCCCCGAAATCGGAAAACCTTTAGAATTGCGCCAGATGAGCATAAAAATCGAGCAACCTGACGACGTTCTGGTCGACGTCCGCGCGACTGGGTTGAACTTTGCCGATCTTCTCATGACCGAGGGCAAGTATCAGGAGACTCCGGAGCCGCCTTTCGTCCCGGGCATGGAAATCGCCGGCGTCGTCGAAGCCGTCGGGTCGAACGTCACCGGCTTCGCACCCGGCGACCGCGTCATGTCCGTGCCCAACAATGGGGGTTTGGCCAGCGCGGTGGTCGTGAAGGCCGATCAGTTGCGCCACACGCCGGCGGCGATGACCGATGACATCGCAGCTGGCTTCCAAATCACTTACGGCTCTTCGCATTTGGCCCTGACGCGGCGCGCTCATCTGGCGCCGGGCGAAACGCTGGTCGTCCTGGGTGCGGCAGGCGGCGTCGGGCTGACGGCGGTCGAGATCGGCCACCAGCTTGGCGCCCGGGTCGTCGCTGTCGCCCGCGGGGCCGAGAAACTGGCCGTAGCCAAGGCCGCTGGCGCTGATGTCCTGATCGACAGCGACGGCGGCGACCTTCTGGCGGCGCTTCGCGATGCGGGGCCTGCGGATGTCGTCTATGACGCCGTCGGCGGCTCGGCCGGCGAGACCGCGCTGCGCATCTTGGCGCCCGAAGGCCGTTTCCTGATCATAGGCTTCGCCAGCGGCACGCTGCCGACGCTGAAGCCCAATCATCTTCTTGTGAAGAACCAGACGGTTATCGGTTTCTACTGGGGCGGATACCGGAATTTCCGACCCGAAGCGATCGAGAACAGTCTGTCCGAACTTTGCGCCTGGCACGAGAGCGGGCGGATCCGACCGCATATCGGCAAGGTCATTCCGTTCGAGTCGGCTCCCGAAGGCCTTAAATTGCTCAGAAATCGTGCAGTTTCGGGCAAGGTCGTCATCAGCGGAGCGCCCTGAAGCGCGTCAGCCGCGCAATACCCGAGAGAAACGGTTGTAATTGCAACATCGAAACCTTGAAATGGCGCGCGAACCTGCCAATATTCCATCAGGAAAGGTAGGACTTCCCTACCAATCGAGTTGTTAACGCTAGGAGAGCACAAGCAATGGCTGAATATCAGACCGTCCGCACCGCGCAAACCGGTGTCCGCACGGCCGAGATTGACGAGGGCCTTCGCGCCCACATGAACAAGGTCTACGGCATCATGTCCGTGGGCATGCTTGTCACTGCCGGCGTGGCGTGGGCCGTTGGAACCAGCGACGCACTTCTCTCGATCTTCCGCGACCCGCTGACGCTTCAGCCGAACATCCTTGGCTGGATCGCGATGTTCCTGCCGCTGGGACTGGTGTTCCTGTTCTCCGGCATGATCAACCGCATGTCGGCGGCGGCGGCGCAGACGTTCTTCTACGTGTTCGCCGCAGCGATGGGCCTGTCCATCGCGTGGATCTTCGCCGCCTTCACCGGCGTGTCGATCGCCCAGACGTTCCTGGCGACCGCCGCGGGCTTCGCGGGCCTCAGCCTTTGGGGCTACACGACGAAGCGCGATCTGTCCGGCATGGGATCGTTCCTGATCATGGGCCTGATCGGCCTGATCGTGGCGATGCTGATCAACCTCTTCATCGCATCGAGCGCACTTGCCTTCGCGATTTCGGTGATCGGTATCCTGATCTTCGCCGGTCTGACGGCCTATGACACGCAGCGGATCAAGAACGACTACATCCAGCATGCACATGCGATGGATGGCGAGTGGCTTGAGAAGTCGGCGATCATGGGTGCGCTGAACCTGTACCTGGACTTCATCAACCTGTTCATGTTCCTGCTGTCCTTCCTCGGCCAGCGCGAATAAATCGGAACGCGCGAACGCGTCACAAGGGCCGGCATTGCGCCGGCCCTCTCTTTTTTGGCGGTTACGCGTCAGGAAGTCCGGCGGGCTAGGGGTTCAATACGCGCCTTCGTCCAGAACGCCATCCGTCGACATCTGGGCGTACAGCAAACCCTCGCGCAGACCCCGGTCCGCAACCGATAGGCGGTCGGTCGGCCAGACACGAAGCAGCGCCTGAAGGATCGCCGCCCCCGACATGATGAGCGCGTGGCGGTCCCGTCCGATGCGCGGGTCCTTTCGACGACCTTCGGGCCCCATTTCCAGATAGGTGCGGATCACCTTGTCGATCTGATCGGACGTCATGCGCAGGCCATCGACCTTCGAGCGATCATAGCGCCTGAGCCCCAGATGGCTGGCCGCGACGGTGGTGACCGTGCCTGATGTACCGATGATCTGGAATCCCTCGCGCGTCTGTTCGGCTTCATAGGGTGAGAAATCGGCGAGGTTTTCCTCGAAAAACCAGCTCATGAGAGCAAAGCGCGCCGCGTCATCCTGCACATCGTCAAACTGATCGCGAAGCGTCGCCACACCCAGGGGCACCGAGATCCAGTCGACCACGCGGGCGGCGGGAAAGGGCGAGGCCGGGTCCTGCTTGAACCCCTTGTGCAGCCGCATGATCGCGCGCTGCCGTTCGGGGCGCGGCACGCGGCTGAGATCGATCCACACCAACTCGGTCGAACCGCCGCCGATGTCCACGACCAGAAGCTGCTCGGTTCTGGGTGACACAAGCGGCGCGCAGGAAATCACGGCCAGCCGGGCCTCTTCCTCGGGTTCGATGATTTCCAGGCGAAGCCCCGTCTCGCGCACAACCGACTTCATGAAATGCAGCCCGTTCACGGCGCGCCTGCACGCCTCTGTCGCGACCAGCCGCATCCGCCGCACCTCGTGCTTTTCGATCTTCTTGCGGCAAATCCTGAGCGCGCCGATCGTGCGCTGCATCGAGGCATAGGACAGTTTCCCCGACGCCTCGAGCCCCAGGCCCAACTGCACGGATTTCGAGAAGCTGTCGATGACATGGAATTGATTGCCCTTTGGTTGGGCAATCAGCATGCGGCACGAATTCGTGCCGAGATCCAGCGCCGCGTACAACTCGGCCGGATCTGCCTTTGCGGGCACGGTCGGCTCGACCGCTTGCGGGAGCCGGGGCGCGCCCTCAGGACGCTTGGGCGTCATGTCGCCCTCCGATGACTGGTTGTCTTCAGGCTACACTCGCGCCTGCCGGTGGCGCAAGTGCGGGCTTGCGGTTCATGATTATCCTGAGAGATTTTCAATCTCCCTGCCCTGTTCCGCGCCGCGGTCTTCGGATAAACGATCTCACGTCGCGAAGCTTTCGCAAGATGTCGAAAACCGCACATGCTGCCGGTGCGTTCCGGCGTAGGTGTGGCGCGAATTGGAGATGCGGTCATGCCCGACGTCACGGTCGTCTATTGGAGAGACATTCCGGCCCAGGTCATCGTCGGCAAGGGCAGGCGCGGCGCGAAAGCGGTTCTGCCCGAGCGCTTCGAGCAGGCCATTGACCGCGCCGCGATGAAGGTCGGCGCATCCGACACCAACGCCTATCTGGCCGAGTGGCGCAAAGCCGCGCCTTACGAGGTCGAGGGAGACGCCGAGGCCGTAGCGACCGAAGAGGCCGCGCGCCTGGACAGGGAATACGACCAGGACCGCATCAAGGCCCTGATCGCAAACGACGGTTGGGCATGACGCCTCGCGAATTAGGGAAATCTCTCATGGCGCTACTGAACTTCAGAAGAAAGACCGACGACGCGCATCGCCCGGACCATCGGATGCATGACTTCCTTCAGGATTTCTCGATCGAGGTGATGCCGCGCACCGCCGAGAAGGTCGAGGATTTCCGCGCCATCCTGCCTGAGCGCACCCGCGTCTACATCGCCCATATCGACGGCACGCCGATCGAGGAAATGGTGGCGACGGCAAAACGGCTGGCGGCGGACGGTTTCCAGGTGATGCCGCATTTCCCGGCACGCATCATCAAGGACGAAGCCACGCTGACCGACTGGATCGCCCGCTACCAGGGCGAGGCGAACGTGAGCCAAGGCCTGATCCTGGCGGGTGGTGTGCCGGACGCGGTGGGGGAGTTCGACAGCTCGATGCAACTTCTGGAGACCGGCCTTTTCGACAAGGCGGGTTTCACGCACCTCCACATCGCCGGCCATCCCGAGGGCAACAAGGACATCGACCCCAAAGGCGGCACAGTGAACGTCGATTCGGCATTGAAGTGGAAATCCGCCTTCCGCGAACGCACAAACGCCGAAATGGCTATCGTCACCCAATTCGCCTTCGAGGCGGAACCGATCATCAAATGGGCCAATGCGGTGCAGGCGGCGGGTGTAGGCCTGCCGATCCACATCGGCATCGCGGGGCCCGCGAAGCTGCAAACGCTGATCAAGTTCGCGGTCGCCTGTGGTGTCGGGCCGTCCCTGCGTGTGCTTCAGAAGCGCGCCATGGACGTGACAAAGCTGGTTCTGCCCTACGAGCCGGACGACGTGGTCTCGGCCCTGGCGGCCCACAAGGCGGCCAACCCCGGCTTCCCGATCACCAGGGTCCATCTGTTCCCGCTGGGCGGGATCAGGACCGGGGCGGAATGGGCCTTGTCGCGCGGCAACCTCAGCCCGGCTGCGGCGTCTCTGTGACGCTCAAGGCGCTTCTCTTCGACATGGACGGGACGCTGGTCGACAGCGACCCGCTGCATATCGCTGTCTTCGTCGAGTTTCTGGGCGCGCGCGGCGTGACGATCACCGAAGCCGACTACATGGACCGGATTCACGGACGCCAGAATGTCGAGATCTTCCGTCATTTCCTGCCCGACGCCGATCCGGACGAGATGGACCTCGCCAAGGAGGCCGCCTATCGCGAAAAGGTCGGGACCAGCATGGAGCCGATGCCGGGCGCCCGCGACCTGATCCGTCGCGCACGCTCGCACGGTCTCAAGACCGGTGCCGTCACCAACGGGCCGCGCGCCAATCTTGAAGCCGTGCTGAAGGCGACCGGGCTGACGGACGCCTTCGATCACACCGGCACGGCGAATGATGTGACCCACGGCAAGCCACATCCAGAGCTGTATTTGGCGGCGCTCGATGCCCTGTCGCTGGCCCCCGATGAAACGCTGGTGTTCGAGGACAGCCCCTCCGGCATCGCCTCGGCGCGCGCCGCCGGGATCGACGTGATCGCCATCGCCAGCAGTCTGTCGGCCAAGGCGCTGGTCGATCTGGGCGCGCTGTTCGCCATTTCCGATTTCACCGACCCGGCGCTCAAGCGCCACCTGACCGCCCTCGAAGGAGCCTTTGCATGACCCGTACCGTTCTCGAGTCGAAATCCCAGACCGTCGTCATCGGCTTCGACGAACCCTTCTGCGTGATCGGCGAGCGGATCAATCCGACAGGCCGCAAGCAACTGGCCGCCGAGCTGGAGGCGGGCGATTTTTCGACCGTCGAGAAGGACGCGCTGGAACAGGTCGCCTGCGGCGCACAGGTCCTGGATGTGAATGCGGGCGTCGTCTACAACTCGAACCCCAATCCGAACGAGACCGAGCCGCCGCTGATGACGAAGATGATCGAGCTGGTGCAAGGACTGGTCGACGTGCCGCTTTGTATCGACTCGTCCGTCCCCGGCGCGCTGGAAGCGGGGCTGGCCACGGCAGAGGGCCGCCCGCTTCTGAACTCGGTCACGGGCGAGGAAGAGCGGCTGGAACTGGTCCTGCCGCTGGTCAAGAAATACAACGTCCCGGTCGTCGCGATCTCGAACGATGACACCGGGATCAGCGAAGACCCCGATGTACGTTTCGCCGTGGCCAAGAAGATCGTCGAACGCGCGGCCGATTTCGGCATCCCGGCTCATGACATCGTCGTCGATCCGCTGGTCATGCCGGTGGGCGCGATGGCGACCGCCGGTGTGCAGGTCTTCACGCTTGTCCGTCGACTGCGCGAGGAATTGGGCGTCAACACGACCTGCGGCGCGTCGAACATCTCGTTCGGTCTGCCGAATCGGCACGGCATCAACAACGCCTTCCTGGCGATGGCGGCGTCCCACGGGATGACGAGCGCCATCATGAACCCGGTTGCCATGCCCCGCACCCTGAAGGCGGTCGGCGAGCGGCTGGACGAATTGCGGGTCCTGGGCCTCGAGATTCCCGCCGACGCCGATCCAAAGGTATTGAAAGGCCTCGTCGGCATGGCGAGCGATGCCGACTGGGTGTGCCAGCGGAGTCGCCAGCTTCAAGCACGTGTCGTATTCGGCTGCGTCGGCGTGGACCTTGCCAAGCTGGGACCGCTTCTGGGGATCGGGCCGAAGACCGGCGTGGCCTCGGAAGAGATCCTGTCGATCCGCGCCGCCGACTTCCTCAACGACCACGACCCGTCGGGCGGCAACTGGATCCGGCTGAACAAACCTGTCGCAGGCGCCGGTGTCGGGCGTGGCGGACGCGAAGGCCGCCGCCGCCGTCGGGCGTGACCGGCCAGGGCGACGAGCCTGCGGATGGCCCGAACTGGCCGCGGCTGATCCTGCGCGTTGGCGCGATCTTCCTCGCCGTCTATCTGTTGCACCTGCTGATCGACTGGGCCACCGCGCAGGCCGAGGCCGTCGGGAACATGCCCCTGATGCTGGGCCTGATGCTTCTTCTGCTGGTGACCTATACGATCCTCATGGCGATACCGTTCGCGCCGGGGATCGAGATCGGAATAAGCCTCCTGATCCTCAAGGGCGCCGCGATTGCCCCCTTTGTCTTTCTGGCCACCGTTACGGGTCTCGCGCTGGCCTTTCTTGCCGGTCGGTTCATCCCCTATGCGTGGCTTCACGCCATCCTCTACGACCTGCGGCTGATGTCGGCCTGCGCGCTTCTGGAACGGATTGCGCCCTTGGATCAGGAGGCGCGTCTGTCGCTTCTGAAAGACCGACTGCCGCCCCGGCTGCACCCTCTGGCAGGCGGCGGCCGTTACGTTCTCGTCGCTCTTCTTCTCAACCTGCCGGGAAATGCGCTGATCGGTGGCGGTGGTGGGATCGCCTTCATTGCCGGACTTTCACGGCTTTATCCGACCGGCCCCACCCTTTTGGTGATGACCTTGGCCGTTCTGCCGGTTCCCATGGCGGTCTGGCTGTACGGTGCCGACATCCTGCCCGCCAACTGACCAAGTCCCGTGCCGCGGTTGAGCGATAATCGGACGCAAGCGGGCTTTCCCAAACGGATCAAACCGTTATGTTCTGCGCGAACAGACAAGGCACCGACATGAGCGATACCGCACTCGTCATCTTCACCCCGTCGGGCAAGCGCGGACGCTTTGCGCCGGGCACCTCCGTTCTGACCGCGGCGCGCCAGTTGGGGGTGGACCTGGATTCGGTCTGCGGCGGGCGCGGCATCTGCTCCAAATGCCAGGTGACGCCAGGCTACGGCGAATTTCCGAAACATGGGGTTAACGTCGCGGCCGATGCACTGAGCGCGTGGAACGCGGTCGAGGAGCGCTACAAGTCCAAGCGCGGGATGATCGAGGGCCGTCGGCTGGGCTGCCAGGCCACCATTCAGGGCGACATCGTGATCGACGTGCCGCCGGAAAGCCAGGTGCACAAACAGGTCGTGCGCAAACGTGCCGAGGCGCGCGATATCGTCATGAGCCCCGCAGTCAGGCTGTACTATGTCGAAGTCGAGGAGCCTGACATGCACGAGCCGTCGGGCGATCTGGAGCGCCTGGCCAAGGCTTTGGAATCACAATGGAACCTGTCTGGCGCGACGGCAGGTCTGACGGTTCTGGCGGGTCTTCAGCCGATCCTCAGGAAGGGTGATTGGAAGGTCACCTGCGCTGTCTATCAAAGCGCGGCCGATGCAAGGCCCCGCATCCTGCGCGTCAGGCCCGGCTTTCACGAGGGGCCGATCCTGGGCCTGGCCGTCGACCTGGGGTCCACCACCATCGCGGGACATCTCTGCGACCTTTCGACCGGCGAGGTCGTAGCCTCGTCGGGCCTGATGAATACCCAGATCCGGTTCGGCGAGGACCTGATGAGCCGGGTCAGTTACTCGATGATGAACGCGGGCGGCGCGGCCGAGATGACGCGGGCCGTGCGCGACGGCATGAACCGCCTGATCGCGGAACTGGCGGGCGAAGTGAACGCGCGTCCCGACGACATCCTGGACGCCGTGATCGTCTGCAATCCGGTGATGCATCACCTGCTTCTAGGGATCGACCCCTACGAGTTGGGCCAGGCGCCTTTCGCGCTGGCGACATCGGATGCCCTGACGCTCTCGACCCGAGACCTGGACCTGGACCTCGATCCCGAGGCGTCGGTTTATCTGTTGCCCTGCATCGCGGGGCATGTCGGCGCCGATGCGGCGGCGGTGACGCTCTCGGAAGCCCCTGAAAAGTCGGAAGATCTGGTGCTGGTCGTCGATGTGGGCACAAATGCCGAGATTCAGTTGGGCGACCGGACCGGCGGCGTTCTGGCCTGTTCATCGCCGACCGGCCCGGCCTTCGAGGGCGCGCAGATCTCGGCGGGCCAGCGGGCGGCGCCGGGGGCCATCGAGCGGGGCGAGGTTGACCCGGTCACCAGGGAGCCGCGTTACAAGGTGCTCGGCTCCGACGAGGACGGGTTCGAGACCGCGATCGCGACGACGGGTGTGACAGGCATTTGCGGCTCGGGCATCATCGAGATGGTGGCCGAAATGCGGATGGCGGGTATTCTGGACGCCAGCGGGCTGATCGGATCGCCCGAACAGACCGGTACGGACCGCTGTTTCCTTGACGGACGCACCTACTCCTACCTGGTGCGAGAGGCCGGCGACGACGGGCGCGGGATCACCGTAACCAACCGAGATATCAGGGAAATCCAGATGGCGAAGGCCGCGCTTTATTCCGGTGCGCGGCTGTTGATGGACAAACGCGGCGTGGATCGGGTGGAGCGGATCGTGTTGGCGGGTGCGTTCGGGGCGCATATTTCGCCCAAACACGCGATGGTTCTGGGCATGATCCCGGATTGTCCGCTGGACAAGGTCACCTCGGCGGGGAACGCCGCGGGAACCGGGGCGCGGATCGCGCTTCTGAACCGCGAGGCGCGTGCCGAGATCGAGGACACCGTGCGCGGCATCCAGAAGATCGAGACGGCGGTCGAGCCGCGGTTCCAGGAGCACTTCGTCAACGCCTCTGCCATCCCCAACGCGGTCGACGGCTTTCCCCATCTGGATCAAGTGGTTAGCCTGCCAGATGTAAGCTTCAACACCGGCGAAAAGAGCGATGCCGAAGGCGGCGGACGGAGGCGCAGACGGCGCGGCTGATCTTGACGGCTGATCGGGCTTGGCATACCTCAGACGGCAGGATCGCGGGTGTAGCTCAATGGTAGAGCAGGAGCTTCCCAAGCTTCGAACCCGACTCGGAAAATTCCGTAACCCCCCTGAATTTACAGTAAAAAATGCAACTCGCTGTAGGCACTAACCGTAGCCTGCCGTAAGGCTACTGCTGCAGAAAGGATGCAGAATATGCGAGTTGATAGTTACGTCCTGCTGGACAAAGAAACCGGCATCGAAGCCAAAATAGGCGAAAGCTTCACCACGTTTCGTGGCGACGCGGTGATCCTCAAAGGCGGCACCCCACCAGACAGCATCTTGGTAGAGTCGCCTGCTGGCGGTTGGTCGCAGGACATCAGCCCAAGCTATTGCAATCTCGAATGGTACGCGGAGAACGGTCACCACCTGCCCGAAGAACCCGGCAAGGTTTGGGGGGCTTCCGAATGAAACCCATCCAGAAAAAACTAAGCGAGAAGGTTTGCCGGTCAGCAAAGCCCGGTACGAAGGTCTGGGATACCGAAATCAGAGGCTTCGGTTGCTGGGTATCGGCTACCGGTTCGAAGCGCACTTTGTATTTTCAGAAGACGACGCACGAAGGGACCAAACGCTTTAACCTTGGGCAAGTGGGACAGGTGGCCGTAGCCGATGCCCGCTTCGATGCCGGTGAACTGAATCAGAAGTACGCCACGGGTGTCACCGCCAAGCGCATCAACCATCAGGAACAGAGCATCCCGTCGCTGGAAGAAGGCATGGTCCAGTACTTGACGCAACGCCGCCTGTCGTCGTCGAACAGGAACGCCACGGAAGGTCGGCTGCGCCTGCATCTGACCGACTGGATGAAGCTGCCGCTATACCAGATCACGCCCGACATGTGCGTGGCCAAGCACGCTGCCCTGTCCAAGAAATGGGAAGGTGTCGACACCAAGGGGCGTCAGAAGATGTTGGGTGGCGAACGCGTCGCCAATCACGTCATGATGTCCCTTCGGACAGTGCACAACTTCGTTCGGGCCCGACATCCCGACCTGCCTGCCTCACCCGTGCTGGCCGTCCAGATGCACGAAGAACAGGAGTCCGGTGTTACCATCGAAGACCCCGGCCTATGGCGTCAGGCCGTCGACGAACTGCAGAACCCAGTCCACCGTAGCGTCTACGAATTCCTGCTGGCCACTGGCCTGCGCCGGGGGGAAGCGTTCAACCTGCGCCGCGAACACCTGTACGACGATCACCTGTTCCTGCCGGTGACGAAGAACGGACGATCCTTCAAGCTACCCCTGCTGGACATCCACCACCGCATCCTGAGCCCGACGCTGCAGATGGAATCCGAATGGGTGTTCCCATCGAAGGATCACCGCAAGCCATTGGGGAACCCCGCCCCCATTGGATGGTCGGCCCACACCCATCGTCGGACGTTCGGCACCTACAGCGCACTGGCCATCGGTGACGACCTGACCGGCAGGCTTTTGAACCACACGTCGAAGTCGATCACTGGCAAGCGGTACGTGAAACCGAAGGTCGAACACATGGTCCCATTCATGGAACAGAGCATCGACAGCCTGCAGTCAGAATTCCTGATCACTCGGAACGTATAAGCCGCTTATAGACTCGGCGTTTAAACGTATAAGTGGCTTATATCACTGAATCTTTTTCGGGGGGGTGCCCACTTTTCCGTTGCGCAAGGCTGCTTTTTGGTGTTCGGTGGCCCTGCGGTATTCCAGCCCGTCGTGAGGCGCGCGCCAGATCGGCACCGTACAACGCCCCCGAACTAGCCGTGACGCAATGCGGTTCGGAAGGTGCTAGCCCGAAGCGTCACGTAACAACTGAGGGTCTTTGTCTGAACCTCGGACCAGAGTGTCCGGCAGATAAAGAAAGGCCAGTTGTTATGAAAAACGCTGACTTCACATTGTTGACGACCGACCAAACCGCTGAACGCCTCGGCAAAAGCGTTAGCTGCCTCGAAAAGTGGCGCACCAAGCGCAAGCACCTGCAGTTCTATCGGATCGGCGGTGCCGTCCGCTACAAGTCAACTGACATCGACGCCTACATCGACGCCCACAGCTTCAAGGTGCGGGGGTGATGTCATGGCACGACGGACACTCAAGGTCACCGACGCACGATGGAACAACCGTCGCGAGCCCACCAGCCTGATCCTGTCCTGCACCGACGGCGAAGGCTTCAACATCCAGATGATCCTGAAGCCCGATCCGGACACGGACTGGGGGATGGACTGCCACTATATGATCGGGAAGCACTTCAACGTGCCGAACGACACGACGGCGTGGTTGCACCACTGCGTCGGCCAGAGGTTCGATTTCGAGTTCGTCCACGCGCGGAGTAGTCCAAAGAGCAAGGGCACCAGAACGGGGTTTCCCAGCAGGGTGACCCCCCATGATTAAGGACCAGAAAGTCGACGTCTACGTGGACGAAGTGTCGGTGGCCGATGCCGTCTGGCTTTACTGCATCACGCAGAAAGGCGGCAGGCTAACCCTGGCCCTTTCACCGGTGGAGAACGGGAAACCCCGTCACCGGGTCCACTTCGCACTGCTGCGTCATCTGATCGTCGAAAGCGGTGGCGTGGTCGATGAAGACCTTGATGGTGACAACTACCAGCAGCTGCATGGCAAGTTCTTCAAGCTGCTCTGCGACGTCGACCGCAAGGACAAGCACGAATGGGTGGCCTTCCCGAAGA
>ERZ869936.1107-NODE-1107-length-20849-cov-13.756083_pt1 | contig 20849 bp, 21 predicted proteins | sample MGYA00520876_ERZ869936 | MGnify/ENA primary metagenome ERZ869936 (study PRJEB32218, sample SAMN09650985) | biofilter metagenome | isolation source: enrty point of leading RO module | place: Saudi Arabia: Thuwal, RO plant located on Red Sea | collected 2016-02-17...
TGGGGAGGGATTTCCGGGGAAACATGCTCCCCAGAGAGCCGAGGCTAGCGGGCCTTCGCGCGCGCCCGGCGGATGGCCAGCTTCACCAGGCGGCGGGCCACGAACCGGCTGAACAGCATCCCCTGCCGGGCCGCACCCTCGGCCAGCCAGCCGACGATCGTGTCGAGGTTCTCTTCGCACCACTGGCAGCCGCGGCGGTCCATCTGCGCGGCGCGGCCGCGGCATTGGCAGTCGGCCGTGTAGTCGATCCGCAACCAGCGCAGCAGTTGGGAGAGTTCGGCGCCCGGCTTCTCGCGCGGGACAGCGGGAGTCCGCAAGGCGCTGGAGGGAGTGAAGGCCGGCAGGCGCATCCGGGGAGGTCGCGACGCCGGCACCGGCAGATTGCGATCAGCCACCATTGAACTCCAGCGTGAGCGTATCGGACATCGGCTCGCCGATGTTGTCGATCCAGGTAACGTCGATATCGCACGTTCCCGTCAGTCGACCGAGGTCGTCGAATTCCAGCGGCGGTTCGAACAGCTCCCCGAAAATCGACACGTGCCCGTCAAACAAGGAGTTCTTGGCTTGCATGAACAGCCGCAGCCAGCCCGTCTGGCACGAGTACCAGACGTAGAATTGCGAGACGATGAACTCATCGCCCCAGCAGTCGTAGTTGTCGTGCCACATCAGGCAGCGTTCGCAGGGCAATAAGGCGATCGAGTCATACCGGCCGTAAAACGGATGAGGACCATTGGCCTGGCCGTTGGGGCAGGTGAACGCCGCGCCGGAGAGGACGACATCCGGTTGCGTCTCGCCGCCGCACGACCCTTGCGGCGCGCAGGGGCAGGAGGCGCTCGATTCGGAGGAGTGTTTCCACAGGGTGAACTGGTCGAAGTAGATGCCCGACGTGAGGTTCCCGGTCGCCAGGGCCTTGGCGTCGTTGCTGAAGCCGCTGGTCTCGACGGCCACCAGCGCCTCGTCGGGATTGAACGCATCGTCCGGCATGTAGGCCAGCACGTACGAACCGGTCTCCCCGCCGCAGCGTTCCCCCCAGTACACGAACAGCGAGAGGAACTGGCCGGCCGGCGCATTGACCGTGGTGCTCTCCAGCAGCGTATTGGTTCCCCCGGACCGCTGATAGATTGCCAGCGTCCCGGAACTCCCCACGGTGACCTGCACGAAGTAGTAGTTGTCCGCGTCGGCATAGTCGAACAGCCAGCGGACCTGGTCGCCGGCGTGGAACGCATAAAACGCGAAGCCGACCACGCCGTTGGCCTCGGCGCCGGGATGGGCCACATCCACCGTCAGCACGGCATTGGCGTTCTGAATCAACAGTGAGCCTTCCCCGCCGCCGAAATCGACGATCGACCAGTCGCCGCTGGTCTCCGTGTAATCGCCCCCCACATTCGTGCTGCTGGACCGGTTGAAATCATCGAAGTGGTAATCGCAGCCGCAGCAGGGGCAGCCCGGCTGGTTTCGCTTGCTCATGCGCCGCACTCCTCCCAGTCGATCAAGTAGCGGCGCGTCCGAGTATGCTGCTTCAAATGCACATAGACTTCGCCGGCCACCGCCGCGACGGCCAGGTTCACGGCCTGGACGGTCACCGGGTTTTCCTCGTCGTCGAGAATCGGCTGGAGTTCGCCGCTGTCGTCGATCGTCCACAATTCCACCGTGCCGAGTCCCACGGTCGTGCCGGCCCGGCCACTGACGCCGGCGGAGGTCGTCTTGCCGATCAGCACTCTGGTCACCGGCGAGGGACGCCGGCGATTGTGCCGCCACGATAACCGCTCGAAAGTCTTCTCGAGGCGCAGCAATCGGGCGGCGAGTTGCGATAGGGTGGCCATCAAACGAACCTCGTCACATCCAATTCGCCGAACCCGGTGGTAAAGTCCTGACGGTTCGGCGGCGGCTCGCCGTTACCTTCGCTGACCCCGAAGCGAAACCGGATTTCCGTGATCACGCTGTTGACCTCGGTCTCGTCGCCGCCGATCGTCTGCACGTAGTCCCCCAGCCACAGCGACTCCCGCGCGACCGGATGCACCACGCCGAAGGCCAGCACCGCGCGGTTCTTGCTGAACCATTCGTAAGCCAGCCGGGCCAGCCGCTGCAGGGCCGGCCGGTCGTCCCGAATGAAGCCCCCGCCAATCGTGCGCAGCAAGGCGCCGGTCGACGGATCGACTCCCACGACCGTGGTGCTGGCCACGTAGTCCAGGCGAAAGTCGTCCCCCACGTCGATCCGGAGCCTGCGGACCGCCTCCAGCACGGGACTCAGATCGTCGTCGAGCGGATAGCGGGCCTCGCAATGGCGGTCGTCGGCCACGGCGACGGTGGCAATGATGTCGCGCCAGTCGATGATCGCGGCCTCTTCCTCCGGCACGTCGCTGCTGTCGACGGCCGTGAAGTGCCCCGCGCCCAGCGCATGCCGCGGCCCTCCCTGCACGTTGATTTCCAACCGCAGGCTGGCGTGCGGTACTTGCACGTCGGCCGACCATTGGCGGTCGACGCCGTCTTCCTCGGGGTACATCAGATCGGCGATTTCTCCCCAGCGATCAAGCTGCACCCAGCGGCCGGGCGCCTCGGGCAGCTCGGCGACGATCAGCGGCGCCAGCTCGCGATACTCGGCGGCCGGGGCGAAGATCGACACATTCTCGCTGGCGATCTTCGCCTGGTCGTACAGGTGCCCCTCCAGCAGCGGAATCGTGGGGAGCAGATACAACTCGGGGCGATAGAAGGGATGCGGATCATTCAGGTCGTTCCCGTGCGGCGCCGCGGCGACTTTGGTGCCTCCAATGCCGTCCCCCACCATGAAGTCCCAATCGGCGGGGAGCTGGTAGCGTGCGTAGACCGTGTCGAACTTGTCGGCCCCCCGGGCTTCCCGATTGCGCCGCAGCCGCTCTTCCTTCGTGGTCGGATAATCCTCCGCCCCCGATGCAGCCGTAATGTATTCTTCTTCGAGCGTTTCGTCCCACGCCTTGTCGAGCGTGTCGTCTTGCCAACTGAGCGAAAAACAGTCGCGGCGACGGGCGCCCTGCACGATCACCTGATCCGCCTGGTGCAATGTGGCGGCGGTCAGGGTGGCGCCGGCGGCGCTCTGATTGCGATCGAAGTCCAGCGTGCGGAGTTGCGGATTGGCCGCCAGCACCATCCCCTCGTCCTCGTCGATCGTCAGTTCCGCATCGAGGAAGGTGAACGGCCGGACGCGGATCTCCGCCTCAGCCTCCTCATCCTCCGGGTCTTCGTACACCTCGATGTAGTACGACAGCATCCGCCGGCGGTCGATGATGTCGTTGAGCACCTCGCGCGGGCTGCGGCCGTGGGTCGGGATCACCGGTTGATCCCAGGCGGGGAGCAGATCCCGATCGGCAGTCAGCATCCGCCAGCGGAGCACCTCACTGTCGTCCGGTGCGCGCGGAGTCTGATCGACCAGCAGGTACTCGGCGATGTCGCGCGTGCTCCAGGACTCGGCATCGTCGCCGCCGTAGAACCGGTGGCGGGCGATCGAGCCGTTGCGGATGGGGGTGCGGTTCGCGCGATTGTCGTGATTGAACGTGATCCCGCGCGGGGCCACATGTTCGGCCTGCGTTTCGTGATCCAGCACGGTCGACGTGAGGATCACGTGCCGGTCCAACAGCAACTCCATGCCGAACGCGGTCAGGGCCTGGCGGCCGTGGCGGCGCGTGATTTGTTCCTCCCCGGTCCCCACGGTCTCGACGCCGCCGAGCTGGTCGACCGGATCTTCGATCACGCCGTACCAGTACCAGTGGCTCGCCGGATCGAGCCAGTCGCTGATCTTGACCTTGACGTACCAGCGGGAGACCTCGACCCGGGCGAACTCGGCCGCGGCGGCGGCGTCATGCTGGATGATGCGGCCGTAGCGCCAACTGAACGACGCCTGGCTGATGCCGGGCGCCACCGCCCACGCCAATTCCTCGGGCCACAGATAGGGCATCGGCATCCAATCATTGGTCCACACGCTGCGCACCCAGACCTGGGCCGTGCTCGAGCGGTGGAAGTGTTCGCCGATGTCGTAGTTGGGATTGAGGTCGACGTGCATGCGGGCGATTTCAAGTCGCGGTGTTCAGATCTCAGGGGGCTTACGTGCCGAACAGCAGCATGAGTTCGACGATGTCGTTTTCGGTGCCGCTGACGGCGATGTTCTTGGCGGTGCCGCTGACGGCCGGGTGGGAACTGGCCACGCCCAGCAGCATTTTGTCGCTCTTCTCCCCTGGATAGAAATCCTGCTCGTTGCCGACGCCGAATAGCGGGTAGGGGTTGCTCGCGCCCGGGGCGATCGTCACCATGCCGCTGTTGCCGGGGTTGGCATGGATCCGCACGCCGATCAGCTTCTTGGTGCTGTAATCGAGGGCATCGCCCGGATCGCGGGCCGCCGGCATGGCCGTCAGGTCGATGGTCGTGACGCCGGCGCCGATCGTGATCTTCTGGAAGCCGGCGGGAACCTCGACCGCCGGCGTCGAGGTGCTGCTGAGCCGCCCCGTGCGGTTGAGTCCCGAGAAGGAACGGCGGCGCGCATCTTCGCTCCCTGCCGAAGGCATTTCGGCGGCCGTGAGCTGCTCGGCGACGTTGATGTTCATGCTGTAACGGACGTCTGTCGTACTCATGCGTTATTCTTCTTCCTCCTCCACAGGTAAGGGACCGATCGGCTGTAACATCCACTGGCATTGCAGCAGGGCGGTGCTGAGGCCGGCGATGCCGCCGACGCCGCCGACGATGCGCCGCATATCGAGGCAGTCGACCTTCAGCACCTTGTATTGGGTCTGCACCTGCAGGCCGGCGTAGAACACGTCGACCAGCTCGCCGGAATCGACCAGGTCGACGTATTGCTGGTACAGGGAGCCGGCTTCAGCCAGGGACACGCAATCGACGACGCTGCTGCACTGCCACACTTCGCCCCGCTTGGCCGTATCGAACAGCGTCACGTTATCCACTCCCGCGCGCACCTCGCGCTGCCATTGGCTCATGGGGAGCTTGGGCGGGGGAGTCACCCGAATGAACGGGAATTCGCCGATGGCGTTGTTGGGCATGATCGTGCGTTACCGATGCTGATCGACGGCGACGGCGGTGGTTTGCTGATTGGGAAGTTTCTTGTCCTTGGCATCAACTGCCGCGGCAATACGTTCGAGCAATGCGATTTCTTTCTCCAGGTACTCAATGTCCTTCCGGCTCTTACGGGAGACTTCGCCTCCGAAGACAGGCGTCTGTTCGGCAGTCAGCCGCGCTTGCAACTTGCGGATCGCCTCCTGCTCGGGTGAGTGGAACCCGGTCTCCTGCCTGCCGTCGAACACAAAGGATTCCGTGAGTGCATCTGCCGCCGCAAAGCCTGAATCATTGGTTTGCTTGATCGCATCCGTGAGGATCTTCCGCGCTAGTGCCCTCCGGGCGCTGAGCGCATCGCTGCGTTCCGTCTGCTGCTCGATCGACTCGGCCTCTCTTTGACCCACGCCCAGGCGAATCTCCGAGGTAATGCCCTCGAAACCGAGATCGGTGGCCAACTCCTGAAATCTTGCCTTGTCGAACGTGATCGAATCGACAGCCCGTTCGAAATTGGCCGCGGCCTCTGTTCCTCCGGCGAGCAGTTGTTCGACCGGAATCTTGAACCGCTGCTCAAAATTGGCGTTAGCAAAGAACTCCGACCGCAGATCGGCGTCCTGCTGCAGGGCGCGGACGCGCCCGCCAAACGTCTTGGGGTCGGCCCGCTCTTCCGCGGCGAAGAAGTCTCGCAACTGCGTCGCCAGCGAAATCGAGGACGTGGCGGAGGATTCGCCGCGCACATCGGCGGCCAGATTCGACAAGACGGCAAATGCCGCGGCTCCCTCGCGCGAGGCCCGCTGACGATCGCCGCTGGTATCGGTGCCGGCCACGCCGATCACCGCGGTGGGAATGTTGCGGGCCTGAGCTTCCAGGTCGGTAGGCCGGCTGACAGCGCCTGCAGAGAGGACGAAGCCGAGGTTGGCTTTTGCATCGACAATGCCGCTGGCTTTGCTGATGTCGATGCCGGCGCCGACAAGGGTTTCGAGCTGGCCGGGATTCTGACGCGAGACGAGAGCAGCCTGCCTCACGGCGTCGAGGACCTGCTCGGGCGTGCCGCCGCCGCTGATGCCGGCCGACGCGGCCTGGTTGAGAGCGACCAGGTCTTGAAACCCAGTCTCGCCTTGCAATCCCTGCACCTGATCGATAAACGACCTGCGTTGTTCGCCGGTGAGTGATCCCAGGTTGGTGCGGAGTCCTGCCTGCGCATCGCCGACCGACACCTGAGTGTCTTTTGACTTGTTCTCCAATTCCAGCTTGCGTTCGAATTCCCGATTCACGAAGCTGATGGCCGTGCCGATCGACGCGTAGGCAGTGGCAATGCCCAATAGCCGCTGCCCCGCGCCGGCGATCAGATTCTGTTTCTTTGCCGCGTCCTCTAACGGCTGCTGGACTCCGCGCACCGACGCCTTGAGCTGGTCGACCGCTTTGCGGTACTCTTCGGGGCCGAGCTTGCCGAGGCGGTGAGCCTCACGCAGTTGCTGCAGTTTCCCTTTGTACATTTCCAGCGGCGTGGCAATCTCGCGCTTGACGGTGTCAGCGAACCGTTTGACGGACTGTTCATGCCGTGCCGTTTCGGCCTGGGTGCGTTTGATCTCCTCCTGCAAGCGCTGGTAGGCGGGGGACGACTCGCGGATCTTCCGCTTCAACTGATCGACCGAGGCGCGATATTCCTCCTGGTCGAGATCCCCCAGCCGATGCGCTTCGCGCAGGCGGAGCAGTTTTTCGCGGTAGTCGATCAGTGGATCGAGGCTGCGCTTTACGCCGTCGGCGAACCGGCCGATTTCTTCCCGCGCGCGGGCCTGCTGGGCGGCTTGCTCCTTGGCGGCCCGGGCGGCGTCGGCCTCCGCCTTCTGCAGTTTCTGGTACGCCGGCGACGCTTCGCGGGCGGCTTGAGCCGCTTCCTTGGCGGCCCGATTGGCCTGTTCGCGAGTGATGATCCCGTCCTTCTCGGCCTTGCGGATCAGCCCCAGCTTATGGCGATACTCTTCTAGCGGCGTGATCTGGTCCCGTTTGATCGATTCTCCCAGCCGCTTGAGTTCCCGCGCCTGCCGCGCCGAGTCCGCCGCCGACTCCTTGGACGTCTTGGCATTCTCCTCGCGCAGCCGGATGATCTCGCGCTGGAGCTTGGCCAACTCCTTCTCGAGTCCGGAGACATCGCCCGTAATGTTTTGTTGGATGTCGCCCATGGACTAACGGAGGTGGTAGTGGTGATGGACCGGTTGCTGACGTTCCGCCAGATCGAGTTGCCGGCAACTCGCCAGTTCGCCCCGGCTGAGAGCTAGCCCCGGCCGCCGGCCGCGGCGGTAATCGTGGAGCAGGTCGAAGCGGGCACCGCCGGGGCGACGCCCGCCGGCAAGTTTTTTAGCGTGGTCTGAAACACCGCCTGGTCGCACAGTGAAATGAGGATGTTGCCGACGGCCTCGTGATCGAGTGGGTTGCGGCCGGCCGCCTGCAGCGCCACGATCTCGGCCGGACCGATCCGGTAGTTGCAGGCCAACGCCGTCACCGCCCACCTCACCAGGTCCTGGGGCTCCGGAGGAGGCGATTCCTCGGGCCACTGATCGGTCAGATGCTCGAACACCTTGCCGGCGATCTCCCACAGGCTGGCATACTCAGGCTGCAGGTTGCGGCGCAACTCCAGCGTCTCGGGGTCGAAGTGGTGATAGGAAGGGAGCGAACAGGTGACGCCGTCATGGGAGCGGGCCACCGGCACCGCCCACCGCTGGCCGTTGGCGTCGGTCACCGTGTAGCCCACAAACGTCCGGCTGCGGGCCAGCTCCGCGGCGACCGGCAATTTGTCGACCCAGAACCCCAGCCAGAATTTGCCGCCCGCGATCGGCAGCCAGGTCTGCTGGTCCGGCTTGTACAGGCATTGCACCTGGTCGGTGTCGATCCCCGGCGCCAGGGGCGCCAGCAACGCGCCGGCGGCCCCCGAGGGACCTTTCACACAACTGGTCACCATCCCATCGGCCGGCCAGCGCACGACGTCGGCCAGCGAGGCCTCCAGGCCATATTCGGCGAAGAACCCAGGATGGAAGGCATCCGCCGACGCCAGGCGGTCCTTCTCGACGCCGGGGAAGAAATAAAGCAAGCCGGACATGGGGGCCTTTCGATTTCAGCTGTGGGATTCTGGTGACGTGGCGCGCTTGGCGATTTAGCTCTCCAAGGGGGAATCCACCACGATGGTTTCCGCGGAAACGTGGTCCGCCGCCGGCGGTGCGTCGGCTGCCTCCGGTTCGGCAGGCGAAGCGACAGGAGACTCGACGGCTACCGGTTCAGTAGGCGAAGCCGCGGAAGACTCGACGGCCACCGGTTCGTCCGCCGGCGCCCCTGCGGCTTCCAGCACAGTATCGGCTTCCTCTGCTTGCTGCGGACCCTCGTCGACCTGGTCGGCCGCCGCATCCTCTTCACCGGATTGCTCCGGCCCTTGCTCACCGTTCGGTTCGCCCGGGTCGTCCGCGCCCGCAGCGTCAACGGCGGCCGGCTGCGGCTCGGCTTTCTGCCGCTGGCGCTCGGCCGCGGCGGCATGTTCCCGGCGATGAAGTTCCAGGCGTCGTTGGTCCGCCTCCCAGATGGCCTGGTGCACTAAGACGCAGCAGGCGTCTTCGTCGCCAGCCGCGGCCAGGATCGCCTCCCGCTCCTCGGGTAACAGGGCTTCGCAGATCCGGGTCGCCACCAGGCGGGCCTCGCCGGTGTGCTTTTCGATCAGGTTGCGGCATTGAATGTCGGCGTCGGTCTTGAGAGGCATCGTGCAAGTACTCCATACGTGGTGAGTGAGTGGTGAATTCGAAATCGGAAATCGAGGGGGGAGGATCAGGTGATCGCAGCGGCGGCGTCGATCGCGAACATGGCGCTCCCCGGCGCGGCGTGCAGTTGGATCATCAGTTCGGGCGAACCTCCGCCGCCGATATTGCTGGGCTTGATCGTCCCCGTCGCCGCGGTGACCTTGATGTGCTCGGTCGTGGCCACAGGAACATTGATCCCGCTCTTCAGCCGTTTGCGGAGATAGACCACCAGCGCGCTGAGGGCGGTCCCCTTGCTCCCGTACGTCGCGAATGTCGCCGTGTCGCGCAGCCGAACGCGGATCGTCGGGTTGTAGGCGTCGACCGAGAAGTGACTGAGGAACTCCTCGCCGTCGCCGTGCAACTCGTTGTACTGGCTGTTGTTGTCCCAGTTCACCGATTCGACGCCATTGAGCTGCGTCCCGTTGACCACCACCGGGCCCAACGTGAACAGGTGCTGCACGGCGGAGGTAGCGGCCAGCGCGACGCCGGAACTGACGGCCATCGGATCGTTGGTGCCGTCGAACACGGCGACCAGGCGGCTGCGAATGGAAGCCGTCCGGCCATCGTCGGCGCTAAACGACTCCCAGGCCAGTGCGGCGTTGGCTTGCATCCGGGCGCGCACGTGGGCCGTGGAGGCGGTCGCCACCCGAATGCCCTTGTCCGCCGCCTTGCGGTACTCGATGTCCACATTGCCGCCCGACAGGTCGGCGATAATCGGATCGTTGCCGCTGAACTGTCCCAGCAGATCGGCCAGCTGCGAGGTGCTGAACGTGACGTCCGGAGCGCTCGTTTCGCTACCGGTGAAGCTGGGACCGGCTTCGCTGGCGGAACGCTCGGACAGGTCGCGGAAGTTGCGCGCCGGGGTGACGTCGAGCAGCTGCGTGATCGCGTTGCCGCTGGGGAACTTGATCGCGTGCGGATAGTAGAGGCCGGATACGCCCATCGTGGTGAACTCCTAATTGAGGTGTTGTTGCAATCGGGCCCGCAGCGTCTCCTGGCCCACTTTGATGAGCGTGCGCCGCTCGCTGTCGATGATCGTGAGAATCTCCGCCGCCTTGTCGGGTTGGTTCGACTGGTAGCGCCGCATCGTGATGTAGCGCGGGCCGCGCATCCGCACGCTCACGCGCGAAGGATAGGCTTTGATGTCGGCGAACCGCTTCATGCTCTCTTCCAGGAGGCCCGTGTAGACATTGGCGACCTTGCCCCCTTTCTTGATCCGCGGATCGCGTTGGGCCTTGGTCGCCTTGCGCGTCAGGTACCTCGGGGTCCGGGGCTGGTAGCGATACTTGCTGGCGCTGAACGGTTCGAAGTGCAGCGGCAGAAAGTCGGCGTGCCACTTGGCACCCATCGCCGCATAGGTGGACTTGGTCGCCTCGCGCGTCTTGCGGACGCTGAGCCCTTCGGCCAGCCTGCTCAGTTCGCGATCGTCGATGCGGATGACGGCCATGGCGCTAACCCTCCGATCCGAAGCGGCACAGTGCGATCAGACTCCACCAATCGTCGGCGTTCCGCTCATCCGGCGGCGACCGCAGCGGCTTGCCCACCACATCGATCGCGGTCAACGGCAGATAGTCTCCTGATCCGCTCAGTTCGGCCAGGTCGTCGATGACGCCGCCGGCGAATTGGAGGAAGTGGGCCTTGCTCTGCTTGTAGTTCTCCGGATGCCGCGCGTTGTCGACGATCAGGATGGCCACGCCGCCGGTGGCCGCCAGCGCGATCGACGCGTCGATCCCGTAGCGCACATACGAGAACAGTTCCTGACTCAAGATGGCCAACGGCCGCAACTCCTTTTGCTGGTCGGCCGCTTCGTAAGCCGGCTCCTCCGACTCGTCCCAATAGACGTGCGGCCGTGCGTCATCCTTGGCCTCGACGCCGCACCCTTGCCGGAAGCAGGGGGACGACACCAGCATCAGCTCCAGCCCTTCGTGCCAGAGCAGCAAGGCCGACTTGTTGTTCTGGGCTGCTTCGCTCACTGCCTCATTCCCTGTCGGATGCGGCGGCGGCGCTCGAACACCAGCCGCCACTTGTAATCCCGCTGGCCTTCGATCCCGCCGGTCCAGGTGAAGGGTTCGTCGTCGCCGGCGCGGTAGAACCGCAATCCGGGCTGAGCGTGGCTGATGCAGCCAATCTCATTGCCGGCGGCGTCGAGGGTCGCCGCCTGCTCCGGATCGCGGTTGACCAGCACCTTCAGGCGGTCGACCTGGTCGGCCGTGGCCTCGTTCTTGTCCCGCATGCCGGAGGCGTCGACATGCACGCTGGCCAGCACCTCCGTGCCATCGGGCAGCTCGAACCTGCCCCGTTCCCCGTGCAGGTTCGGGTTCAGGAGCAGGTTGGCCAGGATGGCCCGTTTCAGCGTGGCAAAGCTCATACCGTCTCGCGCCGGCACTAGCCGGGAATATGGTGGTCGATCTCGAATTGCAGGATCGACAACGTGCCGACGGCCGTGGCGGCCGTCTTCTGCAGCTGGGCGAACAGTTGCAGGTTGCCGCTGTAGTTGCTCATGTCGAACAACGTCCGGGCGGCTACCGCACGATGCGACCCGGCCGCATTGTCGATGGCGAAACCGACGCTCCCCTTGCCCCCTTTGCAGGTGCCAGGCGGGGCCACGGTCTGGATCCCTTGGCTGAAGTCGATCGTCAGCCACTTGTAAGTGGTGCCAAGCGTCTCACCCGTGGCGACGTCGTCGTTGTTGATCACGCCGTCATCGGTCTCCAGCACCACGGCATTGCTGCCGGCCAGCTTGAACAACGCCGCGGCGGCGATCGCGTCGGGATCATCGTTGCGGGCCGAGGCCAGCCCGATGACGGCGGTCACCGTAGCAGCCAGCGAGGCGGTCGACATCTTGGCCAGCACGCGCAGCCGTTTGATCAGGTCGATGTCGTAGGGTAGTACATCACCCATGTAGAGACACAGATTCTGCACTTCGTTGGTGGCGTCCAGCGCCAGTTCCATCGCCCCGCCCGAACCGCTCTTGATGGTCGGGGACCCGCCGGCGGCCGTGATCTTCGAACACCAGGTGCCCTGGCGCGAGGCAACAGCGGGAGGCGCGATCGCGCCGCGGAAATGGAAGCAATCGGTAACGAGCCGATAACCCATGATTGGTACTCCAGGAAAGAAGAATGATTTGCCAGCGGAAACAGGTGGCCGCCCCGCCGAAGCGAGGCGGCCCGATCAAAAGGTGTGCGGATTAGCCTGCGGCGGTACCGTCATTGCGCACGGCGCCGCGATAGCCGACGACCGCCGCTCCCACATGCTGCTCCATGACGTAGAAGCGGGTGCCGGTGGCCGGATCGACATAGCTGCGGCGACGGCCGCCCGGTCCGAAGCCGACCAGGAACGCATGCGCGATCACCGGCCGGCGCTGCGGATTGGCGAACAGATACCAGACGTCGGTCGAGAAGGTATCGAGTTCCGGCTCGACGACCGGCTTGATCCGACCGCGATGAACATTGATGTTCGTGTCGACGTTGGCGACCTTGCTCTCCGCCAGGCGGGCGATCGTGAGGAAGGTGGCGTCGGCGGCGTCTTCGTGGTTGCTGGGCACCAGGGCGATCGCCGGCGGCTCACGCAACTTGCCCTTGCCGCCAATGCCGGTCTGCTGCCGGAACAGGGCTTTCATCTTGGTCGATTCGGTGGCGCTCGGCGCGCCGCCATCGGTGATGTCATTGCCGTGATCGGCGTGGAACAGCGCGGTGCCGTCATGCGCCTCCGCATTGCCCACGACCAGGTACAGATTCAGCCGGTTGACCGTGTTCTCCGCCGCCGTGCCCAGGCCCTGCAGGCCGCGCGTCCACTTGGAGATGTCCCCTTGCACCATCATCCGATCGGTCAGGCCCCACTTGTTGGCGAACGAGTCGGCCTTGATCCAGGCCACCTCTTCGCTGAGCTTGAGCTGTTTGGGGTCATCGTCCTCGAAAACCAGGTCGAGTTCGTCGAAGCCGCCTATATCGTGGATCGTGCGCGGGTTATAGTCCGGCACGTTGGGCATCCGCCAGGAGTATTCTTGATAGGTGGGCATCGCCAGGTCGATGCCCACGTTCATGATCTTGTTGGCCAAAGCCGAGAGCATGTTGGGGAAGTCGCCCGATCGTTGCACGCTGCCGGCCGAATTCATCGCCTGGCCAAAGCCGACGATGTCGAAGTCATGCGCCTCCAGTTTCAGGTAGGCTTTGCACATGGCGTTCTCGCTTTCGTAGCGCATCGCGATCCCGCGTTGCCCCATGTCGGCGCGCACGAACTGCATGATCGAAGCCGACTGCATCTGGTAAAACCCATCGGGCTTCTTTTCGTCCTTGGTGTCGATGCCGAAGCGGTCGCACATCACGTGCGTGAAGCAGTCGACGAGCTTGTCCCCCTGGGCATCCACAAAGGTGATCGCGGCATGCGAATCGGTCCCCAACGGAGCTTCGCGTTCGTTGAGCTGCTCGAGCACCTGCTGGGCAAAGGCGGCGTGCGACAGGTTGGAGTCGATCGCCTTGTCGATCACCGCCTGGTCGATCTTGAACTTGGCGCCCGTGGCCCGAATGTCGGCCCGACGCTCCGTTTCCTCGGGGCCGGAGACATCCGCCTTGGCTTCCTGCTTCTTGCCTGGCGGCGGATCCGCCGTCTGGCTGGTCTGCGCCGCCCCTTCGCCGGCCATGGCGGCGGAGAGGTCTTTGAGGATCTGCTGCTCGTCTTGCGAGCGCGTCTTGTGACGCGCCACATAAAAGGCGTTCAGGGCCGCATTGAACACCTCGTCGCTCGCTTCCTGGTTGTCGACGAGTCCGAGGGCGTACAGAGCCGCTTTGATTCGTTTGGTCACGGTGGTTCGCTCCTGTGTGGAACATGGTTGCGCGGACTGCTCCGCAGAATCAGACTGAGATTGCGGCGGAGTTGCCGCGGTGGTTTCAGACGCCTCGGCGCCCAGGCTGTCGGCGGTCTGCCAACCGGCTTGCAGCGTGCCGTCCGCCAAGCTGAAGCTAGTGCGGCTGCCGAGCAGCCGGCCACTAATCGCCACGGCCGCGGTCGCCTCTTGCCGATCGGCCTCGCCCGCTACGCTGGCGATCACATCGTCCAGGTTTGCGATGCCGTCGATCACGCCGGCGTCGAGGGCTGCCTTAGCGGTGGAGAAGATCCAGCCTTGTCCGTAGCGCTCGTTGACTTCCTTCGCCGTAATGCCCCGGTACCGGGCGACGGCGTTGACGAACTGCTCGCCATGGCCGTCGACGAACTGTTGCAGCAGGGCCTTGCTCTTCGGGGAGAGGGGCTCGTACATGTTGCCGGCCCCCTTGTTGGCGCCGTACGTGATCAGCGTCGCCTTGGCGCCGAAGTCGGCCAGGTACTGGCTGTAGTCGAAGTGCACCAGCAGCGTGCCGACCGAGGGGGTGATCGAACTGGCGGAGGCGAAGACCTTGTTGGCGGCGGCGCTCAGGTAGTAGGCAGCGCTGGCGCCATAGCCGTTGACCGAAGCCACAATCGGCTTGTCGCCGCGGGCGTTGTAGATCAGCGTCGAGGCCTCTTCGTTCCCCATCGCCAGACCGCCGGGCGAATCGACGTCGAGCACGACCCCTTTGATCTTGGGATTGTTCACCGCCTCCAGCACGTCGGCGGCGACTTGCAGATTGCTCACCCCGAAGCCATACCGTACCCAAACGTCGTTCTTATGGCGGATCATGCCCGACACCGAGATCACGGCCACGCCGCCGCCGGTGATCCGCATCCGGTCGGTCTGGGCCCGGACACCGAGGGCGGCCCGCAATTGCTCCGGATCGCGCCACGATTCGCTCAGGGCCTCTTCAAACGTGGCGAGCCATTGTCCCAGGACCGGCGCGTGCATCATCATCGCTTCGCTGGTGAGCGACTTGCGCAGAGCTTGAACCGATTCGCGGGTGAGTGACTTGGGCATCAGCCGGCCTTCCCTTGCTTCTGAGAATTGCGGTCGTCCGAGCGAGTGTCTCCCTTGCGCTCTCCCCCTTGGCCCTTGCTGAAGTCGAGCGTCAGGCCGAAGTGGGCGGCGACCGCCTTCTCGCGGGCGATTTCCATCAGCACGCGCACCCAATGCAGGCCGCGGCGGGCGCACTCGATCTTGAGGGTCGTCAGGCCGGCCCGCAGTTTCCCCAGCACCGCCTCGGTTTCCTTCTCGGGATCGAGCTGCTCCCGGCCCGGGCCGATCACGCCGAACTGCTGGTACCGGATCTCGTCGCGCAGGAACGCCGCCGGCGAGAGCGAGCCGTAGGTGCGGAGCATCGCGAACTGGGCATTCACCGCACGGCGAACCGGGAGAATCACCTGGCGGCCGAACCAGCCCTGCAGCGGCTTGATGTACAGATCGTCGTCGAGCTGGGCGCCGCGGCTGGCCGTGTACGAGTTTTCGTAGCGGCCGGTCGCCCGCTCGATGCTGAGTCCGAATCCCATCGCTTGGTAGGAATCGAGGTGGCGGAGGAAGTCGACCGCGTTGCTGTTGGGACGGCCGTTGGGCTCGATGACCTTGAGTTCATCCCCCTTTTTCATGACGGCGGCGGTTGCCGTGTTGCCGAGCGCGAATTCTTGGTTGCCATAAATGTCGTGATCGTCGTCGCCGTCGAAGATCCCCAGTGACGCCGCGTGCGGGTGCTCCATCAGGGCGATCACCGCCAGCAGGGCCGTCTTCTTGGCCGTCTGCATTTCCGCGGAAATGTACCCGTCGCTGTCGAAGCAGCTCTGGGCTGCGGCGTGGAACCAGCTCACCGCCGTGGTGTGCGACGGCCGGTGAAACAGGCAGGAGTGGATCACACGCTCCGCCGGTACCGGCGTCGACTTGCTGCCGGCAAAGGTCTGGTACTCGGCCTCGAACGGGTGCGCCTCGAAGATGTGGTAGAACAGTGGCCGGCCGTGTCGATCGACCTCGATCCCGCCGGCGATCTTGTTGACTCCCTGGGCCGCTGGGCGGTCCTTGCTGGTGTCGAGCTGGTCTTTCTCGATGACCTGATAGCAAAGCGGAATCAGCCGGCCCGGGCCGCGCCGTTGGCACCGCAACAGCAGCACGTGCCCCCCTTCCACCGTTTCGCTCCCCACCATCCGTTGCATGTCCCACCAGGACTGCTTGCCGGCGATGTCGCATTGTTCCTTCTCGGCCCAGCGGTCGAACCAGGAGTCGGACTCGAACGCCAGTTGCAAGCCGTCCATGAACGACTCCAGGCTGTCTCCGACCTGGAAGTCGGCCCAGGGGTCAAACGGCTCGCTGAAGGCCCGGATGCCGTCGCCGATCCAGAGGTTGATCAGCGACTGCTTGGCCTTCTTGAATTGGGCGTTGTTGATGAACAGGTCGCGAAAGCGGGCGTGCATCAACAGGTGATTGCCGGCAATCGAGGAGTCGCCGCTGAGCAGGTCGGGCTGCCACTCCTTGCTCCGCTTGTCGATGCGGGCGATCCGGTACGCTTCTTTTGAGGCGCGCGCATCGAGGGTGCGCCGCAGGTCGGCGGCGGCTTCCTCGCGCCGGTGTCGGTCGGCGAGCTGCTCCAGGAACGTCGGCTCGCGCGTCATGGACGTCCCCCGCGAATAGGACGGAGGATCTGATGCGTCGAGGCATTCACCTTGCCTTCGTACTTGTCGATCAGCCGTTCCAGCCGGTCGATCTCCAACAGCCGCGCGCGGTCGTTCCCTTCGTAGTACTCGGCTACGTTGCCATCAAGGATGTTCTTGAGGGCCGTGCGGGCGCTATCGAGCAGCTCTTGGTCGGTGGGCATGCTCGGAAGATAGCGGCCCCCTGCGACCGATCAGGCGGCGGCTACTTCCAAGGCTTGGAACTTACCGAGCGGACAGGTCGAGCGGGTTGCTCCGCATCTTCAGCAGTTGCCTGGCCGTCTTGCGAATCTTGTTCTGGCTGAATCCGCACTCCGGGCATTTGTAGTAGGTCACCGGGCCGCTCGTTCCTTGTGAGTCGAGAAACTGGATCTTGCCCTGGTTCTCGTTGCTGCAACGGGGGCAGTGCGGGCGGGTTTCGTCGGTCACGCGCACAAACTGCTCCTGCGGTTCGGCGGCTTCCGCTTCCCCTTCGCCGGCGTGGGTCGTCTGGGACTGCTGCTCCTCGGCTGCTGGGCTCGGTTCGTCGAGCGACATGCCCGGATCGGGAGTTTTGGCAGGGGGTTGGTTGGCGTGTGGCTTTCCCATCGAGATGCTCCTATCGCGCCGACAAATCGGATTGGGCGTCGCTCCTGCGCTTCGGCGCCTGGCGGGAGGTTCGCTGTTGCTGTTTGCGCCGTTCGTTTTCGGGCCAGCGGCTGATATTCCAGTCGCGGTCGCCGATCACCATGTCCGCCATGGCCCGGTCGTACACTTCGCAGTCCCAGTAATCGACTCCGATGGTGCCGCTGGCCGGCTTCCAGATCACTTGCGTGCGACCGCGGCTGTCGGTCACGATCGTGCGTGGCTCATTGACCACTTGCCGCAGATAGTCACGCCCCGTGGCCACGCAGTCGGCGGTGACGTACCAGTTGCCGGCCCGCCCCGGATCGATCGTGTCCACCTGGAACCGCGTCATCAGATCCTGCTTGTAGTAATTCACCTTCACGCGCCATTGGACCAGGCCCCCTTCATACTTCTCGCCGGTGCGCGTGTTCTGATCGATTTCACTCTTGCGAAACCGCTCGTCGGCATTGAGTTGGTGATCCCCTTTAAGCAGCCGCACGCGGCTGGCGTCGGTCCGATACTCGGGCCCCAGCCACAGATGCCACTGATGCACGTCGGCCGGCGAGTGATTGGAGTCGATGCCCAACAGCCGCACGCGCATCGTGGGCAGGCCGGGCCCGACGCCGGCGGTCCGCGTCACCGGGAAACTCTGGAACAATGCGTGTCGCGCCAGCGCGACCAGGTCGTTCCGAATCGTCATCCCTTTGGCCTCGTCGAAGAAGTCCTCCCCGCGTTCGAACCGTCGCCAGTCGATCAGCCAGCTCGTCTTGCCGTCCCCCCACCCGCGAATCACCAGATAGCAGCAATCGTCCTGTACGTCGCTGCCGGCCGTCAGGAACCAGACCGGCGCGGGCACGGTGCCTCGGGCGTGGCTGTAGGCCAGTTTCAGGCCCAGCTGTTTCCAGCCCGGCACCTTGTCGCGCGACGTCCAAGGGATTCCCAGCCAGTTCTGAAAGAACTCCGGCAGGTTGCCCTCATCCTTGTGATCGAAGTACGCGGCGACGAGATCGCCGATCGAGATCACGGGCGACATCAGCGACCAAAGATGGAACCCGGCCCGGCGGGCCAACGGCTTGGCTGCCTGCCAGCGACCGCCGATCACCATCTCGTTCTTGAGATGGGCCTCGATCGTACAGCCCTCGATGCACACGTAGTGCGCATCGGCGATGGCCCGCGACATCGTCTTGTACTGGCCATCGGCCGTGGTCATCCCCCCCACGCCGCCGCGGCCGGCGTGCGCGCCGCTCTTGTGCAGAAAGAATCGCAGCTCCTGCTCCGCGCCGCAGTGGGGGCATTTCACGAGCCACTTGCGTCGGTCGCTTTGCTCGTACAGCTTGCCGATCGTCGACGACTCGTCCGTCGGCGAACTCTCGTACACGATCTTCGACCGGCGAAACGCCTTGACGCGTTCCCGCGCGGCTCGATGCGGATCCCCGGCCTTCTTATCCTGCGGGTAGACATCGACCTCGGTCATGTATACCCGCTTGCACGGCCGGCCGCGGAGCCGCTGGCGGGCGCCGGCGTAGGCCAGATAGACCCGGCAGGTGCCCAAGTCCATGTGCCGCAGATTCCGCTTGCGCTCCGGGGGGACGCGGTCGGCGATGGGCTTGCAGGCCTCGGCCAGCGCATAGCAGCGGTCGCGGGCCTCGATGCAGGAGGGCTGATCGGGCGTCACCAGCATCGTCGGCGCCGGGTCGTTGTCGGAACCCCACAGGATCGAGGCGAGCAGGATCAGCGTCTTGCCGACTTGAGTTGAGGCCATGATGGCGACTTCCACGATGTCCGGATGCTCGATGGCCTGCAGTACTTCGCGCCAGTAGGGCCGTTCGGCCAGGTCCAGCCGACCCCGCGTCGCTTCGGTGTCGCTCATGTAGATGTGGCGCGGGCACCAGTCGTCGATCGGCACGCGCCGGCGGACCGTCCAGGCGCGGCGTTGGGTGAAACGCAGTTGTCTCAGTGCTGAAGATGCCGCAACCAAATCGTGCTCACTCTTCGCTCAGGTCACCTTCGGCCATCTGCGCCAGTCGCTGGCAGGCCTGTTTCACACGCTGCTCGATCTTCTTGCGAATCTTACCGCGGGTTGCCGACTTGACCGCCGCCGGCAGTTCATCCACGATCTCGTCGGCGAGTTCTCCCAGCACCGACTTGGCATTGTGGATGGCACGTTCCATTTCCGCGGAAACCTCGGCCACATCGATCAGCCGTCCCTCGAGTTCCGCCAGCTCCAGCTCGCGAATCGCGGCGTCGGCTTCCGCCTTGCGATACTTGGGCGAATCCTTGTCCACAACAGCGCCCCCGTCGCGCTCCAACTTCCAGGCTTCGATCGCCTTCAGGCTGAACTTGCCATTGCGTTTGCCGCGTTCGCCGGCGGCGCCGGGAAATCCAGGTTCAGCCAGCCAGCGCTGCACCGTGCGATCCGACACCCCGAAGTGGCGCGCCACTTCCGCGATCGTCGTCACAATGTCGGGTTCATCCGCCATGCTCGAAATCCGTGCACCCGCTGCAAAAAATAATAAGACGACACCACTTGCACCCGCCAAGCGCCCAAACAACGCAATACCAAGGACCCCGCTAGCCCCCGGACCCCCGCCGAAGGACCCGAGAGGGGGGGTGTTTAGGCCGTGATCAGCAGCCAGCCGTGCTGCTTGCGAGTGTTGCCTTGGTCGGTCACCACGGTGCATGTGAGCTTCACACGCCTCGCCTGAAGGCCTTCCAGCGTCACTTCTACGGCTTTGCCTTCCGCGATGGGCACATCGATGCCTGCTGCCAGGTCGGCGGCGATGGTTGCATCGTTGGGCGCTGCTGCACCAATGGTTGCTACACCAGTGATCGATGGCGTGACCGTAGGAGCTGGATCCGCAGCGATGATTTCGTTGCTCTTGAGCAGCTTGGTGAAGTCGAACACATAGCCACACTCCTCACCGATGGCCATGACCAGTTCTTGGGGTGCTTGCACGCTGTCACTGTGGGTCACGGTACTGCTCCCTGCCGAGGATCGGCTTGCCAGGTAGTGGGACGGAAGTGCCCCTGCCAGGTCGTGGTGCGCGGCAGGGAACGCCAAGTGGTAGGACGAGAGTCAGCCTGCCAGCTGCCCAGGACCACCACGATGGAGACCAGGTACGAAAGATCTACCGGCAGCCATTGCACGGCGACCGCTTCAGCGGCCAAGGCCAGTTGCGTGTTGACGTCGCCGGCGAGCCAGGTCAGCAGCGCCGGATCGACCGAGGTCACTTGATGCGTGGAGCAGGATTGCGGGCTCCATGCGATGGGGACGTGCGCCACGGCCGCGGAGATCTCGCTGAGCAAGTCGCCGGCTGACCAGGTGATGGACGTCGTAGGCAGCGCTGATGCCACGCTTGTCGCCGGCTGCTGCGGTTGCCAATCGATTGCCGCGGCTGGCGCTACGGCCGTGACTTCCGCCGTTGCGGTCGTCGGCGACCAGAGCAGCGCGGCGGCGCCGGCATCGTGGCGCATCGCAGTGCTCAGCGGACCGCTCACCCAATCGACCTCGATGGGTTCGGCCGTTGCGGCAATCGCGGTGGCGGCGGCGACCGGCAGCCAGTGCGTCGTTGCCGGCGTGAGCGAGACGCCTTTGATAGCTGTCGGTGTGACGGCCGCCCAAGCAATGGTGTCCGCGGAAACGTCGATCGCCAGGCTGACGGCCGGGTTGCTGGCAATCCACCCGATCGCCACGACCGCGGCCGTAGTGCTGCGCGAGACGTCGGGCGCCACAGGAGCCCACTTCACGGCCGGCGGATCGACCGGCGAGACGAACGCCGTCGCCGGCGAGACGATGGACCACGTCAGCGAGACGGGCGGCGGTGTGGTGAGATTGGCGGCTGCCGGAGCAATCGGCGACCAGGTGATCGGGACCGGCTCGATCGCCAGCGC
>ERZ869936.1108-NODE-1108-length-20831-cov-4.862437_pt1 | contig 20831 bp, 22 predicted proteins | sample MGYA00520876_ERZ869936 | MGnify/ENA primary metagenome ERZ869936 (study PRJEB32218, sample SAMN09650985) | biofilter metagenome | isolation source: enrty point of leading RO module | place: Saudi Arabia: Thuwal, RO plant located on Red Sea | collected 2016-02-17 ...
CGCTGTCGCGCTCGACGCCGACAGCGCCAACGGCCATGACGGCATCGTGAAGGGCGGCGTGATCGGCAACGACGAGACCGTCGCGGCGCTGGGCAGGATGGCAATGGCACAGGCCGACGCGGGCGCCGACATCCTCGGGCCCAGCGACATGATGGACGGCCGCATCGGCGCAATGCGCAATGCATTGGAACAGGCCGGCCACCAAAACGTCGCGATCCTCAGCTACGCGGCGAAATACGCCAGCGCGTTCTACGGTCCATTCCGCGACGCGGTGGGGGCCAGCGGCGCCCTGAAGGGCGACAAGAAGACCTATCAGATGGACCCGGGCAATACCGACGAGGCCCTGCGCCTGATCGAGCGGGACCTTCTGGAGGGCGCGGACATGGTGATGGTCAAGCCGGGGATGCCCTATCTGGACATCTGCCGCCGGGTGGCGGAACGCTTCAACGCGCCCCTTTTCGCCTATCAGGTCTCGGGCGAATACGCGATGATCTCGGCCGCCGGTCAGAACGGCTGGATCGACCGGGACCGGGCGATGATGGAGAGCCTGATGGCCTTCAAACGCGCGGGCTGCGACGGAATCCTGACCTATTTCGCCCGCGACGTGGCGCGGATGCTGAACGGCTAGGGCTTGACCGTCCGGCCCTTCTGGTTCACCCCGACCCCATGCTGAAGACCCGCATCATCCCCTGTCTGGACGTGGCCGATGGCCGTGTGGTCAAGGGCGTGAATTTCGTCGATCTGATCGACGCGGGCGACCCGGTCGAGGCGGCCATCGCCTATGACGCGGCGGGGGCGGACGAGCTGTGTTTCCTGGACATCCACGCGACGCACGAGAACCGGGGCACGATGTACGATCTGGTGCAGCGGACGGCCGAGCACTGTTTCATGCCGCTGACCGTGGGCGGCGGCGTCCGGACGGTGGACGATGTCCGCAACCTGTTGCTGGCCGGGGCCGACAAGGTCAGTTTCAATTCCGCCGCCGTCGCCGACCCGGACGTGGTGGCGCGGGCCGCCGACCGGTTCGGGTCGCAATGCATCGTGGTCGCGATCGACGCCAAGACCGTGGAACCGGGCCGCTGGGAGATCTTTACCCATGGAGGGCGGCGCCCCACCGGCGTCGACGCCTTCGAGTTCGCGCGGACCGTCGCCGCGAAGGGCGCAGGCGAGATCCTTCTGACCTCGATGGACCGCGACGGCACGCGGGCGGGCTTCAACCTGCCGCTCACCCGCGCCATCGCCGAGGCGGTGCCGATCCCGGTGATCGCCTCGGGCGGCGTGGGCAACCTGGATCACCTGGTCGAAGGCGTGACCGAGGGCCGCGCGAGCGCGGTGCTGGCGGCGTCGATCTTTCACTTCGGCGAGTTCACCATCGGCGAGGCCAAGGCCCACATGGCGGCCGCCGGCATTCCCGTGAGGCTGACATGAGCGATGTTCTGACCCGTCTGGCACGGACCATCGCGGCACGCAAAGGGGCCGATCCGGACACCTCGTGGACCGCGAAGCTTTTGGCTGAAGGCCCTGAAAAGGCGGCGGAAAAATTTGGCGAAGAGGCCGTGGAAGCGGTGATCGAGGCGGTCCGAGGCGACCGCGACCGGCTGACCGCCGAGGCGGCGGACGTCATTTATCACCTGCTGGTGATGCTGGCCTCGCGCGACGTGGCACTAGAGGACGTGCTGGCCGAGTTGGAGCGGCGCGAGGGCACGTCGGGCATCGCCGAGAAGGCCGGCCGCTAGAACAGCTCCACATCGTTGGCGGCGATCTGGACCGGCGGGGCAAGCGCCGGAGCCTCGTCGACGTATTTCTGCCTGACCGCGCCGGTGGCGGGCCAGAACCGAAGTTTCCGCGCCAGGGTGCCGCCCAGGCTTTCGCTGTCGCAGGGAATGCGCTCGGCGGCCAGATAGCCGCGTCCGAACTGCGCGTTGCGCGCGCCGATATCGGTCATGCCCGAAAGCATCGAACTGCCGCCGAACAGCTTGGCGCGAAGACGGGTGCGTTCGGCCCCCATCTTGACCATGCGGTTGATCAGTCGCTCCATCGCGATGGCGCCCGCGGTGTCGAGCGCGCCGCCGCTCTGTTTCATGTCCGGCAGAAGAAGGTGGTTCATGCCGCCGACGCGGCGGACCGGATCCCAGAGACAGACCGAGATGCACGAGCCGAGGATCGTGCAGATGACCATGTCGTCGCGGTCGCCGACGGCCTCTTCCCCTTGCGCGATATAGATCATTCCGCCGATCCTCCCTGCCCGCGGTTCCGGCGCGATGTCTGGGCCAGGATGCGGGACCCGACTTCGTGCAGCGGGGCGATCTCACACGCGGCGCCCAGATCGCGCACGGCCCTTGGCATCCCGTCGACGACGGCGGTCTCGGCGTCCTGAGCGATGGTATGGGCGCCCTGGTCGCGCATCCGCCCCATGGCCTCGGCGCCGTCGCGTCCCATGCCCGTCAGCATGACGCCCACCACGTTCACGCCGTGGCAGACCGCCGAGGAAAAGAGCACGTTGACGGACGGCACATAGGGTTCGGTGCCGTCGCTGGGGATGGCCTTGATGCGCATCGGGTCGCGGGGCGACAGCGCGACGTGACTGTCTCCGCCGGGCGCGACGCAGACCATGCCCGGCGCCAGCCGCAGACCGTCGCGGGCGGGCATGACGCAGGGCCGGGCCAGCCGGTCGAGCCGGGCGGTGAAGCTTTCGAGGAAGGCGGCGGGCATGTGTTGTGCGATCACGGTCGGCGGACCGGCGGCGGGATAGTCGGAAAGCACCGTCATCAGCGCGTCGACGCCACCGGTCGAGGCGCCGATGACAACGATTTTTCCATTCCAGTCAAAGGCTTCGGAAGGATCGACCGTGGCGCGCATCCCCGGCTCGGGATAGCGGCGGGGCCTGGCGCCGGCCGCCGTCAGCAGCGTGTCGATCAGCCGTTCGCCCCGCCCCGCGCCGTCGCGCAGCTTGGCGATATCGACGCAATCGACCGCGCCCAGCGACAGCGCGCGGATGGCGGCATGGCTGTTCTCGCTTGTGCGCGTCGAGACCATGACCACCGGCATCGGGCGCAGCCGCATGATCCGGTCCAGAAAGGCCAGCCCGTCCATCCCCGGCATCTCGACGTCGAGCGTGATGACGTCCGGGTCAAGGGCGCGGATCAACTCCCGCGCCTCGAACGGATCGCCGGCCTCGCCCACCACCTCGATCCGGGGATCGCGCGAGATCATGGCGCGGATCATGGCGCGGATCGACCGCGTGTCGTCGACGATCAGAACCCGGATCGTCCGGTCCGCCTGTTCATGCTGTTCCGCCATCCCTGACCCCGGCCCGATCCGGGAGGCGCGACCGGCACGCCCCCTTGGGTCGGGGTTCTGGCATGGTACGGCTGAAGAATCCGTTTACGGAGAACCGATCGATGGGCCGCGGGCGGTTCTCAGGTGTCGATCGGGAAGCGGAGGTACAGGCCCTCGCAATAGATGTCGGCCGTCTCGCCCACGTGGAACATGGTGTAGGTCAGCCCGGTTTCGCGGTACCGGCGTATTCCGGTGCGCGAGACCAGTGTCGAAGCTTCGCGCGGCTTGGTCAGGCCCGGACGGTCGTCGGCGCAGAAGATCTGTCGGGGCGAGACCATCATGTCGTGGGCCGGCATGCCCGCGCCCAGCGAACCGGCCGCCAGAAGGACCGGATTGCAGTCGGGTTTCAGGCCCAGGATGTGCTCGTCGAGCATGATGCGGTTGATCCACTCGATCTTTCTGTACTGGCCGGAGCGCAGCAGAACTTCGTCGCCCTTGCGGAGCGCGATGGAATGGACGTCGCCGAACGAGGTGCGCACGCGCGTCATGGGGGCCAGCCCCGGCAGCGGCCACATCTCGAGATTGTCGTGCTGTTCGGCCGCCTTGTCGCGCAGGCGCGACTGTGCCCGCGCGGCGGTGTCGCGGAGCGCCTCGGCGTCGTGCTTCGCCGTCTGAGGCGGAGAAGAGGTTACCACTTGCTTACGCGGCCGCGCGATACCCAACGCGCGCATCAGCCCAAACCCAGATTCACTTTCGGCATACTCGGCCATACTTGCACCTACCCGTACTCGTTAACTTGCACACACATCCGCCGAAGCGGAAAACCAATGGTGGGACGCGTCCAACTCCACTCTCGACGGCACGCCCCGGCTACTCACCTTCCGGTCGGAAACCGGTGTCACTCGATACACAACCGACCGAAAGAGTGGTCCGACCGATCGCTTACAGACACCCTTGTCCCACGGCGGCGCGGCGAGAATTTGACGCGCTGCCCAAAATTAAGGCTTGTTTTGGAGTAAAGGTAAACCGTGGGGTCCCATTTCTTACCCGATGATTTCTCGACCGGAAACAATCGCACAACGCAAAAGGCGCACAGCCCCATTTTCGCGACGATCATCGCACCGGAACGTTACCAAAACGGAAACGACGCGGTTAAGGTCTGTGTCCGGGCCAAGACGGGTGCCAGGATTCGGCCAGCTTTCGGCGGGGCATTGAACAGAGTGTTTCCGAAAAACGCGACAATGCGATCCGAAAATCGGGAGGCGGCGAAGGATTGTGACTTCCCGCAATCCGCGTATTGTCCGGCCATGTCTGCAACCGACGCCACTCTGGACGACCTGATCGCCTGTCCGCAATGCGATGCCCTGTATCACGCCGCGCCGCCCGCGCCGGGCGAGCGGGCGGTCTGCCACAGGTGCCATACTGTGCTGATCGCTCCACGGCGCGGCGCGGGACTGAAGATCATCGCGCTGGCGCTGGCCTCGCTGGTGCTGGTGGTGGGCGTGCTGACCTTTCCGTTCATCGGGATTCGCCGCCTGGGACTGACCAGCGACGCGACCGTGCTGGATGCCGCGCTGGCCTTCAGCGGGCCGCTTCTGATCCTGTCGCTGGCGGTCTTTGCCGCGATCATCTTCCTGCCGCTTCTCAGGCTGCTGCTGACGCTGTATGTCCTGATGCCCGTCGTCATGGACCGCAGCCCCTGGCCGGGGGCGAAGCGGGCGTTCCGCTGGGCCGAGCGGCTGCGCCCGTGGTCGATGGCCGAGATCTTCGTCATCGGCTGCGCCGTGGCGCTTGTGAAGCTTGCCGATCTGGCCCGCGTAGAGCTTGGGCCCGCCTTCTGGATGTTCGTCATACTGGTGGTGCTGATCGTCGTTCAGGACACCTTCATGTGCCGGTGGTCGGTATGGAAATCACTGGACCGCTGAAGGGAAACGTGACGGCGCGCGAGAAGGGTCTCGTGGGCTGCACGCGCTGCGCCAGGGTCTGGCCGATCGAGACCCGACGCTGCGGGCGTTGCGGCAGCCGGCTGGAAAGCCGCGACCCGCATTCGCTGCAAAAGGTCTGGGCATGGTGGCTGGCGGGTGTGATGGCCTATGTTCCGGCCAATCTGTATCCGATGCTGGAGACGCGCACGCTGTTCACGCGCTCGGACGACACGATCATCGCGGGCGCGATCAAGCTGGCCGAACACGGCTCCTGGGGCGTCGCGCTGATCATCCTGGTGGCCTCGGTGGGTATTCCGCTGGCCAAGTTCTTTGCCATCGCCTATCTGGCGCTGTCGGTGCAAAAAGGGGCGCGGATGTCGCAGGGCAGACGGCAGGGCATTTACGAAATCGTGGAGTATATCGGGCGCTGGTCGATGATCGACGTCTTCGTCGTCGCGATTCTGGCGTCGCTGGTGCAGTTGAACATCGTGGCCTCGATCCTGCCGGGACCGGCCAGCCTGGCCTTTGCCTTGTCGGTGATCTTTACCATGCTGTCGGCGCAAAGCTTCGATTCGCGCTTGATCTGGGATCAGACCGGCGCAGATAGACCCGAAGATCGGGGGGCCGCGTGACAGACGACATACCGGGCGTTGACATCGAGCCGGCGCGGCGCAGCTTTTTCGAGCGCGCCTCGATCGTCTGGCTTGTGCCCGTCGCGGCCCTGCTGATCGCCATCGGCATCGCGCTGAACACCTGGCGCGACCAGGGCCCGGTGATCGAGATCGCCTTCGACGAGGCCGGCGGGATCATCGCCAACGAAACCCAGATCAAGTACCGCAACGTGGCCGTCGGCGTGGTCGAGCGCATCCGGTTCTCGGCGGGGCTGGAACAGGTCCTGCTCTCGGTCAGGGTGGACAAGGACGTGGCGCCCTTCATCGACGACGATGCCAATTTCTGGGTGATCCGGCCCGAAGTCACGGCCTCGGGCGTGAGCGGGCTCGATACGGTTCTGTCCGGCGTCTATATCGAGGGCACGTGGGACAGCGAACCGGAGGGCACGGTCTATCGGTTCGACGGGTTGACCGAGGCGCCGCTGGTCACGGCGGGGCGGACCGGGCTGGTGTTCGAACTGCGCTCGTCCCGCGACAGCGCGATGTCCGAGAACGCGCCCATCGTCTACAAGGGTATCGAGGTCGGCCGGCTGGGCAAGGCCCGGATCAGCCGGGACGGGCGCTGGGTGTTCGCCGACGCCATCGTCTATGCCCCGCACGACCGGCTGGTCAGCAGCGCGACGCGGTTCTGGAACGCCTCGGGCTTCACCTTCTCGCTGGGGCCTGCGGGGGCCGAACTGGACTTCTCGTCGGTGTCGTCGCTGATCTCGGGCGGCATCACCTTCGACACGCTGGTCTCGGGCGGGCAGCCGGTTGCGGAAGGCTCGGTCTTCGAGGTCTATCCCGACGAGGCGGCGGCGCGCACCAGCATCTTCGAGCAGACCGACGGCAGCGAGGTGACGTTGTCGATGGTCTTCGAGGAGAACGTCAGCGGGCTGGCGGCGGGTGCGCCGGTCGAATGGCGGGGAGTGAATATCGGCGAGGTCGTCAACGTGACCGGCATCGTCGATCCCGACCGTTTCGGCGACGCGCGGGTGCGGCTTCTGGCGACCATCGAGGTGCGCCCTGCCCGCTTCGGGCTGACCGACACGCCGACCGAGACGGCCGTTCTGGACTATCTGGACGAACGCGTGGCCGAGGGGTTGCGCGCGCGGCTGGTGTCGGCCTCGATCCTGACGGGGGGATTGAAGGTGGAACTGGTGACGGTCGAAGATGCGCCGGTGGAGACGCTTGATCGTAACGCCGATCCCTTCCCCCTGCTGCCGGTGACCGCAAGCGAGATCGCCGACGTCTCGGCCACCGCGGAGGGCGTGTTCCAGCGGATCAACGCGCTGCCCATCGAGGACCTGCTGGACAGCGCCATCGGGTTTCTGGACAACGCCACGGCCTTTGTCACCAGCGAGGATTTTCGCGAGACGCCGGGCGACCTCCGTGGGCTTCTGGCCGACGCGCGGGGACTGGTCGGCTCGGAAGAGGTGCAGGCGTTGCCGGGCGAGTTGAGCGCGGCGATGGCGGATATTCGAAGTGCCACCAGTGACTTGCGCGAGCTTCTGGCCGCGCTGGCCGAGGCCGAGGCGGCCAACCGGCTGGTTGCCGCCATCGACCAAGTGACGGCGACCGGCGCGGCTGCGGAACAGGCGCTGGCGGGCGTGCCGGCTCTGACCGAACGGATCGACGCGCTGGTGGTCAAGGCCACGGCCCTGCCGCTGGAGGAACTAAGCGGCGAGATCGCGGCGCTGGCGACGGATGCGCGCGGGTTGATCGGAAGCGAGGCGGCGCAGGCTCTGCCAGAGGGCGTGTCGGACGCCCTTGCCTCGCTGCAAACCGTGCTGGACGACCTGACCGAGGCGCGGACGGCGGAGCAATTGTCGGCGGCGCTGGTCTCGGCGGACGAGGCGGCGCAAGCCCTTGAAGACTCGGTGGAAGGTCTGCCGCAGGTAATCGAACGGATCGACCGGATCGCGGCCAACGCGGAAGCGGTGAAGCTGGACGAACTGGCGGCCGAACTGAGCGGCGTCCTGGCGCAGGCGGAAACCCTGTTCGGCGCGGCGGGCGAGGCGGAACTGCCGACGGCGCTGGCCGATGCGTTCCGCGAGGCGGAGCGGGTGATGACCGAGATGCGCGAGGGCGGGCTGGTCGACAGCGCCAACGCGACCTTGGCCTCGACCCGCGAGGCGGCGGCGCGGGTGGCCAACGCGGCCGAACCACTGCCTGAACTCGTTCAGAGAATCGACCGCGCGCTGGCGCAGGCGCAAGGCACCTTGGCGAACTACGACGACAACTCGACCTTCTCGCGCGAGATGGAGGCGGCGTTGCGCGATATTCAACGGGCGGCGCAATCGGTCGAGTCGCTTTCGCGGGCGCTGGAGCGGCGGCCGAATTCGATCATTCTGGGGCGTTAGATCATGAAAAGACTGGCATTTCTGGCGGTAGCGGCTCTTGCGGGATGCGGGGCGGAGGACCGGTTCATCGCGGCCCCGCAGGTCGTGGCGACCGAACGGGTGCCAAGCCGGTTTGCCTCGATCGAGGTACGTGAGGTTTCGCTGCCAACCCACGCTGCCAGCGAGGAAATCTATGTCGAGGCCGAGGGCGGCGGACTGGCGGTGTCGGAGCTTCTCTGGGCCGACGATCCGACCAGGGCGGTGACCTTGGCGCTGTCCCGGAACCTGGCGGAGATCACCGGGGCGCGGGTGGCGCCGGAGCCATGGCCCTTCGATGCCTTCCCGGCGGCGCGGGTCGATGTGCGGGTCGAGCGCTTCCTGAGCCAGGCCGATGGAACGCTGGTTCTGGCGGGGCAGTATTTCGTGGCGGACATGGACGGGAACGGGCGCGACCGGTCGCGATTGTTCCGCCTTTCCATGCCGTTGGCGGGGGATATTACACCGGCGGCGGCGGCCGAGGCGCGGGCGGCACTGGTCAGAGACCTGGCGCTGCGGATTGCTAAAGACGGCCTTTAACGACCGTTCCCCTAATGCTGCGTTCGCCTCGGGGCGTTGCGCGGATCTCCCCGGAAAATTAATGAGCGTTTCGGTCAGGCATCACTGGGATGTCCCGGTGTCGGCAAGGCGTCGGCATTCGGTATGCAAAGTGTATGGCACTTCCACCGTGCGGTCTGTTGACTTTGCCGGGATTCGGGGCGCTCGGTAAGGAAGGTTACCAGGGTTTTAAGGGTCTGACGGGATGACATTAGGTTTGGCGTACAAAACCTTAAATTCAATACATTTTTATGTCTTGGAGACCGTTGACGCGGAAGAAGACGAAGCCGACGCCCCAAGCGCCATCGCACGGGCAGGCGCGCGGTGCGGCCTGGGGTGGGATTTGCGTATTTGAGGCAAGATGAAGGGCGGATGCGTCAGACACCGACATAGCGCATCACGAGGTCATGATCCTTGCGGAGGCGCGCGGCGGGGAGCGTTTCGCCCATGCGGCCGTTTTCCAGGAACGCCACGCGGTCCGCGAGTTCCAGGACCGCGTCGAGGCGCTGTTCCACCAGAAGCACCGCGGTGCCTTCGTCGCGCATCTGTTTCACGACCTGCCGGATCGCCTCGATCATCGAGGGTTGCGGGCCCTCGGTCGTCTCGTCCCGCAGGAGCACCGTGGGACGGAGCGCCAGTGCGCGGGCGGTGGCCAGCAACTGCTGTTCGCCGCCCGAGAGGGTTTCGGCGCGCTGGGTCAGACGCTCGCGGAGGCGCGGGAAGAGATCAAGCACGCGGTCGCGGGTCCGGGCCCCCTGCCCGCCCGCCATCAGGCCGATCTCGATATTCTCGGCGACGGTCATTTCGGTGAAGAGGCGGCGGCCCTGAGGCACGTAGCCGATGCCGTGGGTCGGGATATCGTGCGGTTTGAGGCCGGTCAGGTCGGTGCCGTCGAGGCGGATGGTGCCGCCCGTGCGTTTCACCAGCCCCATGATCGCGCGGAGCGTGGTGGTCTTGCCCGCGCCGTTCCGGCCGAAGAGGCAGAGGATCTCGCCCGTGTTGACGGTCAGCGAGACCTCGCGGAGGACCAGAGCCGCGCCATAGCCTGCCGATATGCCGTCGAGCGCCAGCATCACGCGGTTCCCAGGTAGGCCGCCTGCACGGCGGGGTTGTCGTGGATCTCCGCCGGCGTGCCCTCGGCCAGCACCTCGCCGAAGTTCAGGACGGTGATCCGGTCGGCCAGTTCCATGACGACGCGCATGTTGTGCTCGATCAGAAGGACGGTGGCGTCGTTCGCGACCTCGCGGACGAGGGTCTTGAAGGTCTCGATCTCGGCGTCGGAGAGACCTTGTGTCGGTTCGTCCATGATCAGGAGTTTCGGGGCCTGCACGAGGCCCATCGCGACCTCCAACAGGCGCTGGTGACCGTAGGCGAGATCGCCCGCCATCTGGTCGGCGCGATCGGTGAGGCCCACGCGGGCGAGCGCGTCGGTGGCGCGGGCCGTCGCCTCGGGCTCAACCCATTTGCGGCGGGCGGCCAGCGCGACGTTCTCCAGGACCGGCAGGCGCGCGAAGACTGAAGTGATCTGGAAGGTGTAGGCCATGCCCCGGGCGATGCGGGCGTGAGCCGGGAGTCGGGTGATGTCCTGGTCCTGAAAGGTGACGGTGCCGGCGGTCGGCTCGATCCGGCCGCAGAGGAGGCCGACGAGCGTGGTCTTGCCCGCGCCGTTCGGGCCGATCAGCGCGCGGATGCGACCGGGTTCGAGCGTGAGGTTCACGTTCTTCACGGCGTCGAGGCCGCCGAAGCTTTTGGAGAGGTGCTGCGTGGCGAGGAGTGTCATGGCAGCCCCCGTGCGATGCGGCGGCGGATCTCTCCGGCGATGCCCTGGGGGGCAAACAGGGTCAGGAGGACGAGGACGACGCCCGCGATGAGCATGTAGGCCGTGGTGATCCCCGAGGAGACGTCGATCAGGTAGAACATGAAGAGCGTGCCGATGAAGGGACCGATCACGGTCCCTGCTCCGCCGAGGAGGACCCAGAGCAGCGGGAAGATCGAGTATTGCACGGAGGCGAAGGTCGCGCCGACATAGCCGAAAAGAAGGCCGTAGGCGGCGCCAGAGGCCGCCGAGAAGGCGCCTGAGAGGATCACGGCGGTGAGTTTCAGGCGGAAGGTGTCGTAGCCCAGCATCTGGGCGCGCGCCTCGTTCTCGCGGATGGCGACCAGCGCCTTGCCCAGGGGGCGGCGGGTGATGGCCAGCGTGATGAGCGTGGCGGTCGCGAACAGCGCGAAGGCCAGCCAGAAGCGCAGGTCCGGGTTGGCGAGGCTTTGGCCCGCGATCATGCGCTCGGCGGATTGCAGGACGAAGCCCTCGTCGCCGCGGGTGTAGTCGCCGAAGTAGAGGATGGTGAGGTAGACAGCCTGGGCGAACATCAGGGTGACGATCATGAAGGCGACGCCCCTGGCCCTGAGCGCCAGCGCGCCGAGGATCGCCGCCAGCGCCGCGCCCGCCAGCGTTCCCGCGAGGAAGGCGGTGACCGGGTCAGCGCCCTGGAAGCGGACCAGAAGCCCCATGCCGTAGAGGCCGGCGGCGAAGAACATGGCGTGGCCGAGTGACAGAAGCCCGGTGTAGCCGAAGAGGATATTGTAGCCGGTGGCGTAGACCGCCAGCACCATGATGCGGCTGAGGTTACCCTGGTGGTAGTCCGACGCCAGAAGCCCGGCCACGAGGACCAGCGCGAGAAGCGCGATGTGGAGGCCCCAGGTCTTCAATGCGCCTTGGTCCCGAAGAGGCCCTGCGGGCGGAAGACGAGGACGAGGGCGACGAGGACGGTGGCGAGGATTTTCGCGAGCGTCGGCGAGAAGAAGACCGAGATGATGCCGTCGGACATGCCGATCAGGAGAGCGGCCACGACGGCGCCCGGCAGCGAGCCGAGGCCGCCGATGATGACGACGATGAAACTGAGAAGGAGCGGATCGCCGCCCATCAGGTAGTGGGCCTGGGAGATCGGCACGATCAGGACGGCGGCGAGCGCGGCGAGCGCCGCGCCCAGGCCGAAGACGATGGCGTAGACGCGTTCCACCGGGATCGCGAAGGCGGTGGCCATGTCGCGATCAAGCTGCGTGGCGCGCATCAGGAGGCCGATTTTCGTCCGGCTCATCAGCGCCCAGACGCCGAGGAGGACCATGGTGGCGGCGGCGATGACGAAGAGCTTGTAGGAGGTGACGGCGAGACCCCAGGGGTAGAACCATTCGCCCGCGGCAGCGTCGTACCAGGGGATGGCGATGCGGGTGTTGAAGGGCGGCTCGACCGCGCGGGCCTCGGGGCCGTAGGTCATGAGCGTCGCCTGCTGGATGATGTAGAGAAGGCCGATAGTGGCGACGATGGTGCGCTCGGGGTCGTAGTCGATGCGCTTCAGCACGGTCATGTCGGCGGCGGCGGCGATGGCGCCGGTGATGAGGGGCGCGATGACGAGCGCAGCCAGGAAGCCGACGGCGGGATGGCCTCCGATCAGGGTGGCGACGGCCCATGCGAAGACCGCGCCCAGCATGAAGAACTCGCCGTGGGCGACGTTGACGACGCGCATGACGCCGAAGACGAGACCGAGGCCCACGGCGGTGAGCGCGAGCACGGATGCGCCGACGGCGCCTTCGATGAGGGCCAGGAGAAGATGGGGGCCGAAGTCCATGCGCCGGACTTGAGCAGGATTGCGCCGGTCGGGCAAGTGGGGATGGCAGGCGGGCCTGGCGGTCGATCTCGGGGCTCGGGCGGAATGCTCCATTTCGTGGAGTATTCAGGCGTTCCCGCCTGGGGTAGAATCCGGTCATTTCGGGAGGTTTCGATGAAGGGATACGGTCAATTCTGTCCGATCGCCAAGGCCGCGGAGATCTTCTGCGAACGCTGGACCGCCTTGGTCATCCGCAACCTTGGCGCGGGCGCGGACCGCTTCAACGCGATCCACAGGGGGGTGCCGCACATGTCGGCCACGCTGCTGGCGCGACGGCTGCGGCAATTGGAGGCCGAGGGCCTGGTCGAGCGGAGACCGAGCGGCAGCGGCAAGTCCTGGACCTATCACCTGACCGAGGCCGGGGCGGACTTTCTGCCGCTGGTCGGCGCCCTGGCGGTCTGGGGGCAGCGATGGACGCGGCGCGAGCTGGCGGAGGGCGAGCTGGACCTGGGGCTGCTGATCTGGGGGCTGGAGTTCTCGGTCGATCCCGCGGCCTTTGGCAACGGACGGAATGTGGTGCGCCTGGATGTGACGGACCAGCCGGAGCACAAGCGGCTGTACTGGTTCGTCTGCGAGAACGGGGATCTGGACCTGTGCGTCACGGACCCCGGCGGTGGCACCGATGTCTATCTGGAGGCGACGCTGGCGGATCTGATCCGCGTCTATCGCGGCGACGTCGCACTGGCGGCGGCCCTCGGCGACGGGCGGCTGAAGGCCGACGGGGCCACGCGGCTGCTCCGGCGGCTGCATCTCTGGTTCAACTTCGGCCCGATGGCGAAGACGCCGCCGGCTGCGAACGGCCCGGCGCGGCGCGACGCTCCGGTGCCGGTGGCGGCTGGCTAGGGATTATCGGGAAAGGCAGACCAATGACACAGACACTCGAAAGCGCCGTGGCCGGGCATTACGACCGCGCCGGGCTTTTGCAGGCGATCCGGGACGGGTTGCGGGCCGCCGGGGCCGACCCGGACCGGCCGACGCCCGAGCAACTGGCCCCGGTGGACGAGTTCCACACCGCCGGGCGGCAGACGACCGTCGAGGCGCTGTCGATGATGCCGCTGATGCCCGGAATGCATGTGCTGGATGCCGGTTCGGGGATCGGCGGGACCGCGCGGCACCTGGCGGCGGTGCATGGCTGCCGGGTGACGGGGATCGACCTGACGCCGGGCTTTGTCGAGACGGCGCGGGCGCTGAGCGCGATGACGGGGCTGGAGGATGCCTGCGACTTCCATGTGGGCAGCGTTCTGGACATGCCGTTCGGCGACCGGACCTTCGACGCGGCGGTGACCTTTCACGTGGCGATGAACATCGCGGACCGCGACGGGTTCTATGGCGAGGTGGCGCGGGTCCTGAAGCCCGGCGCGCCGTTCTGCGTTTTCGACGTGATGGCGGGTGCGGCGGGCGATCTGCCCTATCCGGTGCCCTGGGCCGAGACCGGCGAGACCAGTTTCCTGAAGACGCCAGCCGAGACGCGCGCGCATCTGGAGGCGGCCGGGTTCCGGGTGACGGCGCAGAAGAGCCTCGCGGCCTTTGCCGCCGCCTTCTTCGCCGAGGTGTTCCGGAAGACGGCCGAACATGGGCCGCCGCCTCTGGGGCTGCATCTGCTGACGGGCGCGAACACGGCCGAGAAGTTCCGCAACTATGCCACGGGTCTCGACCGGGGGGCCATCGACCCGACGATCATGTTAGCTGTGAGGGATTGAGGTTCACGCGAAGCGGAGCGTCAGCGCCTCGCCCGCGCCGTAGTCGGTCGTCAGCACGTCGCCGGGCTCGACCGGCACCGGCACCAGGCAGGTGCCGGTCGAGATCACCTGCCCGTCGGCAAGCGCCATGCCGTGCGCCGCGCATTCGTTCACCAGCCAGTGCAGCGCCCGCCAGGGATCGCCGAGGACGTTCGCGCCGATGCCGTGGGTATCCCCGCGCCCATCGACGTGCGCGGTGACCGTCCAGGCGGCCAGATCGCGGTCCCGCCAGTCGCCGGGGTCGAAGGCGGGGCCGATCAGGAAGGCGAGCGCGCAGGAATTGTCGGCGATCAGCGCCGCGGCGCCCACCGCGCAGAAGTCGGTGTAGCGTGAGGCGGGGATCTCGATGGCCGGGTGCAGGGAGGCGACGGCGGCGCGCACCTCGTCCATCGTGTAACCACCCTTGCGGGGCGGCAGGTCGCGGCCGAGGCGGAAGGCGAATTCCAGTTCGGCCACGCGCATGTTGTTGCCCGCGAGCGGCACGGTGTCGCCGTTCTCCAGAAGGCCTTCGCGGAAGATGCGGCCCGCCAGCGGACCGTCGACGTTGATGTGCGCCTGGCCCGCGGCGGAGGTCGCGGCGATCTTCCAGCCCGCGACCGGGTGGCGCGAATGGGCTTCGAGCGCGGTCTGGATGCGGTAGGCCTCGGCGCGGGTGCCGGGGCGAAGCGGCCCCGGCAGATGGTCGATCTGGCGGCCCGCCTGACGGTGCCGGGCCAGAAGGTCGGCGGCGGCCCGGGCGTCGGCATCGGTCATCATCGGCAGGCTCCTCGTGCGCTGTCGGCCCCGGTCTAGCGCGGCGGCGGGGCGGTGGGAAGCGCCCTGCCCCTTGCCATTCTCGGATGGCTGGCTTCACATGGGGCGCAAAACGAGGGAACCCCCATGTACGATCTTGCCGTGCTCTGGTCCTGGGCCGAGTTCGCCGTCCGCTGGCTGCATGTCATCACCGCCATCGCCTGGATCGGTTCGTCCTTCTACTTCATCGCGCTGGACCTTGGGCTGAACAGGTCGATCCCCGGCCCGGCCGATGGCGAGGAATGGCAGGTCCATGGCGGCGGGTTCTATCACATCCAGAAATACATGGTCGCGCCCGCCGCGATGCCCGAGCACCTGACCTGGTTCAAGTGGGAAAGCTACTGGACCTGGATGTCGGGCGCGGCGCTTCTGGCGATCGTCTACTGGGTGGGGGGCGAGTTGTACCTTCTGGACCCGGCCAAGGCCGACCTGGCGCTCTGGCAGGGCGTGCTGATCTCGGCGGCGAGCCTGACCGTGGGCTGGCTGGTCTATGACGCGCTTTGCAAATCGCCGCTGGGCGAGAAGCCGACGGTGCTGATGCTCGTGCTGTTCGCGCTGCTGATCGCGATGAGCTGGGGCTACAACCAGGTCTTCACGGGGCGCGCGGCGCTGCTGCACCTGGGCGCGTTCACCGCGACGATCATGACGGCGAACGTCTTCTTCATCATCATGCCGAACCAGCGCATCGTGGTGGCGGACTTGAAGGCGGGACGCAAGCCTGATCCGAAATACGGAAAGATCGCCAAGCTGCGGTCGACGCACAACAACTACCTGACGCTGCCGGTGATCTTCCTGATGCTGTCGAACCATTATCCTCTGGCCTTCGGGACGGCCTTCGCCTGGGTCATCGCGCCGCTCGTTTTCCTGATGGGGGTCACGATCCGGCACTGGTTCAACACCCATCACGCGCGGGCGGGCAACCCGCACTGGACCTGGGCGGCGACGGTGGCGATCTTCCTGCTGATCGCCTGGCTCTCGACGCTGGGGCCGGTGGCGGAGAGTTACGAGGAGGCCGAGGCGCGCGCGCTCTCTCCCGCCGAGGCGCGGTTCACTGAAGTCGCGGAATGGGCGGAGGCCGAGGCGATCGTGCTTGGCAATTGTTCGATGTGCCATGCGCGCGAGCCGGTCTGGGAGGGCATCCGCTGGGCGCCGAAGGGCGTGCATCTGGAGACGCCCTGGGACATCGCGCGCCATGCCGAGCAGATCTACCTTCAGGCGGGCCTGAGCCATGCCATGCCGCCGCCATCGGCCACGTTCCTCGCGCCGTCCGACCGCGCCACGCTGGTCGACTGGTATCGCGCCGGGCGCGCGGGCGAATGAGCGCTTCATCGGCCGAAAAATATCCCGGGGGGCCCGGGGGGCAGCGCCCCCCGGCGGATCGGCGGGCCGCAGGCCCGGCGAAACCTCTGGCGGGCATCCGCGTGCTGGACCTGACGAATGTGCTGGCCGGTCCCTTCGCCTGTCACCAGCTGGCGCATCTGGGCGGCGAGGTCATCAAGGTCGAGATGCCCGGCACCGGCGATCTGGCCCGCCAACTGGGTCAGGACGAGAGCCTGTCGGCGCGGAACATGGGGGTCAGTTTCCTCGCCCCCAATCCGGGCAAGACGTCCGTGACGCTGAACCTGAAGCACGCGGACGGCAAGGCGCTGTTCCGGCGGCTGGTCAAGACGGCGGATGTGCTGGTCGAGAACTTCCGTCCCGGCGTGATGGACCGGCTGGGGCTGGGCTACGAGACGCTGAAGGCCGACCATCCCCGGCTGATCTATTGCGCGATCTCGGGCTTCGGGCAGGACGACCCGCTGGCGCATCGCCCCGCCTATGACCAGATCGTGCAGGGGATGGCGGGGGCGATGGCGATCACCGGGACCCCCGAGGCCGCACCGTTGCGCGCCGGCTGGCCCGTGGCCGACACCGTGGGCGGGCTGACGGCGGCGATGGCGGTCTCGGCGGCGCTGAACGCCGAGCCGAGGGGCGCCTTCATCGACATCTCGATGCGCGATGCGCTGATGGCGACGATGGGCTGGGCGGTGTCGAACTGGCTGGTCGCGGGCGTCGAGGCGGTGCCTGCGGGCAACGAGAACCTGACCTCGGCGCCGTCCGCGGCCTATCGGTGTCTTGACGGGCTGTTGAACATCGCGGCCAACAAGCAGGAGCAATGGGAGGCGTTGGCGGCCCATCTCGGGCTGGCGGTGCTGGTGGACGATCCGCGGTTTAGAACGCGGGCGGATCGCAAGGCGAACCGGGTGCAGCTCAACGCCGAGATCGAGGCGGTGCTGCTGGACCGGCCCGCGGCGGAATGGGAAGAGGAATTGAACGCGATCGGCGTTCCGGCGGGACGCATCCTGTCGTTACCCCAGGCGCTGGACCAGGCGCGGGCGGCGGGGCAGATCGCGGCCTACGACATTGGCGGGCGGACGGCGGAGGTGTTCCGGACGGGGATGCGCTTCGACGGCGCGCCGCTGGCGGTGGAGACCGGGCCGCCGGAATTGGGCGCGGAGACGGACGCGGTGCTGGCCGATTTGGGTCTAAGCGCCGCAGAGATCGCCGACTTGAGAGAGAAAGGCGCGATATGAGCGATGTCGCCGACTGGTGGTCGACCGCGATCATCGACATGGAGCCGGGCCGGATCGATATTCGGGGCCGTCCGATCCAGGAGCTGATCGGTGCGCTGAGTTTCCCGCAGATGATCTGGCTGATGCTGCGGGGCGACGTGCCGTCCGATCCGCAGGCGCGTCTGCTGGAGGCGGCGCTGGTCGCCGCCGTCGATCACGGGCCGCAGGCGCCGTCGATCGCCACGGCGCGGATGGCGGTGACCTGCGGCGCGGCCTTGAACCAGGCGATGGCGAGCGCGGTGAACATGCTGGACGACGTCCACGGCGGGGCGGGCGAGCAGGCGGTGGAGTTGTACCAGCGGATCGACGCCAGCGGCGACCTGCCGGGCGAGGTCGCGCGCTGGCGGGCCGAGCGGGGCAAGTACCTCCCCGGCTTCGGGCACCGCTTCCACAAACCGACCGACCCGCGTGCGCCGCGCCTGATGGCGCTGGTGCGCGCGGCGGCGGAGGGCGGCACGGTCTCGGGGCGCTTCGCCGAAATCGGCGAAGGCATCGAGGCGCATCTGGCCGAGGTCGCGGGCAAGCCCGTCCCGATGAACATCGACGGGGCGACGGCGGTGATCTTCGCCGAACTGGGCTTCGCCGCCCCCCTCGCCCGTGGCCTGTTCTGCCTGTCGCGCTCGGTCGGGATTCTGGCGCATGCCTGGGAGCAGCAACAGCAGGGCGGCCGCAACAAGGGGCCGACGCCGCCGAGGTATCGCTGGACCTATACGGGCGGTTGAGCCCGCTCAGAGCGGCTCTCGAAAATTTTGAATAAAATTCGCACGCGGCAGAACCAGGGTGAATCCCCCGTCCTCCCACCCCTTTTCTACCGCACGGCGGGTTAACGGAGGCTGAAGATTCGGGAAAGGCGATCGGTTCTTCTTGTCTTGTTGGCATGTGCGGGGGTCTCGTGCCGATTCTCGGAGTGTCATGTCGTCTGGGTGTGCGAATGGCTCCGGCTCGACCGACCGCGACGTTGCGCGCCGTCCGACCGAGCGGGCAATCTCCGGGTTGGCCGACCGGGGCCGTATCTTTCGAAAATTTGACGGACCTCGCGCCTTGAGAACCGTGCTCTCGACAGCTTCTGGGGCCGAGATCTTCATCCGCCCGAACCACACCGTTCTTGCTCCATTGCCTACCCGCAGACCGAACTCACTGTTCGACCGGCGGCCGTCCCCGTGCACCGATTGAGACCTGGCGGAGCGGCGGCGGGCGTGCGCCCCTGCTCACGGCGCGGCGCGCCCCGCGCCGGTCAGACGCCGCGCCATGTCGAGGAAGAGACCGTAAGGCCGGCTGAGGAGCAGCATCAGCACCATCGCCGCGCCGGTCGCGCGCAGGATCTCGTCCGTGTCGGCCCCCGCGACCAGAAGGATCGCCACATAGACCGGCACCTGGAAGGACACGAAGGCCGCGACATCGACAAGCGTACGCGCCGGGGTCGAGACCGGACCGACCAAGCGGAACGCCGTGTCGCGCCAGAGACCGTAGGGCCGACCGGTCAGGATCAGGACGGGGATGGTGACGAGCCGGGTCAGCAGGATCTGCGATGGCGACAGGCCCGCCACGCGCCACTCGCTCAACCCCGCGACGAGGGTGAAGAACACGACGGCAGTACCTCGCGCAGGCTCCGTCTCTAGGCCCGTTTGCCGCGCCGATCCAGTCCGTTCCGGTCTGCGAACGGAGACTGGACAGGCGGGGCCGAATTCGCCAAGGTCGTCCGTGTCTTGGCGTCACCCGGGATGAACCCGGGGGCGGATCGAATGGGAGGACATCATGACCATCAGAACCTTCGGCCTTTCGGCCGTTTTCGTGCTGACCGCGGGTGCGGCCAGCGCAGTGGAGTGCATCGCGCCCGCCAACCCCGGCGGCGGCTGGGATTTCACCTGCCGTCAGATCGGCAAGATTCTCTATGACATCGGCGAAGTCGACAGCCCCGTGCAGGTCACCAACATGGCCGGCGGCGGCGGCGGTCTGGCCTTCAGCCATGTGGTGAACGAGCGGAGCGACGATCCCGATCTGATCGTGGCGGCCTCGTCGGCGACGACGACGCGGCTGGCGCAGAACGCCTTCGGCGGCATGACCGCCGACCAGGTGCGCTTCGTGGGCGCCATCGGCGCGGACCCGGGCGTGATCGTGGTGGCCGCGGACAGCCCGATGAACGACCTGAACGATCTGGTCGAGGCGGTGAAGGCGGGCGAGGACGTCTCGTTCGCGGGCGGCTCGGCGGCGGGCGGTTTCGACCATCTGAAGGTGCTTCAGGTCCTGAAGGCCGGCGGCATCGACGACATCCGGGCGGTCAAGTATATCGGCGTCGACGGCGGCGCGGACGCGATCACCCAGACGGTCGGCGGTTTCACAACCGCGATGACCGGCGACATGTCCGAGATCGTGGGCTTTCTGGAGGCGGGTGAAGTCAAGGCGCTGGGCGTTCTGACCGAAGAGCGCGTGCCGGGCTTCGAGGACATCCCGACCGCCAAGGAACAGGGGCTCGACGTCGTCGCCGTGAACTGGCGCGGGCTCTACGTGCCGAAGGACATCTCGGACGAGCGGTTCCAGGAATGGGCCGACAAGCTGGCCGCGGTGGCCGCGTCCGACGAATGGCAGGCGGCGATGGAGGCCAACGGCCTGGCGCCCTTCACCAAGGTCGGCGGCGACTTCCAGTCCTGGGTCGACAGCGTGGTCGCCCAGACCGTCGAATTGTCGAAAGAGATCGGCGTCATACAGTAAGGCGCCGGGATCATGCTGAAATCGGACCGCGTCTTCGGACTGGTCGTGATTCTGGGGGCGCTTGCGTACATCGCGAGCGCCTCGCAGCTTCAGACCAGCTTTCTGTCCGACCCGATGGGGTCGAAGACCTTTCCCTACATGATGGGCGGTATCGCGGTGATCTGCGGTGCGGTGATGCTGCTGAAGCCCGACGCGGAACCCGACTGGCCGGGTCCGGTCTCGATGATCAAGATCGCGCTGTCGGTGCTGGTGATGGTGGCCTATGCCTATGCGCTGAAGCCGATGGGGTTCCTGGTGCCGACGGCGCTGGCGGCAGGCGTGCTGAGCTATCTGATCTCGCCCCGCGCGGGGCCTGCGGTTCTGACCGGACTGGGCCTTTCGGGCGGTCTGTTCCTGATATTCAAATACGCTCTCGGGCTGGGGCTTGTCCCCTTTCCGAAGGGGCTGTTCTGAGGGCGTGCGATGGATATTTTTTCGAACCTGGCGTTTGGGTTCTCGATCGCGCTGCGGCCCTGGACGGTGGT